>JAABUK010002115.1_pt1 | contig 36408 bp, 31 predicted proteins | sample 5559141 | NCBI WGS metagenome assembly JAABUK01 (sample SAMN10711869, study PRJNA513367) | rock metagenome | isolation source: Antarctica rocks | place: Antarctica: Victoria Land, Pudding Butte nord | collected 2016-01-03
ACCATAAAAAGGGCTGATAGCTTGTATTTATTGTCTTGTATCGTATCAGCCCTATTATAGCAGCAAATAAAATGCTAAGGCTGAATAAAAATAAGTATAAGTTTTCGTCCATACCTGAGCTGGTTAATTCTATTTGTTTTACTGTTCCTGATTGGAGCAGTTTACAAAATACCTGATTTGTATTTATTATATAGCAACATCAAGTAGTATTGAAAGAATATCTTTCTATACTTTTTATTGTTGTTTAGGATCTATCAAACATGGCGGACAGGTTTGTCCGGTTTCAACCGCTTCAGCATTAGTCTCAGCAGCTGCATCCCTGGTGTTGAACTTAGGCGCGCTGCTATCTGTATTAAGTTTAGTGGTTGAAGATGCAATCAATTTAGTATAAATATCCTTACCTTCTTTAGTAACAGGCAACATTACCAGGCGAACAACCCCTTTCTTATCTTTACCATAATAAAACCTGATTCCATCAGCACCTTTCTGACTTAGGAGTAGCAGGAGTGCGTCTTTTGTAAATGACTCGCTGTTTGGCATATTAAAATTCTCAATAAGAAAGGTATCGGTTACCTTCCTGCCTACATCTATGCGTGTGGTTATAAAATTTTTCTGTAAAGTTATAGCTTCATTAATAGAAATAACGTACCGGGAAGCTCTGGCTGTATCAAAGGTAATACCGCTTTTATTTCCATCACTCCCGTTCCTGATGTTCTCCTTACAACTCATTAATCCTGTAAATAAAAACAATATGGTGATGGCAACGGCGGGTGAATTTTTTTTTAGCATATTAAAATTGTTAAGTTAAATAATCCAGCTAAAATAAACCTTCACATTTATAATGGAAAGCAGTATTAATGCTTAAAAGGATAGGTAGATATACCTGAATTATTCGATAGTAGTGCCAATATGAATTAAGATTAAGATTTTGAAATTTAATTTAATAAAAATCTTGAATTTAAGAATACAAAACCTGGGTAGCTAACAGCTCCCTACGGTTGCCCGAATCGTTTATCAGCAATAAAAGAAGAATCTGTAAGCGTAGCGAGAAATATTTTAATATAATACCGTTCCTCAGTAGTAAAAGAGAGTTTGTTTTTTAGTAATGGGTCTAAGGTTGCGCTGTTCTGGATGCCGCTGCTGTAGTGATTCAAAACATTATCCAGGCTATAAAACCTTCCATCATGCCCGTAAGGAAATGACTGGTAAACATTTCTTAGGCTGGGAACTTTAAATTTTAAGGAATCTTCTTTTTTGCCGGTAATGCGCATTCTTCCATAATCCTTCAGGTCCTTATTTAAAGGCATGCCGTTATTGCGATAGCTGAGATCCGTAAACAATGGTTCTTTATGACAGCTGGCACATTTGCCTGAAAGGCCGTGTAGCCGGTTTGCTCTGCATAAGTAAAGGTCCTTTCACCTCTTTTAACTTTGTCGTACTTTGAATTTGCTGAAACAAGAGAGCATGCAAACTGAGTAATGGCTTTCAACATTCTTTGGCTGTTTATCTCATCATCGCCATAAGCTGCTTTGAATAGTTGCTTATAGCTAATATCCTGCTTTAATTTATTTATTACATTATTGATATCCTCTGCCATTTCATTGGCAGCAGTAAGCGGAGCAAGCAGTTGTACTTCAACATGATTGACACCGCCATCCCATTGAAATTCTTTCTGCCAGACCAGGTTAAATAATGCAGGCGCATTCCTGGTTGTAAACTGGTTGTTAAAACCATGACTCAGGTCATGATCAAAAGTAGCAAATGCTGCAAATTGCTGGTGGCAGGAAGCGCAGGAGAAATTGCCATCTTTTGAAAGTTTACCATCATAAAACAATTTCCTTCCTAATTCAAATCCCTCACTCGTTAGTGGATTTCCTTCAAACTTATACTGTGGTTCTGGAAAGCCAGGTGGAATTGTAAAATTCAGTGGAGTTGTTTTATGATCAGTGTCATTTTTTTTTGAACAGCTATTCATAAATGCGCATGCTGTTATAAACATGCCTGTGAACAATATGATAAAAATCTTCTTCATCTGTTGTTTTCAATATTCACGAGGGAAAACATTTTAGAATAATTGGCGGCTATTTTTTTTGAGAGATCGCCGGGTGTCATACAAACAGGAACCTGTGCAATGTGGAGTTCATTAGGATTATTAAACCATGCATTTACATTAGCGGTGATCGTTATGGTTGCATAAGAGTTCGCTAAAAATTCAAGTGCTGTGTTGCCGGGGAAAGGCAACACCACTTTTTTCAGCACATTATCTGCTTGTTTAAATCCACCGATATGATATTGAATCCTGTTATCAGCCTCGGTAGACAACGGAGAATTACCCTCCAATTTTGCCATGATGTAGCCGCTGTTCCATGTCCAGAACATGCCATTAGCCGGATCCAATGCGCCGGTTTGAGCGCCACTTACATTCTTGGCGCTGTCAACCCCGATCGTAAATGCAATACGATCATATTTGTTCGCCGGTGCTTTAACTCCAATGTATTCAGTTCCGGCGCCAGATTCATCAATTAAAAAATAACTATTCTCTGCCACCTTTACAACCTTGTTAGCATTGGAGTTTATGAGCTTAAGATCAGAAATATAATACTTGAAAGTTTTTACAGAATATGTTTCCTGGAAATAATTTCTGTAAGGTTTGTCAAACTCAAGAGGAGCTGCATCCACCATTGCTTTAAAATGCAGATTTAAATTAAATGTTGCACCGGCCTGTGCAATGTCCTGGTGTATTTGCTTCTGGCAGGAACTGGCAAAACATATAATCATTACTAAGACGAAACCCGCTGCAATTTTCATAATTACGCATTTCATTATCCAGACTTATTTAATGATCTGAATAACGTATTTTTTTCCGGTTCTCTTTTATTATCGAACCGATCTTCTTTGATTTAATTCTTTTTTCTTTAGCTATTTTAGAAGGTTTTGTTGGAAGCCGCTTCTTTTGTTTTTTCAGAGCCGTATCTATAAGAAGGTTCGTTTTTTCTATAACGGTTTCTTTATTGGATAACTGATTTCTGTAAACCTGGCTTTTAACCTGTAAATTTCCTTCCGAAGTAATTTTGTTGGCCAGCTTATTATGAATGATATCCTTTTGTTCATTGGTAAGAAGCCCGCTGTCAGCAACATGAAAATAGCCTTCTACCATGGTTTCCACCTTGTTAACATTTTGTCCGCCTTTTCCACCGCTACGGGCAGTATGGAATTTTATTTCTTTTGAAACGTCTATCATACATTGGTATCGGTAAATTTACACAGAATAATCCGCAATACATGAGGGCAGTAATTCAAAGGGTGAGCGAAGCCAGTGTTAGCATTGATGGCATCATAAAATCACAGATTCAAAAAGGGTTATTGGTTTTATTAGGAATTGAAGAAAGCGATGCTACGGAAGATATCAAATGGCTAAGCAATAAAATTGTGCAGTTAAGGGTATTTGACGATGAAAACGGGGTGATGAATGTTTCAGTGCAGCAGGCATACGGCGAACTGTTACTCGTTAGCCAGTTTACATTACATGCTTCTACAAAAAAGGGTAACAGGCCATCTTATATTAAAGCCGCCAAACCCGAAATAGCGTTAACATTATACGAGCAAATGGTAATACAATTGGAAACTGATTTGAAAAGAAAAATCAAGACTGGTCAGTTCCAGGCAATGATGCAGGTGGCCCTGATCAATGATGGCCCGGTGACTATTATAATTGACAGTAAGATAAAGGAGTGAAGACGGGCTATTTGTCAAAACTATACGTTGACTTCGGAAGTCCTGAATGGAGAAATTTCTGAAACCAACAAAACAGACGATGACTTCGAAAGTCAGCGTCTGTATTCCAGACTTCGGAAGTCTGCGTTTGTATTCAAGACTTGATAATATTAATACACACAACAATGACATTACAGCAAGCACAGCAGGATGTAGACGAATGGATTAAAACTGTGGGCGTCCGGTATTTTAATGAACTTACCAATCTTGGCATATTGATGGAAGAAGTAGGAGAGTTATCCCGGATCATCGTCCGCAAATATGGAGAACAATCTTTCAAGGAATCAGATAAAGAAAAAAATCTTTCGGATGAAATGGCTGACGTGCTGTGGGTATTACTATGTCTGGCTAATCAGACAGGGGTTGATCTCACAGAGGCTTTAAAAAGCAATTTTGAAAAAAAGACCAACCGGGACGTTACCCGCCACATAGATAATGAAAAACTTCACTGAACCCCTCATTAGCCTAGGTGTTTACATTTATATTTCTAAAGTGTTAGCTTGTTCCTGCTCATAAAATATTTTTTGAGCGGCTAATGCGCCTTACTTTACTACTTTTGCCAAAGTATGGCAAATGATACAAACAGGTTCCAGGCAATAATTGCCCATTGCAAAGAATACGGCTTCATTTTTCCTTCAAGCGAAATTTACGATGGCTTAAGCGCAGTATATGATTATGGCCAGTACGGAAGTGAACTAAAGAAAAACATTAAGGATTACTGGTGGAAAAGCATGACGCAGATGCATGAGAATATTGTAGGTATTGATGCTGCTATCTTTATGCACCCTACTACCTGGAAAGCAAGCGGCCATATTGATAACTTCAGTGATCCGATGATAGATAATAAAGAAAGCAAAAAGCGATACCGGGTAGATCACCTCATAGAAGGGTATGCGGATGAACTGGAAAGTCAAGGTAGAAAAGAGGAATCGGTTATACTACTAGCGGAAATGGATCGTTTACTGGCAGGAAATGATTACGATGGGTTGAAAAAACTAATTGAAGACAATGATATTAAGTGTTCTGTAAGCGGAACAGCTAAATGGACGGATATCAGGCAGTTTAATCTTATGTTTTCTACTCAGGTAGGGAGTGTCAGCGGAGAAGAAGAAGCCCATGAAATTTATTTACGTCCGGAAACAGCCCAGGGAATTTTTGTAAATTTTCTGAATGTTCAAAAGACAGGCCGTTTAAAAATTCCTTTTGGTATAGCACAGGTAGGTAAAGCATTCCGTAACGAGATCGTGGCCCGGCAGTTTATTTTCAGGATGCGGGAATTTGAACAAATGGAAATGCAATATTTTATTCGTCCAGGTACTCAGAAAGAATGGTATGAATACTGGAAAGAGGCAAGAATGAAATGGCATGTAAGTCTTGGAATACCTGAGGATAAGTATCGTTTTCATGATCATGTAAAACTGGCACATTACGCTGATGCCGCCTGCGATATTGAGTATGATTTTCCGATTGGCTTTAAGGAGATGGAAGGTATTCATTCGAGAACTGATTTTGATTTAAAAAATCACCAGCAGTTCAGCAAAAAAAAGATGCAGTATTTCGATAATGAAATAAACCAAAATTATATTCCTTACGTAATTGAAACTTCTATAGGTTTAGACAGGACTGTGTTAATGATCTTAAGTGAAGCCTATAGTGAAGAAGACCTGAGTACAGATGAGAAAACCGACAGTAGGGTAGTTCTAAGATTTCCGGCTAAGTTGGCACCTATTAAACTGGCCGTATTTCCTTTAGTTAAAAAAGATGGATTACCTGAAATTGCCCGTAACATTATGAACGACTGTAAAGCTGCTTTCAGGTGTTTTTACGAAGAAAAAGATGCAATCGGTAAACGTTACAGGCGAATGGATGCTATAGGTACACCTTTTTGTGTTACCATTGATCATCAGACCAAAGAAGATAATATGGTAACGCTGCGTTATCGGGATACAATGAAACAGGAAAGAATTCCTATTCAATCTATAAAGAATACTGTAAAAGATGCTATTTAATTGGTATTCTAATTGCAATATGTATAATCAATCTTTACTCTAAAAACAGGATTTAAACACTATGATTGCTAATTTGTCCATAAGTATATTATGGCTGCCGTTAATAGTATTACTGGCAGCCTTTGCGGGATTTTTATTCCGCAGTTCCCAGATAGCTAAATCTAAAAAAAGAATTATTTACTTAGAAAATGAGATGTTAAGAAACCATGCTGAGATATTAAAGCTTCAGCAGGAAATGATTGAAAATGAAAGGAATAATGTTTTAGCGCATAAAAGCAGGGTAGTTCCGATGAAAGAATCTCCACCGGATGAAAATTCAGAAGCTGTTCAGAAAAAGAAATCGAACAAATAATTATCACAGAGTAAAAGCATGAGCTAACCGTATAGTTCCTGGTGAATAGATTTTTTGTCATATCCTAAAGCAGCGATCCTTTGCCTGGCCTCATCTATCATATTTTTCCATCCGCATAGGTAAAACTGCGCAGGTTTAAGCGCAGGAACGGTGAATTCAGATTGTATATTGGCATTGTCGTTACATATCTCCTCATAGACCGCATGAACATACCCTGTTCTGTAATTACCGGGCTCTTCTCTTGAAAATGTTGGAATGTAATGAAAAGAAGACATTTCTTTCTCTAACTCCTTTAACTCATTCTCATAAAGGCAGTCGGCTTTTTTACGACATCCAAAAAGAAGGTAAATATTTTTATAGGGAATTTGCTTATTATGCAGATGATGAGCCATAGACCGGAAAGGAGCAATACCTGTACCTGTACAAATAAAGAAAATATCTTTCTCAATTATTGGTGGTAACACGAAAACACCCTGAGGTCCTCTTAATGTTAATTGAGATCCTACCCTTACTTCATTAAATAAATAGTTGGTACCCAGGCCTCCTTCCAGCAAAACAATAACAAGTTCTAATATGTTGCTACCATCAGGCCATGAAGCTATGGAATAACTTCGCCATCTTTTATTAACTTTTTCATGAATGGGAAGGTCCAGCGTTACAAACTGGCCGGGTATGAAATCAAAACTTTCCAGTTCATTTACCTGGATCCAATAGCGGCGTGTGCTGTTAGTTTCATTTTCAATGCGTATAACTGTTCCGTTTCGCCAGGGTTGCAGCATTACCGTGGTATTAATGATAGAAAGTTTTGAACTGTGATTTATGTGATTATATGAATGGCATGATAATAATTATTTCATATCATTCTTAATAATCACATAACCATAGTTCAGACAACATGATTGTCTGATAAACAAGTTATGAAAAAAGCATCATCTTATAAAATAGTTCAGACATCATTCTATTAAAATCTTCTTTATATAAATCTTTTTATTATGTTGAATCTTGAGAATATACATGCCCGCCCTGTTTTGACCGGTATTAACCTGTTGAGAAAACTTACCACTGAAGCCCGGAGTTTTACTTGTATATACGGCTTGTCCTAAAGAATTAAGCAGGCTGATAATCAGATCGTCTTTACCTTTTACCTCAAATTGCAGGAAAAATTGTCCTTTATTAGGATTGGGTGATGCCACCAATGCAATACCAGCGCCATTGAGATCAATTACCGGCGTTGTGCCATAATTTAATTCATTGGAGGCACAGCCGCCATTCACAATCGTTTTATAAATTCCCGCTGAAATGGCTGCAAAAGTTTGTGCGGTTGCCCCTCCGATAGGGCTTCCATTCAGATACCACTGATTACCCGTTGCGCTATTGCTGGTAAAAATATTACCGTTTTGAGTTATAATAGGTGCAACGGCATTGGTTGCTACCACAGCCACCCGGGGACTGGCACAACCAGAAAGTTTTACCTCTATATCATACATATAATAATAAAATCGTTGATAGTAGTTAATGTCAGTGGTATCTGACCGGTTAGTAGCGCTATTTCCTGTAATGGAAATTATATTCGGAATACTGAAAGGATAAGGACTGGTAGTGATACCTGAGTTCATGTAAAGAGTAGCGCCATTCTGAAATTGAATAATAATGGCATGGTTCCCTGCAGTTGGTACCGCCAGGTTCAGGTAAAATATGGCACCAGGATCTGTTGTACTGTTTCCAGTTGCATATACATCAATAGTGGTACTTGAAATCGGTGAATAAGAATAGCTGCCGGTAGAAGCATTAGAACTGATAATATTGGCAACAGTGAAAATTACCTTTCCGGCTTTTCCAACAAAGAGTCTCACACTTTCAATAGTCAACGGCACTGAATTGGTAAACTTTAAAAAATTGCCGGTAAGACTATTATAACTACCGGTGGTAAATGCAGTTTTATTTGCAGGACCAACCTTTGCATTAACAGCATTGGTAGATAGATAGTATGTTTTATCAGCGGTCACTACAGTTGAGGATGTATTGTTTCCTGCTGCTATTGGAGTGGTTGATGTTGCAGTGCTATACCAAACCGGTATACCAGATGTGGTTGTAGCATTCAGAAAAACCTTGCTTGTTCCGCAAATGGCTGCAGTTCCTATTGGAGCAGTGCTTCCACTATTAATATTGATAGTTGATGTTACAGAATTATTCAGCGTATTTTGATCACCAGCCAGGTTGGCTGTACCTGTAATGGTATATGTAGCTGACGCCGCTGCAATAAAGGGTGTTTGAAAAGTGTACACAACATCTGAATATCCATGAATTGTATCAGCACATATTGCATTAAGTGTTGTGACGGAAGTCGTACCGTTTTTAATATCCAGGGTAACCGGCACATTAACTTTATCACCAGCTCCAAAATTCTTAATTCTTACGCTTACGTACTGAGAACTATTGGCACATGAACCTGCTAAAGGAGATACAATTTCAATTACACCTGCATCATTCGAAGGATTGGCAATCTTTATTCTGTAATCCTGTGTTTCACCATTGGCATAGCTGCCGCAAGGATTAACATCAGAAGCTGTAGCCGTTTGCTGAACGATAACCCTCATAAGAGTAGAATTACCAGCTATAAGATTTCCAGGACTAACAAAACTCCCCGTGAATGTACCGGTACCACTTATTGAAGTGCTTTGGGCGACAGTTTCTCCGGCATCATTGAAATCACCATCATTATTATAGTCAATAAATACTTTTACTATTTTATTGTCTGAGGTGGCATCGCAGCTACTTACATTAATGGAAACCGGAATTGTTTGACCCGACTCTATTGATATAGTGGACCCTGTATTGTTTGTATAAGTAATACAGCCCGTAGCGTTAGTTAAAGAGAAACTGCCCACAGTTACCTTATCAATACGTGCACCTGCGTTACTTGTTGGTGCAGAAGCACAATAGGGCAAACCACCCGCGCCGCTGATTATAAGTGAATACGCCTGTTGACCCCTGCTTAAAGTACTTTTATGTGTAACAGTTATATTATATGTTTCACCAGGAATAGCATCATCGATAATTATTTTCTCCACATTGTCCAGTGTGTTGTCTCCTGTAGTGGCAAGAGCGGAAGGATTAGAAGGTGTAAGTACATAAGGCATGTAAGTAGTGCTGGCTCCGCGCTTTACCCGGATGTCAAGATCATTCACTAGTTTTTTTGTTGTATTATTCAGAAGGTTGGTAGTCTCTACAGTGCCTTTAGGATCGGTCCAGCAAATGGTCACCACCAAAGGACCTTTTCCTGATGCAACAACTGGTAAAGTATAGGGAATTCCATTTACCAGGTTATTTTCATAGATTGATTTACTGGTACTGTTAGTGGTAATAACAGCTGCTGCTTTTTCCATGTTAACAACTCCCCAGCCAAACTGGTAATCAGGGCCTGTGTTGCCACCGTCATCTGCAGTATGGATAATAATTCCTTTTAATGTAGCTGAACGCATAAAAGCGCCACCATTAAGTTTTGAATAATATTCCTGCAACAGAAACAAAGATCCGGCGGCTGCCGGCGAAGCCATAGAGGTTCCGCTGTAGCTGGCGTAATCATTATCTCCTATACTTATACTTGACAATATGCTCACACCATCAGTTACAACATCAGGTTTTATCCTACCATCATCCGTAGGTCCCCAGCTACTGAAATTAGAAAGCTGCGCATCAGATAAAATAGAATACCCGCCTGGAATAGGGTTTATAGCACCAACCGTTAAAATATTCTTAGATGTTCCATAAGTTGGAATATTGTCGTACCCATTATTGTCACTAATACCGGCAGGCCTGTTACCTGCATTTACCCAGGCTCCATTTGCATCCATTCTCCAATATGGTTGACCAACTGCAGGTCCGTTTTCGTTGCGATCATTCCCAGCTGATTTTACAATCAGATAATAAGGAGCGTTATAAGCAATAGAATCCCATACCTGTGCCTCCGATGAATAATGACCTAATTTATAATCTTCCACAGTATTTACTTGTCCGTAAAATTCCCACCTGCTTTCAGTTTCGTTATAATGCCATCCTGCAATGGTGCCATAAGAGTGATTTGAAATTAACAGATTAGGCGCTTCAGCCATCATTTCAGATATATGATTGTTAAAGTCATAAGCAATTAGTTGTTGAGCCCCAAACGCCATACCCTTTACCAGTGGGTTTACTCCGCTGGCAATCATAGTACCGGCTACATGTGTTGCATGGTCATTTAACGTAGTAGCATTATCTTTTTGCGTTACGCGGTTAACCAGTTCCACATGCGTATTTCTTATTTTGGCGCCATCCCATATTCCAATCTTGCCTTTCATATTTGCAGAAGAGCCGTTCAAAGCAAGACCTGTAGTACCCCCTGGCCAAAGCAGATTGGTTTTTATCGAAGCAGCTGAAATAACATTATTATCCGTAGAAACATACATAGGATAACCCATCGGATCAATTCCGCTTAACATAATTACACGGCCATTCTGGCCTGTAGTCATCATTTTCCATCCCTTTTCTTTGGAAAGCTGTAATAATTTTTTAAAGGTGGTATTTTCTTCAGATGCTTTTTCGATAGAAGCTTGTTTCAAAAGCCTGACTTCTGTATTTACCTGTGCTGTAACATGATCTATATTGAACAAAAAGATGCCCAAAAAATAAGGTACAAATCCGGACAATTTCATATAATAAATTTAACAATCTTAAAATTACACATTTAAACGAAGGAGCACCGATTTTATGATAATTTTATGCACTCAAATTATACCTATCCAAATGAAAAAGAACATCTTCCATGCTTCGCTGATGGCTTTAATCCTTGTTTGCCTTATGGCTTTACGGCCTGCTCCCACTAAAAAACAGGGCATTGAAGGATACCTTTATAAAGTATCGGGCAATCAAATGCCTTCACCAGATATCAGACCTTCCTTACCAAAAGGTGTAAAAGGAGACCTGTATATTTATGAGCTAACCAACGTAAACCAAGCTGTAAAAAAAACAGGATCATCCTTTTATTCATCCGTATCTACCCGATTGATTAAAAAAGTTCAAACAAACAATAAAGGTTATTTCAAAGTAATATTGGCGCCCGGCAAATACTCCATCTTCATTAAAAAAGATACGGTTTTGTATGCTAACCGGTTTGATAGTCAAAATAATATCGCACCAGTGGAAGTTAAGCGAAGAAAAATGACTAAGGTTGAGGTAAGGATGGATTATAATGCGGTGTACTAATAGGGAGTGATCACCTGGCGAAGCTCATCCGCTTCACTGGTTTCTAAAAACCTCACAGGTTTTGAGGGAGACCTGTTTACATACATATTAGGAGACTCCTCAATTCAAACCTGTGAGGTTTTTAGAAACCTCACAGGTTGATTACTGCTTTAAAGTTAAAATTAACACCAGTATTTTTTTACCCTTTTTAGTATTTACCTTTGCCCCCCACAATATGAACCTGGACTTGTTGCGTGATAAATTTATTGAATCCCCCCGCCTTTTTCAATTGGCGGACAAGCTTTCTTTTGCCCGGCCTCAAAAAATTTTCCTTAAAAATTTACAAGGCAGTTCTTCACAGTTTATTATCAGCGCTGTTTTTGCCCATCCTACCTGCTCGGACCTTAACCATCTTATTATATTGAATGATGCAGAACAAGCAGCATACTTCCATAATACCCTGGAGAATCTTACCAATGCAATGGACCTTTTTTATTTTCCTTTTTCGTTTAAAAACCGAAAAAATTTTCATTTACTCAATAGCAGCCATGTAATGCTGCGTACGGAAACCTTAATGAAGGTAAGTGCAGGAGGAAATAAAAAAATGATTGTTACCTACCCGGAAGCACTTTCTGAAAAAGTGGTACTGCAAAAAACACTTTCTGAAACAATTATTCAGATCAGAACCGGTGATACATTAGATGTAGATGGCCTGATGGAAAAACTCATCCGGTATAATTTTGAAAGAACTGATTTTGTATACCAGCCCGGACAGTTTGCCTTACGCGGCGGAATCCTTGACATTTATTCTTTTGGCAATGAAAAACCTTACCGTGTAGAATTGTTTGGAAATGAAGTGGATTCAATAAGGATTTTTGATCCTGAAACACAGCTAAGCGAACGGAAAATATTGCAGGTAACAATTATACCAAACGTTGAAACCCAATTTGATAAAGAAGGGAAAGTGTCACTGCTGGAATTTTTACCGGCAAATACCGTTATCTGGATACAGGATTGGGAGGGGCTGAAAGAAAAGTTACGTGTACAGGAAACAGACCTGCAACAATATTTAAACCAGGAACTAAACAGCACACCTACCAGGGCTGACATTGAAGAAGACAAATATGAAAAGATCAATGTAAATGAAAATGATTTTGTAAAAAGCGAGGTCATTGAAGAACAGCTTCAGGAACGGCATATTATTGAATTTGGTTTCGACTCCTGGTTTACAGACGGAAATAACGCTGAACCTGGTATTCGCGAACCAGGAAGTGCCGGTAACAACAAATCGGTAATAGAATTTCATACAAAGGAACAACCAGCATTCAACAGGCAGTTTGACCTGCTGATTAAAGATTTAAAGACCTGGGAATCTAAAAAATACAGCCTGTTTTTATTTGCTGATAATCCCAAGCAATTAGAAAGATTACATACCATCTTTACTGATCTTAAAGTTGAGATTCCTTTTATTCCGGTACCTGCTTCTATTCATGAAGGATTTATAGATGATGATCTTAAAGTAATTTGTTATACCGATCACCAGATATTTCAACGATATCATAAATATAAAATTCGTCAGGCTTATAATAAGAATAAAGCCATTACGCTTCGTACCCTTCGCGACTTACAGCCGGGAGATTATGTTACCCATATCGATCATGGCTTAGGAGTCTATAGCGGCTTGCAAAAGATTGAAGTAAACGGGCGTTTGCAGGAAGCCGTTAGAATTATCTATAAAGACAATGATATCTTGTATGTAAATATTAATTCACTTCATAAAATATCAAAGTTTACCGGCAAGGAAGGAAGTGTTCCTAAGATTAATAAGATTGGCAGTGATGTATGGAACAAGCTGAAGGAAAAAACAAAGACAAAGGTTAAGGAGATAGCTTTTGATCTTATTAAGCTGTATGCCCAGCGTAAGGCACAGCATGGTTTTGCACATGCGCCTGATAATTACATGCAGACAGAGCTGGAAGCATCTTTTATTTATGAAGATACTCCGGATCAAAGTAAAGCTACATCGGACGTAAAAAAAGATATGGAGTCTGCCTCACCAATGGACAGGCTGGTGTGCGGTGATGTGGGTTTTGGTAAAACTGAAGTTGCCATCCGTGCAGCTTTCAAAAGTTGTTGCGATGGCAAACAGGCTGCAGTGCTGGTGCCTACCACTATCCTTGCATTCCAACATTATAAAACCTTTAGTGAACGCCTTAAAGATTTTCCGGTAACTGTAGATTATGTAAACCGTTTTAAATCAGCTAAAGAAAAAAAAGAAACTTTAAAAAAACTTGAAGAGGGTAAAATTGATATAATTATAGGAACTCATTCATTATTAGGCAAAGAAGTTAAGTTTAAAAACTTAGGACTGATGGTTATTGATGAAGAGCAGAAGTTTGGTGTTGCCGCAAAAGAAAAGCTTAAAACCATCCGTACTAATGTTGACTGTCTTACATTAACGGCAACCCCTATCCCACGTACACTGCAGTTCTCTTTAATGGGCGCCAGGGATTTAAGCATTATCAATACGCCACCGCCTAACAGGCAACCAATCCAGACAGAGGTTCAGGTGTTTAACCAGGATACGATCCGTGATGCTGTTTATTATGAAACGGAACGGAGTGGCCAGGTATTTTTTATTCATAACCGGGTATCCGGATTAGCTGAAATGGCAGCATTAATTCAGGCATTATGTCCTGATATAAGTATTGGTTATGCTCATGGCCAACTCGAAGGTCATGAACTGGAAGAACGTATTCTTGATTTTATTGATAGAAAATATGATGTGCTGGTTTGTACCAATATCGTGGAGAGCGGCGTAGATATCCCTAACGTAAATACTATTATTGTTAACAATGCCCACCAGTTTGGCTTAAGCGATCTTCACCAGTTGAGAGGCCGTGTGGGAAGAAGCAATAAAAAAGCATTCTGTTATTTACTGGCGCCTCCATTAAGTACATTACCTAATGACTCCCGTAAAAGATTACAAACACTTGAGCAGCATAGTGAGCTGGGTAGCGGTTTCCAGATCGCGATGAGAGACCTGGATATTCGTGGCGCCGGAAATATGCTGGGGGGTGAACAAAGTGGCTTTATGGCGGAAATTGGTTTTGAGATGTACCAGAAAATATTAGACGAAGCAATTAAAGAATTAAAACGCACTGAATTTCGTAACCTTTTTAAAGAAGAAATAGATCGCCAGGAAGATTTTGTGCAGGATTGTACAATCGATACAGATCTTGAAATTCTGATTCCTGACAAATATGTTGAAAGTATTACGGAGAGATTGTCTCTTTATACAAGACTTGATAATTGTGACACTGAAGCAGAATTACAGGGTTTTCATAAGGAAATGATAGATAGATTCGGGCCTGTTCCACCTCAGGTAGAAGATTTATTTACAACTGTGCGTTGCCGTAAGGTTGCCGTAGAACTAGGTTTTGAAAAAATGGTACTTAAAGATGATACACTTCGATGCTACTTTATTAATAGACCTGATTCGCCATATTTTGAATCAAACGTTTTTCATGTTATATTAAAATATATTCAGACCCAGACTAATAAAGCTAAGTTAAAACAAACAGGGAAAAACTTTTTATTGATAGTAGAAGATGTGCAAAGTATGGAAAGCCTGTATAGGTTTTTACAGCAGATGCATAGAAGCCTTACAGCCAAACCGGTAGGTCAGTTGTAATGTACAATATTGTTTGACTCGTGCCGGCTCTCAAAATCCGAGATCGACTTCTGAGGTCTTGGATTTGGACATCTTATCCTACAAACGTAGACTTCGAAAGTCTTGAATGAGGAAAGGTCCTGATGAACACTTGTCTGTTTAAGGTGCTTACATCTAATTCAAAGATGCCGCCGTTCAAGACTTTCGAAGTCTGCCCAAGCAGTATAAGGTAAAAACATTCAAGACTTCGCAAGTCGATGTCTGTTTTGTAAGTTCAGAAACTTTCCCTATTCAAGACTAAATCGCCCCAAAACTTTGGAGACTTCTTTAACCGTCCATCCTTTATCTTTCTTAATACAATGTAAATAAGTATTACATTCATATCAAACTATATAATATGGAACGGCAAAGCATTTCTAATGATCTGACTGGGGGCCGCCAAATAACGTATGCTCCAACCAGTGATGAAAGGACCCTGGCAATTCTTGCGCATGCGCTAACATTTGTTGCACAATTCCTTGCTCCTTTAATCATTTATCTTATTAAAAAAGACGATTCTAAATTTGTTGCAGACCAGGCAAAGGAATCTTTAAATTTCCAGATAACCGTTTTTCTTGCTTGTATGGTCTTGTTTATTTCGTTGATAGGAATTTTTTTTATCTGGATAGTTGGTGTTGCAGCCGCCATTTTGGTAGTTGTTGCATCTATTAAGGCAAGTGAGGGAAAGATATATCGCTATCCTTTAACTATAAGGTTTATAAAATAATATACAAAAGTTTAATTTGGTTAAAAACTTTAGAAGAGAATTGCTTGCACTTATAGATTTTTCTCCATTATATAATGAGGTATTGAGAGTTCCGCAAATTCATCACCACAGGTACTATATCCCAACCTTTCATAAAATCCGAGAGCAGTTTTACGGGCGTGCATGGTAAGTTTTTTGTACCCACGATCGCGCGCAATGTTCTCAGCAAATGTCATTAGGGCCTTGCCAATACCTTTTCCCTGCAAATTATTTATTACGGCCATTTGACGTAAGCGGCAATGTTTTTCTGCTTCCTGCACCAGCATACAACATCCCAGCATCTTTTCTTCTTCAAAAGCACCAATAAGTATTTCATTTTTTTCTCTTGCCAGCTCTTCTTCCGAAAATGTAAGTCCGAGAGGTTTACGCAGGATTTCCTTACGCAAATTCACCATTTGCATATATTCTTTGCTACCATGATCAATTATTTTTAATGCCATGCAGTCGGATTTTGGAATTTATAGAAGTCTAATTTACAAAAATATCGCAAACACTTTAAATAATAGTTCACTGTCTTGAAGTAATCTATTGTCTTTTAAATTTGTAGTAAGATGTAATTAAGAGATTTGCTACCAGCCGTTAACTATCAGCTATCAGGAAATCACTGCGTGATATGTTTCCTCCTGATAGCTATGATAGTTGACGGCAGATAGCAAATCGTTACTTTAAAATGAACATAACAACAGTTGTTTTTTCCTTTTTTATGCTACTATCTATATTTAAAAGAAAAAACATGTTCCTGATTGCTTTTAAGTCAAAAATTATATTTTTGCAGCCGTAACTAAACTTTACTAAAATGTCAGACATAGCAACAAGAGTTAAAAAGATCATTGTTGATAAGTTAGGGGTGGATGAAGCTGAAGTAACCAGCGAAGCGTCATTTACAAACGATTTGGGTGCCGACTCTTTGGACACCGTAGAATTAATTATGGAATTTGAAAAAGAATTCAATATTTCTATTCCCGATGAGCAAGCTGAAACCATTACAACTGTTGGTCAGGCAGTTGCATATTTAGAAGAGCATGCTAAGTAAACGGGAATTCCGTATATAAGCAATATCTTTCAATCCGCCTTTCGCAAGCAATTTAGCCCAGAAGGCGGATTTATCACATTATAAAATTCCTGTCAGCCATATGGAATTGAAACGAGTTGTAGTAACTGGCATGGGTGCCCTGACACCTCTAGGTAATAATTTAAACGATTATTGGAATGGGTTGATTAGTGGAGTTTCAGGTGCTGATTTTATAAAGGGATTTGATGCCAGTAAGTTCAAAACCAGGTTTGCCTGCGAATTAAAAGATTTTGATCCAACAAATTTCATGGATCGTAAAGAAGCCCGCAAAATAGACCGGTATACTCAAACGGCTTTAGTAGCCAGTGATCAGGCGGTTAAGGATGCCGGTATTACCATGGATAATATTAATCCGGAAAGAGTAGGAGTTATCTTTGCCAGTGGTATCGGTGGATTGATTACTTTCCAGGAAGAAGTTATAAATTTTGCAAAAGGTGATGGTACTCCCCGGTTTAATCCATTCTTCATTCCAAAAATGATTCTTGACATAGCTGCCGGACAAATTTCTATGCGCCATGGTTTTAGGGGGCCTAACTATGCTGTTGTAAGTGCTTGTGCATCTTCTACCAATGGAATCATTGATGCTTTTAATACAATACGCCTTGGAAAATCCGATATTGTCCTGAGTGGTGGCAGTGAAAGTGTTATCAGGGAAGCTGGGGTAGGCGGATTTAATGCAATGAAAGCTTTAAGTGAGCGAAATGAAGATCCAAAAACTGCCAGTCGTCCTTATGACAAAGACCGGGATGGATTCGTAATCGGGGAAGGCGCCGGAGTAATGATATTGGAAGAACTGGAACATGCCCTTGCAAGAGGTGCCCGAATTTATTGTGAAATTGCAGGCGGCGGTGCAACAGCAGATGCCTATCACATTACCGCACCCCATCCTGAAGGCCTGGGAGCCAGGAATGTAATGATAGTGGCACTGGCTGACGCCGGCATGAATCCGGAAGATATTGATTATATTAATACTCATGGAACCTCTACTCCACTAGGTGATGGCGCAGAGGTAAAAGCTATTTCACTGGTTTTTGGTGAACATGCGTACAAACTTAATATCAGTTCTACCAAATCTATGACCGGTCACTGCCTGGGTGCTGCCGGTGTTATTGAAGCTATTGCCTGTATTATGAGTATTCAAACAGGTATTATTCCGCCAACTATTAATCATTTTACGGATGATCCTGAACTGGATCCCAAATTAAATTTTACTTTTAATAAAGCACAGCAACGACCTGTACGCGCAGCCTTAAGTAATACTTTTGGATTTGGCGGACACAATGCTGCCGTAATTGTAAAAAAATACGAATACTTGTAGATCGTTCTTTAATTAACGTTCCAAATTAAATTTGATAAAAATCAATACAGTACAGGATTCTATTCGATTACGTTATTAATCTTATTTGAAGTACGCTCTACTAGTGTTAAGTTGAACATGAAATCAGGTATTAAATGGCTAGCAGCTATCATTATTAACAATCAGAAGATCAATGTGAGGTATTTTCCTCCTGATAGCTGAAAGCTGACGGCTGATAGCAAATGCATCAATACATAATTAATATAACACCAGGTTCTGATTGTACTCTCCATTCATAGTTTTGATCTTTTTGCTTCGGGAATTAAATCTTATACAAAAAATACGTAGCTTTCATTGTGGGTTTGTTAGATCAACTTTTTAAAGGCTCTGCAAAAGTTCCTTCTTATAAGAAACAACTGCGTAATGTACTGGGTTTTTCACCCGGTTCTATTTCCTTATACAAAACAGCTTTAACGCATCGCTCGGTAAAAGACGCTGCAGCAGATAATAATGAAAGGCTCGAATACCTGGGTGATGCTATATTAAGTGGTATAGTAGCTGATTTCCTGTTTAAAAAATATCCTTACAAAGAGGAGGGTTTTTTAACCGAGATGCGAAGTAAAATGGTAAATCGCACTACTTTAAATGAGATAGCTATCAAAATGGGAATGAGAAAGATCTGTAATTTCAACAAGTTTGATAGTTCATTAAAAATGAGCCAGATTTTTGGAAACACTCTGGAAGCTGTTGTCGGAGCTATTTACCTTGATAAAGGTTTTATCAAAACCAGAAAATGGGTGTTGGAAAGAATTATTTTACCATACCTGTTTATGGATGACCTGGAAAACCTGGAAATCAATCATAAGAATAAATTGTATGGCTGGGCAAACAAAAAAGGCAAAATCCTTGAATTTGAAACCCTGGAAGAAAAAATAGAAAATGGGCGTAGGCTTTTTACAGTAGGAGCAGTAGTAAATGGACAATTGATAGCTCAGGGTAGGGCATACAATAAAAAGGATGCAAGCCAGATAGCTGCGCAAATAGCAGTAGACAAATTAGGTTTGGGTAAGGAAGCAGATATTACTTCTGATCCCGGATAATCTGTCTGAATTGGGATTCGTCAGATGATGGAATTAACAGGATGCGTTAGGATTTATTAGCTATCTGATTTTAGTTCCATCATATAATTCCTTATCAAATTAAGATGATTTCCCATTTTAGTTTTTTTTCTTTTTTTGGGAAATTTTGAGCAGTGTACACTGCTTAATTATTAATGCTGGTTAAAAATCTTTTTATAAAATAAAATTTGATAAGCGCTTGATGGCTAAACATTTAATCTTAAAAAATTTGCTGTGCTGTCAATTTGCTATCAGAATAACCAGCCATAAATCAATGTTTAAAAATCCGGTATTCATATTGAATATATGATATCGTAGTCTTCATAGGATCAAAAAATTGAGCCTGCTGGTATAACCAGCAGGCTTTTTTGATGTGATATTAAATTGTTATCTCCTGGCAAAGTTCTACCAGGATGCCATGGGTACTCTTTGGGTGTAAAAAGCAAACAAGCTTATTATCAGCACCGCGACGTGGTTCCTGGCTTAATAAAATAAAACCTTCGGATTCCATTCTTTGCATTTCTTCGCGAATATTGGAAACTTCGAAAGCGATATGATGTACCCCTTCTCCTTTTTTAACAAGGAAACGTGCTATTACGCCTTCTTCATCAGTTCCTTCAAGTAGTTCAATTTTGGTTTCACCTTGTTTAAAAAACGCGGTATTTACCTGTTCGCTTTCCACCTGCTCTGTTTTGTAGCATTCCGTGTTTAATAATTTTTCAAACAATGGAATAGATGCAGCAAAGCTGCTGACCGCTATTCCGATATGTTCTACTTTGAGCATAAATTTTATTTTGAGTAAAGGTAGATGAGAACAAATGTAATCGATGATATTATCACTCGGCTGATCTCTGACGGCGTTTAGCTTCTTCTCAACCATTTGAATTAAATTCGTGTTATAGATTAAACAAAATTGATGATGTTGAAACTTCCTGTTTACCTGGATAATAATGCCACAACGCCTTGTGATCCGAAGGTAGTAGAAGCTATGTTACCGTATTTTACTGAAAACTTTGGTAATGCAGCCAGCCGTAACCATTCTTTTGGATGGATTGCTGAGGAAGCAGTAGACTATGCCCGTGAACAGGTTGCTTACCTGATAGGCACTGAACCGAAAGAAATTATTTTCACCTCAGGCGCTACCGAAGGTGATAACCTTGCAATTAAAGGAATCTTTGAAATGTATTCCGGCAAAGGGAATCATATTATAACCGCTAATACTGAACACAAAGCTGTTTTAGACACCTGCAGGCATATTGAGAAATCAGGAGGAGAAGTTACTTATTTAAAGGTTCAGAAAGATGGTATGATTGACCTGGAAGAGTTGGAGGCTTCAATCAGGCCTGAAACTATTTTGATCTCTATTATGTATGCAAATAATGAGACAGGAATAATTCAACCTGTTAGGGAAATAAGTGCTATTGCCCGCAAGCATGGCGTGTTATTTTTTACAGATGCAACACAGGCTGTTGGTAAAGTTCCGGTTAATGTAAATGGTGATGGGATTGATATAATGGCTTTTTCCGCTCATAAAATGTATGGTCCGAAAGGTGTCGGTGCTTTATATGTCAGGCGAAAAAATCCAAGGGTAAGACTAACCGCCCAGATGGATGGCGGAGGTCATGAAAAAGGTATGCGAAGCGGCACTTTAAATGTTCCGGCTATAGTTGGTTTCGGTAAGGCTTGTGAATTGTGCGCCAGCGAAATTGAAATAGAATCAATCCGATTAGGTGGACTAAGGGATAAATTAGAAACCGCTTTACTTCAACTGGAAGAGGTTTATATAAATGGAAATAAAAAGCACCGTCTGCCTCATGTATCAAACATCTCTTTTAAAAATGTAGAAGGGGAAAGTATGATGATGGGATTTAATAAGGATATAGCGCTGTCTTCAGGATCTGCATGCACTTCAGCTTCTCTTGAACCTTCTTATGTATTAAAGGCCCTCGGCCTGGAAGATGAACTGGCTTATTCCTCCATTCGCTTTGGACTGGGCCGGTTTACAACCGGGGAAGAAATTGATTTTACGATTGAAAAGGTTATAACAACCGTAACCAGGCTTCGTGAAATAAGTCCATTATGGGAAATGAAGAAAGGTGTGAGGTGTTAGGTATTGGGTATCAGCTGATAAAGACCGGTTAGAATTATTCGGATTTTAAAATTATTTTTTAACCTATGATTTTGGGTTAGTAAATTATCAAAACTTATAATTATGATTTTCGTAAGTGATAAAGCAAAAGAAAAAGTGGAACATCTTATGAAGGACGCTTCAATAGAAGGTAATGAATATTTTTTACGTGTTTCAGTAGTAGGTGGCGGCTGTTCAGGATTAAGCTATAAAATGGATTTTGATAACGAACAAAAACCAATGGATCAGGTTTTTGAGCATAACGGTTTAAAAGTAGTTACAGATCTGAAAAGTTTTTTATACCTGGTGAATACTACGCTGGATTTCAGTGATGGATTAAATGGAAAGGGTTTTTATTTCAGTAATCCCAATGCAAGTCGTAGTTGTGGGTGTGGTGAGAGCTTTGCTGTTTGATAAAAATTTTAACACAGAGAGCGCAGAGGGAAGAAAGAGAAAGAGCGCAGAGGGCATTTAAATTTTTAAACGCCTCATTGAATTCTCATTGTTTCTTTCTTCTGTGCTCTCTGCGTTAAAATTCTTATCATACGAAATCAATAATGAAGTTTGCAAGGTAAACTTTCTGGTATCCCCGAAGATTTTTGAAAGAATTTTAAATTTCCTAAAAGGCATAAAAAAGAAGATCCCGCTATTAAACGGGATCTTCATGCAGTTGGTTTCGGTTATTTAATTATAGCTTAACCGTATTTTCTTCGGAAAGGAAAGGTTTTTAATGTTTGTCAGAAAACCAGGGCTATAGATGGAAACTTAAATATTTCAAAATGTTTTAACCACTCCTTATATACAGACAACAGCATAGTTTGTTATGCTGCATCATCATTTAGGATTATTTTTTTATTAACCGGTATACCCACTTGCTCGTTATGAAAGTGCAAAACTTCATTCTCTCTCCGTTATATCGCTTATTTTTGAAACATGTGGTCAATTTGTAAAAAGGAGTTCCGGCAGTTTTTCAGCAACTTAACCGGTTTAATGGCTATTCTACTATTTTTACTGATCAATGGATTGATGTTGTTTGTGTTACCTGAGTCAAGCATTTTTGATTTCGGATATGCTACTATGGATAAATTCTTTAGTCTTGCGCCCTGGGTATTATTGTTGCTTATTCCTGCTATTACCATGCGCAGTTTTTCTGATGAGTTCAGGGCCGGCACTTACGAGATTTTACAAACCAGGCCATTGAGCCGCTGGCAAATTGTAAATGGGAAATTCCTGGGCAGCCTTTTGGTAGTAGTTATTGCCCTTATACCAACTGTTCTTTACGTAATTTCTGTAAAGTCATTATCTGTAAGTGGCGAAATTGATACAGGTGCTACTATAGGTTCCTATATCGGACTATTCTTTTTAGCGGCCGTATTTACAGCCATTGGCATTTTATGCAGCAGCTTTACTAATAATGCGGTAATGGCATTTATTATCTGCGCAGCGGCTTGTGTATTGTTATATATTGGCTTTGAGGCCATCAGCAAAATTCCGGTATTTACTGCGGGAGCAGATTATTATATAGAAATGCTGGGTATTGAATTTCATTACAGAAGTGTCAGCAGAGGTGTTATAGATAGCAGGGATATTATATATTTTGTGAGTAGCATCACATTGTTTTTATTTTTTACACATCGTAATCTGGTGCGTCGTTAAAGATTAATTTCCTGATGAAAAAAATGTTTAACTCCAAATATGGATGGATATGGTTACTGCTGTTACTGGCGGGTATTAATTTCCTGACATCTGTTTTTCACTCCCGCATAGATCTTACTTTTGAAAAAAGGTACACTTTATCGCAACCTACCCGAAAGTTACTGCGCAAACTTGAGGAGCCGGTAAACATAACCCTGTTCTTAACCGGTGATATGCCGGCAGGCTTTAAAAAATTAGCCAACAGCGCTTCAGACATCCTGCGCGAATTTAAAGAAACCGGCCGCAGTAACATTCAATACAAATTCCAAAAACCGGGTGAAGGACTGAATGATACACTAAAACAGGTTTTTCTTGATTCTCTGAACCGGTTAGGATTGTCTCCCATGAATGTTAAAGCTCAAACCAAACAGGGAGAAGGCCAGGAAGAAAGATTTATTTATCCCGGCGCATTAATTACTTATAAGAACAAGGCTATGGCGGTAGATTTTTTACAGGGACAGAGCTCAGTAAACGGCATCAATTCATTAAATAATGCCGAAGCTTTGCTGGAGTATAAACTGGCAAATTCCATCAATAAAATTACACAGGATACTTTACCGCTTATAGGATATTTATATGGCAACGGTGAATCGATTTCATACAATGTATATGATCTTATCAATTCCGTAAAGAATAATTATAATTTTAGAATTTTACCAATCGAAAATGTACCAGCCATCCCTGCTTTTTTTAGTGCCATACTGATTGTGAAACCTACCCAGCCTTTTTCAGATCAGCAAAAACTGAAAATAGATCAGTATATTATGAATGGCGGTAAAGTAATATGGATGATAGATAACCTGTATGCAGAATACGATAGCCTTCAACGTACACAAAACGATTTTATAGCTTTTGACAGGAATCTGAATCTTGAAGACCAGCTTTTTAAATATGGAGCGCGGGTTAACCTGGATCTTGTGGAAGATATTAACTGCGACCAGATGCCTTCTGTTATCGGAAGTATAGGCGGTAAACCGCAAATCGAATTGGTCGACTGGAATTATTTTCCATTATTATCAAATTTCAACAGCCATCCCATCGCTAAAAATCTTGACTATATAGTTTCTCAATTTCCCAATTCCATCGATACGGTTAAAGCTGTTGGAATAAAAAAAACATATTTATTAACCACATCACCTTACGCAAAAATATTATCAAGCCCTGCCCGTGTTTCCTGGAAAACCGTTCAGAACAAAGAGGATTATAATTCTTTTACTAAAAGCAATATTCCAATAGCAGTTTTATTAGAAGGTAAATTCTCATCTGTGTTTACTAACCGGATATCTTCAGTTATGAAAGATTCGCTTGCTTATTATCATCAGCCTTTTGTATCGGCTAATGCCACTGACAATAAAATGATCATAATATCAGACGGAGATATTGCTATGAATGCAGTGTCACAAAAAGACGGACCACTTCCTATGGGTAAAAATATGTTTACCGGATATCAGTATGCTAATAAAGAATTTGTATTTAATTGCATTGAGTATATGACTGATAACACAGGTATACTGGAAACAAGAGGCAAAGATTACACCTTGAGATTGATTGATAAGAAGAAACTGGAAGAAGGGAAAACAAAATGGCAGGTAATAAATATTGTTTTACCAATTTTGCTTGTAATATTGATAGGCATTATCTATCAATTTGTCCGTAGAAAGAAATATGCAAATAATGGTTAATTGTTAATGGTTAATGATTAACGGATAGTGATTTTAATTTTTAAATATAATTTTTCCGACCTTGTGAAGTCATCAATCATTAACAATTAACCATTACTATTAATCATTAATCATTGTGAATGTTATCTGATCAGTTGACTTACCTTGTTTTTGGAATCGTTTTATTGGTAGCATTAATTTTAGACCTTGGTTTGTTGAGTAAAAAATCAACTACTATTTCTATTAAAAAGGCTTTACTACAAACTATACTCTGGGTTATACTTGCTTTTCTTTTCTTTGGATTTTTGTGGTATGGAAACGGACACGTAGTGGCTTTGGAATATCTTAGCGCTTACCTGATGGAATGGTCATTGAGCGTTGACAATATTTTTCTCTTTATATTAATCTTTTCTTTTTTTGGAGTCAGGGAAAAATATTACGCAAGAGCCCTGCTCATAGGCATCCTTATGGCAATCGGGTTAAGAATACTTTTCATTACAATTGGTATTGAATTGATTGAAAGATTTCACTGGTTATTATATGTATTTGGCGCCATTATTCTTATTACCGGTATAAGAATGTTCTCTGCTAAAGGCGATGAAGAACAAAATCTTGGAGAAAGTAAAATATACAAGTTTCTAAACCGTTTTCTTTCTTTAACGAATGATGAAGCCGATGGAAAATTTACTGTTATTAAAAATGGGAAACGGTATTATACCAATATGTTCGTAGTTATTATAATGCTGGCTACTACAGACCTTATTTTTGCTTTGGATTCAATTCCGGCAGTTTTTGCAATATCACAAAACCCGCTGGTAATATACACTTCAAATATTTTTGCAGTCCTCGGACTTCGTTCATTATTCTTTCTTTTGAAGGGTGCCGTAAACAAATTCAGGTACCTTCAACAAGGCATTGCTATCGTACTTATATTCATCGGCTTAAAAATGCTTGCTGAAATATTTCATTTCGAATTGCCTGTATATGTATCACTGTTAGTAATATTCGTATGCCTTACGGCTTCTATACTTTATTCCATAAATAAAAGCGATAAAGTTGAACTGAAAAATAAATATAACGAGGCCGATAATAATAGTAAAGGAAATTAATTTGTAAACAAGATAATTCTAAGTGGAGTATATAATAGAAGATATTGCCTTAATCATTAAAGGCGAATTTTTATCAAAACAGTCAGGTGCATCAATAGAACACTTACTTCTTGACAGTCGTAAACTTATATTTCCTTCTACATCTTTATTTTTTTCTTTAACAGGTCCTAGGCGTAACGGACACCTGTTTATAAAAGAATTGTATGAAAAAGGAGTGCGGAATTTTGTAGTGAGTGAAAGGATTGCAGTTGAGGATTATTCTGAAGCAAGTATTATTTTGGTGAAAGATGCGATGCAGGCTTTACATTCATTAACAGCACATCACCGTAAACAATTTGCTATTCCGGTAATTGGTATTACCGGCAGTAACGGAAAAACTATTGTGAAAGAATGGCTGAACCAGTTACTGGAAGAGAAATATAATATTGTAAGAAGTCCTAAAAGTTATAACTCACAGATAGGTGTGCCACTGAGCGTCTGGCAGATAAACCCTTCCCATCAGCTGGGAATTTTTGAAGCCGGTATTTCAGAGAGTGATGAAATGTTTAAACTTGAAAAAATTATTCAGCCAACGATCGGCATCTTCACCAATATCGGCGAAGCGCATAGCGAAGGGTTTTTGAATATCAGGCAAAAAGTAAATGAAAAATTACAGCTCTTTAAGAATGTTAACACGCTGATTTATTGCAGCGATTATCCGTCAATAAATGAAGGGATAGCTTCTTATATAAAACAGTTGCGTGATGGCACTACAGCTTCTAAAATTAATTTTTTTACCTGGAGCTCAAAGATAGGCGCAACCCTCCGTGTGATATCTATTGTAAAAGCTGCAAGTAATACTTCGATTACTGCGCTGTACAATCAAAAAGAAATTAAGATAAGAATTCCATTTACTGATGATGCTTCAGTAGAAAATAGTATTACATGCTGGTGTACATTACTTTACCTGCAAACAGACCAGGAATTTATTCAGAAGCATTTTGAAAAGCTTTTGCATGTGGCTATGCGCCTGGAACTGAATAAGGGTATTAACAATTGTTCTATTATCAACGATAGTTACAGCGCTGACCTTAGCTCCTGGAAAATAGCTTTAGATTTTTTAACACACCAGCAACAGCACGTTAAGAAAACTATCATTCTTTCGGATATCCTTCAAAGTGGAAGAAATGACAGGGATCTGTATCTTGAAATAGCCAATTCTCTAAATCAAAAAAATATAAATCGCCTTTTTGGTATTGGACCTCAAATTTCAAAACATTACCAGGCTTTTGAAAAAGTTCCTGGTTTGAAATCTTTTTTTTACCCTGATATGGATGCTTTTCTAAAAGAATTTCCGCTGCTCTTATTTAGTAATGAAACCATATTGCTAAAGGGTGCGAGGATATTTGAATTTGAGCGTATCGGGCATTTGCTGGAGCAAAAAGTTCATCAAACGGTTCTTGAAATTGATCTGAACGCAATGTTGCATAACCTTAATGAATATCATAAATTGTTGAAACCTGCAACAAAGCTGATGGCAATGGTAAAAGCATTTTCGTATGGAAGTGGCAGTTATGAGATTGCCAACCTGTTGCAGTTTCATAAGATTGACTACCTGGCTGTAGCATACGCCGATGAAGGCATTGAACTTCGCAAATCAGGAATTACATTGCCTGTTATGATTATGAATCCTGAGGAAAGTACATTCGATGCTTTAACACAATATCATCTTGAACCTGATCTTTATTCTTTTACTATTTTAAACCAGTTCGATTCATTTTTAAAGAAGAAGGAACTATATCAGTTTCCAGTGCACATTGAACTGGAAACAGGAATGAACCGGCTTGGTTTTGACCTAGGACAATTGCCTCTTTTAATTGATTTGTTAAAGAAAAGTTCATGTAAGATACAAAGTGTTTTCAGTCATCTTGTAGCAAGCGAAGACCCCAATCATGATGCATATACTAAAATTCAGGCTGAAAATTTCTTAGCAGCCTGCAATCTGATCCAAAGGTCTACCGGGTATTCTTTTATAAAGCATATTGATAATTCAGCAGGTATTTCCCGTCACCCTAACCTGCAACTTGATATGATTCGATTAGGCATTGGTTTGTATGGAGTTGATAGTGGCGGCTCAGGTCTTCTTAATCTGAAAGAAGTGTCTAGTCTTAAAACCACCATCGCCCAGATAAAATATGTTAAGCAGGGGGAAACCGTAGGATATGGAAGAAGAGGAGTGTTGTACTGCGATTCAGTTATTGCTACAGTGCGCCTTGGTTATGCAGACGGATATCCACGTCGGTTAGGTAATGGAAATGGAAAGATGCTGGTGAATGGACAACTAGCTCCTGTGATCGGCAGTATTTGTATGGATATGGCCATGATTGATATTACCGGCATTTCAGGGGTACATGAAGGAGACGATGTAATTGTGTTTGGAAAAGATCTTTCCATTGCTATGGTGGCGCAGTGGGCTGAAACCATTCCATACGAGATCATGACAGGCATATCTCAACGGGTAAAGCGGATATATTATGAATAGTTTTTTTTTAACACAGAGTCCTTGATGAATTTGCAAATTCAAACATCAGGTTAAGATAACTGATTAAGTCGCACTGCACATTAGTTATTTTTGAACCACGGAGACACGAAGAGGCACAAAGATCTTGTTCATTTGTTTTACTTTTCAAAAAAACTCTTTGTGCTTCTTTGTGCCTCCGTGTCTCCGTGGTTCAAAAACTCTTTGCGAACCTGAAGTTTAATTTGTTTTCGAATGTAGTTATATAGGAGGAGAAACCGGAGTACTCTGTGTAACTTCTTCTTGTACTCCGGTTTCTCCTCTGTGGTTAAAGAATAATCGGTAAAGCCTGTTAAAAATCACATAATTACCCTTTTCCGGTTTGGAAGAATTGCCGAATCAGGCATTACGATTATATTTGCCTTCTAATTTTTAGCTTGTGAAGGCCAGATACATTTTCTTTTTAATACTTATCATCATCCTTGCTGACCAGGTTTTAAAAATCTGGATCAAAACTCATATGCCCTTAAGCTATAGCTGGGATGAATATCATACCATGTTAACTCCTTACGATAAAGGTATCAGGCCATTGGGGTGGAACAGGAATTGGTTCCAGATATATTTCGTTGAAAATGAAGGTATGGCCTGGGGTTGGAAATTTGGCGGTGAATTAGGAAAGATGGCACTTACCTTATTCAGACTTTTCGCAGTAATTTTTGGCGTATTCTATATAAGGAGCATCATCAACAAAAAATATCACAGGGGATTTATAATCTGCACCGGCTTAATTTTCGCAGGTGCATTAGGAAATCTTATTGATAGTATGTTTTACGGGCTGATATTTGAAGAAAGTACCTTTACACATGTTGCTAAAATATTTCCTGCAAAAGGATATGCAGGATTCCTTCATGGAAAAGTAGTAGACATGTTATATTATCCGATCATTCAATCTCATTACCCTTCCTGGATTCCATTTTTGGGAGATAAAGAATTTGAATTTTTTAGTCCTGTTTTTAATATTGCCGATGCTTCTATTTCTACCGGCGTGATTGCTATTTTACTTTTTCAAAAGCGCTTCTTCAAACATCATCCCAGTACCAGTGAACACCCGGTTGTTGAAACGAATTCGAAAGTTAATGATCATATACAAGTATCTTAGGAGGTATGAGGTATGAGGAAGAATTTACTATTATTATATATTTGATATAATACATTGCACGCATTCTTTTTAAAAAACAAACTGTCTTTACCTCTTACCTGATACCTTATACCTTCTAAGATTTATCAATGTTAATCTATTTTGCCCACCATGTGAGCAGGCACTACCCATTCATCAAATTGCTCAGGACTAACATAACCTAGTTTTACAGCCATCTCTTTCAATGTAGTTCCTTCTTTATGCGCTTTCTGGGCAATTTCCGCAGCTTTATAATAGCCGATTTTTGTATTGAGAGAAGTTACCAGCATTAAAGAATTATCAAGGTGCTTTTTAATATTAGCTTCTATCGGTTCAATACCAACAGCACATTTTTCATTAAAGCTCATACAACCATCACCTATCAACCTCGCTGAATGAAGAAAATTATAGATCATTACAGGTTTGAAAACATTCAGCTCAAAATGACCTGTGGCGCCGCCTATATTAATGGCAACATCATTCCCCATCACTTGAGCGGCAATCATCGTAAGGGCCTCCGATTGTGTTGGATTTACTTTGCCTGGCATAATGGATGATCCCGGTTCATTATCCGGAATGAAAATTTCACCTATGCCTGACCGTGGCCCTGAAGATAATATACGTATATCATTAGCGATTTTCATCAGGCTAACGGCAACTGTTTTTAAGGCGCCATGTGATTCTACAATGGCATCGTGCGCAGCGAGCGCTTCAAATTTATTTTCAGCAGTTATAAAAGGTAAGCCTGTTAATGCCGCAATATGTGCTGCAACATTTTCTGCATATCCAGGCGGGGTATTTATGCCGGTGCCAACAGCTGTTCCACCTAAAGCAAGCTCAGATAAATGAGGCAACGTATTTTTAATCGCTTTAAGTCCATGATCCAACTGGGATACATACCCGCTTATTTCCTGGCCCAGCGTTATAGGTGTGGCATCCATGAAATGTGTTCTTCCAATCTTCACAACTTTCATAAACAACCTGCTTTTTTCAGCAAGGGTATTCCTTAATCGTTCGATTCCCGGTATGGTGACCCCGGTAAGTATTTTATATGCGGCAATATGCATAGCCGTAGGAAAAGTATCGTTCGATGACTGCGACTTATTAACGTCATCATTGGGATGAAGGAATTTATCTTTGTCTGTAAGTTGCCCGCCTTTTATTACATGTCCACGATAGGCAACTACTTCATTAACGTTCATATTGCTTTGGGTTCCACTTCCGGTTTGCCATACTACCAATGGAAAATATTCATCGAGTTTTCCCTCCAGAATTTCATCACATACCTGGCCAATCAAATCAGATTTTTCTTTTGTTAAAACTCCGGCTTCAAGGTTAGTAATAGCTGCAGCTTTTTTCAGGTAGGCAAAAGCACGAATAATTTCCCGTGGCATCCTGTTTATGTCCTGTGCTATTTTAAAATTGTCAATGCTACGTTGTGTCTGCGCTCCGTAAAGGGCATCTATAGGAACTTTCACTTCACCCATTGTATCTTTTTCAATGCGATAATCCATGATATAATTGTTAATTGTTAATGGTTAATTGTTAACGGGAGGATATAAAATTTTATAGGTTGGAACTTCTTTCGCAAAGCTGATAGCTATTTACCTTTGAAATCCGGTTTTCGTTTTTCTAAGAAAGCGTTGACACCTTCTTTCATATCTTCGGTTTTAAAGCAATCTCCAAAGCAACCAGCTTCAACATCATAGCCATTGCCGGTATGATCAAAGACAGCATTTACAGCCTCTATACATTTTGCAACAGCAACGGGCGGTTTCTCATTAATAAGGGAAAGCACTGAAATCGATTTGTTTAGCAATTCTTCCTGGGGTACAACATAATTAACCAGTCCATATTGAAGAGCCGTTTCTGCTCCGATAAGCATTGCTGATAGTAACAATTCCATTGCGCGGCCTTTGCCAATAAGTTGTGTTAAACGTTGTGTGCCACCGTAACCCGGTATCAATCCAAGACTTACTTCGGGCTGGCCGAATTTTGCATTTTCAGAAGCGATTCTAAAATGACAGGCCATTGCTAATTCGCAACCACCGCCTAAAGCAAAACCGTTTACTGCTGCGATGATTGGTTTTGGTGCGTTTTCGATCCTGAAAAATATCTCCTGTCCTTTTTTTGCCAATGCAGTGCCATTATCCTCCATCTTCAAGAATTCACTGATGTCTGCTCCCGCGACAAATGCTTTTGTTCCGGAACCCGTTATAATTGCTGACCTTATTTCAGGGTTAGTATAAATTTCATCGATTGCAAGATTAAGCTCCTGCATTACCATATTATTAACAGCGTTTAATTTATCCGGGCGGTTAATAGAAATAATAAAAATTGATTTTTCGAGCCTGGTAATTATGGTTTGATACATTCTTGTAAAATTTAAATTTAAAAAGACCGGTGTTTTGTAACCCAGTCGTTTATATAGCCCGCTATTTCGGAGGTTGGTGTTCCAGGTGCAAACAGTTTTCCTACACCACTTTCATTCAGCAATTTCATATCATCCGCAGGAATGATTCCTCCTCCTGTGAGTAATACATCATCCATTCCTTTTTCCTTCATCAGTTGCATTACTTTGGGGAATATTGCATTGTGTGCACCGCTTAAAATGCTGATCCCGATCGCGTCTACATCTTCCTGTAATGCAGCGTTCACCACCATTTCAGGCGTTTGCCTGAGGCCGGTATAAATCACTTCCATTCCTGCATCACGAAGTGCAGTGGCGATGATCTTGGCACCTCTGTCATGTCCGTCAAGGCCAATTTTAGCCACCAATACTCGAAGTGGCCTTTTCAATTTATCATGCATTAAATCCTGTTATGGGTGTAAAAATAGTAAAATGCTAAGGCTATTGATTTTTTAAGTTCTGTTAATATTTGTTTGAACAAAATTCTGAAAATTACTATCTAATCCTGAAAATCCTGCTTCAAAATTCGTGTTTCATTTCACCTCCTGAACTCATTCTTCTGTTTCCTTATATTTGACTTAATCATTGAATTTGCTTTATCGTTTGCATTTTCAAATAGAAATATCTTAGTGCCTAATTCTCTTGCAAACGGGTTGCTTATACTATCAATCATCCGGTACTTTTCAAATTGTTGAAATACAATATCATCCTGGTCAGGCAAATGTTTTGCGACCAGCAAAATGTTTTTAACATGATATGTTTCCGGCATCCAGAATAAAAAACTGGCATTGTCGGTGTTCACTTGTGGCAGCCCTTTTCCATAATACGATATAGCGCCAGCTTGTCCATAGTTACGGCAATGCAGCATTGTTTTAATTTTTATCGAATCGGGTAATTTGGCGTATGCAGTTGAAACTTTTTGTGCAAGTTCTTTCCAGCCAAGCATGTCTGCAAAATCCTGGGGTAACGGGTGATTTTTAAGGTCTTCCCATTTCAATACCCCAATTTTATCGATGCCAAACCTGACATAATAGTCAGCTAGTTTGTTAGGTTTCCATACAGGTAAAAGCACGGGAATAACCGGAGCAAACAGCAACAGAGTAATTGTAACAGATACATAGCGCAGCCACTTGAATTTATATACAGTAAGATTCTCCAGCCATATACCACCGGCTGCAAACAACATGGGATAAGCTCCCAGTGAGTAATAATTTTTACCTGATGAAATGATCAATAATGTTATAACGGTTATATATATCCACGCGAGTATTCGATATTGTTTTCCTGAGCTGAAAAAAAGCAGCCATACTAATCCTCCTATCCATATAAAAAAATAGGGCAGGTGCATAAGAACCTGGTCCATTAAAAAAGCTGATGGTGGTACGAATTGAAGTTGTGTTTCCCGAAGTTCTTTCATGTGATGAATAACCGGCCAACGATGGTAATATTGCCAGATAACATTGGGTAAAGCAATTAACAGCGCAATACCTGCTGCCCAATAGATGTATTTTTGAAAGAATATTTTCCGGTAAGGTGTAAGTACCAGCCCTACTATTATTCCGGCTACAAAAAAAATGATGGAATATTTACTAAGCCATGCCAATCCTATAATAATGCCGAGTAGAATAATATAAAATGAATGACGGGAATTAATATATTTTATTATGAAAAGTGCGAGCAGGCTCCACCAGAGAATTTCCAGGAAATTAGGTTGAAATAGAAAATGAACCCGTAGGTACACTCCTGCTATCATGCAAAGTGAAGCCACGCATTGAGCAAAAACACGTCCTCCCATTTCTGTAACCATTTCACATACAACCAGCACTGTTAGTCCTCCGAATAAAGAAGGCCAGAATTTAACCCAGAAAAATCCATCTCCTGATAAGTGAATGATTTTTGCAAATAGTGATAATAACGGAGGCACTTCCATAAATCCCCAGTCGAGGTGTCTGGCTTCTGCTACATACAAATATTCATCCCGGTGCAATTCATAAATCGGATTTTGAAACAGATATGGTAAGATGAATTTTATGAATGCAAGGACAAGAGGGACACGGTATTTTTTTATAAAATCCATGTATTGCTTTTTTTTGAACTGTGATTCGATTGATTTTGTGAAGGACTATGATTAAGACCTACATCAGATTCTAATGAGAATCATAGTCCATCACAAAATCAATCGAATCACAGTTCAGATAATAATTTCTGTATTCTCTCAATCGTTTGCTCCTTACCGATAGTTGAAGCAATTTCAAAAACAGGTGGACCAAATTTTCCACCTACAAGCATTATACGGAAGGGTAATTGTAATTCGCCCGCTTTGATGTTTTGCCGGGTAGCAATATTTTTAAAGCAGGTCTCAATTGTCAGTGCATCATAACTTTCAATCTCTTTTAGTTTATCAATAAGTATTTCAAAGAAAGTTTTTTTATCATCATTCCATTTTGCTTTAACAGATGCATTATCATAAGTAGATGGTTGCTGGAAAAAGAAGAAACTCTGATCCCAAAAATCGTTCATGAAGAAGCATCGTTCTTTCACCATACCTATTACTTTTGTAATGAAGGACCTGTTTTCATGGATATTTTTATCTTTCCATAACAACAGCAGGTAATCAGTTAGCATTTCATCGCTCGTTCTTTTGATCCATTCATGATTGAACCACTTTGCTTTTTCATAATCAAATTTAGCACCTCCTTTATGAACTCTTTCGATGGAAAATTTTTCGATCAGTTCGTTCAATGTAAACAATTCCTGTTCGCTGCCATCATTCCATCCCAGCATTGAGAGCATGTTTACAAAGGCTTCTGGTAGAAAGCCTTTTTCCCTAAAGCCGCTATTAAGTTCACCGCTTTTTGGATCTCTCCAATCCATCGCGAATACTGGAAAGCCCAGCCGGTCTCCATCTCTTTTACTAAGCTTTCCATGACCATCGGGTTTTAAAATTAAAGGAAGGTGGGCCCATTGCGGCATGTCTGCTTCCCATCCAAGGTATCTCCATAATAATATATGCACAGGCGCGCTGGGTAACCATTCTTCACCACGAAAGGCATGAGTAATTTTCATCAGGTAATCATCCACTACAACAGCAAGGTGATACGTTGGCATTCCATCTGCTTTCAACAAAACCTTGTCATCTACAAGGTTGCTGTTGAACTGAACTTTGCCACGTATCATATCGGTGAATTCCACCTCTTCGTTTTGTGGCATCTTTATCCTGATAACATAAGGGGCATCTTCTTTTATAAGTTCGTTGCATTCTTCACCACTCATGGTAAGTGAGTTGCGCATTTTTTCTCGAAGCATGAAGTTATATTGCGGCTGCGGGTTATCATCTGTTTTGAATTTGGTTCGCATCTCCTCCAGTTCCAGCGTGGTATCGAAAGCGTAATATGCCAGTCCGTTTTCAATCAGTTGATCAGCATACTGACGATACATACTTTTTCTTTCACTCTGTCTGTACGGTTTATAAGGGCCACCAACATCAGGACCTTCATCAGGATTCAGGCCGCACCATTGTAAACAATCCATAATATATTGTTCGGCACCTTCAACATAACGAGTCTGATCAGTGTCTTCTATTCGCAGGATAAAATCTCCATCATGTTGTTTTGCAAACAGGTAATTAAACAACACTGTTCTTACTCCGCCCAAATGCAATCCGCCTGTAGGACTAGGTGCAAAGCGGACTCTTACTTTTTTTTCCATAAACCAAATTTAATGGTTAATTGTTAATGGTTAATTGTTAACGGTTAGTGGTTAATCAATAAAAGTTACACAAGACTATGAGGAGATATTATTGATTACAATGTACTTACCTTTAAATATCTTACCGTTAATCATTAACAATTAACCATTAAAATGTTTTACCTCGTTAAAACTCCCTGGATAGTAAAAAAGTTTGTTTATCCTGATTATGTATGGAGTATTCCTTGTAAAGAAAAAAAAATTTATCTCAGTTTTGATGATGGGCCTCATCCCACGGTAACACCTTTTGTTTTGGATCAGTTAAAACAATATAATGCCAGAGCAACTTTCTTTTGTATAGGGAAGAATGTTGCCGAACATCCTGATATATACAAACGGATTATAAATGAAGGCCATAGTGTGGGTAATCATACCCATAATCATTTGAATGGTTGGGAGGCTAATGACCAGGCATACATGAAAAATATAATTATGGCTGGTAAACATATTGACTCTACACTTTTTCGTCCCCCTTATGGCAGGATCACACGCTTCCAGGCAAGACAGGTAATGGATAAACTTCACTATAATATAATCATGTGGTCTGTATTAAGTGGTGATTTTGATATTAATCTTTCTCCTGAAGATTGTTGGCAAAATGTTTTAAAAGCAACTGCTCCCGGATCTATTATAGTTTTTCATGATAGTGAAAAAGCAAGAAAAA
>JAABUK010002116.1_pt1 | contig 36399 bp, 36 predicted proteins | sample 5559141 | NCBI WGS metagenome assembly JAABUK01 (sample SAMN10711869, study PRJNA513367) | rock metagenome | isolation source: Antarctica rocks | place: Antarctica: Victoria Land, Pudding Butte nord | collected 2016-01-03
GGTCGCCGGGTCGACGGCCAGGCGCACCTGCGGCCGGCTCGGCTCCGGCCGCACGTCTTCGAAGAGGCTGGTCATCTCGGCTCCGAGTCTAGGTTGCCGGGCCGACAGATCCCGTCATGCGGGACGCCGCTGTGCACTCGTGCCGGTCCTGGGGCAGACTCCGGTGCATGACGTACACGACAGAGTTTTATGGGCACCGTGCTCCGGTGCCTGTCGCTGACGTCTGATCCAGACCACGACCGCCGCCCCGGGCTTGAAGCCCGGGGCGTTTTCGCGTTCTGAGGCAGATTCGGGCCCGCCGAAACGAAAGCAGCAACCCGATGACGATCACCGTCGACCAGCCCACTGTTCAGCCCGAGCGCACCGACCTCGACACGCTCGTAACCGCCCTGCGGGCGCGGATCGACGACCTCGACCGTATGGTCGTCGACATCGTCGCCGAGCGGCGCGTGCTGTCCCGGCGGATCCAGGAAGCGCGGGTCGCCGCTGGCGGCGTCCGGGTGGAGCTGTCCCGTGAGCGCGACATCCTCGAGGCTTACTCGGCCAGCATCGGCAGCGAGGGCGTCGCGCTGGCGACCGCCGTCCTGCGTACCTGCCGCGGCAAGCTCTAGCCCGTACTCGAGCCGCCACTTTCCACCATCGTTGGGCGGTGAGCTGTGCGAGGAGATCCGGCCAGCCTGGCGATCGCGTCGTCGAGCACCGCGTCTTCCTTGCAGAATGCGAATCGGACGTACGGGCGGCCGGCCTCGGGGTCGTCATAGAACACCGCGGTGGGGACGGCCGCGACGCCGAGATCGACCGGCAGCGACCAAGCCAGTTCCGTCCCGTCGGTCAGCCCCCGCGGGCGCACGTCAGCCTGCACGAAATAGGTGCCGGCCGGGCGGTGCACACCGAAGCCGGCGCGGGCCAGCCCGTCGGCGAGCCGGTCCCGCTTGGCTTGCAAGGAGTCGCGGTTTGCGGCCACCCATTTCGTCTCGTGTTCCAACGCGTACGCAACGGCCAGCTGCAGGCCACCATTCGCAGTGAAGGTGACGAACTGCTTCACCGCCCGGACCGCCGCCACCAGGGCTGCCGGCGCGCAGACCCAGCCGACCTTCCACCCGGTCACCGAAAGGGTCTTGCCGGCCGAGGAAACGGACACCGTCCGGTCGCGCATGCCGGGCAGCGTGGCCAGCGGCACATGAGCCACGCCGTCGTAGGTCAACTGCTCGTACACCTCGTCGGTCAGCGCCCAGATATCGTGCTCGACGCACACCGCGGCGATCTCGGCCAATTCGGCCGGCGTGAAGACGGTGCCGGTCGGATTGTGCGGTGAATTGACGAGCAGCAACCGGGTCCGCGGTCCGACTGCCGCCCTCAGCTCGGCGACGTCGAAGGTGAAGCGGCCGCCCGGCTCGGCAGGTCGCATGGTGACCGGCCGGCGAACGGCGCCGGCCAGCGCGACCGCCGCCGGATAGGCGTCGTAATAGGGCTCGAAGACCACCACCTCGTCGCCCGGCTCGCACAGGGCCAGCAAGGTCGACGCGATCGCCTCCGTGGCCCCGACCGTCACCAGCACTTCGGAGTCGGGGTCGTAGGAAAGGTTGTACTGCGCCAGCCGTTGCGCCGCTATCGCCGCGCGCAGCGCGGGCATGCCGGGACCCGGCGGATATTGATTCACGCCGGACCGGATCGCATCCACGGCCACCTCCAGCATGGCCGGCGGGCCGTCGGTGTCCGGGAAGCCCTGACCGAGATTCACCGCTCCAGTACGCAGCGCCAGTGCCGTCATCTCGGCAAAGATGGTCGAGCCGAACGGCCGCATTCTTTTGACCAGCGGGTCGGCCTCACGCACCGGCCGAGATGACGGCACGGGGACGGGGAGCGTCACTTCAAGCGCCGCAGCAGCGGGATGGGGCTGAACGTCGTCCCGCCCGCGGCCACCAAGCCGACGCCGAGATCGACCGAGATGCGTCCTTCCTTGGCCCAATACACGTCCTGCAGATCGAGCAACAAGGCGAATTCTTCAACGATGAGGGCCAGACCGGCGCCGTAGGTGAGCGACACAGCCGGATGTTGCTGCGTACTGTCGTCGCCGCGGACCGCGGCCCCCCCAGCCCGTAGCGGTAGGCCGCGTGCACCTCGCCGACGGTCGGGATGGCTGGAGCCGGGCCATTCGTCGTCATCCGGCGAACCTATCCCCGGCGCTGGCAACCATGGCGGCGGGCGTGCCAGGATGGCCGGCGTGAGAGTCGCCGCGGTGCAGTTCACCGCCAGCCGCGACAAGGTCGCCAACCGCGACCACCTGGCCGCTTACCTCGGCCAGGCACTGAGTGCCGGCGCGGACCTCGTCGTCGCCCCGGAAGCCGCGATGTATCCCTTCGGCCGGCCCGACGAGCCGCTGGCAGCCGCCGCTGAGCCGCTCGACGGCCCCTTCGTCGGCATGCTGCAGGACGCGCTGCAGGGCAGCGATGCGACCGTACTCGCCGGCATGTTCGAGGCCGTCTCCGGCGACGATCTGGTCCACAACACTGTCGTCGCTGTCGACCGGCACGGGCTGCGCGGCACCTACCGCAAGCTGCACCTGTTCGACTCCCTCGGCTGGCGCGAGTCCGATCGGCTGCGCGGTGGCGACCCGGCCGACCCGCTGCTGACGTTTCCCGTTCACGACCTCACCGTCGGCGTCCTGACCTGCTACGACCTGCGCTTCCCCGAGCTGACCCGCCGGCTCGTCGACGACGGTGCCACCCTGCTCGCCGTGCCGTCGGCGTGGGTCGCCGGCCCGCTCAAGGAGGACCACTGGGCCACCCTCACCCGCGCCCGCGCGATCGAGAACACCTGCTATCTGGCCGGCGCCGGCCAGGGGCCGCCCGACTATTCCGGCCGCAGCGTAGTCGTCGACCCGATGGGCGTGGTGATCGCTCAGTGCGGCGAGGTCGACGGCATCGCCATCGCCGAGGTGACCGCGCAGCGGGTGAAGGACGTACGAGAGAAGCTGCCATCCCTGCAGCACCGACGCTTCAGCGTCACGGCCCGGGCCGCCGAGCCGGCCTGAGTCGCTACCATCAGCTGTGACCCCCCTGGCTGACACCGAGATCGAGCGCGTCCTTGTCGTGACCGCGCATCCCGATGACGTCGACTTCGGGGCGGCCGGCACCATCGCCGGCTGGACCGCGGCCGGCATCGAGGTCGCCTATTGCATCGCGACCTACGGAGATGCCGGCGGTTTCGATCCGACGGTGCCGCGCTCGGAGATCCCGGCGATCCGGGAAGCCGAGCAGCGCGCGGCCGGCGCCGCGGTCGGGGTCAAGGACATCACCTTCCTCGGTTATCCCGACGGCCGGGTGGAGGTCACACAGGATCTGCGGCGCGACATCTCCCGCCAGATCCGGCGGGTACGCCCGCAGCGGCTGCTCACCCAGTCACCGGTGCGCAACTGGGAGCGCATCGGCGCCAGCCACCCGGACCATATGAACACCGGCGAGGCCGCACTATGCGCGGTCTATCCCGACGCCCGCAATCCCTACGCCCACGTCGAACTGCTGCAGGTCGAGCAGCTCGAAGCCTGGAGCGTCCTAGAGGTCTGGCTGCAGGGCGGTCCGGTCCGGGATCATTTCGTCGACATCACCGACACCTTTGACCACAAGCTCGCCGCGTTGCGGGAGCACGAGAGCCAGACCGAGCACATGGACGATCTCGAGGGCATGCTGCGCACCTGGACCGGCGCCAACGCGCTGGCGGCGGGCTGGCCGACGGGCCGGCTGGCCGAGGCCTACCAGGTCTTCACCACCGCCTGACCGTCACACGATCCGGCGGTCAGTCGCCCACCGGGTCAGCTCGTGGCGATTCGACAACTGAAGCTTGCGCAGCACGCTGGAGGCGTGCGTCTCCACCGTCTTGATCGAGATGAACAGCTGCGTGGCGATCTCCTTGTACGCATACCCGCGAGCCAGCAGGCGCAGCACCTCACGCTCCCGCGCGGTCAGCAGATCCAGCTCCGGGTCGCTCACCCGGGCGTCGGCCCGCTGCGAGAACGCGTCCAATACGAATCCGGCCAGCCGTGGGGAGAACACCGCATCGCCGTCGGCCACCCGTCTCACCGCATCGGCGAGGTCCGGCCCCGAGATGGTCTTGGTGACATAGCCCCGGGCGCCGGCCCGGATGACCCCGATGACGTCTTCCGCGGCGTCGCTCACCGACAACGCCAGGAAGCGGACGTCCGGCGAGGCAGCCCGGACGCCCTCGATCACCGCCCGGCCGCCGCCGTCGGGCAGGTGGACGTCCAGCAGCACCACTGCCGGTGCGGTGCGGGCGATGCCGGCCACGGCGGTGGCCACCGTGCCGGCCTCACCGACCACGTTCAACAGCCCGGCGAGCTCAGCGCGTACGCCGGTGCGGAACATGCTGTGGTCGTCGACCAGGAACACGGTGGTCAACCCGATCACGGGTGGCTCCCGGCCCTGGTCGGCGAGGCCGGGACGGCAGCGGGGCGGGGCATCGTCAGGCGCACTTCGCTGCCCTCGCCCGGCTCGCTGTGCACCTCGGCGCCCCCGCCGTGGCGCTGCATCCGGCCCACGATGGACCCGGCAATGCCGTGCCGGTCGGCGGCCACCGTGGCCACGTCGAAGCCCTTGCCGCGGTCGCGGACGAAAACGGTGACCTGCCCGGGCTCGACCTCGGCGTAGAGCGAGATCTCGTCGACACCGGCATGCTTGCCGGCGTTCACCAGCGCCTCGCGGGTGGCTTGGACGACGGCGAGCAGCTCCTCGTCCACGTCGCAGTCGGCCACCACCACCGTCTCGACCGACACGCCGTAGGCGTCCTCGACCTCGGCTGCGATGGCGTGCAACGCGGCGGCGAATCGCTCGTCCGGTGAGCCGGCCGGTGCGTACAGCCACCCGCGCAGCTCGCGCTCCTGACCACGCGCCAGCCGGCTGACCTCCCGCGGATCGTCGATATGGCGTTGGATGAGCGCGAGGGTGTGCAGCACCGAATCGTGGACGTGCGCGGCCACCTCAGCCCGCTCCTGCGAGCGGATCCGCTCGCGGCGCTCGGTGGCCAGATCGTTCCAGGTACGCCACCACCACGGCCCGGTGACCACTGCGATGCCGGTCAGGATGACCGCGGTGCCGAGCAGTCCGTCGCGGACCACCGACAACTGGCCGCTGACCGCCAGCGCGCTGGTCAACCCGACCGCCACGAGCAGGGCGCCGACGACCAGTCGCAGCGCGGCCACCTGCCGGCTCTCGCCCGGCCCGCCCATCAACCGCTGCCACTTGACCCGCTGCGCCTCGTCGGCCTGCCGCCAGATCAATGCGCCGCCCACGATGACGACCGCGGCCGGCAGCGCCAGCGCACTGCGGCCCGCGATGCCGATCCGCTCCACGGCGATCAGCAGCCCGGCCGTCAGCGCCATAAAGGCAAAGAGCTGCCCGGGCACCTCCGAACGCCGGCGCGCCGCCGATCGGGCCGGCACCGATTCAGGCATCGGGGGCTGGCGGACGACCGCCCAGTAGGCGGCGTAGAGGACAGGGCCAAGCCCGTTGAAGGCGGTGAGTACGACGAAGGCCAGCCGCACGGCAAGCGGGGAAAGGCCCAGATGGTCGGCGAGTCCGCCGGCGACTCCAGCGACCAGTTTGCCGTCGTTGCGCCGGGCCAGTCGGGGAGGGGCGACCGTCGAAGTAATCAGGCTCCCCTTCCGCGTCGGCGCGTCAGCCTGATGCTCAGACGCAGCTTGATGGTCACACGCCTCGCCGACCGGCACCATCGGGCCTGACCCCGAGATCGGCGCGCCAAAGGTTCAGGGTGCGGCCAGGGTCGTTCCCGATGGTGGCCAGGCCGCCGGCTGGCGAGGATCGATCTCATGACACCCGACGAGCCGGGCGGCGCCACCGCCATCCACCCAGAGGCCAAGCGCCAGCTGCCCCAGCGCAGCCGGGACGCCAAGATGATCGCCGGCGTCTGCGGCGGTCTCGGCCGCTTCACCGGCCTGGATCCCCTGCTGTTCAGGATCGCGTTGGTGGTGCTGGCCTTCTTCGGGGGGGTGGGCTGCATCCTCTATCTAGCCGGCTGGTTGTTCCTGCCCGAGGACGGCGACACGTCCTCGCCGGTCGAAGCCCTGTTCGGCCGGGGCCGCAGCAGCACCTCGACCGTCACCACCGTGGTGCTGCTGGTGATTGGCGTGGTGGGCGCCACCAAGGCGCTGGACAGTCGCGACTCGGTGCTGCTGGCGCTTGCCCTGGCGGGCTGCTTCTACCTCACCCGTCAGCACCGCGGCCACCCGGTCGCCCCACTGACCGGCAGCTCGACACCTGTCTCGACGGCCACCGTGCCGCTTCCCTATGCGCCGCACGGGCCCTACGTCGATCCGTACACCGCGGGATACGTACCCCCGCCCGCGCCGGCTGTCCGCGCCCCCCGCAAGCGCTCGCGGCTGGGCAGGATCGTGCTTTCCGGAGTGCTGGTTATCCTCGGTATCCTCGCCGCGCTGGACCGGCTCGGCGCCATCGGGATCGGCCCGTCGGGCTACCTCGCCGCGGCGTTGACGGTGGTCGGCGCCGGCCTGCTGGTCGGCGCCTGGTACGGCCGGTCGCGCGGGCTGCTGGTGCTCGGCCTGCTGCTCAGCCTGGCCCTGGCCGCTTCCACAGCGATCACCCATCTCGCCGGCTCGAGCAAGGGCACCAGCGTCCGTGCCTGGACGCCGACCAGCGCCGCCGATGTCCGCCCGGCCTATGAGCTCGGGGTGGGCAAGGCGACGCTTGATCTGCACAGGGTCAACTTCACCGAGGCACCGCCCGTCACCACGCACGTACACGTGGGTTTCGGCCGGCTGATCATCGACGTGCCGCCGACGGTCGACGTGACCGTCCGGGCGAAGGCGACCGCCGGGCACCTCTCCCTATTCGGCGCGAATCTCGACGGCACCGGCTTGGACCGCACTCTGACCGACACCGGCGCCGATGGCACCGGCGGCGGCTCCCTGCAACTGATCATCGACAACGGCGTCGGTGACGTGGAGGTCACCCGTGACTAGGCATGACACCGACGTCGTCTCGCTGGTGGCCGGCCTGCTGTTCCTGGGCATCGTCGGTACCTGGGCGCTGGACCGGTCCGCCCTGCTGCCTGGCAGCAAGGGCTGGCTATTGCCGCTGGTGCTGGTGGCGGCCGGCGTGGTCGGACTGCTGGGCGCCCGACCGCGCCGGCGCAACGCCGACGCCCTGGACAACCCCTACCCCGACGCCTGACCCGCTCATTCCCACTCGATCGTGCCGGGCGGCTTGCTGGTGACGTCGAGCACCACCCGGTTGATCTCCCTGACCTCGTTGGTGATCCGGGTCGAGATGCGGGCCAAGACGTCGTAGGGCACCCGGGACCAGTCGGCCGTCATCGCGTCCTCGCTGGACACCGGGCGAAGGACGAGGGGATGGCCGTACGTACGGCCGTCGCCCTGCACGCCCACCGAGCGGACGTCGGCCAGCAGCACCACCGGGCACTGCCAAATCTCGCGATCGAGACCGGCAGCACTCAGCTCGTCGCGGGCGATCGCGTCGGCCTCGCGGAGAATCGCCAGCCGGTCGCGGGTGACGGCGCCCACGATCCGGATCGCCAGTCCCGGGCCGGGGAATGGCTGGCGCCATACGATGTCCGGCGGCAGGCCGAGCTGCTCACCGACCCGGCGGACCTCGTCCTTGAACAGCGTCCGCAGCGGCTCGACGAGGGCGAATTGCAGGTCGTCGGGCAAGCCGCCGACATTGTGATGCGACTTGATGCTGGCGGCTCCGGTGCCGCCACCAGACTCCACCACGTCGGGATATAGCGTTCCCTGGACGAGGAAATCGACGCTGTCCTGCGCCGAGATCCGCCGCGCCGCACCCTCGAACGCCCGGATGAATTCACGGCCGATCGTGCGGCGCTTCTCCTCCGGGTCGCTGACCCCGTCCAGTGCGGCGAGGAAGGTGTCGGTGGCATCAACGACCTCTAGCTGCACGCCCGTCGCGGCCACGAAGTCGCGTTCGACCTGCTCGGCCTCGCCCTTGCGGAGCAGGCCGTGATCGACGAAGACGCAGGTAAGCTGGTCGCCGACCGCCCGCTGCACCAGTGCGGCGGCAACAGCCGAATCCACCCCGCCGGACAGCCCGCACATGACCCGCTTGCCGCCGACCTGCCGGCGGATCGCATCGAGTTGCGCCTCGATGACGTTGGTCTCGGTCCACTGCGGCCGGCAGCCCGCGCCGTCGTACAGGAAGCGTTCGAGGACGCGCTGGCCGTGCTCGGTGTGCAGCACCTCGGGATGGAATTGGACGCCGAACAGGCGGCGGTCGCCATTCTCGAAGGCCGCGACCGCGCCGGGCGACGTGGCCGTCACGGTGAATCCGGGCGGCGCCGCGGTGCAGGAATCCCCGTGGGACATCCACACCGCCTGCTGCTCCGGCAGCCCCCGCAACAGCGTCCCGGGCGCGACAACGGCGAGCGGCGTGCGGCCAAATTCCGACCCGCCGGTCCGGGTCACCTCGCCGCCGAGCGCCTGCGCCATGGCCTGGAACCCGTAGCAGATGCCGAGGGTGGGAATGCCGGCCTCGAACAATGCCGGGTCCAGCGGCGGTGCCTCGGGTGCATAGACCGAGGCCGGTCCGCCCGACAGCACGATGGCTTTCGGCCGGCGGGCCAGCAGGTCGGCCAGCGGCAGGTGGTGGGGCACGATTTCGCTGTAGACGTGTGCTTCGCGGATCCGGCGCGCGATCAGCTGGGCGTACTGCGCGCCAAAGTCGACGACCAGGACGAGATCGTCGGCGGCGGTCATGCTGGTCATCCGGCGGTGGTCAACCGGTCGTAGGTGACGCCGGTCAGCTCCTCCGACACCGCCCACAGCCGAGTCGCCGTCGCTGCGTCTTTGGCCGCCGCGCTGCGACCCACCAGCTTGGGATGGCCGCGCATCTCACCCAGGCCGCTGGGGCCGAAATACTGGCCGCCCAGCACATCGGGCATCGTCGCGGCGTACAGCGACGGCAACGCCCCGGCCGCATCGCTTTGGGCGACCGTACGGTTGACTAGCGCCATCGCCGCCTGGCGCAGCCGGTTGCCCTCCATCTGCGGACCGACCCGCTGGAGGTTGGTGTTGGCGTAGCCGGGATGCGCGGCCACGCTGATCAGCCGGGTGCCAGCCGCCCGGGAGCGCCGGTCGAGCTCGGCGGCAAAAAGCAGGTTAGCCAGCTTGGACTGGCCATAGACCTTCCATTTCTGGTATGAGCGCATGCTTTGCAGGTCGTCGAAATTGATGGCCCCGGTGCGGTGCGCGCCGCTGCTGACGGTCACGACCCGCCCCGCCGGCGCGGCGAGCAGCAACGGCAGCAGCAGTCCGGTTAGGGCGAAGTGGCCAAGGTGGTTGGTGCCGAACTGCATCTCGAAGCCGTCGACCGTCTGCCGGTACGGGATTGCCATGACCCCGGCATTGTTGACCAAGGTGTCGAGCTGCTCGCACCGGCTGGCGATGTCGGCTGCGGCCGCGCGCACCGAGGAGAGGTCGGCGAGGTCCAGCGACAGCAGCTCGACAGCAGCGGACGGCTCCTGTGCCCGCAGCCGGGCGACGGCCTGCTCGCCGCGCTCTGGGTCGCGCGTGGTCATCAGCACGCGCGCGCCATGCCGGGCGAGTTGCAGAGACGTGTGGAATCCCAGGCCGCTGTTCGCGCCGGTCACCAGGACCGTCCGGCCACTCTGATCGGGGATCTGTTCCGCCGTCCACCCTGCCACTGGCTCTCCCCGCTATACGGCCGTGTGCTTCCCCAAGGCTCCTACGGCTCAGAATGCCATGTCCGCCTGACCCGCCTGGCCGCGGCGCCAGCGCACAGACTGGCGCCGAGGATGCCGACAGCAGCTGCCGCCCGGCGACGGCGCCGCACCAGGTCATGCGGAACGGAAACTCCGGCCCGGCGCAGATCCCTCACCGTTGCTGTAGCGGGCAGGGGCTGGTAGGAGAACGCACCGAAGTCGCTGTAATGCGGCTTGACGGCCGTCCCGGTCACGCCTTCACCGTGAATCGGCCAGAGCATCACGACAACGCCGGCAATCAGGCACAGACACCCGGCAATGGGCACACCTGGCACCGCATGCCTTAACGTCGTTAGCAGCCGGCGGTTCACTTGACCGCCAATCAGGGCCACGTAGCAACGCAGGGTCGACAGCAACGATACTTTGCACGCGAGCATGACGTGAATGAGCCGGACCGCTACTTCACCGAGCGCCGCTCATCGAGAAGTGTCAAAGTGACCTTACAAGCGGCCCGATAGGGCGCGACGTGGCACGATCTCGCAGGTGACCAGCAGACCGGCCGCGGAGAACCACCTGCGCGACCTCGCGCGGCTGCGCCGAGTCCGCGACCGGATCGACCGGGATTACGCGCAGCCGCTGGACGTCGAGGCGCTCGCCCGCGGCGCGCACATGTCGGCCGGACACCTCAGCCGGGAGTTCCGACTCGCCTATGGCGAGTCGCCGTACGGCTATTTGATGACGCGGCGCATCGAGCGCGCGATGGCGCTGCTGCGTCGTGGCGATCTCAGCGTCACCGAGGTCTGCTTCGCGGTCGGCTGCTCGTCGCTGGGCACCTTCAGCACTCGCTTCACCGAGCTGGTCGGGATGCCGCCCAGCAGCTACCGGCGCAACGCGACCCGGGCGACGGCGGGGATGCCGCCGTGCGTGGAGAAACAAGTAACCAGACCGATCAGGAATCAAGAAGCGCCGGTCACCGAGCCGCAACTAGCGTGACCGCCATGGATATCACCATTCACGCAAGCTTCCTCCCGCATGACGACCCGGAGGCATCCCTGGCCTTCTATCGCGACACCCTCGGCTTCGAGGTCCGGGCCGACGTCGGAAAGGGCAAGATGCGCTGGATCACGGTCGGCCCCGCCGACCAGCCCGGCACGTCCATCGTCCTGGACCCGCCGGCCGCCGACCCTGGCATCACCGACGACGAGCGCCGCACGATCGCCGAGATGATGGCCAAGGGCACCTACGCGATGCTTCTCATGGCCACCAAAGATCTCGACGGCACCTTCGCGCGGCTGCAGGACAGCGACGCCGACGTCGTGCAGGAGCCGACCGAACAGCCGTACGGCGTTCGCGACTGCGCCGTCCGTGATCCGGCCGGCAACCTGATCCGCATCCAGGAGCTCCGCTGAGCCGTCCGGTGATTGCATTCCGCTGCCCAGATGGAGACGTGATGAGCAAGGCCACTCAGCCACCTGCACTGCACGTGGGCGACCGCCACGATCTGATCCGCGTGCAGGCCGCGCGCGTGAACAACCTCAAGGACGTCAGCGTCGAGCTCCCGAAGCGGCGGCTGACCGTGTTCACCGGCGTCTCCGGCTCTGGCAAGAGCTCGCTGGTGTTCGGCACGATCGCCGCGGAGTCGCAGCGACTGATCAACGAGACCTACAGCGCGTTCGTGCAGGGCTTCATGCCGACGCTGGCACGGCCCGACGTCGACCTCCTCGAAGGGCTGACGCCGGCGATCATCGTTGACCAGCAGCGGATGGGTACCGATCCCCGCTCCACGGTCGGCACCGCCACCGACGCCAACGCGATGCTGCGCATCCTCTTCAGCCGACTCGGGAAGCCCCACATCGGCTCGCCTCAGGCGTTCTCCTTCAACGTCGCCTCGATCAGTGGCGCGGGTGCGGTCACCCTGGAGCGCTCCGGACGGACCGTGAAGGAGCGTCGCAGCTTCAGCATCACCGGCGGAATGTGTCCGCGCTGCGAAGGCCGGGGCTCGGTCACCGACTTCGACCTGTCCGCGCTGTACGACGACAGTAAGTCGCTGGGCGGGGGGGCGCTGGCCATCCCCGGGTACAGCATGGATGGCTGGTACGGCCGCATCTTCGGCGGCTCGGGCTTCTTCGACATGGACAAGCCGATCGGCAAGTTCACCAAGAGAGAGCTGCAGGACCTGCTCTACCGGGAGCCGACCAAGATCAAGGTCGAGGGCATCAACCTGACGTACGAGGGTCTGATCCCGAGAATGCAGAAGTCGTTCCTTTCCAAGGACCTCGACGCGCTGCAGCCGCACGTCCGCACCTTCGTGGAGCGGGCGGTGACCTTCACCACCTGCCCCGAATGCGGCGGCACCCGGCTCAGCGAGGCGGCCCGGTCGTCGAAGATCAAGGGGGTCAACATCGCCGATGCGTCCGCGATGCAGATCAGCGACCTGGCCGTTCGGGTCGGCGATCTGGCCGAGCCGTCGGTGGCGCCGCTGCTCGCGACGCTGCAGCAGACCCTCGATTCGTTCGTGGAGATCGGGCTGGGCTACCTCTCGCTCGACCGGGCGTCGGGCACGCTGTCGGGCGGCGAGGCCCAGCGCGTGAAGATGATCCGCCACCTCGGCTCCTCGCTGACCGACGTCACCTACGTCTTCGACGAGCCCACCATCGGCCTGCACCCCCATGACATCGCGCGGATGAACAACTTGCTGCTGCGGTTGCGGGACAAGGGCAACACGGTGCTCGTCGTGGAGCACAAGCCGGAGACGATCGCGATCGCCGACCACGTCGTCGACCTCGGCCCCGGCGCCGGTACGGCGGGCGGCACCGTCTGCTTCGAGGGCACCGTCGAGGGGCTGCGGGCCAGCGGCACCACCACCGGCCGCCATCTCGACGACCGGGCCGCCCTCAAGGAGACGGTACGGAAGCCCACCGGCACGCTGGAGGTCCGCGGCGCGACGACGCACAACCTGCGCGACGTCGACGTCGACATCCCGCTCGGGGTGTTGGTCGTCGTCACCGGCGTGGCCGGGTCGGGAAAGAGTTCGCTGATCCACGGCTCGGTGTCCGGGCGGGACTGTGTGGTGTCGAGCGACCAGGGTGCGATCCGCGGCTCGCGACGGAGCAACCCGGCGACGTACACCGGACTGCTCGACCCGATCCGCAAGGCCTTCGCAAAGGCCAACGGCGTCAAGGCGGCGCTGTTCAGCGCCAACTCCGAGGGCGCCTGCCCCCACTGCAACGGCGCGGGCGTCATCTACACCGACCTGGCCATGATGGCCGGCGTCGCCACCACCTGCGAGGCGTGCGAAGGGAAGCGGTTCCAGGCATCGGTGCTGGACCACCACCTCGGCGGTAAGGACATCACTGAGGTGCTCGCGATGTCGGTGACCGAGGCCGAGCAGTTCTTCGGCGCCGGCGAAGCGCGCACCCCGGCCGCGCACGCCATCCTCGACCGGCTCGCCGACGTCGGGCTCGGCTACCTCATCCTCGGCCAGCCGCTTCCGACGCTGTCCGGCGGCGAGCGGCAGCGGCTCAAGCTGGCCACCCATATGGCCGAGAAGGGCAGCGTCTACGTCCTCGACGAGGCGACCACTGGCCTGCACCTCGCCGACGTCGAGCAGTTGCTCGGCCTGCTCGACCGCCTCGTCGACTCCGGCAAGTCCGTCATCGTCATCGAGCACCACCAGGCGGTCTTGGCGCACGCCGACTGGATCATCGACCTCGGCCCGGGCGCCGGCCACGACGGCGGCCGGATCGTCTTCCAGGGCACCCCCGCCGACCTCGTTGCCGCCCGCTCCACCCTCACCGGCGAGCACCTCGCGGCCTACGTCGGCGCCTGACCGGAGCGGCCGAGCTTCAGCGGTAGACCAGCTCGACCTTCTGGAACGCCTTCACGTCGGAATAGCCGCATTTTGCCAGCGCCCGCCGGACCGCACCGAAGACGTTTTCCGTACCGTCGGCCCGGTCGTCCGGACCGAGCAGGATCTTGGCCAGCGGCTCGGTGTGCGGCCGGCCGCGCCCTAGCCGGCCGCGTGGGAGGCTGGGATGAGCCGCCACCGACTCCCACCACAGCCCGGCGGCCGGGCACTCCTGACCGTGCGACAGGGCGTCGCCGAGCATCACCGCGTCGGCGCCGCAGGCCAGCGCCTTGGCCACCGAACCGCTGTCGGCGAGCTCGCCGTCGGCGATGACGTGGACGTAGCGGCCGCCGGTCTCGTCGAGGTAGTCGCGCCGGGCCGACGCGGCATCGGCGATCGCCGTGGCCATCGGCACCCGGATGCCCAGAACCTCCTCCGTGCTGGACTGTCGGTCGGCGCCGACGCCGACGATGATCCCGGCCGCCCCGGTGCGCATCAGGTGCAGGGCGGTCTGATAGTTCGTGCACCCGCCGACGATCACCGGCACGTCGAGGTCGGCGATGAAGGTCTTGAGGTTGAGCGGCTCACTGGCGACCGAGACGTGTTCGGCCGAGACGACGGTGCCCTGGATGACGAGCAGGTCGACGCCCGCGGCCAGCACCGCGTCGGCGTAGGTGAGGGTGTGCTGCGGGGAGAGGCGGACCGCCGTGGTCACCCCGGCACTGCGGATCTGCTCGATGCAGCGGGTGATCAGCTCCCGCTTGATCGGCTCGGCGTACGCCGCCTGCAGCAGCGTCGTCGCATTGCCCTCTGCGCGGGAGAGTCGCTCGTACACCGGTTGCGGGTCGTCGTAGCGGGTCCACAAGCCTTCGGCATTCAGTACGCCGAGACCGCCAAGACGGCCGATCTCGACCACGCTGGCCGGGCTCATCGTGGCGTCGGAGGGGTGCGCGACCATCGGCATCTCGAAGCGAAAAGCGTCGATCTCCCAGGCCATGGTGACGTCGTCGACATCGCGGGTGCGCCGCGACGGGACGATGCCGATATCCGCCAGGTGATAGCCGGCCTGGGCCAGACGGCCCCGCCCGATCTCAATGTCAGCCACGACGGGCCGGCTCAGTAGCTCGGGTAGTTGGGCGCCTCGACCGTCATCTGGACGTCGTGCGGATGACTCTCCCTGAGCCCGGCGGAGGTGATCCGGACCAGTTGTCCGCGCTCCTGCAACTCGGCGACGGTCGGCGTCCCGGCGAAGCCCATGGCCGCCCGCAGCCCCCCGACCAGCTGGTAGGCCACCCCGGACAGCGGCCCGCGATAGGGGACCTGACCCTCGATGCCCTGCGGCACCAGCTTGTCGTCGGAGAGCACATCGTCCTGGAAATAGCGGTCCTTGGAATAGGACCGGACCCCCCCGCGCGACTGCATCGCCGCAAGAGATCCCATGCCCCGATAGGACTTGTACTGCTTGCCACCGGAGAAGATGAGCTCCCCCGGCGACTCCTCGACCCCGGCCAGCAGCGAGCCCAGCATCACGGTGTCGGCGCCGGCCACGATCGCCTTGGCGATGTCACCGGAATACTGCAGCCCCCCGTCGGCGATCACCGGCACGCCGGCCGGCCGGGCCGCCGAGGCGACGTCGTAGATGGCCGTCACCTGCGGCACGCCGACGCCGGCCACCACCCGCGTGGTGCAGATGGATCCCGGCCCCACGCCGACCTTGATCGCGTCGGCGCCGGCCTCGATCAGGGCCAGGGCGCCGTCCCGGGTCGCGACGTTGCCGCCGACGATGTCGATCGGGGTGTCGGCCTTGAGCCGGCGCACCATGTCGAGCACGTCGCGGGAGTGCCCGTGCGCGGTGTCGACAACGAGGAAGTCCACCCCGACATCGGCCAGGGTCCGGGCCCGCTTGTAACCGTCCTCGCCGACCCCGACGGCCGCCCCGACCACCAGCCGGCCGTCGGAGTCCTTGGTGGCCAGCGGATACTGCTCGCGCTTGACGAAGTCCTTGACGGTGATGAGGCCGCGCAGCCGGCCGTCTGCGTCGACCAGCGGGAGCTTCTCGACCTTGTGCCAGCGCAACAGCGCGAGCGCGTCGTCGGCTCCCACCCCGATCGGCGCGGTCACCAACGGCATCGGCGTCATCACCTCGCGGACCGGCCGGCTCTGGTCGGACTCGAAGCGCGTGTCGCGGTTGGTGACGATCCCGACCAGCACGCCGGCGGTGTCGATCACCGGCAGGCCGGAGATCCGGTACTGGCCGCAGGCCCGGTCGACGTCGGCCAGAGTGTCGTCCGGGGAGCAGGTCACCGGGTTGGTCACCATGCCGGCCTCCGATCGCTTCACCAGATCGGCCTGCTGCGCCTGCTCATCGATCGCGAGGTTGCGGTGCAGCACCCCCGCGCCGCCCTGCCGGGCGATCGCGATCGCCATCCGCGCCTCGGTGACCGTGTCCATCGCCGAGGAGACCAGCGGGATCCGCAGCGGGATGCTACGTGAGAGCCGCGACGAGGGGTCGGCTTCGCTGGGGATGACGGAGGATTCGGCCGGCAGCAGGAGCACGTCATCGAAGGTCAGCCCGAGCCGGGCGAACTTCTCGGGGTACATGGCACCCAATCGTACGGGAGCGCCGATGTCCGGTGGGGCGCCCCGTGGGCGATACCGTGTCGGCGTGACTGAGGATCCGCACGACCCGTTCTTCGGTGACCCGGCCGACCCGGCGGCCGAGCTCGACGACGAGGTGGTCGAGCCGCTGTCGCCGGACGAGCGTGAGGACGTGCTCGCCGACCTCACCGACCTCGAGGTCTACCAGACGCTGCTGGAGCCCCAGGACGTACGCGGGCTGGTGGTGGATTGCGACGACTGTCAGATCGCGCACTACTTCGGCTGGGCGCTGCTGCGCAGCAACCTGCGCCAGCTGCTCGACGCCGGCCAGACCCGGGTGCACGAGCCGGCGTACGACCCCGATCCCAAGCACTACGTGAGCTGGGAGTATGCCCGCGGCTACGCCGACGGGGTGCAAGACAGCGAGTCGGCGCGCTGATCGCCTCGCTGTCCTGCACCCGAGGCTAGGGAAGTCAGCCAGGCAGACCGGGCAGGCCCGATCCGCCAGGGCGCGGCCGGCCGATCACTGCCTCCATCAACCGGATCGGGGAGTCCGGCCCCAGCTCGGCCGGGCTACCGGGGGACGGCTTGGCGGGTGACGGCTTGATCGGTCCCGGCCGGGCGGGCCCCTTCGGCCGGTGCCTCGACGGGCACTGGCCGGGGTGGGCGCGCCGGCCGGTGCGCCATGCGGGCAGCCCACATCGGCGCTGCTTGCGGGAGGCTCGGGGGGCCGGCCGCGAGCGGGCCGGCGCGACCACGGGCTCCGCTGACGGGCCGGGCGGGCTGAGCGCAGCGGCGTCGGCTATGCCGGGGAGCGATCCGGGTAGTGCGGTCGCGGTGATCTGGTGGGAGCCGGTGTTCGGGTGTCGGGTGACCGGGCCGGGGGGAGCCGACACCGGGGGGGTGCCGACGACGACGTGACGTGAGGGGGCGACCCGCTCCATCGACCAGCTGTGACCGGCCGGGGGGCTGACCGCAGCCGCTGCTGCCCCACCGGCCGTCGCGAGCGCGACGGCGACGACCAGCCCCACGAGGGCACGTCGGGCCGGCCGCCGGACGGGGCTGCCGACCAGCCTGGGCGCCGCCAGCGGCCCGGTCGCCATCTCACGCGCCGGACCACCCCCGACCACCACCTCCTGCCGCCAGTCCGACAACAGCCGGGTGATCTCATCGCGGTCACCGACGCCGGCCGGATTGCTGCGGCGGGGCAGCCCGCGGCCCAGCCGGTCGAGCAATAGGTCATCGCGGCGGACCGCAGACAGGCCCACGGGGGGGTTCATGCCGACATCTCCTGCATCGAAGCGAGCTGCGCGCGCAGCTTGTTCAGCGCCCGGTGCTGAGCGACCCGGATCGCACCGGCGCTCATCCCCAGCACAGCTCCACTCTCCTCGGCGCTGAGCCCGACGGCCACTCGCAGGATCAGCACCTCCCGCTGCAGGACCGGCAGGCAGTTCAGCAGCGACTGGGCGAGTGCGACGTCGTCCGCCGCGAGGGCGGCCGCTTCCGGACCGGCCGCGTCGTCGGCCCGGTCGGGCAGCACGTCCGCCGGCCGACTGGGATCCCGCGCATCGCGCCGGTAGGCGTCGGCGACCTTGTGCGCCGCGATGCCGTACACGAACGCGCTGAACGGCCGCCCGATGTGGCGGTATCGCGGCAACGCGGTGAGGACGGCCAGGCAAACTTCCTGGGCGACGTCGTCGGCGGTGCCGTACGCGGCTCCGCCGGAGTATCCGAGCCGCGCGCGGCAATAGCGCAGCACCAGTGGCTGCACCTGAGCCAGCAGGGAATCGATGGCGCCAGCGTCACCGGCCGCTGCGCGTTCGGCCAGACCGGCGAGTCCGGCGTCGTCGGCAGCCGACCCGCGTGATGCGGTGGCAATCTGAGCGGTGCGGGCAGTTCGGACCACCGTGACAAGACTCCCCGTCGAAGGTTTCCCCGGCGCCCACTTCGCCGCGCCCGTTATGTGCCTTTGTGCACCGTAGCGGCTGGCACTTGGTGCGCTCCGAGCGGGAGGGTCCGTCCGGGAAGGGGGGAAGGACCGCCGGTGCCCTCAGGCGACCAGACCGGCGCGGAACCCGCTGGCGACGGCGTGCGCGCGGTCATTGACGTCGAGCTTGCGAAAGAGCCGGCGGGCGTGGGTCTTGATGGTGTCCTCGGACAGGTAGAGGCCCCGCCCGATCTCACTGTTGCTCTTGCCCTCGGCCATCCCGCGGAGCACCTGCAGCTCGCGCTCGGTCAGGTCGACCGTGGCGGGAGGCATCCGCGGTTCGGGAATCAGTCCGGCAGCCACCGGCGCGCCCAGCGACACGTGGGCCAGCGCGGCGGCCAACTCCTCGGGTGCCAGGTCCTCACGCAGGAAGCCGCGTACTCCGGCCGCCATCGCCAACCCCATGACCCGCAGGTCCTCGGGCGATCCGACCATGAACGCGGGCATGCCGGCCAGCGCCGCGACGAGCCGGCGCACTGCGTCCGGGCTGCCGGGCAGGTGGGCGTCCAGCAGGACGATGTCAGGCGGAGCAGCCCGGATCCGCGCCATCGCCTCGTCCAGGCTGGCCGCCCCGTCGACCCGGCTGACGTCCGACACCCGGCTGGCACACGACTGCAGGGCACGTCGAGTCTCTGCCACACCGGCACAGACGAGCAGCCTCACCACCCCGAGCACCCCTTCGTCACCGACCAGCAGGTGCAGTCTGTGTCGGCAGGTGCCGGGTGATTCTGGACCCGTCAGGCGCCGTCGAGCAGCGCGGCCACGTCCGGACGGTGCAGCCATGCCTCTCGCAGCACCGCTGGGAGGTCCTCGGCAATCGTGCGTACGGCGATCCGGGCCGACTCCCGGCAGTGCCGGCTCGCCTCCGGGTCGGTCGTTGACAGCAGGCCGGCCAGGGACGCCTGCGCGGCCCAGCGCACCGGCAGGCCGCCGACGGCCTCGGCCAGTGCGGCCGCCCGTCGCAGGGTCGGGCCGGCCTCGTGGGCCGACATCCGCGCCTGGGCCGAACCGAGCAGGAGCAGGCCTTGGGCGACCTGAGCCGGCGCAGTCGCCTGCTCGGCCAGCCGGACCGCCGCAGCGGCGTGCTCCGCGGCAGCGCCGGGAGCGTCGGCACCCTGCTCGGCCCCGGCCCGCGCCCAATCCAGCCGAACCTGCTGGCGCCACCATCGCCCCGGCCGCTCGACCGGCGGATCCCCGATCGAGGCTGCCGCCCGGTCGAGATGGACCCACGCCTGATCGGGCCGCCCGGCCGCCACCTCGTCAGCGGCCAGACCGAGCACGGCATCCACGCCGGCCTCCCCGGTGCCGTCAGTCAGGGCCAGTGCGCGCAGGTCCGCCGTGTGAGCCTCAGCGGTCCGGCCGAGCTGCCGGTGGACGGTGGCGAGCGTCGAGAAGGCCAAGGAAGCGAACAGCCGCTGCTCGGCCGGCGCCGGCCCGTCAGCGACGGCCGCCGGCTCGAGCGCGGCGAGGGCGGCGCCGAAGCGGCCCAGCACGGAGAACGTCGTACCCAGGAGCCACCTCGCGGCCATCTCCTCGGCGGACCGCCCGGCGTCGTAAGCGGTCGCTACCGCCTCGGTCAGCGGCGCGATCCCAGCCGCGGGTGCGCCGTGAAAGAGGGCCTGCTCCCCCGCTGCCAGCAGTGATCCGAGGTCGGCCTGCTGACTCACCCGGCCGACTCTAGCGGGCTCAAGGTCATCATCTTGCTCCGATGGCGATCGCATGAGAGCGGCCGTACGGGGCATGGCACCCCGATCCGTCACCGCCGGAAGGGCATTGCTCATGGCTGACATCCGCCGCCTGCCGAGTCCCCACGCCGAAGCGTGGGAGTGGCAACTCATGGGGGCGTGCCGGGCGGTCGGCGATGCCCTGTTCTTCCACCCGGAGAACGAGCGGGGCGCCGCCCGGGGCCGGCGGGAGGCAGCCGCGAAGGCTGTTTGCCGGCGATGTCCGGTCCTGGCCCGCTGCCGGCAACACGCGCTGTCGGTCCGGGAGCCGTACGGCGTCTGGGGTGGCCTGTCGGAATCCGAGCGCGATGCCCTGGTCGAAGCGAGCGAGCGCCAGCCGCACCTGGTCTGAGCAGCCCCGACAGTAATCCGGCCCCGCCGCCCTCAGTTCGAGGGTGACGGGGCCGGATCGTCAGTCGAGCAGGCGGATCAGTAGCCCGGCCCGTGCGAGTGACCGTGGCCGTTGGAGCTGGCCGGCTCCGGCTCCGCCGGCTTCTCGACCACCAGGCTCTCGGTAGTGAGCAGCATGCCGGCGATGGAGGCGGCGTTCGCGACGGCGGACCGGGTCACCTTGACCGGGTCCACGACGCCCTGAGCGAGCAGGTCACCGTACTCACCGGTGGCGGCGTTGAGCCCCTGCCCCTTGTCCATGGCCTGCACCTTCGACACCGCCACGTAGCCCTCGTGGCCGGCGTTGCTGGCGATCCACCGCAGCGGCTCGACCAGTGCCTTGCGCACGATGTTGGCGCCGGTCGCCTCGTCGCCGGTCAGGTCGAGGCTGTCGAGCGCCGGTGCGGCGTGCACCAGTGCCGTTCCGCCCCCGGGGACGATGCCCTCCTCGACCGCCGCGCGGGTCGCCGAGACGGCGTCCTCGAGACGGTGCTTCTTCTCCTTCAGCTCCACTTCGGTGGCTGCGCCGACCCGGATGACGGCGATGCCGCCGGCCAGCTTGGCGAGACGTTCCTGGAGCTTCTCGCGGTCCCAGTCCGAATCGGTGTTCTCGATCTCGGCCTTGATCTGACGCACCCGGTCGGCCACGGCGGAGCCTTCGCCACCGCCGTCGACGATCGTGGTGTCGTCCTTGGAGACCGTGATCCGGCGCGCCGAACCCAGCACCTCGAGCCCAACCTGGTCGAGCTTGAGGCCGACCTCGGCCGAGACCACCTCGGCCCCGGTCAGGATCGCCAGGTCCTGCAGCATCGCCTTGCGGCGGTCACCGAAACCTGGCGCCTTGACGGCGACCGATGGGAAGGTCTTGCGGATCGCGTTGACGACCAGCGTCGACAGCGCCTCGCCCTCGACATCCTCGGCCACCAGCAGCAGCGGACGGCTGGCCTGCATGACCTTTTCCAGGATCGGCAGCAGCTCCGACACCGCGCCGACCTTGCCGTTGACGATGAGGATGTAGGGGTTGTCGTACACCGTCTCCATCGCCTCGGGGTCGGTGACGAAATAGGGCGAAATGTAGCCCTTGTCGAACTGCATGCCCTCGGTCAGCTCGAGCTCGAGGGACATCGTGTTGGACTCCTCGACGGTGATCACACCGTCCTTGCCGACCTTGTCCATCGCCTCGGCGATGAGCTCGCCGATCGCGGCGTCCTGCGCCGAGATCGTCGCCACGTGGGCGATCGCCTGGTGCGAGTCGACCTCGATGGCGTTGGCCAGCAGCGCGGTGGAGATGGCCTCGACCGCCTTGTCCATGCCGCGCTTGAGCGACATCGGGTTGGCGCCGGCGGCCACGTTGCGCAGGCCCTCGCGGACCATCGCCTGGGCCAGCACCGTCGCGGTGGTGGTGCCGTCACCGGCAACATCGTTGGTCTTGGTGGCGACCTCCTTGGCCAGCTGCGCGCCAAGGTTCTCGTACGGATCTTCGAGCTCGACCTCACGGGCGATCGTGACGCCGTCGTTGGTGATCGTGGGGGCGCCGTACTTCTTGTCGATGACGACGTTGCGGCCACGGGGGCCGAGGGTGACCTTGACCGTGTCGGCCAGGGCGTCGACGCCGCGCTCGAGGGACTTTCGCGCGTCGCCGGAGAAGCTCAAAATCTTGGACATGCTGGTGTTTTCCTTCCATGCGCCACCGCCCCGGGCCGTATGGCGCCGGGGCGGTCGTACGCGGCTGAGTGCTTGATGCAGGCGGTGCGGGCGGCTACTTCTCGACGACGGCGAGCACGTCCCGGGCCGACAGCACGAGGTATTCCTCGGCGCCGTACTTGATCTCGGTGCCGCCGTACTTGCTGTAGAGCACGACATCGCCGACCGTGACGTCGATCGGGACGCGGTTGCCCTTGTCGTCAATCCGGCCGGGGCCGACGGCGATGACGGTGCCCTCCTGGGGCTTTTCTTTGGCAGTGTCGGGGATCACGATGCCCGAAGCGGTCGTGGTCTCGGCCTCGTTGGCCTGGACGACGATGCGGTCTTCGAGCGGCTTGATGTTGACCTTGGTTGCGGTGGTCACGAACTCTCCTGGATAGGTCGCACCGGACGTTTGACGCCGAGCGCCGCCTGCCGTCGCGGGGGTCAGGCACCGCTTTGCGTTGGCACCCTCGGGGGGAGAGTGCCAACTGAGACAGTAGGACGCGGCTTAGCACTCCGTCAAGGGGAGTGCCAGCATGGAGCCGTGGAGACCGGTGATGTGGCCGCGTTGCGGTCCCCGGCCGGCCGGGCGGTGCTCGCCGAGATTGGGCGGTACGACGGTGCCGCCGCGATCGCGCTGGCAGCTCGGCTGCGCGCGGCCGGACACCCCGCGGAGCTGGTGGCGGCCGCTCTCACTCAGGCCCGGCTGCGCGACCGGGCCCGGGCGAAGTTCGGCGCCGAGGCCAATCGGATGCTGTTCACCGCGGACGGCCTGGAGCAGGCCACGCGGGCGAGTGTGGCCGGCCATCGAGCCCGCCGGTTCGCCGGCGTGGGGCGGGTGGCCGACCTGTGCTGCGGCATCGGTGGCGACCTGATCGCCCTGGCCCGGCCCGGCGCCGCGCTGCACAGCGGCTCGCTCGTGGGTGTCGAGTCCGATCCGCTGACCGCCGCGGTGGCTCGCGCCAACGCCTCGGAGTTCGGCCTCGCCGCTCGGGTCGACTGCGCCGACGCCATCTCGGTCGACCTCACCGCCTACGACGCGGTGTTCCTCGATCCGTCCCGCCGGGCCGGTGGCCGGCGGATCTTCGACCCGGCGGCCTACCGCCCGCCGTGGTCGTTCGTCGAGCAGGTGCTCCGCGGGGACGCCTGCGTCAAAGTGGCCCCCGGCCTGCCGCACGACCGCATCCCGGCCGGCGTGGAAGCGGAATGGGTGTCCGACGCCGGCGCGGTCAAGGAGCTGGCCATGTGGTCGGGCGCGTTCGTTACCACCACCCGCCGGGCCACCCTGCTGCCTTCGGGGGCCACCCTGACCGACACGGGGTGTGGCGCGCCGCCGGTCCGGGCGCCGCAGCGGTGGCTCTACGAGCCGGACGGGGCGGTGATCCGGGCCGGGCTGGTCGCCGACGTCGCGGCGCTGGTCGACGGTGCCCTGCTCGACCCGCGGATCGCCTACCTCACCGCGCCCGACCGGGTGCCGACCCCCTTCGCCACGGCGTACGAGGTGACCGACGTGCTGCCGTTCTCGCTGCGCCGGCTCCGGACGCTGCTCCGAGGCCGCGACATCGGGGTCGTCACGGTCAAGAAGCGGGGGTCCGCGATCGAGCCGGAGACGCTGCGCCGGCAGCTGAAGCTGTCGGGCTCCGGGCACGCGGTCGTGGTGGTGACCCGAATCGGCCAGGCGCCGACCGCGCTGGTGTGCCGGCCGCCTCAACCGAGGGCGTAACCGGCGAAGGCCAGATATCCGACCACCAGCAGCGCCCCGGCCGCCCTGGACAGAGTGCCGCGCCGGGCCGCGAGCAGGACCAGCAGCACTGGCAGGACGGCCGCGCCGATCGCGGGGGGCAGCACGTCGACGCCGCTCAGCGGGTGGACCAGCGCCGCCGCGCCGATGGTGGCTGTCGCGTTGTAGGCGGCGGAGCCGACGATTCCGGCCACCGCCAGCTCGGTCGCGCCGCGGCGCGCGGCGGCGAAGACCAGCGCGAACAACTCCGCGGTCGTGGCCAGCGCCAGCAGGGTGAGCCCAATAGCGTCATCGCTGCGGCCCAGCGCGATCACCACCCGCTGGGCGCCGGCGACCGCGATTACCCCACCGCCGGCCATCAGGACCAGGCCGAGGAGGACGCCGGGCAGCCCCCGCCCCTCGTCGGTTCCCTCGTGTTCGCTGCCGCCGTCGTCGCTGTCGTGCTCCTGCATCTCGGCCAGCTCGCCGATCGCCGGCGGCGCCTTCTCAATCCGCCAGACGACGGCGATGAGCACTGCGTACGCGGCGATCAGCAGCGCCCCTTCCGGCCTCGACACGCGCCCGTCGGCCAGCACCGCGGCGGCCAGCAACCCGGCCGCGGCGGCGCCCACGGCGTAGCGGCGGACCCGGCGGCCGAACGGCACGGGGGCGAGCACCGCGGCGAGCCCGAGGGCCAGGGTGAGCATGGTGACGTTGGCGCCGATAGCGTCGCCGGCGGCCAGGCCGGGATGGCCGCGGCCGCTCGCGTACATCGCGGTGATCAGCTCCTCCGGCTCGGCGCCGGCGAGCAGAAGGCCGAGCGCCACCACCGTCAGCCCCAGCCGGCGGGCCGCCCCGGCCGCCGACTCGACGAAGAGCTCGGCGCCGGCCACGAGCATCGCCGCCGACACCGCCAGCAGCAGCAGCCCGATCAGCACCGCCGGATCACCGCAGCACCGAGGTGACGGGCATGGACGGGTCGGTCGACAGATCCAGGGCCGACGGAACGACCCCGTCGGAGACCAGCAGCGAGCCCAGAGCGGCCACCATCGCGCCGTTGTCGGTGCATAGGGCCGGCCTCGGCACCCTCAGTGAGACGCCGGCCTCGGCGCACCGCTGCCCGGCCAGTTCCCGGAGCCGGGAGTTGGCCGCCACGCCGCCACCGATGAGGAGCGAGCCCACGCCGTACTCCCGGCAGGCCCGGACCGCCTTCACCGTGAGCACGTCAACCGCCGCCTCCTGGAACGACGCGGCAACGTCGGCGACCGGCACCGGCTCGCCGGCCAGCCGCCGGCCCTCCACCCACCGGGCGACGGCCGTCTTGAGGCCGGAGAAGGAAAAGTCGTAGGCCGCGTCGGGCATGCCGCGGGGGAATGCCACCGCCACGGGCGAACCGTCGCGGGCGACCCGCTCGATGTGCGGACCGCCGGGAAAGGGCAGCCCCAGCAGCCGCGCCACCTTGTCGAAGGCCTCACCCACCGCGTCGTCGACCGTCGCCCCGAGCGGGCGCGCCGGCTCGGTGACCGACTCGACCAGCAGCAGCGAGGAGTGCCCGCCGGACACGAGCAGCGCGATGGCTGGCTCGGGGAGCGGGCCGTGCTCCAGCACATCGACCGCGATGTGGGCGGCGAGGTGGTTGACGCCGTACAGCGGCTTGCCCAGAGCGAGGGCGTAGGCCTTGGCCGCGGCCACGCCGACCAGCAGCGCGCCGGCCAGCCCCGGCCCGGCGGTGACCGCGATCGCGTCGAGGTCGGCCAGTCCTACGCCGGCGACGGACAGCGCCCGGTCGACCATCGGCACCATGGCCTCGAGGTGCGCCCGCGCCGCGATCTCGGGCACCACCCCGCCGAAGCGCGCGTGGCTGTCCACGCTGGAGGCGATCGCGTCGGCCAGCAGGGCGGTTCCGTGCACGATCCCGACCCCGGTCTCGTCGCACGAGGTCTCGATCCCCATCACCAGCGGGCGGTCAGCCGGCACGGACCATGACCACCGCGTCGATGCCGCTGGGCTGGTAGTAGCCGCGTCGCCGGCCCACGGCCTGGAAGTCGTACGCCGCATAGAGCCGCTGGGCCACCGCGTTGTCGGCGCGCACCTCCAGGGAGACCGACGCCACCTCCCGCCGCGCGGCTTCGGCCAGCAGGGCGGCCAGCAGTTTCCGTCCCACCCCGCTGCCCTGCTGGTCCCGGCGGACGGCAAGGGTCTGGACGTAGGCCTCGCGGCCGTACGTGCAGAGGCCGCCGTAGCCGAGCACGTCGTCCTCGGATTCGGGTGCGGCGGGAGTGGCGATCAGGTAGTGGCGGGTCGCCCGCTCCGCGAGCTCGGCCCAGAACATCCAGGCGGTCCACTGCTCCGCGCCGAACAGGTCGCGCTCCAGGGCGAGCACCCCGTCCAGGTGCCACCACCGCATGGGCCGCAGCCGGGTCACGCCCGGGCCGCCGAAGGCTCCATGGCATCGGGCCGGCGAAGGTACAGCGGGGTCAGCTGCTCCGGCCGCGCCCGGCCGGCGATCCGGTCGGCGGCCAGGGCGGCCAGCGCCGCCGCGGGTGGGAACAGCGGCGGGCCGGTCGGCAGCCCGAGGTCGTACAGCAGCGCACCGGCGCCGCAGGCCAGCCGGCAGCCGGTGGCGTCGACGTCGGCCGGCCGGCCGACGTCCGGCCCGGTGAGGCGGCGGCCGCGGTGGTCGTAGGTCGCCCAGTAGACCTCGCGACGCCGGGCATCGGTGGCGACGAGCACCGGGCCCTCGCCGGCCGGGGCGTCGACGGCAGTCGACTGAGCGTGGGCGATGGCGTCAAGCGAGCAGACGCCGTAGGCCGGCAGGTCGAGGGCGCCGGCCAGGGCCGCGGCGGTGACGAGGCCGATCCGCAGCCCGGTGTAGGGCCCCGGCCCCAACCCGGCCACCACGGCGCCCAGGTCACTCGGCACCCGGCCTGCGGCGGCGAGCGCCGCGTCGACGGCCGGGGCCAGCAGCTCGCCATGCCGGCGTGGGTCGGTGCTCACGCGCTCGGCCAGCAGGTGACTGCCGCCTGAAGCGTCGACCTCGGCCAGGCCCGCGGTCACCGCCGGGGTCGAGGTATCGATGACCAGGACGAGCACACCGACGAGCCTAGGCGAGCAGTCAGCCCGGCTGGCCCGAGGTCAGCGCGGCTACCCGCTGCGGCCAGGTACCTCCGGAGGCCAACAGGTCGGCCCGGCGCGAGCCGTCGGCGGCCGAGCGATCCAGCCGGATCTGCAGATGGCTGTCGGCCAGCTGGTCGGCGAGGCCGGCGCCCCACTCGACAACGGTGACCGACCCCGCCGTGTCGGCGTCGAGGTCGAGGTCGTCGACCTCGGCCAGGCCGCCGAGGCGGTAGGCGTCGACGTGCAGCAGGGGCAGCCGGCCGCCGACGTGGGCGCGGGCGATGACAAAGGTGGGGGACGTCACGGGCGTCAGCACGCCCAGGCCGGCGCCGATCCCCTGTGCCAGCACGGTCTTGCCGGCGCCGAGCGGGCCGGTGAGCAGCACCAGATCGCCGGCGACGAGCAGGTCGGCCAGCCGCCGGCCCAGCTCGCGGGTGTCGCCTGCGGTCGGCAGGATCACCGCGGGTCCACGATCACCGCAGGCCCACGGCGTAGGCCAGGTCGGCCCGCAGCGCTGCCAATGGCGCTCCGGCCGGGCCGAAGCGCAGCGCCGCCGAGGGGTGATAGGTGGGGACTACGAGGCAACCCGGCAGCGCGTGCGCCCGCCCGCGGACCGCACCCAGCGTCGTCGTCCGGCCGAGGAACCAGCGGGTCGCCGAGAGCCCCAGCGCGACGGTGACCGGCGGTGCCATCAGGGCCAGCTGCCGCTCCAGCCAGGGCCGGCAGTTCGCGACCTCGATCGGCCGCGGGAGGCGATTGGCCGGCGGCCGGCATTTCAGCACGTTGAGCAGGGCGACCTCGTCACGGTGTACGCCGACCTCGGCCAGGACCCGCTCGAGCAGCCCGCCGGCCCGCCCCACGAAGGGCCGGCCGGCGGCATCCTCCTGCGCGCCGGGTGCCTCACCGACAAGCAGCAGCCGGGCGCCGGCCGGGGCCTCACCCACGACGACGGTCGTCCGGCTTGCGGCCAGCTCCGAGCACGCGGTGCAGCCCCGGATGACGGCCGACAGGGCCGGCCAGGAGTCGGTCACGGAACCGCCCGCGCGGCCCGGGACAGGAACGCCCGAAGGTGCCGGTTGACCTCGCCGGCATGGTCCATCAGCATCAGGTGGGCGCCGCCGGCGACGGCGACGAATTCCGACCAGGGCATCGCCTCCGCCAGTTTGCGACTGTGCTCCAGCGGGGTCATCAGGTCGCGGTCCCCGCCGAGCACCAGCGTCTCGACCCCGTCGAATATCGACAGCGCGTCGTAGCGCTGGTGGGCCGACAGCGTGGTGAGGAAGGCCGCCACCGTCGACACCGGAGTGCCGGAGTTCATCCGTTCCACGTAGTCGACCAGCGCCGGGCTGACGTCGCGGGTGCCGAAGGCCCACCGCCGGGTGGCCAGCCAGACGGCATCGCTGCCGCGCCCGCGGGCGTGCTCGAGTAGGCGGGCCCGGCTGTGCAGGCCGGCCACCAGTAACGGTGTCAGCGGCTTGCGGATCGCGCTGACCAGCCGTGGCATACCGAAAGAGACGGTGTCGAGGTCGCCGCCCGAGGAGGAGATCAGGGCTACCCCGACGACGCGCTCGGCGATCAAGTCGCGGCGCTGCTCGGCCAGGGCCATGATCGCCATGCCGCCCATCGAGTGCCCGCACAGGACCAGCGGTCCGGTCGCCGCACTGGCCTCGATGACGGCGGCGAGGTCGCGGCCGAGTTGCTCGATTGTGCAGCCGGCCGGCGCCCCGGCCGTCGACCGGCCGTGCCCGCGCTGGTCGTAGAAGACCATCCGCAGGCGCGGGTCGGCCAGCCCACGGCGCTGGAAGTGCCAGGTGCCGAGATCGAGGCAGTAGCCGTGCACAAAGAGCACCGTCAGCTCGGCAGCGTTGCGGCCGACCACCTCGACGTGCAGGTCGACGCCGTCCGCGGTGTGCACGGTCACCTCGTCGTCGGCCGTGAGACGGCCGAACGGCTCGCCCGCGCCCTCGTCGACGCCGATCCTGGCCCGGCCGATCGCCACCCGCTCGACGGCCAGCCCGGCCGCGACGGCGGCCGCTGCCAGGCCCATCACCGCACCGGCCGCTCCGGCGATCCCCCGCCGGGTCACCCGCCCGCCCCGCTGCCGGTATACGTCCGCGGCACCCGCGCGCCGATCCGGGTGACCACTTCGTAGGAGATCGTGCCGAGCGCCTCGGCCCAGTCGTACGCGGTGGGCTCGCCGAGATCCCCCGGGCCGAACAGGATCACCTCGTCGCCGGCGTGGACGTCGTCGGAGCCGACGTCCACGACGAACTGGTCCATGCAGACCGTGCCGCTGATCCGGCGCCGCCGGCCGCCCAGCCACACCTCACCGGTGTTCGTGGCCGCGCGCGGCACCCCGTCGGCGTAGCCCATCGGCACCAGCGCCAGCCGGGTGGGCGCGCTCGTCGTGTAACGATGTCCGTACGACACGCCCGCGCCGGCGGCGACGTCCTTGGCGAGCGCGATCCGGCCCCGCAGCGTCATCGCCGGCCGCAGTCCGTAAGTCGAGACCCGCGGCACGGGCGACAGGCCGAAGACCGCGATCCCGGGCCGGACCAGGTCGAAGTGGGCCGCCGGCAGGGTCAGCGTGGCTGCGGAGTTGGCCAGGTGCCGCAGCGAGGGGCGCAGGCCGGCCCGCTGCGCGACTTCCACGCCGTCAGCGAAGCAGCCCACCTGCCGGGCGATCGTCGGATGGCCGGGATCGTCGGCGTAGGCGAAGTGGCTCCAGACACCGACCACGCTGACCTCGCCGCCGGACTCCGCGCGCGCGGCGGCGGACACCAGCTCCGGCCAGTCGTCGGGCGTGGCCCCGTTGCGCGAGAGCCCGGTATCGATCTTGAGATGTACGCGCGCGGTGCGCCCGGTTTGGCGGGCCGCGTCGACCGTCTCTGCGAGCGCCCACAGCGACGACACGGACAGGTCGACGTCGGCCGCGACCCCGGCGGCCAGCGGTTCCCCGGGGGCGTTGAGCCAGGACAGGATCGGTGCGTTGATACCGGCCGCGCGCAGGGCCAGCGCCTCCTCCAGTACACAGACGCCGAGCCAGCCGGCGCCGCCGTCCAGCGCGGCCCGCGCGCTGGGCAGCAGGCCGTGGCCGTAGCCGTCGGCCTTGACCACGGCCATCAACTCCGCCGAGGGGGCCGCCGCGCGGAGCAGTCCGACGTTGCTGCGGATCGCGTCGAGGTCGATGGCGGCCTCGGCTCTGCGCATGCGCCCAGTCTGGCAGCTCAGCGCAGTATCGTCCGGCCCGCCTCAGGCAGCGCCTTGAGCACATCGGAGGCACTGATCGGCCCGCCCCGGCTGGCCAGCCGGCCGGCCAGCCCGTGCAGGAACGCACCAGCGGCTGCAGCGGACAGCGCCGGCACCCCGGCCGCCAGCACCGAGCCGGTGAGCCCGGACAGCACGTCGCCGCTGCCCGCCGTACCCAGCCAGGACGTGCCCGCGGTGTCCACGAGCACCTCGCCGGTGGGGCTGGCGATCACGGTGGCATCGCCCTTGAGCAGCACGGTGGCGCCCAGCTCGGCGGCCGCCCGGCGGGTGGCCCCGACCCGATCCGCGCCCACCTCGCCGGCCAACCGGGCGAACTCCCGGTCGTGCGGGGTCAGCAGCGTTTCGGCCGCGCGCTTCAGCCAGTCCAGGTGCCGCGACAGCACCGTGAGCCCGTCGGCATCCACCAGCACGGGTACGTCGGAGGCCAGCGCCTCCGCCACCACCTGTTCAGCATGGGCGTCGGTGCCCAGGCCGGGGCCGACCACCCAGGCCTGCACCCGGCCCGCGCCGGCCGGTGTGCCCCCACTCACCACGACCTCCGGCCACCGGGCGCGGACCGCAGCCCCGGCCTGGCCGACGTAGCGGATCATCCCGGCGTAGCCGTGCACGGCCCCACCGACAGACAAGACGGCGGCTCCGCCATACTCCGCCGACCCCGACGAGATGCCGAGGACCCCACGGATGTACTTGTCGTCGCGCGGCCCGGGCTCCGGCAGCCAACCGGCCACGTCCACCGCGTCGGGCACCTGAATCGTGGCCGGACCGAGATACGGCGCCAGCCCGATGTCCACGACGTCGACGACGCCGGCGAGGGTACGTCCGGCGCCCACCACGAGTCCCGGCTTGAGACAGCCGAAGGTCACCGTCAGGTCGGCGGTGAAGGCGGCGCCGGCCACGTCGCCGGTGTCCGCCGCGACGCCGCTCGGCAGGTCGACGGCGACCCGGATCGCACCCGTCTCGGTGGCCGCGGCTGCCAGCCGGGCGGCGAGTGGCTCCAGACCGCTGCGTCCGCCGATGCCGACGATCCCGTCTAGCACCAGGTCGGCGCCGGCCACCGGGTCCGGCGCCGAGGCGTCCCTCACCTTCCCGCCGGCGGCCAGCAGGGCGGCCAGCCCACCGGCATGGGCGTGCTCCGGGTTAAGCAGGAGCGCCTGGACCATTGCGCCGCGGCGGGCCAACCCGGAGCCGGCGTACAGGGCATCGCCGCCGTTGTTGCCGGCGCCGACCAGGAGCACGACCCGGGCGCCGTAGACGCCGTCCAGCACCTGGGCACAGCGATGGGCCAGACCGGCGGCGGCCCGCTGCATCAGCGCCCCCTCCGGCAGGGTCCGCATCAGCGCTGCCTCGGCGGTCCGCACCGCCTCGGTCAGCCAGACGCCTCTCATGGCGCTCCCTCCGCCACCACCACGGCCGAGGCCATCCCGCCGTCGTGGGACAGCGACAGGTGCCAGGCCGTGACGCCGGCGCTTGCCGCGGCCGCAGCCACGGTGCCGGCCACGAGCAGCGCCGGGCGGCCGTCCGGCGCTGAGGCCACCTCGCAGTCGTGCCAGGCCAGCGCGGCCGGTGCCCCCAGGGCTTTAGCCACTGCCTCCTTGGCCGCGAAGCGCGCCGCCAGCGATTCCGGCGTCCGGGGGCTCCCGGCGGCCGTGGTCCGCTCGCGGGGGGTGAACAACCGCTCCGCCAAGCCTTCGGTCCGCCGCAGTGAGGCGGCGAAGCGCGCGACCGGCACCACGTCGATGCCCACCCCAACGATCACCCCGGCAGCCTAGGACCCGCCCCCTGCCGCCCGGGTGACACCCGACCCGCCCGCCCGCCGAGGGCGCGATTGAGGGGCTATTCGACGGTGACGGACTTGGCCAGGTTGCGCGGCTGGTCAACGTCGTTGCCACGACCGGCGGCGATCTCGCAGGCCAGCACCTGGAGCGGGACCACGCTCAGCAGCGGAGCGAGCAGCGTCGGCATCGCCGGCACCGCGATCAAGTGGTCGGCGTATGGCAGCACGTCGGTGTCGCCGTCCTCGGCGACGACGATCGTGAAGGCGCCGCGGGCGCGCACTTCCTGCACGTTGGACACCACCTTCCCGTGCAGACTCTCCCGACCGCGCGGCGAGGGCACCACGACGATCACCGGAGTCCCGTCCTCGATCAGCGAGATGGGGCCGTGCTTCAGTTCACCGGCGGCAAAACCCTCCGCGTGCATGTACGCGATCTCTTTCAGTTTCAACGCGCCTTCCAGCGCCACCGGATAACCGACGTGCCGGCCGATGAACAGGGCCTTGGGCGCCTTCACCAAGCTGCGGCCGAGCTCGCGTACCGGCTCCATCCGGGTCAAGACTTCCGCGACCAGGGCAGGACAATTCTGCAGCTGGCCGACAATGGCGGCGACTTCGTCGCCGAACATCGCCCCGCGTACCTGCGCCAGGTGCAATCCGACCAGATAGACCGCCACGACCTGGGTGAGGAATGCCTTGGTGGAGGCGACCGCGACTTCGGGGCCGGCGCGGGTGTAGAGCACGGCGTCGGACTCGCGCGGGATGGTCGAGCCATTGGTATTGGAAATGGCCAGCACCCTGGCCCGCTGCTCCTTCGCGTGTCGCAGCGCCATCAGCGTGTCCATCGTCTCGCCGCTCTGCGTGATCGCGACCACAAGCGTGAAGCGGTCGAGCACCGGATCGCGATAGCGGAATTCACTGGCCAGCTCGACCTCGCACGGGATCCGGGTCCAGTGTTCGATCGCGTACTTGGCTATGAGCCCGGCGTGATAGGACGATCCGCAGGCCACGACGAATATCTTGTCGATCTCCCGCAGGTCCTCGTCGGGAATGCGCACCTCATCGAGCAGGATCTCGCCGCTGTCGGAGAGCCGGCCCCTGAGGGTGTTGGCCATGGCGGCCGGCTGCTCGGCGATCTCCTTGAGCATGAAGAATTCGTGGCCGTCCTTTTCGGCCGCCGAGACGTCCCAGTCGACGTGGTAGTCCTTGCCCAGGGCGGGCGCTCCGTCGAATCCGGTGATGGTGATGTTGTCGCGCCTGATCTCCACCACTTGGTCCTGCGCCAGCTCGACCGCATCCCGGGTGTGCTCGATGAAGGCGGATACGTCGCTGCCGAGGAAGTTCTCTCCCTTCCCCCGACCCACCACGAGCGGGCTGTTGCGCCGCGCGCCCACTACGACGCCCTCGAGGTCGGCATGCACCGCCAGCAGGGTGAACGCTCCGTCGAGTTGCCGGCATACCGTGCGCATGGCCTCGGCCAGGTCGAGCCCGCCGGCCTGCACTTGGGCGGTGGTCACCTCCTCCAGCAGGTGCACGACCACCTCCGTATCGGTATCGCTGGTGAGCTCGTGGCCGCGCTCGACGAGCTCCTCGCGCAGCCCGGCGAAGTTTTCGATGATGCCGTTGTGGATGACGGCCAGCCGGCCGGTGCAGTCGCGATGTGGGTGGGCGTTGCGATCGGTCGGGGCGCCGTGGGTGGCCCATCTGGTGTGGCCGATCCCCGTGCTGCCCTCCGGCAGGTGATCAGCCGACACCGCATCGGCGAGGTTGGCCAGCTTGCCCGCCCGGCGCTCCACCGCCACTCGGCCGTCGGCCACGATCGCCACCCCGGCTGAGTCGTAGCCCCGGTATTCCATCCGGCGCAACCCGTCCATGACGACGTCGAGTGCGCGCTGTTCGCCGACGTATCCCACGATGCCGCACATAGGGGCCCAGCCTAATCGACCGCCAGGCCCTGGAGCGGGTACGCGAGGATTGCCGCTCCGGCCCGGCGGCTGCCTTGTCGGACCCGCATGGCAGGGTAGGCGCGGGCCGGCCGCCGGCTCGAACGGCAACCGGACAGGACGGCCTGAGATGCGAATCGCACGCGCTCTGATCATTGTCGCTGCACTGCCGGCAGCACTCCTCACCGCGCCGGCCGTGACAGCCGCCCCGACCGGACCCGCCGTCCTGCACGTGGGCCAAATCGCCCGGGAAAATGTTGCGCCCCGGCTCGGCTCCGAGCCCGACACGCTGGTCGAGCCCGATATTGCGGTCAATCCCCAGGACCCGCTGGTCGCGGTGGCGGCCTTCCACGACGGTCGGTACGCCGACGGCGGAGCCGTCGACATCGGTTACGCCTGGACGCACGACGGCGGACGCAGCTGGCACGACGCGCCGGTTCCTTACCTGACGCGTGGTGTCGGCGGGCCGTGGGCGCGCGCGTCCGACCCGGTCCTGGCCTTCGCCGCGGACGGCACCGCCTACCTGTCCGTCCTGGTCTTCCAGGCGAAGACCTGTGCCGCCGGCATCACCGTGCAGCGCTCGACCGATGGCGGGGCGACCTGGTCACGCCCGGTCCTCGCCCACGTCAGCCGCTCCTGCACCTACAGCGACGACAAGAACTGGATCACCGTCGACCAGCACCCCACAAGTCCACATTACGGTCGCGTGTATCAGTTCTGGACGCCGTTCCGCTTCACCGTCTCCGGTCGTTTCCTCGGCGCCCCGCAGGCGCTGCGCTGGTCCGACGACAAGGGCATGCACTGGAGCTCCACGCATTACGTCAGCGGGCTGCGGCAGAACACCCAGGACTCCCAGCCGATGATCCGCCGTGACGGCACCCTCGTCGATGCCTACCTGCGATACCCCGCCGGCAGCCACGACGACCCGGAGCACCACGGAAGCGGGTTCGCGCAGCGGCTGCCCGTCCACGCCTTTGCGGCCCGCAGTGCCGCTGTCGCGCTGGTCGCCCGCACGTCTATCGACGGCGGCGCCACGTGGAGCGGCGAGTCCGTCATCACCCCCGACTCGGGGGGCGGGCCGGCCGACGTCCGGTGCTGCCTTCCGTCGGCGGTCGCCGACCCGGTCACCGGCGGCCTGTATGCCACTTGGATCGCTCACGGCCCCGGCATGCCCGTGGTGCTGTCGCGTTCCGTCGACGGCCAGCACTGGTCAATGCCGGTGCGGGTCGACCGCGACGGTTCGCACGCCTCCGGCCAGCACGTCAATATCGATGTGACGGCGGATCACGGTCGCGTCTTCGTCAGCTACGGCACCCGTGATGCCAGCACCACGACCAGCGCCCGGTACGTCCAGCAGAAGTTGTCCGCCTCCTACAACGCCGGGGCGTCCTTTGCCGCGCCGACGGCCATCGGCCCCCGCTCCGACCTCAAGTTCTCGGCCTTTGCCGGAGCCGACTTCCCGGGCGATTACACCGGCAGTGCATCGACCAGCAACCGGGTCTACGTCGTCTGGGCGCGATCGTCGCGCCCGTCCGGCGCCCACCCCGGGCCTCACCACCAAGTCTTGTACGCGGCCGCGCTGGCCCCGTAGCCCTTGGCCGATTGTCAGGGGCCGCCCGGGTCGACCGCGGCTCAGCCGGCCTGCCGGACGGCTGTAGCCACCGTCTCTGCCACTCGCTGCGCCTGCTGCTGGGTCGGCGCCTCCACCATCACCCTCACCAACTGCTCGGTGCCCGACGGGCGGAGCAGGACGCGGCCGGTCTCACCCAGCTCCGCAGTCGCCACCGCGACGGCCTCCACGACAGGACCAGCGGCGGCTACTGCCGTCCGGTCCGCGACGGTGACGTTGAGCAGCACCTGCGGCAACCGGTGGACGACCGAGGCGAGCTCGGCCAGCGGCCGGCCGGTCCGGGCCACCCGGGCGAGCAGGTGCAAGGCGGTCAGGATGCCGTCGCCGGTGCTGGCGTGGTCAGGCAGGACGACGTGCCCGCTCTGCTCCCCGCCGAGGGACAGGCCCCGGGACCGCAGCTCGGCCAGCACGTAGCGATCTCCGACCGGGGTCACGTCGAGGGCGATCCCGTGCGCCCGCAGGGCGATGTGCAGGCCCAGATTGCTCATCACGGTGGCGACCACCGTGTCCTCCCGCAGCGTGCCGGCCTCCCGCATCGCCAGCGCCAGGATGGCCAGGATCTGGTCGCCGTCGACGATCGCGCCGTCGGCGGAGACAGCCAAGCACCGGTCGGCGTCACCGTCGTGGGCGATGCCGACATCAGCTCCGTACTCCGCCACGGCAGCCGCGAGGTGGCCGACGTAGGTCGAGCCGACTCCGTCGTTGATATTCAATCCGTCGGGCGCGGCGGCGACCGTGATGACCGTGGCGCCGGCCTGCGCATAGACAGCCGGCGCCACCGCGGAGGCGGCGCCGTTCGCGCAGTCGACCACGACAGTCAGGCCGTCGAGCGGGACCGGCAAGGTCGCCAGCAGGTGATCGGCATAGCGGTCGGCGGCCGAGTCGAGGTCGCGTACCCGGCCCACGCCCGCGCCGGCCGGCCGCTCCCATGCCTGCGCCAGCCGTGCTTCGACGGCGTCCTCGACCGCATCC
>JAABUK010002117.1_pt1 | contig 36393 bp, 21 predicted proteins | sample 5559141 | NCBI WGS metagenome assembly JAABUK01 (sample SAMN10711869, study PRJNA513367) | rock metagenome | isolation source: Antarctica rocks | place: Antarctica: Victoria Land, Pudding Butte nord | collected 2016-01-03
CTTGGGTTTTGAGGGGGATGGGAGGGTGTGAGGAGGGGGATGAGGGATGGTGGTTGGTGGTGTTGGGGTCCAGGCTGGAGAAGTTAGAGTCGGATTCTGTGAGGAGGTGTTTGAGGAGAAGGGATGCTGGCTCGAAGATCTCGGGGAAGGAGGATTTGTGTTGCCACATTTCTGCGGCGTGGGAGAGGAGGGTGAGGAAGTGGGATATTAGGGCTGCTTTTAGTTTCTTCCTAGCAGCTATTGCCTCAGGAATATCATCGCCAACGTTGCTGTTGAGAAAGGAGGTTCGAGCTGCGGTGTAGATGTCCTCAAATCGCAATGACGCAAAAGGTTCAGCTTCGCAGTCTGAGAGGCGCAACGAAGACGATTGCGCAATGTGAGTCGGAATGAGGGACTCAGCGCTGTTAGAAGCAGTGGTGCAGATTAAGGACAGTGCTTGCTGAATGTAGGTCATGACTTCTGGAATGTATCTCTTGGAAAATCTTTGGTATTGAAGAGCAAGTGTACAGCAATATGCTCCCTTGACCAGATGGACCAGCGCAGTTCTTGGACTTTGACCCAAGAAGCGAGCGATTGTTAAGCTAGCTGGAGTGACAACCGAGTGGAAGTGGTCAGACGTTGGAAATATGGTAGATATTCCAGTCAGGATGATGAAGTCCCCAGGTCGAAGCTCGAGAGGTCTGTTGTCCGCAATGTCCTTAAGGTGAGCTCTGAATGCTGATGCAACTGCTGAAGGATGACCTTTGGCAAGCGAATGCAAATGCCGGAGTAGGTTCTCAAGCGCGCCTAGAGGAGCGTGTGGCTCTTTGTCTGCTAAGTAGGCGACATGCTGCATGAGAATAGCAGAAAATACCTCCAGCTTTTCCTTGTTTCCAGCGCTCAGCTTAGGATGGTAAAGGGCGCGTATTCTTTGAACAGCAGTCGACACATCGTTCACATTTGTATCTTGCAGAATCTTTAGGAAGTCTTCGTGTGTAGTAGGGCAGGGGAATGCGAACGATAAGTTGCCACTAGACGGGCCGCTGCCCGATACGCGGTTTGTCAGGGACATTGAATGACGCGTTGCGTCTGGCGGTAGGACAAGTCCGTTAATGAAATCGTCGTCTCCGTCATCTTCAAGCTGGAGCGACCCTTCCTCCGAAGCCTCCCCGTCTTCCGTCGCAAGATGCACTTCAGAATCACTTTCTATGAGGCCGTCGTCAAGAACGAAGTCGTCTTCGTCTTCCACATCCAATGGCAAACGTTCTTTGACTCCATTGACCGCCTGGCCTAACCCAAAAGCTTCTGCATCATCCTGCTCAAGGTCTTCGAGAATCTCAATATCTTGCTCATCCTCCTCGTCTGAAGTTTCTGGCGCTCCCTGCATCCTCCGCAGTCTCTTTTCCTCAAGCTCTCTCAGACGAGCAGCCTCTTCTGCAGCCTTTTCTCCGTCTGTCTTCGTTCGAGTGCTGGGCTTTGATCGTTTGTCCATTGCCATTTGACGTACCCGTTCATTATACTCGTGATCAGCCTCTTGGCGATCTTTCCCGGCTAAAAGAGCAGCCCTGTCTGGATTCATGGTGGCTGCTAACTCCGTCACGGCTGAAGCAGGTGGTGGAGACTTTCGGTAGTTTCGCATTGACTCCAGAAAGTCGGGGAGACCCTTGTCAAGCTCGGCTCTCAGGTCCTCGTCATCCTCCTTCGCCTGTTGTCGTTCGTATTTGTAAAGCTTCGACTTGGCGATAATTTCTTTCATAACCTCTTGCTTCGACTTCTTCCTCTCCGGTAACTGGAGACCACTGTCGTCCTCATCTTCGGCTAAGCGACGTCGTTTTAATGGTCTTTCAGAGACCTCCCCTAGATCTGACCCTTCTTCGAGCTCATGAGCACTCTCATCAGACTGCGGTATATCATCCTCTTTGAAATCATCCTGTGTAGGCATCTTGCCAAAAGTCAACGAGCGGCCCATATGCGTGAGCTGAACGTTCTCGTCCGCTTCGTCTTCTAGGTTGAAGATAGAACTTTTTTGGAGCTGACGTTCGCTTTGCCTGGCGAATCTCTCCGCTGCCCTCTGCTCCGGTGTCATTGTAGGGTTGTTCTCTCCGAATCTTCGATCCACGATCTGTCCAACCTTGTTGCGACTCAGTATCTCCTTGAGAAGTGTAGCCCGCCGCCTCTCCTCCCCAAGTCCCTTCGTCACCCCTGGCCTACCCTGCATACCCTTCGTGTTTCGGCCATCTTTGAGGCTAGCTACCTCGAACTTCTCCTTCCGAGCAGGATGCTTGACTTCGAAAGGATTGAAGCGCTCCCGGCTATTTTGTAAGGCTGCATTCCGCTTTTGTCTATTGCCTACATCTTTGGCAGCCAACTTTTTCTGTTTCTTGGACTTCTGCGGCCCTACCAACCCTTGGTCGCGTAAAGAAGCTTTCAATTGCTTCAGCTGCGAGGGCGGCATGATTAATTGGCCATGAGTGAGGTCGAGAGAAGCGGCGGCGGAACTAACACCAAGTACTCAATATCAAGCCTCGAAAAAATCTTGCCAAGATTTTGTCTCGGCGCCGCCAAGTGATCAGAAATCAGAGTTGGGCACGCTACTCGTACTTTTGGTGCATACCTCGGTCCGGCAGTTGCTAACATAAATCTTTCAATTCCGTCTCAAAACCGGAGATGTGGTCAAAACCGGTGGTAAGTGATGGTGTCCATGCAGGGAGCCGTCACTGCAGCTCAGTAGCGAAATCCGGCCCAGGAAACACGAGAGCGTCGGAAACTAAGGGTCTATGCTACCTGTCCCATCTCAAATCTGAGATGCATGCCGGAGAGTGCTTATTCCCTCTAATGAGACGTCGACGGCCAGACAAGCTTTCGACAATTGAGGCAAAGGAGAACAACTGCTAGAAGGACGCCGGCCCGTGATAGTGGTTGCTGATATTCTTGAACCTCGTCTCGAACTTGAAAGTCATGGCCAGACCAATCCCGACTTCAAAGTCATATTGCCGACTCTTCCATAATTTTCGCTGGGGAAAAGGGCATGGAATTCTTCGACCCATTCTGAATCACTCGGTTGGGCTCAGCCCGCAAAAGGATCAATGGGACAACATTTCTAATATGCTCCCATAGCCATAAAGGCCTCCAGGACCCATCAATTCATATCCCTCCACAGTCACATTACTCACGACACGTGTATGAGGTCTAAGACGGTGCTATTGATACCCAGCCTTTTGGTAAGTCTTCTACACAAGAGTGTACTACTATATCTGACACTTTCCTGGAGGTTTGCCGCCCCTTTCCCAAAGCACAAACAACATAACCTCAGTAAGTAGCACTGATGGGTAACTGCGCCGGCCGCTACCCAGGCACTGCTTAGGGGACCCGACCTGCCCAGCAACCTGCCCAGCAAAAGGCATCGTTTGAAAGAGTGACCCTTCGACAGGCTCTGGAGCGGATGGCCGAGTTCCTCGTCAGCAAGCGTCAAGACTTGACACTAATTACAGTCGGAGGTGCAATTTACGCCGGCTTATTTGATGATAGGCGGGCACCGCATGATGTTGACTTTCTCAGTACAAATACGGATGACGAGGAGTGCAAAGTATTGCAGGAAGCTGCACGGCATGTCCAAGACCAATGCCCAAGACCATTAGGCGTTGAACGCTTCAACCTCGACAAGATGCTCCACTTTTCAAATCCGGTCCATCAATTAGTCATACAGGAAGCCATCGCGTAAGGCGAAACCGTTTTCAAAAGACGATGCTTGAAAATTCTAGCTCCGCCATGGAAGTATGCATTTTGCGTCAAGATGGACAGACTCGCCCATGGCGTTACAGGGCAAAATCACTCTCTTCTCGACACGGCTTCACACCTTAACCAGAGTTTAAGGACACGCTTCTCTCCACCAAGAACTTTGCAGGGGGTCAAGGGATGGTCACGATCTTATCACACACGGCGGGATGATAGAGTGTTCAACGACATTACTAAGCTGTACCATAAAATATACGGACTATCCCCGCGGGAAAAGTGTCAAACGACTGAATAAAAAGCGCCCGTAGTTTCATATCCATATAACGTGTTCCTTTGGCCATGAGAACAGGGCTAGATCCTTCGACCGACCTTCCTTCTCCTGCTGATACTGGGTGCCGACAGAAAGGTCTTCCAAGGTGGCTTTAAACATCATCAGATAGGGGGTCAGCTTTCTGCCGTGATGGTTGATGGGCTCAATGCACATCTCTGCGTGGACATCTGTGTGTCCAAATGAACTGATTGGTGTGTACCTATCATTTCGACGATCCTGATTGAGTATCAAAGCTATTAGAACTCATTTTCGTGTCACAGGTCCAATGTCAAGGCAATGATGCTATACTTGACTATACAACAATGTTTTCGCCTTGCCCTCATGGGTACGTAAAGCTTGTCTGTTACCTTCATCTCGTTATTAAAATTGATCTTTCTAGGCGACTAAGCCTAGGATAATAAATCATTCTTGCCGACTTCTACCACTATACTGCGAAAGCACTTCACGGAAACGACGCACCTGTTCCTAACACTAGAAATTTTTGCAGACTCTTTATAACTAGCAAACTTCACATTTCGAAGATGGCACGGAGCGCAGCAAGGATTGGCTTTGCCATCTGCACCTCCAGAAAGCCTCAAGCCAACCCCCAGATCGCAAACTTCGTCGTCGACACCAGTAAAGATACATCTGTAGAAGGATCCGGTGGCATTGAGCCTTCTTTGAACCCTACCAACCTTCAGGAATATACCCTTCCCTTTTTCGACGAATCCGAAGTTCCCTCGCGAAATACCGACCACGCCAAGTACGATCATGCTCCCACCCGTGCCTGGAGTGAGGAGACTCAAAGCTACGATGCATTCATCTTCGTCACCCTTCAATGCAACTGGGGATACCCTGCCGTCCTCAAGAATGCCATTGAGTTTCTCTATCATAAGGGGAAGGGTAAGCCGGGCATGATTGTGAGCTATGGAGGTCATGGCGGTGGTAAATGTAACGCGCGGTTGAGCCAGGTGCTTTGCGGAGTTCACATGGCACCGACGAATAAGGATGTTGAACTTGCGTTTCCAGGCAGGAATTTCATGGTCAGGGCGGCGAGAGGAATGCAGTTCGATCTTGATGGTGCCTCGTGTAGTGGCGTCTGGGGTGTAGAGCGGAAGAACATTTCTAAAGCCTTCGCGGAACAAACAGATCTTTTATCTGCAAATGCCAGTTCCTAGAAAACGAACATTCCATTCAGAGATCAGATCCTCCCTTGGAAATGAGAGAAATTGTGGGAGTGTGCTCAAATCAACATTTGCTTTGCAAAGAAGGAGCTTCGGAAGAAATGCGGAGAATTATTCGTTGAGACCTGGAGAAATAATGGAACAGTCGAGCATTGAGACATCCACACCTTTGAATGCCAACGTTATGACAATCACTAGTGAATCCAAGTGCCATAGTTCTGTAGGTGTTCAGTCATATCCCCAATTGTAGGGAGACAAATAACGCAGCTTCTTGTAAACACGAGTGAGCGAGATCAAGGAAACCCATCCAAAATCTTAACGCCCCCCCCAGGCTCCTCCATAAAGTCCTCCGGCCTCTCACCAGCCCACGCTCGGATCGCGTCGAAGTTCCGACACACGTGCTTGGTGTTGAAATCAACGAAGGGCGGTACGTGGGTCGCGTTATTGACCCAGACTGAGCCGAATACGCCGATATCCGTGGAGCACATTAGGCGTTGGCGAATGGTGTCGAGACAGTGAGCTAGGTGCACGTCAGATACAAGCCGCGATGGAGATTGTTTGGTGAATTGGAAGGACCCACAAACATGCAAGCGTTGTGCCCAATCATGATCACTGGACTCGACTTCGTGGTAATGGTCATGATTATAGTAGAGAGCTTGCAGAGGACGTCAGCGGGCGCCTGGTGGAACCTTCGCTGGAAAGATACGATCACACTTACCAGACAATGCAGGTGTTATGAGATGGTCGTCGCCACCCCCAGCTCCGCCTGTCCGCAGCCTTCTCATTCTCTCCCATGTGTTTCGCAATGGAAGCTGTATTGTTTGACCCTGAGGCGCTGCGAGAGCTTCTTCGCGACCAGACCACTAAACTCCCAGATCATATGTTGCGTCAGAAGATCATCGATGGGACTACGAATGTGGATCCTTGCTACCTTTGTATGGAGGACTGGCACGTCGGAGAGGAAGCGGTTGCTCCGAGATGCCAATGCCGCGCATTGGACGCACGAAACCTGTCTGGCACCTGCAGTCGTCAATGTGGGTGGATGCCCAACCTATCGAACCTTCATTTCCTCTCTGGATGATGAAACGGTCCCACAATCTGCTGCTCGCAATGGTGACTATAATAAAGTCCAACGACTCCTCCGCCAAGGTATCAGATCAAGCCCGCGAGACCTCCTCGACTCAACATCACTACTTGCAGCCTTAAAAATAGATCATTACAAGATCGTTCACTTACTTCTACAGGGTGGGGCTTACGTTATAGAGTTAGAACAGCTATCAGCGGACGGTCCTATATTGAGCTACAAGGGAAGGATATATGTAAGCTATTCGAGGGCTTCTTTCACAAGATATCAATATTAATCATTATAATCAAGATAGTGAGTATCTGCTTTATGCCGCAGTGCGAAGTCGAGATCCCGCAGTAGTAATTGCACTTCTAAATTAAAAGGCTTCTCTCTTGAGTTGCGATCTTTAAGAAAGAACGTTATTACATATCGCAGTAAATAGAGGCGATTAAGAGATGATTTCTTTATTCCTTTATTGTGAAGCAGATCTAAATGCCCTTAGTTAAAATTGATACACATTTTTATATTATACAGCTCGCCTAAAATATAATAAGGCAATTGAGCTTTTAGTATATGGTAGAGTAGATCTGATAATGACGAACGATGAATAGTGTATTTCACGTAACTTGGTGGAGAATCAAGATTACCAGCGTATCTTTAGAGCTCTTAATGGTGAGGCATGACTGACATATTTCTTATCAATAACGAAATGATACACCTATGAAGTGACCCTGGTGGAACATTGCTGATGGGCTTTCTGATTCGATTACGAGTTCCACTGCTGGAAGCAGATGATAGCTTCATTTAGTTGACAGACTTGCGTTCGTTGCTGATACAGGCAAACAATTGTTAGAATCATGCTGGTATACTTGGAAATGAATCGACGTCGTCTTCCTTTTGCCTCCAAGAGCTTGCCAAAAGGCCCGCTGATCATAGATTGTATGGGACAAGAATTAGGTGGAGGCAAGCTTTGAATAGGGTCCCAAAAGGGTTTAAGGAACGGCAATTCGATGACTGGCTTTGCAGGATGGTATCCTAATCAAGTGCTTCGTCGCTTTGCTGTTGAACTTTCGAGTTCTATCATCCCCAACACAAATGTGGGATCGAGACATCCGAAGAAGGCTGGCTGAATCGGATGACGCTGGAAGGAGTTAGGGCTCCGACGAATGAGGACATAGAATGCTCTGGGGAGGTGGTTTCCGGGTTTCTTATCGGACATCAACATGCGAGAGGGCAGAGCCCTATATCTTTGACGGTAACGCCGCTCCCCGCTTAGGCGGTTGGGTAGCCTTGCTGCGCTCTTAGGTGTTTAAAGAGCCGATTCGGATGCACTGGGTTCGCCCAGGTATTGTGCGGTCGCATTTCAAAGGAGGAACCCAGCCCGAAGCATTGCATGGTAGTTAGCTGCACCCCCCAGGCTTCTCTGAGACCTCAAGGAGCGGCACACTGCAGCCTACGCACTGCATCCTGATTATGGAGGTATGCCAGTGCCATTCTATTCATGTCTGATGCTGCCGCTTTACTCCTATTCTCTTTCCCGTCTTCACTCATCTCAATCGACTTGGTCCCCACTACCCCAGTTTCCGTCCTCCTCCTGCTCGTGCATCTTTCGGGACATAATGTGCACCTATGGCAAAGCAACGATCATCTGGCGGAGTTGCACCAGGGCAAATCAACACAAGACAGAAAAACACATGCATAAGAGATGTGACAAATCGCCGAAACCAAGCCCTGCCTGTTCCAACGCTACGCACAACTCAAGTCTCGATGCGCAATTCCCATCCCAGCGAGGTGGACCGTGCAAGCGGTGTAAGGATTCAGGGGCTTCAGTTGATACTGTGAATATCGTGAGAGTAAAGCCTACTGTACATTCCTTGAACAGCGATGTCTACTAAAATATCTCACAGGTAGATCTTCATGATTAGAGTATTTCGATAAGAACGTTGAGCATGGCGGGTGGGGCGCTCATTTATGGGGATGTAGGGCCGGAGAGTAAAATGGGCGCTTGGCCGCGGATGGTTTGCTGTAGTTAAGGTCATCTCAAGATACGCTCAGCGACCTTAAGCCGTCTTACGTCTCTTATAAACGGAACGCGACTTTTGCCAACTACAAGTCTCAAAATGCCTCATTCTCAAAGCAGCGTAGATGTTCCCTCATTAGTATCTTCCTTTGAAGTACTAGAATTTATGGCAGCCGGCAAATCAGGAATTGTTTACGAAATTGATCATCAGAGAATTCTAAAAACATACACAGAGAGCAACGACAGCGAGGTTGAGCGTCGAGCATATGAACGCCTCGGCTCGCATCCAAATATTGCGAGATATTTGGGCGCTACGAAAGATGGTTCCATAATCCTCGAACGCGGACAAGTCCTTCGGATGATATATCGACAACCTGGGGCAGACCAGATTCAGTTGCATCGGAAACTTCGCTGGTCAAGGGACGCTGCAGAAGGATTGCGATATATGCACGATAAGGGCATAGTTCAAGCCGATGTTGGATGCCACAACATCATCTTAACGGGGAACGATTGCGTGAAGATAATCGACTTCGAAGGGTGCAGCATCGATGGCGAAGAAGCGAGTTCCTGTTATGAATGGTTTAGCTACGGACGATCAACAGCGGCAGTCAGCAAACAGACTGATATCTTCGCCTATGGCTGTGCAATATACGAAATCATGACGGGCAGACCCCCATACCACGAACTCGAAACACATGATGACCGAGCACGCCTTGTCGAACAACAATGTCAGAAAAGCCAATTTCCTGATGTCACAAATCTGCCGTTAGGTGAACTGATGGGAAGTTGCTGGCATGGTGCTTTCAATTCCATGAGTGAGGTTATCTGGGCGCTAGAAGCGGCCATAATTTTGAGCTTGAAAGCGACGTGGCGAGAGACAGTACCTTGTTGGAACCGTACGAGACATTGCAAGACCTCGGATATCATCCACTCTGTCGAATCAGATATCAACTCCTGAGACGACTGATATCATCGAACGTTATTTACCAAAGTCTCGATCACATCATGCATCAATGCAGCCTCTAGAATGGCGCCCAACCGTTGATCCAAGTGAGCGAGTCTAAAGCGTACTACGCCCACAGTAACATTTAATAAGAACAGCGCCGTTGCTTTGATAACTCCCCGAACAATATTAAGACGTGCTTAAATTGATCCACGATATTGTGGGTGAATAGCATGAAGTATCGAAGCTCGAAGTGCCTTGACCAACTTTCATCACGCAGGACTTTTTATCACATCGGGATGTTATTCTTTCCTGATATTGCCTGTATGCTTGGGATCCTTCTCGCACTCTCTCCACCGAACTACAGCGTAGTGGTAATGACACGCGAGCTCTCGAATATCGGCGTGTGTTTTTCCAGTAAGTATGGTATGACCACAACTTCGATCTGCTGCTTCGACAGTTGGGACTTAGGCACGAGAGAGGGATTAAGACCTGGACGCCACCAGGGCGTGCCGCTAGACTTGACCAGAGCTGCATTCGCGGGCATGGTGTCGCGATGGTTCAATTGAGAATGGACCTGTTTAAGTCGCGGATCCCATGCACTTATGAAAACGGAAACGATTATATTGCAGTCTCCCGCCGCCTTCAGCAGTGGTGGGGCCTTGGCACCTGCGGGGGCCAATTTCCTCCGCCAGCTGTATTTTAGATTTGAATCAACGGTTTCACAACGGCATCGCGTCACGCCTTAACAATCCACGCGACGGATCAGGTTTTCGCGGCACGGCCCATAAAGTACTTTATGCCTCTTGCTCGCAACCCTCTCATCAACATTCAAAATAAAGTGATCCAAGATGCTCCATCAAAGCTGATGTCCACGATTTGGTCTTGGTGATATCTGTTGCACAGAAGTAGGTCCGCTACCAGTGCTATCTTATTCTTCGCATCCGCAACTGTCTGTGATGTCGTTGAGACATCTTGCAAAAGTTCTTCGGACCCCGTCCTGTAGCGGCATTGTTAGCCGGCTTGGCTTGTCCGAGACTTGTGAAATGGGTCTGTAAAGAGAGATGGAGCGATTAGAGGAGATCACGGCAGAGGCCATCGGGCTACATTGCGTTGAGCACAAGGAATATAGAGGACAAGAAGAGATGTAAATGAAAGAGAGAACGCTGGAGGCTGCCTGGTAACCTTTCTATGCTTATGCTGTTGCGAGCCAGGCTTCAGCCACGCTGCTGTGGTTACATCTTGCCGAGCCAAAGAAGGATGACGACTAACGGACTGGACAAGTCTGGAACTTTATCAGCATAACAATTGAGTCGAATCGTTACCTGCGCCACCTCTACAGGCGCTCATGCAGGCCCTCCGATGCGTTGGTGGCTCTGAAATCATCTGATAGGACGAGTGCGATTCCTGCGTCTTCACACCGTGTCAAAAACGGCCTCCACCTTCAGTCCAAAGTCCAGATCCAGATTGGCACGTTGGGGGGTCAGCTTCCACCCAGTGAAGGCCACCGGATTGTCGATACGCCCCAGACCGCTTGGACTCCGCCTCTGGTTATGGACTGGAGCTTCGTGTGCATTTCAAGGTCTGAATCCACGTGGCCGTATTGCCAGTCGCAAATGTTGGTGCCTGCAGATCCCGTCCAAACCAGTTGGTCGCCACCAGTGTGCTGGGGACAGCTGAGACCTCCTAGTCGCCGTTGGCCGAGCCGAGCCGAGCCGAGCCGAACGTGGAGGTGGAGGGGCCATCAAGTTCCGTATATTTTGGTTTGTATGGGGTTGAAGCAGCTTTGACGATAATCTCGTGTTGCTACTTGACACGGCAAAAGCTTACAACACGAGCGCGAACTTTCAGACCGAATCGGGCTCAGCTCTTCCCAGCAACGGCAGGCACTCTTTCGACCTGGGCCCTGGCGACTTATAAAAGCAGTACTTAAACCATCTCAATACATATTTTCTTCAAAGCTGTTTTTCAATCCCACTTTTCTATCCAGTCCTCCTATCTTCAGTATGCAGATGTTTCGACTTACATAAAATGGTGAAGCTGACCTCTGGGACAGATGCTATGGCGACGCAGCGTACGAGACCTATCTACCATGTACCGAGACACTTAGTCATTGATCGTATGCAATAACAGTTGTTATGGACGTATCAAGAGAGAAGCTGAGCAAGGCCTTGAAGCTGCCCTCAACAACTGAACGGTAAGCATATTGGCCCACTAAAGGAGCCAAACGCCAACTCAGAAATAGTCATCGCTCCAACGTGCATGGATCCTAGCCACTCCATATCTAGAGACGCAGTCACTAGTCGATCAAACAATCGGGACTACTGCGCGAGGTCTGCAGAGAGAGATAGGCGAGATACTAGCGACGAAAATCCTGAGTAGTGATGTGTAAAGTCAAAAGGAGGAGTTCCAATTCGACAGTATATCAAGCCGAGGGTACTTTTGAGGATGGAAGGGGAATACTAAAGCTAAAAGAATATGATGTTGATTTTATTTAGTATTATATCTGAAAATCCTACCACTATTATTAATCAGCTATGCCATTCGTTTACACACCGATTCCTTTTCACCAGTAAATATATGATTTGACATCCTTGTTCATTTTAACGGCTAGAGGTACTACCAGCGCCCCTAATTCTTACCTAGGACTCATTCCTAGGTCTAGTGATGGTCCTGGTGAGTTGGGAGCAAATTTGGAACCATGTGCTCAGCACTCTTTCACGTCTTCCCTGGAAATTTCCGTCCTCCATTGCGCCGATAGTAGAGGTAAAAGCGTAGACTTGATTGGAGCTTTGCAGATTTCAAGTCCAATAATGAATGACTTCAAGTGTCAGCATATCAATACCAGTAGTGATTTGACATTTTTATTGTTGAGAATGGTGAAGACGTTCCTTCGACAAGACGTCTGAGAGGTGAAGCCTTGGCCGCTTGGCAGCACACGTGATTAGTTACATCCTGTAAGTCACGGTCATCGTCAACTTTTCTGTCTCTCATATTGCTCGCGAAGTGTGGCTGCTACAAGCGAAGTGGCTTGGGTGAATACTATCATGCACCCGAGACAGAACTGGGATGTCTCTCAGATGTTAAAGCGTCACGCCTGTTGAAGTCCCCACAGATCGCAACAAACTCAGCACTCTCGACTTTGTTCGATTCTTCCACGTACCTCTCAATCTAACTTCAACACCCTTTTGGAAAGATGAAATGCCGGTGCATGCTGACGACAGATTACTTTGGATCATTGTCGGAAGCGGTTTGCTGATAGCCGCAAATGCGATTCCCCACTATCTCAATTACATCCGCACCGTCACTGAAGTCAACCATGACGAGAATCCCAGCAAGGGACCTTGCGAGGATGCCGAAGACGCTCTCAAGCTCAGCACACTTGAGAAGCTCGTTGCGGGACCAAGCTACAAGCTGCGCGCTTCTGCCATTAAGATTATAGCGGATCGTTCCACCAGAGACGTCCCACGCAAGCTGCTCTTGCGGGATTTAGCCAGCAAGCATTCGGCAAGAAGCGACCAAGCTTTGCATGCGCTATGGTTCCTACTATCTGATGCGAGCCTAAAACACACTCTAGAAATCACGCAAAACTTCACCTCGGACATATCGGCTTTCGCCGCAATTATCGAATGCCTTGTCAATCTGCTGCCCCTACACGAAAACGGACCTCCAGTTCGGGCAGATAACCCAACCGCCTCCTCTCCCCTTTTGCCACATAACCGACCTCCCTCCGAGACCTTAGCTCTCCTCATCTTACGCAAGCTCCTCACAGACCAAAGCGCCGCAAACGCGCTGTCAGCTGGCTTCGTGAGCAAATGGCTCAAACACTACCCGTTCCCCTGCGCTCTGCCAGAGAACGGCGGACGCCGTCAAGACGTTGTCAAACTCTTCAAAACATGGGGACACGACGACCCCCTGATGGATATCATCATGAAAATCATCACACGCCATCCCGAAGGTCTGAAACAGTTGCGCAGACACGGCCTGACAGGATCATCATATGGTGAAACCGAAGTAGATGTCAGTGGTATCGAAGACGTATTCATGGCAGACGGCGACGACACAGCTGGACTCCCCTCCATATCATCCGGCGCCCGACCTACCTCATCTTGGTCCCGACGACCACCTGACCCATCGAGCAGCCAGGCTGAACGCGCGGTACGACAGCGAAGGAGAGAGGCAGCGGTGTACAGCGAGGGCAATGCACCGCTTACGCAGGACAATATCTTTCAGCGCCAGCCCTCGAATGTGGAACCTGCGCCGGAGACGAACCCGGAGATCGAGGCTGAACTGGCGAGGATGAACGAGGAGATTGAGAGGGAGGAGGAAGAACTAGCGGAGGCTTTGGAGGAGGTCAGGGATCCGAATTCGAGGAGGCCGTCTGAAGTGCAGAATATTGACTCCCCGAGGAGCTTCTGGCAGTGGTTGACCATGAATCCCGGTCAAGCAAGGTCACGGCAAAGAGCGCCGCTTGCTGAGCTGCACAACCATCATAATCATTGATGATCTTATGAAGCGCCGGGGCAAAGGCAGCATAAGCGATGGCGTTAGATGACACGATACCACACAAGATACCCAATATTGCGTTTGAAACCATTCCTTTCCTAAATAAAATATATACACATCACAATCCTCTCCAAGCAGTCTTAGCCAAACAGTCCACCTTCCTCTTCGTCCCCTTCACAAACCCCATCATCCTCAGCTCCGCAAGCCCCCTGTAGAAGAGTGCCAACGCCATCCTCCCATCCACGGCCCCAGTCACCTTTGCTGCCTCAACGTCCCCTTTCCCTCGAGTACTCTCCTCGTAGTCGTCATCATCATCATCTTCCTGCCTATCCACAACGATAGCCTCAAACGCATTCCACAAATCCCTCACATTCACAATCCCACCCGCCTCGCACCACAGCTGCCATAATATGCTCGTGGCTGGCTGGGTCGCTGAGATGTGACCACTTGCCTGTCCCTCGCAGCATTCACAACCGAGGTAGTCATACGGCGTCGACAGGGCGCGTTCGGTTGCGTAGCGTGGACGTGGGGTGAAGGCGATTGCTAGGGGAGACTTGAGATCGTAGGCGAATGCTTCGTGCATGAAGAGTGTGGTTGGGTTGTGGATGTTGGTCTCAAAGTGGGAGAAGAGAGTATCGGTGATTTGGTCGACGAGGCGAGTGTACTCGGTTTCTTTGGCTGAGAGGTTTGGGCCGTGCTTGGAGAGGGAGACTTTGTTGTTGGTGATGGTGGTGGAGGTTGTGGCGTGAGTTGGGTCGTAGGCGGTCCGCAACGGAATCTTTGTGTTTATTGGGGCTATATGATTCAGCCTGTTTAGTAGTGTGTTGAGGTCGAGCTCGGCGGGACTGTTGTGTTGCTGGATTGTATCTAGCATCTTTCGCATGCGGTCGGAGGATAGGGTGGTGATCCTCGAAATGAGGTCTGTGAACAAAGTTGAATCAAGAAAAGAAGGACCAGAGAGAGCTTGGACGTGGATTGAGAATGGATCCAGGGGTATTTCTGAAGGGTTGAGCAGATTCAGAACAAGCACGAATAGTTCAACAGCTGTAAGGTGCTGGGACATAGCCTTCTGGCCATTTCGTACAGCTTCTCTGGCTGCGTCGAGAAGCGCTTTGTCGTCGTAAAAGAGATCTCTGACACCCTCTGCGTTACCACCATTGAGCATTTCTTCTACATATGTTCGAAAAGAGTCAGTAGTGCGGATAGCTTCGCAGAGTTTTGAATCGGTGTTAACATCCCCAGTGTCCGGCTCCAGTGATATCGAGAGCGCATTCGCGAAGAAGTGAGACATAATAGCGTACTTGATCGCTTGGCTGAAGCTTGTGGCGCCCGCGTCTTGCTCTCTGGACATCTCGAATAGAGCGCCGCTTGCAATAGGTCCAAGTGAGATGGACAAACCTTGAGACTGGTGATGAAGACTCTGATACATTTCCAGGCATGGGTCGGCCCCGGTTGATGTATCAAACAGTCTGCAATCCAGAAGGCGAATTGTGGACTTAGGCAGACGAGCCTCAAAAAGGTCCACAGTAGTTGATATGCCAAGCAGCAAGACGAATGGGATACGATCCCTCCAAGCACGTATCACAGATATCAAATCTATAAGCACAGCCATGTCGAAAGCCTCGGTATCTGCCAAATGGACCACGCATTTTTGTATGTTGCTTGAATTCACAAACTCTTGGAGGAGCTCGAGATCGTAGTTCATGTATATTCTGCGTTTGCGTTCATCCAAAAATGTCTGATAGCCATCCGCACCGTCCACTTGTGTAATGGCGGCCCTGATCAGGTTTTTGAGAGCTATCATGAGGGTCGCAGCCTGGGGTGAGTCAAGGCTGACAACGATCGCAGAAGAAGACTGCGCTTGTGTTGATTTCCATTGTTCTAGCAAGTTGGTTTCAGACCCCGCCTTGGGCCCACAAGAAATGATTCCTGTCGGAAGTCTTTCGTGATCAATCCATAGAGGCGCATCCTTCACGAATTGGACGACCTCGCCCAGTATAGCAGTGTTAACTGCTTCGAGTGAGTGAGCGATTCGGCTCGCTGTTTCTGCCCAGCATCTTCGAAAAGCAATTTGACGACGTTGTACATGTTTCACGTTCTCATGACCGCTCAGTAGAGCAGGGAAGCAATCTGCAGCGATTTCAGAACCTGTAGCTAGAGGCGCAGTCTTCCGTCTTTTCGATGGGCGTTGACCACCTTCCTCGTCCACTGTCCGAGGTGTGTAGAGGTAGCAGCCCTGATGCCAATGATAAGCAGCAAATCTTAGAAGATTAGCACAGTCACCTACTTGGTGACCCGTCCCTTCATGTATGTCTTCTCCACAGCTGTCTCCGCTGATCAATCGATTTGCGTTGATAGACATCCTACCTTGCGCAGTACTTCGATTTTCGAGACGCGTGAAGTCGGCACGCAACGGACCACGCTAGACTGAAAATGGTCATCTGCGAAGCCCTCTCCAACTACTTTCCGTGCAGTTTCAAACTTCGAATGACAGCCTGCATTCGTCTTTGATAGGCAGATCATTCATGCGCAGGATATGTCAACAATCGCGGCGATGGCATCAACAATTCTTCCCTTTTGCGAGCCACCTTGGCCATCGTCAGTGCCTTCAACGATTATGGCTGCCTACTCAATACCAACAGCGCCAGTACGCCAGAAGCCGAGATGATGATGTTGTGGTGCATATGTATGAGCAATTAGGGGCGAACAAGAAAACCCGAGTGGCTGTGGATCCCAAAGCGGAGCTCGAAGAGACGGGGGAGTATTTGAAGTCCAAAATCCAAGGGTTAGAGAAGGAGCTTGCTGAGATGAGGAAAGGGCCTTTTGGCCCAGACAGCGAATTTATGCGGTCACTATCGCCTGAAGAGCGCGAGATCGCCCTCAAAATCTTGCTGCAAGAAGGAGAAGCTCCTCCAAATGAACTCGATGAGATTGATACGGCGGAGCTTGACCGCCTTGTTGAGGATCAAGACCTAGAGAAAGACGATATTGATCACGAACTGGCACCACATGTAATTTTGAAATACGCGAAAGAGCAGCAGGCATACGTTCGATACTTCAACGCTGCACTTAAGGACATGCTGGATGATTCGCCAACTAAGGCCAAAAAGGTAGCTTTGTGGCAATCATATCAACGATGTCGTCGACACATTCCAAATTTCGACAAAATGGTGCCTATAAGGGTATGGGATCTACTATGGGCGAGTCAAACGGAGCCGTCGGACCGTTATAGGGCGGTGAAGGTGCTCATGCTCGCTAAGCACATGCGCTCCGAATCGGCGGCGCTTTCTCCACAGCAACTGCTGATTTATATGGAAAGTCTTCAATCGATAGGGAACTTGCAACTTGCTATTGAATGCTGGAATGAGAATCGAAGCACTTTAGGGCCTAACGCTGAGGTCGCCCAACAATTTTGGGGTCTCGGGGTCAAGCTTTACAGCGAGAGTGATCGGCCGGAAGAAGCTCAGGACATTGCAATGCAATGCCTTGATCGTGGCTCTTTTGTCGATGCAAATGTGCTACTGCCGTTAATAGAGTCCTGGGCACGGAAGGGCACGATGGATGATCTGCAGAAGGCATGGGCATGTTATCTGCGTTTCAAAGTGGAGCTTGGATCAGCAATCAGAGCGGAAGACTACGAAACAATCTCAACGGCGCTGCTCAACCAAGGTCAACCAGACATGGCCCTAGCTGTTTTTAAAGATATGGCGCTCGATGAAGCCAAGCACGAGGGCTATGATTCTGTCTCCGCTTTCCGAAAAGTTGCTGGCCTCGTTGGAGATCTGCAGTCGTCCTCTGTCAACGAGCACGAAGTCAGCAAGGTCTCACTGACTGCTCTGACAGTGCTGCCGCGGTTCCTGCAAAACAAATACTTTTACGCGTCATGGATCAAGACGCTCATTGGTCTGGAACAAGTGGATGCCGCGTCGAAAGTCGTTGAGCTCATGTACGAACGAGGCATCCGGCCAGACGCAAAACATTTGAACGGCATCATCGGTGCATGGCTGCGTGATGGCTCTCATGGATCTAGAGATAAAGCAGAACAACTAGGCTGGGCTATGGTCAACGCTCGCCTCGATTTCGTACGCGAGCGTCAGAGGGGGACGAGAAGTCAGAAACAGAACACAACTCCAGAGGGCCGCATCATTCCCACATTCGTGCATCGTCTAGTCCCTCCTGCGACGATTGAAACATTCTCCGTTCTCCTCCTTCATTACACTCGTCGTTGCCAAGAAGACCTCGCAGAGCAGCTGATGGAGGTAATGACTAAGCAGGCGATGATGGAGCCGAATGCGTTTATCTGGAACCATTGGCTTTACGCATCTTTACGTGTAAGGGATATTGAGAGGGTGTGGAGTCAATATCAGACCATGAAGGTCAACGTCCAGCCCGACCTGGAGACTTTCGCCTGTCTATGGGACACCGCCAAACTGAACGGGGATCTCAGCAAATCGGCTCACTCGAACAAATTCCCAGTCGCAAGACGAGTGTTCAAAGAAATGGACGGTTGGATGTTACACCTACCGGAGCGGCCATTAATCCACGCAAAGCAAGAGTTCTCCAGAGACCTCCACGACCAGATCATCCGAGCCTTCTGTCTCAGCGGCGATCTCCGCGGCATCCTCTGCGCACTCCACGGACTCAAACAGCTCTTTGGCGAGTACCCCGACCAGGCCACAACTCGCATCATCGCCATACAAATCGCCCGTCTCCTGCCGCCTGATCCAGGCCATGTCCCCAGCGGACGTCGAGGCATGAGAACGAGGTTCTCAAAGATGCACACTGCCCTCTCTGCAGTAAATGAGATCTTGCAGATAGTATCAGACCAACGTGCTGTTGCTCTGATGGATGCGGGTGTGGACCCTCAGAACCTCGATGAGGCGGCAACGAAGCAGTTTCAGCTAGACGTCTTGTCGGATCTGCTAGTTGTCGTTTTGAGGCGATTGGGGAACGAGTCTAATACGGTTGATAATGAGGTACATATGGTTGCGAAACTGATGGGTGTCAATGTTGAGGGCATTGATTTCCGAAAGACCGAGCTTTTCGGCTCAGGGGATTAAATCGATTTGAGAGTGTTGTTCGATGCATAGCGCCTGGCCGTTTGAATGTACATGCATGTCCAGAAGGTCGTCGCAGGGAACTGGTTTACAGCATGTATAGGAGGGAAATAAGTTTGTACTCATACGCTCAATATCATCTCTCATGCTTCCAATAGATGCACCCGACCTGAGGGTTGAACACGAACGCCGGACTAGAATGCTCGCTCTGCGGCTACAACATTCTTCTATCAACTAGCTCTATTTCTTGCCTTTTTTCTTCTTGCTTTTCCCTCCCCCTCCTCCACCAGTATTCGATACCACAGCATCTCCTCCCTTTTCCACAATCACCGCATCGTCGTCGCTGCTAGCCTTGGTGATGGATTCTTTTCTGCCAGCAGCCGCATTAGCAGCAGGCGTTGACAGCGTTGCCTTTTCGCCTTCCAATTCCTTCATGAACCCTTCCCTCATCGATGCCCGTCTCGCTTCCCACTCCGCCTTCTCCTCTGGGAGGGTGGTGAAAATGCCGTCTAGCCTCTTCTTCATCATGTCGTTGTTGGCCATCTCGTTGGCGGATTGGAAGATTGTGGCGCCCCAGTTGGGACTGAATGCATTTGCCTGTATTAAATCAAAAAGTCAGCGGTTTTGTGCCTAGGAATATGGCAGACTGGGGACTGACCTCCTGCACGCAATCCTTCACCTCCGCCTCCAACTCCTGCTCTGCCCGCAACAACCGCTGCCATATCTCATCTCCCACGCAGCCTCTCTTCAACAGGGTATTCAGCGCTTGTTTCCGCGTCCGAATGTGGATTATTCGGTGAATGTCCTCGGTGCAGCGGGCGAGAAGCGCGGCTCGAAGGAGGCTGTCAGGAACTTTGGCGCTAGACGAGTCATGGTCTTGTAAGTGGAGGAGGGAGAGATATATGTTCCGTGGCGTGTGGGGTGGGAAGTAGGGGGCTAGGGAGAGAGAGCTTTCTGGATATTGTTAGTGGGATTGAAAGGGTGGAGGGAGTGCGAGGGCTGGAAGGCGGGACGGACGGGCTTTTCGCTTTCGGTAAAGAGAAGAGAATGCTGCTAAAGAGGTGAGGAGGATGCCTAGGTAGGCGAAGGGGACGAGGAGGGAGAGCCAATCCATGGCGATGGAAAGGGAGAATGCGCTGAGGAGCGCAAAGAAGGATTTCCCCCCAGAGATCAGAATGGCGCGAACAAGTTCGAACAAGGATATGGAGATAACAGCTCCCGGATCTCGAACCCAGATATATGCGCAGTAAGACTTGGGTCCAGGGTCATACGTGGTGTCTTTGCCATAGAGGACAGTTCGACGAGTATCCAACCCATTTTAGACCCGCGGCCGCATTGAGAGCGGGCGGCCGCCTGGAAGTTCAGCCCTACAAGACCGACCACAACTACATCGTATGCACTTCCATCATCGGCCTCCTCCTCAAGGCCTTTCTTATATCGACAAGTCCATAACATCCACTGCTCGGATCTCGCTATGGCGCAGTCGCATATCATGCTCCATTCCAGCTCACCAGACGCGCTGTCCTTCGACACCGACGAACGTTCTCTCGTCCGGCAAGCTGAATGCCTCCGCGTCTTCTCACGCTGGTACTTGACTTCACGACGGAACCCAGAACCATGCTCACGCATTGAACGTGACTCCCATTGAGCTTCCTGTCCCGGTCCCATGTGTCATAGCATCCGAATTCAGCAGCTTCGTGTTAGTGGAGGAGGAACCCGTCACATGGGGAGTTCTCCGACGCGAAAGTCGGACTTCTCACTCCTTAGGCTGCAAGGTCACAGATAATTATCTGTGACGCTCTTGTTTCGCTACTTCTGATCTTGGAATGTTCTGATCTTGCATATTCTCTTTCTCGTTTCTCAAGGTCCCAGTTCCCTTTCACAGTCCTCATCGCCATGGCTCCCATGATCAATGATACTCCTCATAACCCTAGACCGACCAAAGCTCCACAGCTCTATCCAGATGCAGATCAAAAACAGCTCAATGAGGATGCCTCGTTACACCTCGCTCACTACGGTACCGTGTTTCATCCTGATATCATCACGGGCGCAAAAGACCTGTACGTCTACACCGCCGATGGCCATCGAGTCTTGGACTGGACCTCCGGCCAAATGTCCTGTCTAATCGGGCATGGCCACCCCGAGATCGTCTCAACCATCTCCTCCCACGCCAGCAGCCTTGACCACCTCTTCTCCGGCATGCTCTCCCCACCCGTCATCAACCTCGCCAAACGGCTGACCTCCCTTCTCCCCGCCACCCTCTCCAAGGCATTCTTCCTCTCCACCGGCGGCGAAAGCAATGAAGCCGCCATCAAAATGGCCAAAGTCTACACCGGAAAATTCGAGATCGTCGGCCTCGGCGGCTCCTGGCACGGCGTCACCGCCCAAGCCTTAGGAACGCAATACTTCGCCGGCCGAAAAGGCCAAGGGCCCCTCATGCCAGGAATGCACATGCTCCCCGCCCCCAACAGCTACCGCTCCATCTTCCGCAACAAAGACGGCTCCTATGACTGGGAAACCGAATTAAACTACGGCTGGGACCTCATCGACCGTGCCTCCTGCGGCTCCCTCGCCGCCTGCATCGTCGAGCCCATCCAATCCTCAGCCGGCATGCACGTCCTCCCGCCAGGGTACCTCTCCGCCCTGAAAACCCACTGCCAAAACCGCGGCATGCTCTTGATCGTCGACGAAGCCCAAACCGGCATCGGCCGCGCCGGCTCCATGTTCGCCTCCACCGACCACGACAAAGTAACGCCGGACATCCTAACCCTCAGCAAAACCCTCGGCAACGGCTTGCCGCTCAGCGCCGTAATCACATCCGCCGAAGTCGACCGCGTCTGCACAGAACGCGACTACTGCTTCTACACCACCCACGTCAACGACCCCCTCCCCACCGCCGTCGGCTTGAAGGTCCTCGATATCGTCCTCCGCGACGACCTCGTTGCCAACTCCCGCAAGATGGGCCAACTCCTCCTCTCCGGCCTGCACGCCCTCCAAGGTCGATACGGCTGTATCGGCGACGTCCGCGGTCGCGGCCTCATGGCCGGGATCGAGATCGTGACTGATCGCGCCACGAAGGCCCCGGCGAAGGAATTGGGCTGGAGGCTTGGGAGGAGGATGTTTGAGTTGGGGCTGTGGGCGAATCTGAGTACTCAGCTGAGTTTTGGGGGCGTGTTCAGAATTGCGCCGCCCATTGTGATCACGGAGGAGGAGGTGAGGGTCGGCTTGGGGATCATGGAGGAGGCTTTCCGGACGACGGAGGAGACGATGCCGTTGTATTAGTTGGTTGGTCGTTTGGGAAGTGGCTACTTTGGTGGGTTTGAGCAGAGTAGAGGATGGGATAGGGTATGGGGAATGGGGAATGGGGAGGTCCAGGAATAAATATCTGGAAATGGGATAGATTTCTGTAAACCTCGTTCTCCAAGAAAATACTGGCTAGTTAGTTAGCTTTTATCCTTGACCGGTCTCCGGAAGGAGGAGACATATATGCCGGCTTTACATTTTTCCTGTATGGAAACCCAGCCCAAAGGGTTACGTGACAAACACCAGGCCTGTCTTATCCGTGCTGTATACCATGCGTTGTTCATGCGTGATCTCGTAGCCTAACACCCCAGTCCACCGTCAACTGCACAGACCTCTCTTATCCTCAATCTGCTCTCCTTCGAGACAACACTCCCACCCCTTCGCTTATATATTCCGAACTTCACTCACCTCACCCTCCCCCAACTACTGGGACCAAACTCCCACCCACACTCCTCCATGTCCTCCAGCACCTTGTTGAAAGTGTCCCCCACCCTTATCGCAACCAGACTGCGATTCCACTCCTGCCTCGTCCGCCACACCGTATCCATCAGCACGCTGTTGACCTGTTCGAGTTGCTCGACGGAGCAGCCGGTGGTGCGGGCGGAGACGTCGTCGTGGAGACGGACGACCAAGTCGTAGTCGATGGCTAGGGCTGCGGATTTGCCTTTGTCGGTCATGCTGTTGTTGTTGTTGTTGTTGGTTGCTGAGGTGTGGTAGTTGTTGGCGGAATTAGGGGGTTTGGTGGTGGTGGAGGTGGAGTTGGTGGGTTGGGAGGCGTCGTCGTTGAGGAGGGCGTGGATGCTTGTGCTGCGGGCGCGTAGTGGGGCGTCGAAGGCCGGCACGGGAGGTTGGGATTGTGAGGATTGAGACTGTGATTGGTATTGAGAGATTGGACGATTTTGGGAATCTTGAGTCTCGGCTGTGTAGGTGTTAGTCATTGATCTGGCGGAAGGAGGACGTCGATAGTGCTCACGTTGGGTATTAAGAATTTCGGTACCATCAGTCTGTCGTCGTATGTAGTCATACATATACAGATTTGGCCCGATTTCCTGTGATCCTATCTTCCCTCCAGAGCTACCGGAATTCTTCTTTCCACTCGTCGTCTGCGTAGTTGAGGCGCTGTTATGGTAATCTGCGGCTTGAGATCCTGCTGCCATAGGGGTGACAGTGCTCTTCTGCGACAAAGGAGCACTCATCCCCGAAGCCTGGCGCATCTGCTGTGATGGTGCAGTCCAGGAATGAGGTGGCCGAGGCTGTGCCGAAGGTCCGAACGATGAGCTACTAGTAGTGTGAGTCTTTTGTGTCTCGGTGCTGTGTTCGTGGCTATGTTCATGAGAATTTGGTCGAGATTCGGAATTCGTCATGTTCGTATCGCCCTCCACGTCCGCGTGGTGACCATCAGTGGTGTGATGCGAGCGGGAACCAGTCAAATCCAGCCCTCCCCCAGTGGTGGCGTGGACGCCATTTGTCATTACGCTGCTATGAGACGGGCGTGAAGGTGTAACGGGCATAATATTCTGAAATAGCATACGTCTGTCGTTGACCGGCTCGCCAAGGGTAATGGGACCGGTTGAGGGATTGACAGATGAGGGCTCAGAAGCGCCTCCATGGGGTACATTGGAGACGACTGGAGGAGGACGCATGCTTCCGGCCTCTTCGGCAGCCTTCTTGGCTTTTTCAATGGCCTCCTTCTCTCGGAGGAGCTCTCTTTGATAAACCTTCTCGCATTCGGCAGTCAAGGCGGCTTGGCCCAGCTCGATTCCCTCGATATCAACTTCAACATTGGTGAGCAGCTCATTGGCTTTCAGAAGCCGCTCTTGATCATGAATTGCTCGTGCGTCCTTTGCAAGTCGCTTAACATCGGCTAGGAAATCTTTCGGTCGCTTGTAATACCCGTTACTCAGCCGCTTCTCAATTGTGACAGTATCCAGATTGTAGAAGAACTTGCCGGTGCCGGTCTCCTGGAGGCCGGGCTCTCCATGGGCATCCTTACCAATCTCGTAAGGTCGGAAAGATGCACGCGCAAGAACTTCAGTGTGAAGGTCAGAGCTGACGGTGCCGGGATCGGCTTCATCGTAGAGATATCGAATCTGATGTTCTTCAATGACACCCGTGCGGAATTTACGATATTTCGTCCTGATCTGATCCATGATAGGCTGCAATTGGATCTTCAGCATGTTCAATGCATGTCGATCACGCTTCTTCTGTATTTTGAGTTCCTCCTTCGTGAGTGGTGCAGAAGGTTTTGGCTCTTCAGGTGGAGCAGGCCTCAGTTCTTCAATAACTCGTTTCTTCCGGTTCAGGGGATCGGGAAACTCGGGAGGAGCCATGGCCACGTATTCCATAAGAGGCCTGAAGTATTCACGGCGGGCTGTCTGCTCCGGACATGACAATGCGAACGAATTGCGCCTAGAGTAGCTGAAGAGTTGTTTGATGAAGTTCTGATCGATCTCCTCGTCTTTTTCCAACTCGAGTATGCCTAGAACCAAGATCGGATCTGTTGGGTGTAAAGATCGCAATAGGCCGAGGAAAGTCGAGATGACGTGTTGACCTAAGGTCGTGTACCAAGTTTGGACATTCGGAATATATATCACACTTGGTCTGTGCGTCTTCACTTCCGAGAACAATCTCACCATAGTTGCTTCTGGTGAGCTAGCAGAATCGCCGAGTAGAACAGAGAGCTCGAAGGACTGGACGTGGACGCCTTCGAAGTGGTTTAACAGAGCTGCAGCTAGATGTTGCTGACCCATTCCAATAGGACCTCGGACAAGCAATCTTGGTCTGAAAACGCGCGAATCATCGAACGCTTGCTGCACTTTCTCACGCCCGAATCCGCTATCCGCTACATCTTCGTATTGCGCTTCTTCGAGAGCAGTAGTCTTCTTTCTAAGTGGCAAGACCTCCGCAACGATCCTTTCAAGAAGGTTCAATGGCTCTCGCAGCAGAGGCTCCACACTTGGCGGCAGAGGTGAAGCGCCTGAAGAAGCTGAGCGTTCTGATGAAGGAACAATCTTCTTGACCGAGATCATAAAATCCTTCGGGAGAATCTCAATTGTTTTTGGGTCGATCAACAACTTCTCCTGTGACTTGTAAATCTGCGGGTATCGCCGCTGAACAGCATTCAGTGCCGCTTCGGTGCAAAGCGCCCTCAGATCTGCACCTCCATAACCTTTTGTCAATTCGGCAAGCTCGTCTTTGATGGCAGGGTCAAGCGGTGGGTTCCATGCTTTGGTGTGGATATCCAGTATGGCCCGTCGAGCTTCTGTATTGGGTAGTGGAAAGTAGAACTCTCGATCGAAGCGGCCAGGCCTGCGTAAGGCCGGGTCCACAGAATCGGGCCTGTTGGTGGCACCAATCACAACCACTTGACCTCGACCATCCATACCATCCATAAGGGCCAGCAGTGTCGATACAATGGAGGCGTGAATCTGTTCTTGCTTGCTGGATCGGACCGGAGCAAGGCCTATTTTTATGTTAACCAGAAGAAGCAGTTGGAAAGAAGGGTGCTCATCATACCATCAATCTCATCAAAGAAGATAATGCTTGGCTGCGTTCTTCTCGCCTCCTCAAACAGCATTCGCAGCTGCTTCTCAGCTTCACCGACCCATTTGCTCAGAGCATCGGCGCCTTTTCGCATGTAGAATGTAACCTTCTTGCCTTGAGAGCTTACGCTCGAAGCCAGTGCACGGGCAAGCAACGTCTTTCCCGTACCAGGTGGTCCATGGAACAGCACTCCTCGTGGAGGTGTGATCTTGAATCGCATAAAGATCTCAGGATAGAGAAGCGGGAGTGCTACCATCTCTTTCAGCTGATCAATGTGGCCTTGTAGGCCGCCTACACCGTCGAAGGTCACGTTTTGGTCAACGCCGAGAGGATCAGCATCCGCCAGCGCCTGCTTGTCCTTGACTCTTCCAAGGTTTGCCGGTGTGCCTGTGGCGCCCTGTGCTGCATCTGCGTTCAACGCTTGTGCAGCAGGAAACAACGGAAACCCAGGTCCAAATGCGGATGTGGGCGTCATACCAACGGTGCCCCCAACAGGCTTCGGTCGGTGCACAACTTCGTCATCACTGCTGTCCGAGTCGACGCCTCCTGCGGCACCGATCCCTCCGGGACCTCCCAGGATAGGCGCTGGCCCCCCTGCACCACCGAAAGGACCATGGGTAGAGAACAAACTGCGCTGCCACCCCCCTCCTCCACCACCTCCTGCCGCACGACGTCTTAAGGGAGTAGGAGCCTGGTCTTCTTCAACATCGTCAATTGGTAAATTGAGCTCTGGCCTTAGCAAACGATAGTCGACGTTGCCTCGTGGGCCACGAGTTCTTCGGGGTTCATACACAATATCATTCTGCCTTGGCTTGCGCTTGCGCCCGCCAGCCTTCAATTCAGCAACTTCTTCGGCGAGCTTTTCCTCTTCGTCGGAAATTGGGCTCTGTCTTGATGTTGTTCGCTTGCCACGCTGCAGTCGGCGTGATCGACGGCTGTTACTACTTTCGTATTCGTCTTGAGCTTTGTGGGGAGATCTTTCTGATTGTTCCGAGACTGACATTTCATCCTCCTTTTCTTGCTCAATATCTGGTTCGAAGTCACTGCTTTCTTCGTTGACCTTGCGCTGGGAGCTCCGCGAGGGCTGCTTGCTGGCCTCGGAACGCAGGTTGCGAGTTCGCAAGCGGCCACTAGTCTTTGTGGACTGTTCGACAGGAGTTTGGGTTTTTTGATTCGAGGCCCGGGTCGTTCGCCCACGTGAGATGGGATCGTCATCATCGTCTTCCTCCTCTTCGACTTCGACCTCTTCGACCTGTTCTACTAGCTCTTGTGACTCTGCCACAAATCGATCTCCATCCTCTATTTCTCCCTCACCACCGGACTCCTTTGCAGCGTCCTGGATATCTGAAAGTACTCTTGGCACCTCGTCTGTAGCTTCGCCTTGCGTCTGAGGATCACTCTCCATGATTTCATGCTGAGATGCTTTTATCTCGAGCACTTCTTCCGGAATCTCTCGGTTAGAGTCCTCTTGGGACGCTTCGTCAATAGTACTCTTTGAAGGATGTTTGAGGCCCTTTCCGCCTCTCGTCTGGCGGACAGAGACTTCAGGTTCCCTCGACCCAGGCCTGACCACCTCGGTATGATGGCCTGAATTGGTCAAACCTACAAGTGTTTCCTCGTCATCGTGGGAGAGGCGACCGCTCCTTCTTATTCCACGCGCAGTTTGTTCCGTAGGTGTAGGCAGCGGTTTGCTATTGTGACTGCCACTCATTTTGCGAAGATTTCGTGTGGGCTGAGCGCATGTCGTTCCCGGAGTGCCGGTTCTGAGTTTTACAATGAGCTTCCGAGTGGCCTTTTTGGATCTGGGAGGAGATTTAGGCTCATCCTCTGACTCTGATGACTGGCCTCCAAATCTATCCTCATCGTCCTCGGGGTCGCTTTCCTCATACGTCACCCTAGCCTTGACGGCTTTCCTCAGCGGCCTGCCATGCTCATTCATCTCGACTGGCTCTTCTTCTTTCTCTGACTCGCTGGATGGGCCTGAGAGAAGACTATCGTCACTGTCCTCGTCGCCTTCTTCAGACCTACTGCCGTATGTCCTTCGCTGCCTCTTCCTGGTGGGCTTGCTGCGATGTCCCGAACGTTTAGACCGTGATTTGGAAGGACCAGGTGCTTTGTCCTCGTAATCATCGTCTCCCGACTCTTCAGCCACGGCAGCTTCTTCGAGGGTTCGCTTTGAACTTGTTCGTAGTGGCATTGTACTTGAGGAAGAAGGCTTGGAAAGGGTGGTCGATAGCTCAAACGGAGCAGGCGAAAGAGTCGACGACCTGTCAGTATCGGGGTCAGTGCATGAAAGCATTGTCGAGGGTGGAGGAAATGAAGTGGCTTACTGCTTCGTCGGGATTGGATGCCACAGGTGATATGTCCGGCTAGCGGGAAGTTCAGATCTCAGTAGTGTCTATTCGGAGTATAGGTAGCCGATAGACGTAGGCCGATGTAGAAAATCTGCAATTCTAATCGGGGTCGCAATCTGGTGTTCTGCTGGCTGACTGTCCGGCCCCAGCTTCACGGTCGTGAACAAGGCACTGCAACCCAGCCCAACATCTTACAAACAGTCGTCTGTGTTCAGAAAGGTCGTAGGCGGGAAAGATGTGGTGGAGGAGGAAGATCAGGAGATGATTCGATGCTAGGCAGCGCAATCGAGGATGATTCTGGCCGAGACTCGCAGAGGGAGGCAGACTTCAAATTTGAGGCGCGTACCACGCCAAGCCTTCACAGATTTGGTGATCAACCAATCACAGACCTCGAACTCGAAAGAAGTTGATCATCTCTGCAGCGGCTCCGAAAACGTTTCCAATCCTGCTACAGCGTCAGTTCACCAATATCACGGTTGGAGACATCAGTCATCCCTCAGAGACGTCGCGGAGGTGAGCTGAAAGACATGCGATTTCGTTGATTTCCTCCTTCTCGATATGCACCGAAAGCACCCGGCTTTCACGAAACAGCAATTGTACCGTCTCAAGGTCATCGCCCGCATGGATCTACGCCAGGGACGCCTGCGGCTCTGTTAAGCTTATTGCGTTCAGGTCGTTGTCAAGGTACAAAGTACCGAACGACAGGAGGAGCACGTGATCGATGACTCATCCAGGAGGATCAATCCAACCCCCCGCATTCCTCTCGAGGGCATCCACTGCCGTGGCGGATGAAGAATCGCTATCATATCACACATCAGGATGCTTGGTGGCCCAGCATCTTGGCCTCCCTAGAGAACAATCAGGCTACTGCCACTGATTTCGTTCAGATCCTCTCTAAGCTCCCACGCAGTGCTGCCAACCTTATCAGCCATGGAGCCTTGGTGGAAACTGTCCTGATCCAACCATCTCTGTACTAGATTACCATCGACCATGGCAGCCCCTCCAATCCCATCCGTCTCGACCGCTCGGTAGGCTCTTGGGTTGAGGCCACATGGATGCTCAAGATTTGCCGTCAGGATATTCTGCAAGGCCAACAATCTTCGGTAGCTTTGCTCCGGTAGGGGTGTGATCAGGCCGACAGAACCTTCTTGGCTTGTCAGTAGAACCTGTTGCTGCGCGGTCTCAAAGGAGTTGCTGGCAAAGTTTTTGTCGGCCAAGCTTGACTCGCTGTCTTCCCGTGGTCCTTCATTTCGTGGTAACAGGATCATGTTTGAGACGAATGAACCGGAGTAGAAGGTGCTCCTATGTAACAATTCTGTCCCTCTCTCCGACTCGGGTGATTCTGGATCAAATTGCATGACATGTAGATCTCCATCTGCATCTGCAGCGATAATGTATAGGTTGTTCCCGCCTGGCAGGAATTCAGCAGCCATGACTTCGAGGCCGACTGGATCACGTCCAAACAGTTGCAGCTTGTACGGCTCTTCCTGCCCTTTTGTCAGTAAGCAACACCAGGCGACTGTCACGAGCACTTACAGAATACCCAATGAACCATAGCCCATTCATTGCATCGCCTAGTATGCACAATCCCGTTCCAGGTAATTCCTTGGCGACGTTGACGTAGTACTTCATGTCCATGAAGGCTACCGGTAGGATAGATAGATCTTCCTTGAGGCCTCTTACCATGCACTTCTGCCCTTGGGCTGCAAGCATAAACCCTTGGGATCCTATCGGAGAAAGGGAAGTCACTGCTCCTTTCACTTCCTCCTTGGCAATCAGCTTGAGCTTCAAGTCACTTTCAGGGACACCCGGCTGAGGAACCACATCCACAACATCAAAGATATAGATGCACCCCCGAGTTACCACATCTTCTCCCTTGGTGATGGCCGTGCCGACTACGATCAACTCCTTGCGTTCATGTGTCTCCTCGGACACCTCCAGGTTCATAGATTTAATGCACATGGGCCGCTCTGCGTAGTCGAGTGGGAAGCTGTGGATAATGTTGAACGTTGTCGAACTTAGCAGTTTCACCGAACCTTGCTCGACCTGAGGAAGGCATGTCGCATCCTCGTCTTTCCAATCAACATGCCATTCATCATCTTGTGGTAGCTGGAAATCTCCCAGCTGACTTGCTGCGAGGACATACGACTGTGTGTGTTCCAGATATGCAATGCCATTGACATCAACGCCAAGGGCTACCTTCCTCTCGACCCAGTCAGAGATACCAATCGAGATCTCTGGGGGTAGCTTTGCTATTGACAAGCCTTCATGCGAATCGACATACACAAAACCCTGGGAGCACGATGAAGTATGATGGCCGCTGAAAGCTAGGACAGTATCGGTCGATAGATTGTATACGTGGGGACTGCTTGTGGCCACTTTAGCCACCACTGCAGGACCTTGCCCTGGCACCAAAACAACAAACAAGCCGCCGACAAAAGCCATTTTCATGGGCCGGGATTTCTCGTTGGCGTTGCTCGTGTCGGGCTCTGACTTCTGCGCAGCGGATGATCTTGCTATTCGCCGAATTGTGATCTTCCTGAATCCAAAAGCAGTTGACGAGAGTCTAAATGGATCGTATACGGCAACATCCCCACTGCTTGTTCTAAAGATCAGGTAGGGATGGGTGTTGTTGCTGTCGCCAAGGTCTGCGATAAGAAGCTCTGACAATGCTTCTGCAGCTTTCCAATGTCTCGGTAATGGTGTGCTGTTCGACAATACTGAAGGAAGAAATTGCACTCCTTCGTAGTAGAAGAGTCTCGTCTTAACATCGGACATGGAGTACATGCAGAGCGCCCCATCTGACGAAAGCAGTGCCATAACGCACAACACCTCATTTTCAAAGGGCATGCCTTGACGGCTCTGTCTCGTGAAGACCCCCTGCCGATCACTATACAATGATGCAGATATGTACTGGGAGTCAACGAGATGTGGTCCAAGATCAACTTCATCTAGCTCTCCTTTCTTGTCTGTTTTCAACAGCAGTATAGAGTGATCATCCTTCAGAATGAGCACATAAGGATCTGCAAAACTGGCGCTGATGGCTTTTGCCTCAGCGTCGGTCTCGTCGTCTACAATCGGCCAGATTTGGGCGAGTCCAAAATCTGACATAGTTCAGCAACCATCTTCCAACAGCTGGGGATTTACTTACCTCGGTCGTAAACCCTGATTTCCGCGTCCAGGACTTGCACAATGTGAGCCCCGTTCGTAATTGAACCACATTCTATGGTTCCACCAGCTGAAGGGTCAAAATCTGTGTTGGTTTTCTCTTGAGGCGGCTGGTCAGAGACTTCGTACAAGATAGACTCGTCTTGCCCCAAGTTGTTGGATTTCGACAGAATCATGAATTCATCATAACTTCTGTCTACGCCTAGTCCATCTGATGCGGCAGATGACGGTTTCACCGAGAACGACCAGACACCGTTTGCTCGCGAGATCTTCGTCTTGCTAACAATCTCATGTCGAAGTTCACGATTCAGGATGGTGACTCCACCAGCCAATCCTGCGCCGGAGCAAGCAACAAGATTCAATTTAGCCGACTGATCTTCCTTTGCCGCATCATCGTCATCTCGCTTCTGTTTTCCTACACGACCAATGGTAACATCTCGTAGAGGAGCGATACAATGCAGTCGATCCAGAACCCGAATATTTGTACCTGATGTAGTCAACCCTTCTAATTGCCCCGTCATGCTTTTGTCAATTGCATCACCATAGAGATCGTCGTCATCTTCTCCTTCCTCTTCATCGTCTTGCACATCTTCTGCGGTGTCAACATTTCCATCTTCAAGTGGACGTTGACCAATTCTCGAGCTATGCTTCTTCAATTGCGAGGCTTTCCGTGCGGTACTGAGCAGCACGGAATCGGCGACATCACTACCAAGGAATAGTCGTTGAGAACCAAGGGATGCAATACACGAGGCCCTTGATCGGAACAAAGTCTGGCCAAGCTCTTGCGGCAGCATACGCACAGACATCCCAGAAACAGAGCGTCCGTCCAGACGAAAGCCGAGCACTGCCAGACTGCCACTCGCGAGGACGATCAGCATATCACCATTTGAGGCATTGAATTGCTCGATCTGGCACCCTTCTAACCGCATCCGAGCTCCAGATTGGTCGGCCATGGGGAATGACGAACACTGTCGAGCAAACTCATTGACGCCAATTGCGTTCGCCTTCCCACCCTGGTCGACGTGTATGAGCTCGTTGGTTCCAACCAGTAGTGCACCACCAACAGGCAATGGCAATGGAATGACGGCGAAAAGATCATTGGGAAGCCTGGAAATGGATAATAATGTTGTTGACGCTCTTTGCTCCAAATCAAGCGTGAAGACAGCATACTGTGTAACGTCTTTGCGCTCGTAATTCAGGGCTGACGATCTAGCAATGCTGCAGTAAATAACACCAAAGGTTGGCTCTCGATACTCATGCAGGAAGGCTAAATGAACTGGGTGAAGAATGCCAGGGTCGAGGGCAGTCAATGGCAAGACAAAGGAAGAGGCGTATGGTGTCTGAGATGTGCCGAGATCGCCATTGGGTTTCGTGGCCGGCGACCTCTCTGCATCTTCTCGATCAAACTCTGCTTCGTAATCATCCATGACCAGGTCATCGCCGACCTGATGAAAAGGTATGATTGCAAGGTTGGTCATTCCAAAATGGAAGACCGCACATCTACTACTCGGATCGACTGTGAGATGATTGACGCAATCGCGTACATCAGGAACCCAAGGACTGCGTTGTAGAGCCTCACTCTCATAAGAATGGATTGAGATGGTGGAAATGCTATGTTTTTCCGGATCCCATTCCACCAAGCTCAGCTTTGCACCTCGCAGGGCAATCAGAATGGCTTCTCCTCCACTTTTCGAACTCAAAATCCTCACCCTTCCCAGCGACGTGACAGTGCCAGAAAGACTGTACTCTGCCACAAGCACCAGTTTTGCATCCTGGCCATAATTTGTGTGCCGGTGGGAGAAAACCTGCAGCAGAGAAGTTCGAGCAACGATCAGGTTGCTTGCTTCTGACGAGGTAAAAGGGAGTGCTAGAGCATTGGTGACTCCCGACGGCGGAACGAGCTCAGTATAACATTGCATGGTGGTTGTCGAGGATTACCAGGCCAGGCTCATGCTGCTATGTCTTGTCAATCTACAGTCAACGAGGTCACCTCCAGTCGGACTCCTGATACCTGGAATGGGCCAACCTGTGGCATTGATGTTAGATGAGATCCTGGAACCTTGCATCGACGGTCAGGGTTTCGTGGAAGTACCTGTCATCATTGATCGCGTATGGAAGCTGTGTCCAGTCGATACGAGATGTAACGAGCTCTAAAGCGTAGACGTTGTAGCAAGAAATGGTTCTCCCGTTTGTGGTCGTGGATGTGGGTGTGGGTGTGGCTGGCTCTGACTGAAGTCCCGAGCTTCCATTTGTGGCTGGGTATTTGTTGTATGAAGGAAGGGTATGACGATCTCCAAGGTTGTGGAGTTGACTGAAGCTGGACACTGCATCATTCTCCCTCCACCTCCCAACCTCCACTTTGCTGGTAACCAGTGCAGAAACACTCCCCTCTCGATCAGAGACAAAGGACGTTCTTCGCTAGCCTGCCTGCACAGGTCGTATCCCTGTTCACGATCCAAATTCGCACTCGGCGCAGCTGTTCGTCATGTCCAACCCTTCCGACCTCTTCTGGGACCCGGAGCTCACCACCGCAGCTAAGGGTCAAGGCTACATTCAACTCGCTCTGATTTGGGTCGTTTATGCCGTGGTCATTGCTTTGCTCTTCGCTGTAGCCTCCGTGTTCGTCTACGTCTACCAGACCCCGCGAGAACGCTCCGCCTCCGTTACAACCGTCTGCATCTTCACCCTGACTTGCCTCCTCGCAACTGTCCTACTTCTACCTGTCGACGTTGCACTTGTCTCGAGCACGACCAGCTCTAGATATGGCCGCCGAAAGGACTGGGCCACCCAAGACGAAGTGGACCAAATAGTCAAGACATTGCAGATCGTCTACTACACCCTCTACTCGCTTGACGCGGTTCTATGCCTCTTGGTCGTTCCTTTCACCTATTTCTGGTACGAAGAATACGATGAAGCTGCGCAAGAAGATGGCTCGCAAACAGTCGGAACTCGCCTCTGGGGAGCCTTGAAGTACACACTCGTCTTTGTGTTTCTCTGTGTGGCCTTGTTCCTCGTCGGCTTCTTCGTTCCTGTCGCTCGTCACCGGGAGGGCGCTCATTTCGACCTCGACTATTTCAGACATCTCCTGACTGAAAATCATGGTGAACGGGCTCTTGTCTTCGCTGTCGGCCTCCTCATCACAATTGGCATAGTGATCTATTGCTTTTACACCGCCGCTGGCATGGCCCTCCTCCCACTCTCCCTCATCAAATCAGCACCAGCCATGTCCGCACCTCAGCTGGCTCAAACCACCGCCTCTGAATTGGAAGGTAACCGCGAACGCCAGCGCCAACTCGAAGGTCGAGCTCAAGGCAATCCTGACGGCCTCTCCAGCAAGGAGCGCCGTGAGCTCGAAGCCTTAGTACGCGAAGAACGAACCCTCGTCCGCCGTGAGCGAATGGCCGCCGAATCAACCGGTGAAGGCCGTTCCTGGATCGTCCGAACATGGATCAAGATCGAAGCCGTCTTCCGCCCCTTAAAGCTCCTCGGTGGAGCCCTTCTTGTCATCATCAACCTCATCATCTTCGCCAGTATGCTCATAACCGGCATCGACAAAGCCCGCAACTCCATCTGCGGCCGGCACTGTGGCTACGTCCTCGCAAACATCAAAATCTTCCAACCAATAAACTTCATCCTCGTGAAATCCGCCAAGGTCTTCCCGATAGATTACCTCCTCTTCACGCTCCTCGTCCTCCTCTTCTTCACTGCCAGCATCGTCGGACTCGCCACTTTCGGAATCCGCTTCCTCTGGCTAACGATCTTCCGCATCAGAAAGGGTCATACCTCCCCACAAGCCCTCCTCGTCGCAACCGTCATGCTCACGCTCATCACCCTCGCCCTAAACTACAGCATCGCCATGATGGTCGCCCCTCAATACGCCACCTTCGGCCCCCAAACCTTCTGCGACCACCCACCCCGCCACCCGGGCGAACAGCCAGACTGCTCAAACCACACCCATCACATCGTGCCCTGCACCGAGACCACCAATAACCCCGCAGCGAAGAACGTGTGCACACCCAGCATGGTCTCCCAGTTCCTCAACCGCGTTACGGTCAACTTCCCATTCTTCGGCGCAGTCGACTTCTGGGCCCAGTTCGTCTTTCTCGGTGTGTTTTTGCTGGTGTTTGTGTTGATGCTGTTCCGGACGCCGAAGCTGGTCGAGGAGGGCGAGGATGAGGATGCCCTCGAGGAGGAAGAGGAAGGGTTGTTGGCGAGTACCGGGAGGAGATTTGGCGCTACGTGGCAGGATATCACTGGGAGGGTCGGGGGAGGGAATAAAAGTACTGGGGGCGCTGGGGGCGGTGCGGGGGAGAGAGGAAGTCGGGATGGTGCTGATGACTGAGTGAATGAGGAAAGGAGAATGCTCATCAGTGTTTGATGAGAGAAGAATGTGAAGTTTGCTGCATGGACATGAAATTGTGAAGCAGGAAGGGTGGTTCGCTTTGTGTTTGTTTCTCTACCAGATCCGGTCTGATACCACAGGCGCATTATTGGCGTCCACTGCCGTGAGCATACTCGATCACTATAACACCCTCGTCCTTACCACCAATTCCTGGGAGCTTCCCAAGTGTGTGGATGCAATAGCAACATTTTGAACTTCCTTGCAGGCTTCGATTGTTCAGCAAGTCAAGCCACCGCAGCTATTCACATTTCCATCATCTGCGGCCTCAGCCAGTTCCCAAAGCCACCTTCCCCCTCCCCTGCTCTTTCCTCCTGCACCCCCTTCCCTTCTTCCCACCAAACTCCATAGCCCGATGCCTCCTCTCCTCCAAGCCGGCACTCTCACCCCGATGCCCCTCCATCCAACAGTTTCTGCAGTACAGATCCCCATCACAGCCGATGCATTGGAGGGTGGCGTCGTCATTGCAGATTATGCACCAGGTGGAGATTTCTGCGTCTGTGTAGGTGGTGGTTGGGGAGGAGTTCTTGGAGAGATCAGAGGCGGTGGCTGATGTGGGGTGGGTTCTGTTTCGGGGGATGGTGGTGGGGACTGAAGGGAGGGAGAGGGAGGAGAAGCGGCTGGAGAGGTCGTCGGCGTTGGCGTTCGCTGTCGGTGGAAGTGGGGGTGGGATGGGGTCTTTCGAGGGCGTGAAGGGGAGGTCGGCTGATGATGATGATGATGATGAAGATGGTGATGGAGCAGGATGCAATGTTGGCGAGGAGGTATTGCCTTCAGCTTCACGGTATTCTGGAGGCAGGTCGTCTTCTTCTTCTTCTTCATTCTG
>JAABUK010002118.1_pt1 | contig 36392 bp, 1 predicted proteins | sample 5559141 | NCBI WGS metagenome assembly JAABUK01 (sample SAMN10711869, study PRJNA513367) | rock metagenome | isolation source: Antarctica rocks | place: Antarctica: Victoria Land, Pudding Butte nord | collected 2016-01-03
CCATAGATATGCGCATACATGGCCACTACTGCTGCCATAGATATGCGCATACATGGCCACTACTGCTGCCATAGATATGCGCATACATGGCCACTACTGCTGCCATAGATATGCGCATACATGGCCACTACTGCTGCCATAGATATGCGCATATATGGCCATTCTTGCCCCCATAGATGCGCGCATACCCCCATTTATGGCCTATACATACGCGTATATATGATGTTCCATGATCGCCCCTATCGACGGCAGCGACCCCCCGGAACCACCCCCAACGCCAGTAACTTTTGATTCCCGGATTCAATCGATTCGCGCGAAATCTGCGCGGGGGTGACGCCCGGGCTGTGCGACTCCGGATATATGGCGACGTTTTGCCAGGTGCAGTTATATGGTGCGCCAGCGACAGAGCCTTGGCCATGAATGAGGGACTTGGCCATGAATGGAATGGGGCTATGGCCATGAATGGAATGGGGCCATGGCCATGAATGGAATGGGGCCATGGCCATGAATGGAATGGGGCCATGGCCATGAATGGAATGGGGCCATGGCCATGAATGGAATGCGCCATGGCCATGAATGGAATGCGCCATGGCCATGAATGGAATAGGGCCATGGCCATAAGTGGGGCCATGCATAGGGGCCATATTGGTGGCGCATTCTAAATTTAGGCATTCTCACGAGCCAAAAACATTCTCAGGAGCGCGTTAGATTCTTAGGGGCGCTTATATCGCTCTAAAGTTAAGATATAGTATTACCCCGCTTAAACCAGCTTAACCGGCTTACGAGCGCTCGTAGCGCTCAGAGCCTGCCCTACACTTTTATAGATATTTTATATTAGATATTATCCGATAGATCTAAACTTATATATAATATAATATAGGTAACGACGGGTAAATTAATAAAGATAATTAATCTTTCTAATTTATCGTAAATATCCTAGCCGAGTAAACTAATTAGTTTTTTTAATATTAATAACTTAGGCGTATCCTTAATAAAATAGTCGAGATAATAAATATAAATATTATTTTATAAATATTTATTCTAGTCCTTTTATTTCCCCTTTAACTCTAGGAACTCTATATAGAGTCTATTATTATTATATTTAAAATCTACGGAGAACTCCCTATCCGTTAATATTAAATTTTTAGTTCGAGTAAATATTAGAAGGTTTAATATTACTCCCGCGGCGCGAAGTTTATAAACCTTTCTAAAATAATTATTAATAATTATTATAAATATCTTTTTACCCGCTATACTAGTAGCCGCCGTAAATCTTTAATAGTCTTTTTATATTTTTTTATTAATTCGTAAATCTTCTTTATAAAGTTCTTCTCGTTAAACTTCTATAATAAAGTAGTAGATTTATCTTATTTTATAAAAGGGAAATTTAATAAACTCGGCCGTACCCTCGAAATTCTTAATAAAAGGTATTTATTTAATTTCGATAAAATTAAAAATTACCTTTATTTTATTTATAACCGCCTTTTCTATATTTTTATTTAGGTATATATAAATAAATAGGTTTATTCTCTATTAACCGATATCCTCGATTTTATAAAGTATTATATATTTAATAAACGAATCTTAAGATTATTATAATTATTTAATTAACCCGATTATAATCGTATAATTTTTTAAAATATAAGTCTATAGAGTTATTAGTATTTATATTTACGTATCTTATTTAGTTCGGTATATTTAAAACTCCTTTTAAGGAATTTCTTTTAAACCCGCTCTTTAATATCTTTTTTAATATCTCGGATAAATCTAGCGGCGGTATTTATCTTAGTCTTTACTTTATGAAATTCGTTTATAAAGATTTATTCTATACGGAAATTAAATTTAAGGTTAATATCTAGTCGATTTAAGATCTTTTTAACCTATATATTATATAAAGTAGAGTTATATATAAATAGGATTCGTTTTTAACTAGGTTTTACGACTCTATCTAATTTATAATATAATAATTTAATATTTTCGGGGGTAAATCGCTAAATATTAATATTAAAATACTATTTTTTAGCCTAAATATAGAAGTACTAAAATTTTAAATCTTTATTATTCGTATTAATTTATTTAGTTTATTCTTTTAATTAATTTCTTATTACTTTTATTAAAATAATAACTAGGGTAATACTTTATATAGAATAAATAATAGTATCCTTATATTTATATATATAAAAGTAACGAATATCTAGTCGACCCGTAAAGAGATAAATATTATCGTCGGCTTATAATTATAATTCGTATAGAAAAAGATATTTACTATAATAAACGGATTCTTTAAATTCTTTAAGATCCCGAAATTTCTTTTAAATACTAGATTAATAATAATATAAATTAAGTGAATATTCGGTAATAAAGTTAAGGAAAATATTAAATATCTAGATCGAGTCGGATATTAATATAATTCGATTTAATAATATTATTAGAAGAGACCTAGAGTTAAGAACGAATTTTATTAAATTCTAAATCGTTATTATTAATAAACCCTTTATAATAACTAGCCCGCCGCTTTCTCTAAATAATATTATAGAATTAATAAATATATAATATAGGAGGTACTATTTTATTATTTATTATTTTCTACGACTTTAACCCTCGTATAATATATATATTATAAATAGATTTATTACCGGGTTTTAGTTAAAATAACTACTCTATAAATATTTATATTCTATTATCTTATTAAGGTCGGTCCTTTTTATTAATTATAATAAAACTACGGAGTAGATAAATTATAAACGAATTAAAAGATATAAAATAAAGAATTTATAAAGTTTCCCGTTTATTTATATTTATAAATATTATATTTACCTTAGCGACTCTCGCCGAGGTTATTTTCCTTATATTAATATTATATAAAGATAGGTCCCTCGTTTAATATAATTAATTAATAGTTAAGTTTTTTAGCGCCTTTTTTCCCTCTTTATTATTATCGGATAATATATTAATAGGGGTTTTAATTCGCTTAATAAAAGAAAATAAAGGTAGATTCGTTTAACGGGGTTATTAAATAATAGGAGATAATATAAAAGGTTTCTTTAAATATTTAATAAAAACGGAAAACCTCTTTAGTTAAATCTTTTCTCTTTATAAAAGAAAACTATAATATTCTTAAATATATTAACCGATTATAGACTCGGTATCTTTTATTAATACTAGTATTTCTATTAACTAGTATCTCGATTATTATATAAAATAACTTAATTAACGGAGAGGCCTACGTATAATATAAAGGGGTTATTTAAGATTTCTATTTTACTATATATTAACTAGTATATCCTATAGGTCCTCGTTATAATTAATATCTATATATTCGCTAAAAATAGAATACTAGAGTTTATTATAATATAGATTATCTTATTTATCCTAAAGGCGCTTTATTATTAAGACGTCGATTAATTTAATATAATTAACTCGGAATTATACCGGTTTATTATTATTCTTTATATTATTTTTTAAAATAATATTAAATCGAATAAATCGGATTTAATTATTACGACTATATAAGACTTTAAAGAGAATCGTTATAAAATCTTTAAATATTCGAGGGAGCGAGGTATAATTTCTTATATAAAACTTATTTTCGGAGTAATCGTCTTCGGTCCTTTTAACTTTAGAATATAGAGATTTATATAACTCCTCGGATTTAATTTAAATTAACGGCTTATAACTTTAATAATATTTTCGTTAATTAAATATAAAAGTTACTATATCTCTTTATTTAAAAATAAAGGAGAATAATTAAATAAATTTAAATTAATAATAATAGCGTCGATAATTTAACGACGAGTAATTTTTATTATATTATTATAGAAAGTTTTATTTAATATTTTTATATTTTATATTCTCCTCTTTAAGTCTATTTTAACTACGACGAAGAGTTTCGGCGTATATCGTAAACCGAGCTCGATATTCTTAATATTTTATTAAAGATTATTTAAACCGATATTAATATAGAAGTTAAGAATCGATAATATTATAATAAATAATTTATTTACGTTAGAAAGCGAGGTTAAAATATATATTATTAATAAAAATTAAAATAAAGAGGGAAAAGTATAATTAATAAATAAAGATAATAAAATATAATTAATAAATAAAAAGGGCGAAAGGATAAATAAAGGGTATAAATCGATTTTTAATAAATAAAGTAAATAAAAGTATTATTTATTTTATAATTAATAACGCTAAAACGATAATATTAAACTCGTCGAATTTTAATATTAATATTTATAAAATCCTATTTATTATAACGTTAGAATATAATAGAGTAGAAAATCCTAGGTTTAAATAAAAGTAAAGAGGGCGAGGAATAATAAAATAATAATAACTAGAAACGAATATTAAAATAATATTAAGTTCGCGTATTAAATACGAATTAATAATATATATAACTAAATACTTATTAAAGCGGAATTATATTCGATCGGGTAGTTAATAAAGTTATTATTATATTTAAATTATTATAGGATTATTACTAGGGGTTAATATTTTTATTTCTATAAATTCTTAAATCTTAAAAGTAACTGGATAATAAAAAACGTCCGAGTTAATTAAAGCTATACTTAATATACTATAAAGAGAGATATAACGAGAGAAATAAATAAAATAAATAATTTAAAAGACCGTTTACTTCTAATTAAATATTATATTATCGGAATACTTATATAGGTCTATACTCTAGTATTATTAATAATTTATAGTTATTATTAAATATAGTAGTAAATTTAGGTCATAGTTATTTTTTAGTTAATATTATATTATATTTTAAATTAGAAGCGGTAGAGTTTACCTACGATTAAAAATATTATAATTATTAAATATAATCGCTAGGGATATAATAAACTAGTATATTATATCTTTATTAAACGGAGGAATCTTTATATTAACGGGTAATCATCCCGTTTTAGCGGTAAATATATATTATAAAAAATCCGATAAAGGGGTAAAAAAATAGCGTAAAGATCTTTATAAATTTAATATTAAAAAGTAACTCTCGTATATTTATTAATTAATATAGATAAATTTTTAGAAAGATCTCCTTCCCTAACTCTAATATTTAATATATAAATTTAATCTAGCCTCTTTCTCGTTTAAATAAATAGAATAATATATACTATTTTTTTTTATACTCTTTTGTATATTAAACTAGACGATATTTTTATAATATTAATATTCTATTACTACGGTTATACCGGCTAATTATTATATTTAATATTAAGGATTTATTTCTAAAACTTTACGAGGTTTCTTCGATATTCTAAAGATTAAATTTTACCTTCGAAGTCTAGTATACCTAATATACGAATAACCTAATATATTACGTGGTTCGTATATATCTCGGATAATTAACGAGTAATACTAGAATTACCTAGATATCAATTATATAAAGATTTTAAATTAATCGATATTTTATTTTATCAATAAGTTTATTAGGAAAAAGCGATTTAAATTATATTATTATTAGGACGAATAAATCGATAATATCGATACTATAAAAAGTAATATCTTAATAATAGTAGTCTTTCTAGGTATCTATTATAATATAAAGGCCGATTTAATAATCTTAATTAAACGCGTAGGAAATGGATATATTTTTATAAGAATCTTATAAAGCCCCTAATTTATATAGACGAAAAGAACGAGGACGATATTAATAATAAAAGTCGTTTTTAAGGTAAAGATATAAATATTTTTTAAAAAAACGGTATATATTAAATAATTATATATATAATAATATTATAGAATAAGTATTCTAAAACGCGGAGGATTATAAGATATATTATCTTTAGGACGTATTAGTTTAAATAATAAAATAAATAACCTTTATAACGGCTTCGGACGGTATTAATATAATATTATTTTTAATAATTATATCGGTAGAATAATATTTACCGGAGCGAGGTACGGGGAGGTTAATAATAATAAAAAAAATACTAGATTTAAAATCTTTATCCGAGTAGTTATCCGAATCGGGTATAAATTATTATCCCTTCGGATTAAAAGTAAACTATATAATAACCGAGTAAATATATATCGCGCGACTCTCTAACGGTTTTATAAATAAATTCTTTAAAAACCGTCGATTAAGACCTTTTTATAAATATTATAACTTCGATAGCGTTTTATTATTAAAAGTTAAATTATCTAATATAAAATATAATAATACCGATAGAGATTAGGTCCGGTAAATTTTTTAAATTTATATAAATAAATCTAGTAACGAATTTAAAATATATTTTATTTTTTACTTCGATATAATATCTATTATAAGAGCGTTACTAGGATATATACTATTTAATTCGAATCTTAATTATATATCGATACGCTAGCGAAATCTTAATATAAATTCTATAATTAATAAAATATATATAGCCGGCTAGTAGTAGAAGATATAGGATAAACTATTTAACGACTCGACCGTTATATTAATAATAATAGGATTAGATAAAATTTATTTATCTCGAACCTATAAAGACTAGTAGGCCTAGCCGGTCTATATTATTATTAATAATTTTAAACGGAGTATATAACGAGTAGAGACTCGATTAAGGATAATATTATTTAAATTAATATTAATAATCTATAATAAAACGAAAACCGAAGTATATTACTATACTTTAGGGTTTATAATAAAGGGTAAATTAATTATAATTATAATTAATATTTATTTATATTAACGGCGTAATTTTGAAGTATTTAAAAAGTATACTCGGAAGGGGATTTATATTATATATACGGATAAATTAATTGGACGATATTATCCGATTTTAGTTTATATACCTAGCGATTATAAAGAATAAGTTTTAATTACTTTTATTAAAAGTAGTAAATATTATCTAGTATATTTAATATTATTAAATAAACGCGAGTAATTATACTTTAAGGTTTTATATCCTTTAAGGATACCGGAGTAATATATAAAATAATTACGCGTTTAAAGAATCTATAATAAGAATATATTTAAATAATTATCGGATATAATAATATACGACCGTTATAATTTCGCGGAGGGTTATTTTATAATTAACGTCTTCGGGATCTAAATCTTTAATATATTATATATTTTAATAATAAAGGGGCTAATAAACTACTTTTTAAATTAATAGATTTAATATATTAAAAAAAGTAGAATAAAAGAAGAGATAAAACTCTACTCGATAGTCGATTTCGAGTCGTATTTAAATATATTAATTTAAGGCGTTTCTTAAACTTTAATAAAATTAATTAATAAACGGGAGAGGAGAGTAAATAATTTTTATAAATAATTATACCCGTATTTACTCCTTTATTATTAGAAAAGATACTAGAAATATTATATATAAAACGAGCGATTATTAACTTTATTATATTTATAAAATATTATTCGTATAACGAAGAAACGCTTAAATATATAAATATAATATAAAATAAAATTAGTCTCTTAAAAAGTATAAACTAATTAATAAAAAAACGGGCGAGTTATATTTTAACTTCTCTAAATTCTACGTCTTTATTTATATAATACCGATAATTAAATAATACGGTCTATCGGACTCTTATAGTATTTAAATAATAAAGAGAATATATTTAATATTACTAAAAAACTACTATAAGCGAACGAATAAATACGACGATTATTAGGAGTAAATAATAAAGTATAATACTCGTTATATTAAAATCATTATTATAAAAGATAATTTAGAGTATCGGGAGATAAAGTTTTTACTATTTAATTAAAAGAGAAGGTAAGAAGAAAAAAAGATTATAAAAACTAGGGTTCTTTTATATCTCTATAAATTAAATTAATAAACGAATATAGACGAGGACGTTATTTTATAATAAATCTATAAATACGATACTCGGTATTAACGTATAGTATTAAATATAGCGAAGATATTTAATTTAAAGAGTTTTCTCGAAGGTCTAGTTATATTTATTAAAGTAAATCGAGTAAAGGCGTTTATATAGGGCCTAACGATACCGAATATTAAAATTAATAAATAAGAAATAGATTATAGTTAAGTTAATAATTACTTAATTTATATTTATAAAAATCTAATATATTAAAAAATATTAAAGAAGGACTTTTTTAATCCGAGTTATCTTTATAAAAATATAATAATCTATAAATTAAATATAAAGTCATATTATTATAATTAGCGTAGGGATAGTATATAAATACGCGAATAAAAGTCGGTTAAAACGAACTTTATTATTATATAAAAAGGAAGGTTAATAAACGAGGTATAAATTATTATAGAAATAAAGAATTTAGGCTACTTAGAGGGACTAAATATAATAATTTATTTATTTATAAAATATCTTTATAAAAGTCTTTAATTATTAATATTTAGGGTATATTTAACAGTTTTATAGAATAATAAAAATAGAAAAAGTATATCTGTTATATACTCTTAATCCTAGAATATTAAATAATCGGCGGTTTTACGGATTATCGAATATCGAGCGAAGTATTTATCTCGTATTTATAACGATTAAAGAAAAGAATTTCTTCTATATTAATTTATTTATCGACTAGAATTAATATAATATTATTTATAACCCTAAATTCCTTATAAAGAGTTAAAGAGTAAACGAGGAAATCTATATTTAAATTATAAATAAAGAGTATATATATAATTTAAATATAAAGCGACGAAAGAGTTATAGATATTAATATTATAAAGAAAAGAGATATCTACTAGTCGCTATAATAAGAAATATATAAGGATAAAGATTTAATAAAGTAATTTAAAAGCCGAAATTCGAGTTAATTTATATTACTATCCGATTTAAATATTAAATCGCCTATATTATTATTTAACTCGGATAACGAATCGCCCGAATCGAGTTCGGGGGATAAAATCGAAAAAGCGAATTAAGAGTATTATTACTCTTATTATAATCGAAAATATTAAATCTTAATTAACCGGGGGTTAAATATTTTTATTATATTTCCCCCTCTCGTTAAGATACTCCGATAAAAAAGTTTTCCTTAAAATTAAAATTTAAATAAATAAATAATAAAAAAGGGGGATAATTACGCGAGTAAAAAATTATTTATTTATTTTTTATCTTTTTATCTTTTACTCTTTTATATTATTATATTATCTTTTATTTAATTAATTATAATATAATTTAAAATTTATATATTATTATATACCGTTATTAGAGTTATAATAAATATTATTTAATAAACTAGGCTAGTTTCTAACCCCCCTCCTATATTTATAATTAATTATAATTATTATAATTTCGTTAACCTTAAACTAGAAGTTACTCCTAAGAAATATATCTACGCCGAATAAAAAAAATAAAGAATCGAGGAAATATAAATATTTTAAACCTAACTTCGTTATCCGATAACGAATACGGCGTTATTATTTATTTACGGTAGTATTAGACTCCGAGTTACTAAATTCTATTATATTTTTATTAATATCTTACTACGTACTATCTATACTATACTCTTCGATATAGTTATTTATAATATTTATATTATTAGAGGTTAATACTAGTAAATTAATAATTTTTTAGATATTTAATATTAATATATTTATAGTATCTTCTAATAAGGAGAAAATTAATAGGTTTTTATAATCTTTATTATTTATAAGACTGAAAATAGGAAGGGAGGCTACGTCGAAAAAATCGCTCTTTTTAGAAATTATTATAATCGAGGTACTCTAAAATTCGGGTAATTTATTTACTCCGTAGTAATAATAAGTCTTATATTATTAAATATATATTATTTTTACCCCGAATATTCTTTTATTAATTTTTACTTTATTTCTTTTAATATTTTTATTTATTTCTACTCGTTATACTAGAGGCCTTAATTTATATATATTTATACTTTTTTAAATATTTAAATTATCTATTACTTCTTTATTTAAATATAATGATTTTTTTATAATAATTATTATCTTTAAAATACCTCCTAAAATCTAGAATTTTATCTTTAAAATAAATATTCTTCGATATTTATAACCTTTTTAAAAGTAAATAACTTTAAATTAAAATATTAATAATAATCGTATATTCTCTCTATTATTTATAATAACGTTAATAATCTCTTTTTTAATCTTTTATATCTCGATAAATTTAACGTCGACAGGTTTATTTAATTATAAATTATATAATATACGTCTACTTTATCTAGTTAATACGAAAGATATAATAAAAAATTTAAATTATTAATAAAAATTTAAAATTAAATACTAGGGGAGTATTAGTATATATAATTAAATTATTATTAAAATATTATAACTTTCAAAAGCCTTAAATAAGAATAATTTTAAAAGAATATAATAACGCCGGGAGTTAGTAAAGAATCTTATATAACCGAGCGACGAGTATTAAAAAGGAATATAATTATTTAAATAAAAAGTAATTTATATACCTTTTATCTTTCTCTCTTTACCTATTTATATTATAGTATTACTCGTTATATTCAATTATAATATAACTAGATTATTTATACTACTACTTACGTTTATAATATAATAATATCCTCGTTATTTAATAACGAATATAAGGCGCCTTAGAGATCTAGTTAAATTATTTACTCCGTAGTAATAACGAACTTTATTTTATTAAATATATAATATTTTAATATTAAATATCTTTTTATCGATCTCTATTTTATTTATTTTAATTTATTTATTTCCTCGGATTCGTTTTTTTAAAATCTTTACTTTTTTATTTCTTTATAAATTATATATTATACTAGTTATTATCTTATACCTTCTAATAATTATTAAGCTATATTTATCTATATATATCTTCGAATAAAAGAAATTAATTTATAATCTTAGGTTCAATTAAAGTCCCTAAATTTAAATAAAATAAAAGTAATTAATTTATATTTATAATAACTAAAGATTTTAAAGACCGGTTTATACCTTTAAAAATAAATTAAAGATTCTAATAAAAACCTATTTAATTAATCTTATACGAAATCTTATAAAAGAATATATTTAAATAGAGGATTATACTAAGTTCTTTACTTTTATATTAATTAATAATTTTATTAATTCGACGCTTTTAATTTAATAAAGAAAATTAAAAAAAAATTAAAAAAATCGGCGATTTAATAAAGCCCGATTAAATATAAAAGGGCGAGTCTCTCTAATAATAAATTTAGATATTTGACGGCGAACGTTTTTATTATAACTTCGGGTATTATTCTATTAAAAATAATCCGGATACCCGAGTTAATTATATTATAATAAAGAGTAAAAAAGATACTTTTTTTAACTCGAACAAGTCTTATATTATTATACTCGGTATTTATAGTAGATATTTTAATATCTTTTTATTATAATTGGTACTCTCTAAATACTTAACCGCCTATATTCGGAAAAGATAAACGAGCCCTATTTATTATTATTTAAGAATAATTATTAATATCTTTCTAGCCTCCTATATATTATTAATAAAATCTAATAAAAAGCGGATAATATCGATATTAAATTAAAGAAATTATTAGAGTCGTTAGATAAAAACCTTCTAATAGTTATTATACGAGAAATAATAAAATTTAAATAATAAATTAAAAAGTATATTAAAGAGGGCGCTTAAATTAATATTTTTTAAAAAAAATAAAAAAAATAAGCTTTCTAATTTCGTAAGATTTTAACCGACTCGCGATTAATTTTTAAAATACTAAATTTATTAACGCCTAGTTAATCTTATAATATATTAATTAATAAATTTATAATTACGCCTAGTCCTTTAAACTAGAAGAATATTATTATTTTTAAATTTAATTCCGAATCTAATATTAATATTAATAATAAATTAAGCCCTATATTATTTAAAAGGAAAAAATTATACGAATCGATATAACTTATATTAAATAAATTTTTAAGAATCGTTTTTTATTCGAAAGATTATATTATATCCTCTAGATACTTTAATTTTAATAAAGTATATAATATTATTTAAAATACCTATATTAGACTTTTAAAACGAATTTATCTTAATATTATAAAAAGAATTAAGTCTTTTAATAAATATAGAAAGTTTTTAGAAATTATTAAAACCCAAATTAAATATAAAAAGAAAAATCCGTCGATTAATTTAAAATATATTTATATCTAGACTTTATTATTTAAATCCGTTTAATATTAGAAAGCCTTAAAGATTTTATATATAAAAATAATAATCGAATATTAAACCGAGATCCTTATTAAAGCGACTCTAAAGAATAAAATTATAAAGATATATATTTAAAATAAAAATAATATTATAAAGAGGATTAAAACTAAATTTAAAATAATATTATAAAAAGGATTAAAACTAAAGAGGGTAAAATCACTACCGAGCCTAAAGTAATATTATAAAAAGAGTTAAAAAAGAAGAGAGTAGGTTTATTATTAAACCTAAAAATTTAAAATATAAAAAAGAGATTATAAAATAAGTATTTTATTATACTACTAAAATTAAGACCCTAGGTAAAGACGAAGTTAATAACGAAATTACGCCCTCTTACAAAAAAAGACGTTATTTATAAACTTAAAAATATTCTAGTTACCGAAATTATATTTATTAATATTATTATTTCTTTCTCTCCGATAATAGTCTTAGAGTTATACCCGTTCTATTTAATTAATATAATAATATTAATAGTTTCTTTAACTAGGCTCCAAGGGCTTAAAGATTCTTAAATAATTTAAATAATATTAATAACCTAACGAGTATCTCGGTTATAATAAATAATATTTAATAGCCGATTATTATAACGTAGAGATTAATAAATATATTCGGTTATATATTAAACGAAATTATAAAGGCGAAGAGTAGTAAAACTAATAATTTAATAGGACTTAAAAATCCGGTTTTAAATAAGACGAATATAACTTTAATTTAATTAAGAATAATAGTATCTTTATTTAATTATATATCTACCGCCTAAATAAAAGTTTAAATCTATAAATATAAATCGATATTACTTCCTTTTTACTAGATTATAATTACGAAGATTATTATTATTATTAGTATTATTAAAATAAGAGTTAAATTTAAAGAATGTTAATTATAAAAGTAAAATATAAATAATAATAACTTTCAGTTTATTATAAAATATATCGAAGCGAAGATTAGCGTAGTATTTATTATTAGATATTATAAGTTAAAGGCCTTAACTTTCGTAATTAAATTATTTACTTTTAAAATATTTATTAATAGGGTCTATATTAATAGTATTTTAATATAGAAAGGAGATTAACTAGAATCCTATTTAAGAAGGGATTACCGAATAAATATCGCGGTAGATAATAATAATATATTCTTAATAGAGGTTATATCTACGGGCTTGATATTATAAAGATAAAATATTACTCGCTTTACGAATCCTTTAATTTAATTTAATATTTATTTATTTTATTAATAACGTTAATAAACTAAATATTTATAACGTTTATAAATAGAAATTCTAGGATATCCTATTATTATTCGAGTCGAATAAAATAACTTTTCGAGTTAAATAAAATAACTATTCGAGTCGGATATAATAATTATTTAAATCGGATATAATAGTTATTTAAGTCGGAGATAGTAGATATTCGAGTCGGATAAAAATTATACGAAAATATCTTATAACGAAAAATCCTATAATCTTCTACGATTATCGTCCGCTCTTAAGATATTCTAGATAATTTATAAAATAATCTAAAAACGAAGATATAAAAGTTTTAAATATTATTATTAATAAAAATACCGGCTTATATTTAAGCCGCGATAAACTCTTTATTTATAAAGTTAAATTATTTATCGCTATCTAACCTACTAGTTATAATATCGACGTCGTCGACGTTTTCTTCGTTATTATTTCTATTATTAATAGTACTACTATTATTAGAATAAATATTATTAATAATAATAAGGGTAAAAGAATTAAAAGGAGAAGTCTTATTAATACTATACGAAGATTAAATATATCTTATATAAATATTTTAAACTAGGTACTAGTAGAGGCGGTAGAGATTAAGGTATAAATATAAATAACGGTAACTCTAACGGATATAAAGAAAAAAGTAATTATAATAATATAGTTTATAATAAATATTAGTAGTAAATATTAAATATTAAATAATAATTAAACTTAAAGCTTAATAATAGGTATATTATATTAATAAAAATTAGTATATAATTAATTTATTAAACGTACTTCGAGTATATTATTAATAAATTAGATATACTATTAGAGCTAGTAGTATACTATCTATAAATAATAGATATTAATTATACTAGGAGTATAGTATTAATAAATAAAGATATTAAATTTATTAATAAATTATTAATAATAACCCCGAGTTATTAAATTTATTAATAGGACGCTACCTAGACCCCTAATTTACTAAATCTACTAATAGGACGCTACTAGTCTTATCCGTAATTTAGGGCTACTAGTAAGACGCTACTAGCCCTATCCGCGCGGTCGGTAACTAGGGTTTTAATAGGAGTTTTTGAGATTTATCGATAAATATTCGATATAGTAGTTATTAGTTAATATTAATTTAAATATTAATATTTATTACTAGTTAGGTTATTAAGACGTAATTTATAGAGCCTCCGGATAAATTTATAGAGCCTCTAGATAGGCCCGTAGAGCCGCGTTTAGTATTTATAAATATAGAATAACTTTTATAAAAGTATAAATAAACTTTTATAAAAGCGTTAATAAATATCTATAAAGGGTAATTATTACAGGCCTAAAATTATATAAAAAGTATTAAATTTAATTTTAGGAAGAGCCTTGATTAGGTCGTTAACGATCTACTCCGTTATTAGAATATAACGGAATATAATTTCGCCTACTACGACTTTTTCGCGCTAGAAATAATACTAGATTATAATATATTTACTATAGTTATAGTCCTAGGGGTTCTTAGCCAAGATTATAATACCCTAGTTATTATAAAAAATAATTATCGTAAATATAAAGTATACTAGTAGAGCGGAGTAGGCGGTTAATATAAATAATATAATAACGAGTACTATTAACGTATATTAACTAGAATCTCTACTAGAGTAGAGTATATACGTAATAAATATTAATTATCTAAATAATCTTTTAAGTTAGATAATTTCTTTAATAATTTAGGTCTAGCCCGTATATTCGGCTTTATAGAATAATAATATAATAATCGGTTATCGCTTAGACTACTAGTTAATAACTATACTACCGAGATTAAATATATATTTAGAGGTAGAATACCTTATATTATAATTACCCGCCTAATTAATATTAATATAACCCTCTAATAGGGCGAGTTAATTCTAGAAAATTAACTTTAGATATAATATACCCCGTAAATAACGGAAGATATATTTTATAATAATTTAATAAGATTCATCGGGGTTAAAAGTATAGCGATTTACTATTAATACCGCGTAGGCGATATTAAGTCGCGTATTTATTATAGTATATATTAATAAGTTAACGATTAACTACTAGATAATAAAAAAGATAAATTTAATTTAATATCCTTTATCGGCCGGTATAAATTTAATTATAAAATTTATAGAGACTCTTATAACTTTAACTCTAATATTATATATATTATAATTTTTAAATACCCGCTTTAGGTATATTTCCTAGTTAAGAGATAACGTGTAATTCGAGCGATTACGCGATACTTTAAAATTAAAATAATACGTAACGGGGTTAAAGTTAATTATTCTATATTTATTATTTAAATATTATTTTAATTAAATAATAACCTCTTTACTAATATTAATAATTAATATATCGTCGATATATAGTATAATTACTAGTTATATTTTATAGTTAAGAAATATATTAAAATTAGTATTTAAAGATATAAAGCCTAGCTTAACTAGGAAAGTCGTAAAAATAATATATTATATTTAAGGAGATTATTTAAACCTATATAAAGTATATTTTAAAAAGTATATACGACCTAAATTATCGTCGAAACTAGTAAATTATTCGACGTAGATTTTATTATTAATTAGGTTATATAGGAAAGTAATCTATATATTTATTTATTTAAACTCTAGGTCGTAAGTAATTATAATAACGAATAATACTTTATAGTTTATAAATTTAACTATTAAAATAAATATCTTATTAAAGTCGATTCTATATTATTATTTAAATCTACGTATTACCTAGCGAGCTTTATACCGAGTAATTTTGCTAACGGTTTTATATTTAAATTTATAGACTTATTTACCCCGAAGTACTTTACGGTTTCGGGGTAGATTCGATAGTATCTAGATATTATTTATTAAAGATGAATCGATTTCGGTATTTATACCGAGTTATTAATATATTTTATTAAAAGTATTAGTTATAACTTCTTTATATATTTTAGACTCGTAAGGCTCAGTAGATAAAACTCTTATAAATAAAATTAATAAATTAAAAAATAAAATAGATTTACGAAACTCTAGATACTTATCTAGAGTTATTAATATTATAAATATATTAGCGCTAGAGCTAGAAAAACGTTAAGCCGGTTATATATTAGATTCGGAATCTATATTTTCTAGTATATTTACGCGAGTTAATTCCGATTTAGGTTCGCTAAGTTCTATATATAATTATTATAACTACTATACTAATTATAAATTTAGTATAAATAATCTTAACCTAGGTCTTAATAATACCGTATATTTAATTAATCGTTATAATAACGGTAAAGATTAAATAATATTATGAATTAATTTAAATTAAGTAACTTTACTTCTACTATAATTAATACTATAATTATTAATATTAGATTCCGAGTTAGGTTATTACTCGTATAAGTTTAAAGAGTTTTTTTATTTTACTATAATATCGCCCCCTTAACGGGGGATTATTAGCGAGATTTTATTAACTAGTAGTATAATATTATCTATAGTATATTTATTACTACTAGTATATTCTTCGGTCTATTATATCTAGGTAAAGCGAAGTACTTTACCCGTAGGTATTAATATATAGTAGAAATAATTACTTTTATAACCGATAAATATACCCTTTTTATTATAGTCGGTGAATTTATACTAGTTCTCCTCTATAATATAATATTCCTAATAGATATCTATTTGACCGATATTACGTAAATATAATAAATTAAAGCGTATACTAGTAGAGGCCTAATAGGGCGTAATATTTATTATAGATATAAAAGAGCTATTTCGGAGCTAGTTCGCTATAACGATAAATTTTAAAATAAGTTTATTATCGAGTCCGTTATTAACTAGTAGGGTATATATCTTCTAGAGTAGAGTTTAGTTAACGCGTTTTAATACGCTATTTATTTACGGATTTCTAGGGATAGAGTAACTCTAGACGATATTATATTCGTATTAATAATCGGCGAATACCCTATTAATATATATAAAATCTTTATCGGTATAGAGGTAATAAATATAGTAGTCGTTATATTCTTTAACGAATCTATAACTACGGAAAGTACTAAATATACTTATTTTATTAAATATAAAATAATAGTAGTTATATTTGAATTTATTATTAATATGGGTAATTATAAAGCCGAAATTATAGGCCCTAAAATTAATAATATTACTATAAATAATATTATATTCGAAACGGCCCTTCCATAGGTTACGTTTATACGAATAAATATATATTTTTATAATACTATAGGTCTTATAGTCGTTATCGCCCGTAATTTTTAATAAGTTAATACCGTTAATTATTTTAAATAATCGTATTATATTATTTTTCCCTAAATAACTAAATCTCTTATATTATTAAATTAGAGTTTTAGTATTAATAGTAGCTAGTATAAACTACTATTAAATTTATATATAAAACGTAGAGGTTATAATTCTATAATATTATAGTAATTTCTTTAAATTTAATAAAGATCTTTTTTAAAATAAAACCTAGGGGGTAGTTAACTCGTTAAAGTTTAATATAAGAAATTAAATTAAAGCCGCTATTAGAAATATATATAACGTTATTAATTTTAAAGTATTATATATCTTTATCGCCTAAATATAGTAACCGAATAACTTTGTTACTATATAATATTAGGCCGCCCCTAAAGCCGCTAATACTATTAGCGCCTTTAAGTTTAATATATTTTATAAAAATAAAGCGATTATAATTAATATAGATAATAGTACCGGTATCTAGAATTTAAAGTTTAGAAATATCGTTTATAATACCTATAAGAGCGTAGTAATATTCTATATTCGAAGTTAAATTTAAATTACCTTCGGTATTAGACCTCTAGTATTTATTTAATTTATATTATACTATATTAAAACTAACTTTATAATAACTATTAAATATAATATATAGATCCTATAAAGAGAGTATACGGCGTGGTTACGCTATTTATATTATAGTATTATATTATAGTTTCTAGTACTCCGGAGTCTTTTTAGAAATAAAAAGCTCGGAGCCCTCGCTTTAACTCTTTAGAGATTAATTCTATTATTTAAATATAAAGATTATTCTCCTAAAAAGACTTTATATTTATTTTTATATTATTATAAATACTCTAAATATTATAGTTTAATAGTTTTAATCTCTCTTAATCTTTTTAGGTAGTAATTCGTTAAAAGTATAAAAAACCTCTCTAAAAATAATCGTCCCGAAGGCGAGACGTACGGGATTAATACTTTAGATAAAAATTTAAAAGATTTACCGGAGAATATTAATTTAACGGTAGATTAATAATTTATAAAATTAAAACGTAAATAAAAAGCCTTTAAGAAAGAGGCCTCTATTATTATAATTTAAAAAAATATCGAAAACCTACGATATATTATCGTAGGTAAAGGAGAAAAAGAAATCGAAAATAATTCTTAAAAACTAAATATAAAAAATAAAAACGGCCCGACGATAGGTCGTAATTAAATCGGTCTTAATATAAATTAAAGTAATTTATAATTATCGAAATTATAGGATTTTTATATAAAGAATTTATAAAATTATCGAGAATAAATTTATAATATAAAGATTATATTCCGTTTAATACCCGTAAACTTTTAAATAAATAAAAAGAAGATTTTATATATAATACCCTATTTAAAGAGGTAAATTAAGAAGTTATAAAATAAATATAAAGAACTTTTCTAATAAATATATTAATATAAAAGTTCTTTTCGGATTATTTATTTAATATAATTAAAGACCCCTTAAACCGAGTTATAAATATAAATCTTAAGTATTAATATATACGTTAAAGGAATAATTAATAAATATATGATTTTAATATTTATTTTAATACCCTAGAAACCGAACTACCTCCTTATAATAAAAAATAATAAATAATTTATCTAATAACTCGCTTAAGACTCGATATTCTAAAAGAAATTAACCGAGCCTAAAATATTTTTATTAAGCGTACCGAATTTATATCGTTTACGATATATTATAAATATAATCTTAATCGGGATTTTAAGATATAAAATAATAATTAAAATAATTAATTAAAATTTTAAAAGAGGTATAAAAAAGAGTTAAAGAACGGAGATAATAAAATTAAATTTAATATAAAGAGATAAGGTTCTAATAATAATAATTATAAAAATATAAATAAAATATATACGACTCGCGGTAGTAATAAGAATCTTAAGGATATTAAATATTTTAATTATTATAAATTCGGCTATTATTTTAATAAATATCCGGAGAAGAAAGTAAAGACTATTAACTATATCGGCGATTATACCGTAGAATTAAAAAATAATAAACTCTTAAGGAAATCTTTATCCCGAGGGGATAAAAAGAAATAAAAACCCGATCGAATATAAATATTAATAACGAAGTTATTACGAACCTAATTAATATTAATATAAAAATTATTTATATTAAAATAAATAAAGATCTAGGAGCTAAAATAAGTATTATTAATAAAATATTTATATAATAATATAACTTAAAGCGCCTTAAAAATAAGCCGTTATTAATTCTTAAATAAATAAACGGGTAATTTATTTATTATTATAATACTTATAATATTATCTACTAGTTAACCGATTTATAAAAATAAACTAAAGAGTATAATAATATCTTTTATTTTATTAATAAAAAAGGCTCGCTTATTATTATAAATATACTAGTTATAAAAAAGGAAAAGATTTAAACCGATTATAATATATATATTTAATAATTCGGTATCGCGCCGAATATATATATATTAGAATTATTTAAGGATTTTACGAAATTATTAAAGACGTAGCTAGTTATTTATATATTAATTTATACTAAAATTAATCTCTTTAATTAAGATTTTATTAATAAAAATAAGATTAAGAATAATAATACTATCGTTAATAGAATATTTTTTAATAATTCCGTTATCGTACCGCCTACGCTTCCCGAAGAATTTATAAATTTTAATAATATCTTTTCTAATAAAGAAACGGGTCGATTACTATTATATAAAGATAACGATTATATAATTAATATAAAGGGTAATCTATTATATAGGCCCCTTTATAATTTATCGAACCTAAAATTAATAAAGCTAAGGAGATATTTAAATAGTATTTTAATAAAGAGTTAAATTAGGTATTTCGTTAACCTCGTAAAGACTTTTATCCTTTTTATTTTAAAGGAAAATAGTAGACTACGATTATATATCGACTACCGAGGTCTTAATAAAATTATTATTAAAAATCGTTACCCGTTACCCTTAATTAATAAAGTATTAAACCGCTTAAATAATATTATATAATTTACGAAATTTAATTTAAAAGATATTTATTATTAAATAAGAATTAAAGAAAGCGATAAATAGAAGAAAATATTTCGTATATAGTATAATCTTTTCGAATATATAATAATATTATTTAATTTAACGAATATACCTACTACTTTTTAAATTTATATTAATAAATCGTTAACGGGCTTAATAAATATATTTTATATTATTTATTTAAATTTAAAAGAGGAGTATATAAACTATATATAATAAATACTCGAACGCCTATAAAAATATTCTTTATTCGTAAATTTTAAGAAATACGAGTTTTTTACTCGGTTAATTAAATTTCTAAAATTTATTATAAATACCGAAGGTATATTAATAAACGAATATAAAATTAATATAATTTAATCTTAATTAAAATCAAAGTCCTTTTATAATATATAAATATTTTTAGGCTTTATTAATTTTTATCGTCGATTTATTTATTATTATTTATAAATAATAGGCCTATTAACGGGTCTACTAAAAGATAATTAAAATAATAAACGTTTTACTTATTTCGCGATTTATTTATATATTTATTTATTCTTATATACTTTAATCTAGAATTAAAAATTAAAAATTCGGATTAAGATAAATACTTCTAATTTTACTATAACTACGATTTTAATATAATTATAAAATAATAACGAATAATATCCCGTCGTTTTTTAGTCCCGTAAAATATAGGGTTTAAAAATTCGATATAAGATTTATAATAAAGAGCTCTTTATAATTATTATAATATTTAAATAATAATAATACTATTTTAAAAGTAGTTTATATAAAATAAAAATCTTAACCGATTATAATAACTTAAAGAGTTTTATAAATAATAAATAATTAAATAATCGCTAGGCGCGTTAAGTAATAAAACTTTTATCTTTTAATTTCTTAATTTTATATTATTTTAAGAAAAGTAACTTAACCGATAACTCCTCGCGTTATTTTAATTATAAAGACTAGAATAACTTTTTAAATAATATATTATTTATATTATAATAAAAATTATTAAATTTAAAAAATATTAGTTAAGGCCCTACTTTTAGTATAATATAAAATATATTCGTAGATATAAAAGATCTAGATATAGATAATATTTCGCCGATATTAAATAATATATCCGTAGGTATTATATAAAACTTAATATATATAAAACTTATATTATTAGGGTCTTTAAAACTTACTATAAAAAAGGTATATTCTTTAATAGTATACTTATCTAGGCTTAGAGAGTTAATATTAGAATAAGAAATTTTAAAGAGTTTAAATAAAACGTTTACTTAAATCGATTATAATATAATAAAGGAATTATTTAACCTTATCGCTAGAACTATAAACTATAAATTATTTATTCTATATATTATTACTAAATTAATAGTATTTTATAAAACGGTTTATAATATTAAGAGTTTATTAATAATTAAAATAATTCGCGCTTTATAAAAGGATAATTCCTTCTTATAAATAAGAATCGCCGAAATTATATAAACGAATTATTAATATTCCGCCGGAGTATAGACTTTAAATTCTGTATTAATTCTTAGATATAATAATAAGATTTATATACCTAAAAAAGGATTAGTCCGCGAAGAGTTATTAAAATAAAATTATAACGATATCTTAATAAGGTACTTTAATATTAAGAAGATAACGGAGTTATTTACTAGAAAATATTTCTAGAGTACTATTAAGGCCGATATATAAAAATATATTAATATATATAATATATATTAGCGGGTTAAGGTATATCGATATTATATTTATAACGAGATTAATTCTCTATTATATCCTATAAAGTTATAGAAGGAAATTATAATAAATTTTATTACTAGTTTATTTCTAAATAAACGATATAAATATATTTATAATACGGTCCTTATAATTATAAATAAATATATAAAGACTTTACGATATATTTTAACTACTAAAATAATCGACTTTACGGGATTAATAAAATTAATATTCGAAAAAATAATCCTAAAATTTAAAGTTCCTAATAGGATTATTTCTAATAAAGATTTTATCTTTATAAATATATTTTAATTAAAGATATATTATTTAATAAAAATTAAAAGGCGCCTAAATACCGTATTTTATTTATAGATAAATAGTTAGATAAAATATTAAAACTAAATATTAAAATATTATTTCAAAATCTTTTATTTAAGCGAGTAAAATAACTAGATAGTACTTTTACCTATAATAAAATAAATATACTATAATACGTAGTATATAATAATAAAATAAATATTATTTATAATTATATATAGTTATAATCTATCTCTTAAACCGCGTCTCGAGGGCGAGACGTATAAGGGAGAAATACCGTCGGTATAAAAAAGAATTAAAGAATTAAATATTTTAAAAGAGTATTTAATAAAAGTTTAAATTACCGCGGTCGAGGCGTAAAAATATAACTATAATAAAAGATATAAACCGAAATTATTTAATATAAATAATCTTATATTATTATTGATTGAAAACTTAATATAAAAATAACTAAATAAAAAACTCTCTTATAAAGTAATTAAACTATTTAAGATTTTAAATACCGTCGGAATATAAATATACCGCCTAGCGTTACTAATTAATTACCAAATTTATAATATCTTTTATATATCGCTTCTAAAGTTATATTATAAATAATAAAGTGATTTTTCGATTCCTAATATACCTCTACCGGAATTAATAGATAATACGAACGAATAAGAAATAAAAAAGGTACTAAAGAAGAAGAAAATAAAGAGCGAGGTATTTTATTTTATAAAATAACTAGGATAACTAAAGACCTTTAATAAATAAATTAATATAGATATTTTAAATAATACGCTAGAACTACGAGAAATATTTAAGGAGAATATATAAGTAGAAAAAATATAGAAAATAAAAAGTAAAAAGAAGAAATATTATTAATTATTAACTACTACTAGTTACTTTTTATTAATAGACTTCGAGCGAGATATATCTTTACGATTAATAAAGTATTTATAGGTAGATTTATATCTAAGGCGGCTAGTTTTCCTAATATAAAGACTCGGTTATTTATAAATAAAAGCGCGGCCGGGGAGTCGAGTTAAAAAATAAAAATAAAAAGTAAAACTAAAACTAAAATTATTAACTTTATTTTGAACTTCTTCCTTAAAAGCTTTATAAGAAGATATTACTTTTTTTAATATATAACGATTTATACTCTTTATACCGCCGTATTAAAAATGACTTTTAAAAGGATCGGAGCGAGTAACGGTATTTTTAATTAAAAAAGCTTTATATTTAGATACTATAACTCGTTATATACTATTAAAGAGAAGGGTAGGATCGATATTATCGAGATTATTAAAAATAAATATATTAAATTAATCGGTAGCGGGATTAAAACCGGGAGAAGAATCGTATTTAAAAATATCTTATATATCTTATATATAAACTTTATCTTTATCTTCGTTTTTATTTTTATCGTCGGCTTTATCTTCGTTCGTCGATTTAAATAAATTATTAAGTTAATATTATATAATTCTATTTTAGGGTATATTTATATCCCGGGTAATAATCCCTCCCTAAAAAATAATTAATATACGAATTATATTTAAACTATATTAATTTATTAAAGTATAAAAGATATTATTTATACCCTCGACGTTTATAACGAGCCGAGATATTAATTATAATATATCCTTCTCTTTCTTAATATCGCTATTTCTAGGTTTAATCTCCCGAAGAAAGATTATAATATTTTTTATATATTTAATAATATACTCGCGAAGATATTTATTAAAACCTCGACGTTTTAAATAGTTAAAAAGAAATTTTATAAAAGTATAAAATTTAAGAAAAATCTAAATATATTAATATAATTCAGTTTTAGAATATAAACGATATATAGAATTATATAGATATTTATTTTTTACGTAATAAATATACTTTATATATAGTATTTTATTATATAAGATATAGTTATCTAGGCTTATCCGCTTAAAGTAACGGAGGTATAAAAATATAGATAAAGGCGAGGTAAAAGTAAAATAAATAATTATTTTATAAAGAGCGAGAGTCGGGGATATATTAAATATCTAAATATTATTATTAACATCGTATACTATAGAGATTAAATTAATATATTAAATATTAAAGTAATTTAATTATATACGTATCGTTAATAAAATAAGATATAAAACTAATAATTTAAAAATAAAATAAATATTATAATAATATTAATTCTTTTAAAATATAAATAAGTACTTTATTTAAAAATAAAATAAAATATTTATTTATTTTAATAATTATGAAATTAAAGAAAGAATTTAAAAAAAGAAAAGAAAGATTTATTTAAATTATAATATATTAACTCTAGCTTTACCTACGGAATATATATATAATATTTATAACCTCGAAGAAAGAGATTAGAGATACGACCGAGATTATTATAAATTAATAAAAGTCTAGATATAATATAATTATCGATAGTAATATATAAGAGTTTATATATATAAAAGATAATAAGATATTATAAAAAAAAAAGTTAGAAGGTCGGCGAAGGTTTTATACCTATATTAAACTTATTATTTATATATATTTACTTTTATAACTAAAGTTCTTCCTAAATAATAGGGTAAAATAATTTACTTTATCGGCGATATTGTTAAAACCTTATTAATAATAAAAATTTATAATTTTCGATGGTAATTATAATATTCTTTCTTTTATTTTTCTCTTTAGATTTTAAGGTTTTTATTAAATACTTAATATAATTTATAACTATATAATAATACTAGTACGCGAAATATATACGATATATTATTAGTTTTGAAATATAATTTATTTCCCTCCCTTTTTCCTACGGGGTTTAGAGGTTTTTTATTAATATATTATTACTATAAAAATAAGAGATTAATAAAATTAGGTAGGAGGCGTAGGTATTATATATATACCCTATTTAATTTAGACTCTCCTATATTATACTCTTTTATCAAAAATATTAAAGTATTAAATTAATATTTATTAATTTCGAGGGTAAAACCTCTAAAAGAGGAGATAATTATTATATTATATTAAAACTAATTTTATAATAATTATTAAATATAATATATAAATCCTATAAAGAGAGTATATAACGTAGTTACGCTAAATATATTATAATATTATATTATAGTTTTCGGTACTTTAGAGTCTTTTTAAAAATAGGAGGCTCGGAGCCCTCGCTCTAATTCTTTAGAGATTAATTCTATTATTTAAATATAAAAAACATTATCCTAAAAAGACTTTATATTTATTTTCATATTATTATAAATACCCTAGATACTATAACCTAATAATTTATTAAATTTATTATCCTTATTCTTATTAATTTAACTTTTATTATTATTATTATTATCTTTAATAGTAGTAGTATTATTATTATTATTATTATTATTATCTTTACTACTACCTCTACCGCCGCGGCCACGTCGACCGCGTTAGTTACGATCACGCTAGTTATCGTGGCCAAGATTATAGTACTAGGGTTTATTATAAATAGTATAGTATCGTACCCGCCTAACGAAGTTAGTATAGTAAAGATATAGTTAGATAATTCCTTTTTAATTAGGTCTTTAGATATATTATAATATTAAAATATATATAGTAAATATAAATTAATTAATACCACTAGCCTATAGGTATAGCGTATTACGGAATCGAAAAATTATTATATTTAGGGTAGTCTTAATAGTACTATCGATATTAAATAAATCGTAATCTTTGATAAATATTTTATAGTAGCGCTAGTAATTAGAGTTAAGATTTCGGTAGAATTACTAGACTATAAAATTATCGTTAAATTTAAAATGATTAAAGTTATAGAATTTATTATAGGTCTCCTAGAATTTATTAGTATAATTATTAAAACTATTATATTAACTAGTAGTAAACTAATTAAATTTAATTAATACTTTATATAAATAACCGGAGTTATAAGATTTAAATTCGTTTATAATAATCGTCTAGGTTATAATAACGACCTTATTATTCTTAATTTTAGCGTAGGTTATAGAGGCGATAATATAACGAAGGATATTATAAATTATCTTATTATTAGTGAACTATTAATAAATAGTATCGATATCGTAGTTAAATTTACCTACGTCTAGTTCTAGGGCTATAATAAATAGATCTTTAAAATATTACTATAAATTTATTATATTAAAATTATTACGTATATTTTATTTCTATTTAATAAAGTTTTTTATTAAATTTAAAATTTCGACCTTAGTAAATACCTAAATAATCTTTATAAATACCGATATATTAGCGATGACCTAGGTATAAGGCCGAATAGTTTAGTATTATTAAATAATTCTAGTATTAATTTCGAGTAACTAGAGCTAGCTAAAGAGTCGGATCGATAGTAATATATATACGATATATTAATATCTCTTTTATCGTTATACGTATATATTTTATTACGGAGGTAGTCGACTATTTATTTAATCTACCGAAAGGTACGGAGCTAGAGTCTTTAAAGAGTATATTATTATTTAATAATTAAATAAAGAGGTTTAGCCTTAAACTACCTTAGATTTTATTTTCGTTTTAGTAATTATTACTATCATAATCGTTCTAAACAACGAGGCTAGAAGTTTAGAGAATAGTATATTTAAGATTTAACTCGTTATTACTCTAATAGAAAAATAAATAACTTTAATAACTATTTTAGTAATAAAAGTTATAGTTATAACTACGACCTATAATTATAATATATAGTATTTTTCCCCCGACTACGAAGTTATAAATTTATTTTTTAATTATTAATATTATTAATATTTATTTTATTAAGGCGGTAAATAAATTATAATAATAATTAATTATAATTATTTTAGGCTTTAAAAAAACTTTATAAATTTAAAATTATAATATACTAGTAATAATTATAATAAATTATATAAAAGTATTAATAATAATAAATAACTATTATATATAACTACCCTTAAGGTATTTATTTAGGTATATATAAAGTACGTTAATATTAATTAATTACGACGATTAACTACCTAGTATAATAATTAATTATCTTCTAGTAACGTACTTCGCGTATTAGTTATTTTCTAGCGGTATATAAACTCTTTTTAAATAATCTAATTACTCTCTAGTATATATTATATAATACGATTAGTTATTATCTAGTAGTTACGTATATAGTCTTCGGGTTATTCCCTAGTAGAGGCGAGACCGGCGGAACTATATTCTAGATATTAAGGCCCTTATTTAATTTTTTTTTATAAATATAACTTAGTATATTCTAAACGTAGTTATAATAATATAAATAACGCCGTGTTACTACTATTAATATCATAATAATATAGCGAGTATATAGCGGATATATACGTAGAGTCCGGGCTTATAATCTATTAAATATAAAATAAATAGAAATACTTCTTAATTAATTATCTATAGAGGATAAAAGCGAATATATATATAAGACCTTAATATTAAATATTATCAAGTATCTATTTACTAAATAGTCCTATATTTTAATATAATTCTATACTTTTATATTATAATATTATTAACAAGAGGTTAATATAATAATATATAATATAAAAGATATAAATTATTCTATAGAGGATTTGGCTTTAATATATTAAAATCCTAATATTACCCTAGTCTCGATAGGGCTAGCGGTAGGGCTCAGCCCGCTATTTTAATAAATATTTATAATAATACTTTTATTAGAGTCTACTCTATAATAGATCGCTTTATTTTAAATTAATACCCTCGTTAATATACTTATATAGAGTATCGTAAATAATAACGTAAATAATATTTATATATAAAAGTAAATAAATAAATAAATAAATAAATAAATAAATAAATAAATAAATAAATAAATAAATAGATAAATAAATAAATAAATAAATAAATAAATAAATAAATAAATAAATAAATAAATAAATAAATAAATAAATAAATAAATAAATAAATAAATAAATAAATTATATATATTTTAAATTATTAATTAATTACGAGTAAACCCGTAGAGTTTTAAAACTTAATATAGAGTCGTAAAATTTAATATTAAAATCGCGATAATAAGGTAAAACGATAGAGAGGTATAAAAATAATATAAATAATTAATAATAGAAACTATTATATTAATAAAATAGGGGTATATATATATAATAATATAAAAGTATTAATACTAAAGGACTAGAGTTTTAAATATATATTAGAAAAATAAAGTTCTAATATAAATTTAACTAGTTAAGGAAAGTCGTTTAACGATATTTTTAGAATTAAAACTATTTTAGCGCGGAGCTAGTCTCGATTTAACTAAATAATTATATAATTAATATATTATCCGAGGCTCTTTCTTTTATAAATATACTATTTAATTAAAAAGAAGTAATAACGAGGGGTATATACTTAAATGTATATAAAGAAGTATATAAATAATATATTACTAAAATATTCGGGCTATATAACTCTACGTACGAATTAAGCGAATAATTTAAAATTATTTAAAAGTAATTTTACTAGTTCTCGGTATAATACCCTCTTAATAAAATTATAGTACCCGTACTCTAGATAGAGCTCGATAAATAGATTTAATATAATAGTTATTTCCTAATAAAAGTAAATAAAGGGCGATAATATATAAAAAGGAAATATAATTATATTTCTAGAATTATCGACCTTAAAAGAAGAATTTAGTTTAGTATTTAACCTATTATTTATATTCTTTAAAAGATTCGTCTATAAAAATATTTTTAATATTTATTTAATAGTTTTATATAAATTCCTAGTCTTTCTAGGATAAAGGGTATTCGGTAGTATAACTCTTCCCCTTTTTAATAACGCGATTAAAGATATACTTTAGTTTTAATTCTAGCTTTAAATCGTCTTACTCGGTTTTTATTATTTTAGAATTAATAAGCCGTAGATATTTAAAAGAATTTTAATTCGATAATAGATACTATTTTAATTATATTATTAAAAATATATTAAAAAATCTTTTAATTTTCTAGGAAGTTAAAGTAGTATATAAATTTATTAATATAATTAAAAAATTTAAATAAACTAGTTATTTATTAATTATATTTACGACTAGTAAATTTATTTACTAGAATATTATAATTTTTATATAAATATAATAAAGCCTAGTCTTCTTTACGGAAATATTAAGAATAATAAATACGATTATAATACTCTTTATTATATATTTAAATATAGGTAATTATATCCGAAGTTTAAATATATATTAATTCTTTTAATAAAATATTATTCTCCTAACTTCCTAAGTCTAACGCGTTATTAATAATAAAATCGAAAACTATTTTATTTAGGGTATAATTAATAAGTTAAGAAAACGTATTACTATATTATATAATTATAAAAAATAGTATCTCTTCCTATACTTTAAGGTTTTATAAGGTAACGATCTAGAATTATAATATAATTTTAATAATTCAATTTATATACTCGCTTAATTTATCCGTTTATAAATAATAAGTAATAGAAAATATTAAATTTACTCTAAACCTATTAAATAAAACTTTCTATAAAGTATTTATAAATTTATAGTCGTGGTCGGAAAGAATAACCTTCGGAAAACTTTAATCTACTAAATATAAACGACGTAAAAGTATATATATATATTATTCTACTTTCTATATTAATTTTCCTAGAATCGCGGTTAATTTTCGGGGAAATCTATATATAATAATTATAATCTTATCGAATCCTTCCTATAAAAGGGGTAAGGCTAGGATAAAATCAATAAAAAATATATAAAAAGAAGAGGGCGGTATAAAAATAAATTATAAAACTTTATAAAGTTTATACCTAAAAGTACTAAATAATTAATATTATAAATTATATCGTAAATACTCCTCTAACTTCTTATCTAGTTTATATATATACTAGTATTTAGTTATTATTTTATAGTATTTATATCTTCCTATATATAAACTAAAATATACGACGTTATATAAAGTTTTAATATATAAAGAAAGTATATATAGGCGCTCTAGTATATATACGCGATTAATAATCAAATTATTAATATATTATATTAAGTCGTTATCCTCCTTTGAAAAAAGAAGATTTATAACGTCCTCGCCGGTTTCTATATTATAGTTAAATATATAATTTATTTTAGTTTAATAATCGTGATTGTAATATTCTTAAAGTAATTTTTATTTAAACTATATATTTATTTCTATTAATATATAGACTTTATATATATATATTTAAAATATATCTAGCTCGCTTTCTAAAAAGTCTTTAACTACGTTTTTTTATTATAGTTAAAATAGAGTATCTAGTATTATATACTTTATACTAGGTTTATAACGGATTTTTATATTTTAAAAATACTAAATATAATCTAAAGACCGTATAATACGTAAATTAATCTTTATTATAAATAAAGTAGTTATATTTATTTATTTAATTATATTAAGCGTAGCTCTATAATTAATATAGACGATTATCTTAAAGATTAATTCAACTATATATTTAACTTTAATAAATATTTATATTATTCCTACTAGTTTTATTTTAATAGATTAATAGCGTATTTCTATATCTTTAAAAAATTAATTAAGGAAAAGGATAAATTAAATCTATTTCTAGTCGAGATAAAGACTTTTTAATTCTTTTATAATATAATAAATTATAACCTCGTAACCGAATTCCTTATTAGTATTAAAGTCGATAAATAGTTCCTTTTTATTATCGAAGTAATATAGAAAGAAAGATTTAAAAAGAGTATTTTAAATAATTTTAAACGAATAAATCTTTTATAAGGAAGGTAATTTAAAACTAGTTTTCTTAATATATTCTTATTATTAAGTACCTATAGAGGGTACTTTATTTAATAACGCGGTTTTTTTATTATATAAAGACCTAGCTAGAGTAGTATAATCTTTAATATTTAAAGAAAAGTTAGTTATTTAATAATTATAAATTTTCTTTAAAAATTAATAACCCGAATAGATTAAATTTTCTAATTAAATAGTATAATTAATAGATAATTAATAAACGCTTTTTTAGGGTTAATTAAAATATTAAATTTAACGAATAAAGAAAATATTATATATAAATATTAGATATAATCCTCGAGGGTCTAAAAGAATATTATAATCAATATAATATATACTCGGGCGAATACCTTATAGATATATAGGATCCGGTCTATTTATTATTATATATATATAAACGAGTTCTTGAATCTTATTATTATAATATTGAAAATCTCCTAGCCGCGATATAATATAATAATAAACTTATATTTATCCTTAAAATATACTCGTTATTAATAGAAGAAACTAATTATATTAATAACGGTAATTTAACGATAACTCTTAATAGTATTAATTATATTATCTTATAAAGGTAAATAATAGATATCTATTATAATTATAATATTTAAGCCTCGAATATTAATAACGATATAACTCTTTTTAATACCGTTTAATCTTATAGTCTAAATAACGAAGATTAGGAAATTAAATAAAGTAGTTTCTATCGTCTATTTAAATTATCCCTAAATATAGAGTTTATTAAAGGTTTCGTTAATAATCTTCCGACTTTTATTATTTATAAAATAAATATATACCGTTTTAAATACTTTATCTTCCTAGTTAATACGAAGTAATATATATATTTATTCGTTTTCTAGAATATTAATAAAGCCTCCTTCTACCTAAAGTATAGAGAATTAATTAATAATCTTTACTAACTCTAGTTATTTACTATAAATAATAATATCGTTTAAGAGGATATTATTCTTTATTAAAATAATTATCTTTATTAACGGAATAAAAGGCCGGGAATTAATTAGGTTCTCTATATCTTACTTCTTTAAAAACTATTTAAAAAATAATAAAGTAGTACTAGTAGTAACTATATTATTAAAAGTATTTTTAATACAAGTTTCTTTATACTCCTAAAAAGGCCTTTATATAATGAGTTCGCGAATATTATTATTCTTTATAATAATACTATAATAGTTATTAAATTAAACTTCGACTATTTAACCTAGTTTTATATTTTTAGAGATTTTAATATATTTATCCGTCTTATTCTTTATTAGTATTAATTTTATTTTATCGTTAACGATTCCGGTAAAGAGGTATAAATTAGTATCTACTATTTTAAAGAAATAATCTTATACTAGTAGATTAAACTTATAGACTTCGATAATTACTATAGTTTATAAAGGGATAACTCTTATTTTCGTAATATATACCGGCCGGTTAATATTTATACTTTTTAAATAAATATTAATAGAGTACTCTATATCGTAGTTATTAATATAAACTACTTAACGAGATATTAATATATTAATCCCTTTAGGGGCTATAACGTCTATATTAATAAATATATTTTATTCTAAAATTATTTATAATATAGAATTCCCTAGGGGCGGTTTCGGTTATTATTATATTATCGCTTTTATTTTTCCCGGGGAAGTATAAAGAGATAATAATATATTTAGAAATAATATAATAATTAATATTAATACCGGTAATTTAAAATAGGGTTATTATAATACGGATTCTAGTTTTTCAAAAAAAGTATATTATAAATTTATAGTCGACGATAATTACTTTATAATTGATATCTTTATAACTCTTTTCTATTTTAATTTTAAGGTCTAGGCCGACCCGAATATTAATATATTAATATTTCCTAAATATTTATCCTATTCCCGTATTTTTGAAAGAGTTATAGTTTAATTTAATAATAAGTTTCTATTTTAGTAATTCGTTATTCGTTTTAATTTAATAATAAATTTCCGTATTCTCGTTTATTACTAAAGACTATTTACTCTTTTAAATAATATTTATAATTAAATATTTAAAATAGGAGGCTTTAATAGGGTTCCTACCTAAATATTAATTTCTAAAATATATATATAATACGTTTTTAGAAGAGAATAGCTCTTTATAAATATAGTACTCGATCTATTTAGGCGAATCGATAATAGTTATTTAATAACTAGTTATTTCGTTTTATTTATTATAGTAATCCTTTTACTACTAATCCTAGCTCTATTTATTAATATAATTAATATTAAATATAGATTATTCTTCTATTTATAACTCTATAATATTATTTTCTTAAGAGTAGTTCTTTTATACCTTAGTTTTATAGTAGATAGTTATATATCTAGAGGGTATTTATTATTACCCGAAATAATTAAAATTATAATTACTAATTATAGGCCCGCGGTTTTATTAACGCGGTTAATAGTTAAAATAATTTCTATTTCCAAAAGGGAAAGGTACGTTTCTAGTACTATTATTAATAATCTATAACTAAATAAATCGTAGTTGAATTTAACGAGGTTACTATTATATTTAAAGAATATTTAATATATTTTAATAGGCTAGATTAATAAATTAATAAAAAATAATTTAAAATAATTAATTCTATTATAACCGGAACTAATTAAGTTATTAATAATTCTACTAACTTTATCGTAAACCCTTTAGTTTAAAAGATAGTAGAGGCCTAATTATTTTATTACTTCGTATTATTCCTAACTAGACTTCTTCCTCAATATTAAATAAATTAAAGAATTTATTTAATAAAATACTAGGTTTAAGCGAATTAATAAAAGATTTAAAATCAAAGTTAATATAATCGTAGATTATAAATATTTATTAATATATACTAGGAATATTAGCGGCCCTAGTTATATTAAATATTTTATTTATATATTATTTAGGCGTTTTATTAATACGTATTTAAACGAATTTATATTTATTAAAACGAAGTTTATATATAACTTCTAGCGTTTTTATTTTAAATTATTTAATAAAATAACTTATTTATTTAGAGTTAATAAAGGTATATATTAATATATTAATATTAATATTTAGTTTATTCGAGAATTATTTAAGAGTTATTTCTTTAAAATATAAAAATAGAAACTTTTATACCTCCTCTTTATCGTATTATTTAATTATATTATTAACGCGATTCTTAAAGTCGAAAACGTTTTATATATAATATACTTTTTTAAAATAAATAAGTTAACCTTTCTATCGCCTTTAAAGTCGAAGAATTTAATTTCTTCGAGTTTTAATTTATTCTAGGCGCTTATTTTAATACTAATTTCGTTTTAGTTAATTAAATTATTTATTTTTAATAAATTTTAATATTCTACCGAGTTTTTCTTTATTTTAATTACTAGCCTAATAATAATTATTTAAATTTCTAGCGATTCTATAAATTATATTATTTATTCGGAATTTATAATAGGTTACTCGGGTTTAAAAGAAATTATAATTTCTTTATCTTTAAATTCGTTCCTTAAAAATTACTTTTTATATAAATATTAATATAACTCTTTAATATCTCTTTAGAAAATACCGATAAACGATATTACGGATATTTTATCTATAACCTAGAGTAATTATATAGTAGGTTATTTAAATTTAATATACTTTAAAAGGTCGTTATTAAAATACTTCGTTTTCCGGCCTCTCTTTAACGAATACTAAAAGAGTACTTTAATAAAAGGATAAAGAAATTATATAATTATTTAAATAACTACTCGTTTAATATTAAAAGTAAACTTTTATTTATTTTAAAATATATTTACTTAATAATAGGAATTCTTATAAATAGAAAATAAAATTAATTATAATAAAGTTTAATTAAGTTTCTTCTAAAATAATAATTAGAGTAATAATTAATAATAAATACTAAAAATAGTAATACTATGCGAATAATATAGAAGTAGTATTAAAAGACTAGTATTCTAGTATTCTTTTTTTATAGCGGAAGCGTAAGAGATATAGTTAATAATATATTCATTAAGCTAGATATTTACTTAATAAATAATATATTAAAATAAATAACTATATTAATAAAAGAGAAATAAATAAAGAGACGTTCTAAATACTTAATTTAATATTTATTATAAATACCCTAAATGAAAAGAGTATTGAATAAGTTATTTTAATAATTTAATAAAAAGTTTAAAAATATTTATTTAAAGTAGTAGGGTACGATATAAAAATATTAAAAAAATATAACGTAGATAAAACTCGCTATCGATACGGAGTAAATTATTTTGAATATAGTAATTAATAGAGAGTATATTAATCGTTTTAAAAGTTATTTTACTATTTATAATTAATACAATCGTTTTTATTAATATAGAAGAAGTATAGTTCTATATTAATATTACTATTACTACTATTTAATAAAGAGTCAATATAATAATATATAGTATAAAAAATATAGATTATTCTATAGAGGATTTGGCTCTAATATATTAGAATCTTAATATTACTCTAGTTTCGATAAAACTAGCGGTAGAGCTTAGCCCGCCGTTTTAATAAATAATTATAATAATACTCCTATTAAAGTCTACCCCGTGATAATTATATAGAATAATTTTAATAATTAATATTATAATAAATATCGTAAAGTTCTAAATTATAATAGATTTTAAAAATATTAAGTTTACGCGCTAAGTAATTAATTTATATAATTTATTTAAATAAAGTAATTAATAATATTTAATAAAAAAGTATATTAATTTATAATAAAATTATAAATAAATATAATATAAAATTATAAATAAATATAATATAAAATTATAAATAAATATAATATAAAATTATAAATAAATATAATATAAAATTATAAATAAATATAATATAAAATTATAAATAAATATAATATAAAATTATAAATAAATATAATATAAAATTATAA
>JAABUK010002120.1_pt1 | contig 36371 bp, 49 predicted proteins | sample 5559141 | NCBI WGS metagenome assembly JAABUK01 (sample SAMN10711869, study PRJNA513367) | rock metagenome | isolation source: Antarctica rocks | place: Antarctica: Victoria Land, Pudding Butte nord | collected 2016-01-03
GACGAGGGTCAATTCTCCGACGCCTGTGATTGGCGTGGAAGATGGCTGTGGACGCGGAATAGGGCGTGAGCGACCCACTAGAGGCGAGTCTTCGGAGTCAGAGTCACTGGGTGTGGGAGGAAGGAAATCGTCGTGATCAGGGAGGGAGTTAATCCCCACTAGTCGCGATGAGTGTCGTGGTAAGAAGTGGCGCCGAGATCGCGGAGTCGATACACCACTGACTCTGTCGTCGTTGATGAACTCGGCAGTCGCAACCGCGGTTACGATGGGCGATGGTGAACGCGGGACTCGTTGATGCGACATCGAAAGATGTAATGTGCGTGCTATAGCTATTAGGTTTCGATCAGCATCTAGCCGACCTTAACACGGTACTAACCATAAGCGATGATGTCGAGCGCTATACAAAGAGCAAAAGGTGCAGCTAGAAAGAAAGCCGCCAATCGACAAGTGAACGGAAGCTGCAAAAGCAGTGGTTCACAGTGTAAGCGGTAGACGTAAGCCGCAGGGTATTGACACCAACATAGCTGAGCAAGCCTGGCAACGGTGGTAACAGACGAGCCCACATTTGCGCCAACGCTTCAATCATGCCCGAGATTTGATGAACCGGGATGGAGGCCTTGGTGGTGGCGAGCATGATGAGTAAAGGTGCTGTCATGTAGGATACGTTGAACATTTCCGACAGAAACAGGAACATCCTAAGCCGGTTGGCGGTTCAGAAGGAGTGTTGGATTGGAAAATAGCAAGAGAGGTCGAGGGAGGCCGAAATGCTAAAGGGGGAGTGACTCGTCAGTCAGCAAAATCGACATTCTTATCAAGGAGTCAGAGAAGGAGGAGGACTCACGTTTTTGAACGAGCGCCCTGCAGATTCACAAACTGTGTGACACACCGAAGGTCAAGCGCTGTATCATATGCACATGGGTCGGCTTGCGTGAGATAAACGTTCAAGAGGTACCAAAGTATTGCGATGGAGCGATCAATGGAATCGATACGATGGTACCTTCAAGGGCTACGAAAAGATCGAGATTGTCTGCTGAGACGCAAACAGGCAAGGCATCTGTTACGCATGGGTGACAAGGTGTTGAGGTCAGAGGGAAGAAAAGTAAGTTATGGGAACGGACGGCGGATTAGGTCTCGGGCAGAATTCGGGGACGCGCCGAGTGCTCACGTGGCCTTATCGGAGCGCGCTATGACTACAAAAGTAAGATGCTGTGAAGGATGCATCCATTGAAGGGAGGCTAGTGGAGAGGGCTAGCGAGACTACAGCGCCCGCGCGGTCCATCTCCCGGGCGTCTGGCATTCACGCCCTAATGATAGCTGATCATCAAGAGCTACGGAATCAGTCCGAAGACTTGATATCACTGTTTGGATCCCAAGGCGTTCCTTGCAGTCCTTCCTGGCGGTGAAGCGGATGCTCATCTCGCGCCTGCTCTAGTAGCGTTGACAGGCTCTGATTGGCTGCGATAGCTTTCTGAGCAAGAGCTTTAGACGCAACAGAATCGAATCCGACGACAGGAAGAGCTCACCTTGAGGCATTTTTGATACGTCCGCCATGACTCGCCGCAAGCCCTCTCATAATCCTCTGCCTTGATCTGCGCTCTGGTCTTGCCAGCGGTATCGACTGCTTTCGTAGGACCGGAGGGAATTACGGTTGTATCCTTTTGAGGCGAGTCCAAGGGATCCTCGTAAGGCAAGTCTCTGGGTTCCTGATGGCGGGGTCTCTGTCGGAAAGCGGATGCCCAACTGGTGATGAGATATTGGCGACGAGGTGGATCTGCGGACGAAGGTGAGGCACTCTCGGTAGGCGAAGAGGATCCGGAGGAAGATGAAGAGGTAGAGACATGAGAGCCGGATTCGTATGAAAAGCTGGACCTTGACGCGTCCAGAGCTGGTTGGAGGTAACCCTCAAACCATGAATTGAAGCAGGAATCGTATCGATGTTTGAGCGGAGTACAGTCCGCGGAGAGGGACCTAAGATCATCCCGGCCATCAGTGACACCTTCCTAGTGAACGGTCACAGCGCACTCACTCCATCGCTTTGGAAGCAGAGGAGCGAAGTGAGATTATACTCTCCATGCTTTATAGTACCCAATGATGACATCACGTGACATGAAACGCCTGAGAGAATGCATTGATATGATGAAATGCTGGGTGTACAAGCTGTAGCCAAATAAATTTCTATGCTCTCTCTGCAAACCTCTCGATCTCATCATCATGTCGAGCTCTGCTTGGTTCTCTTCCTGGCCACTCTTCCTCCGACCGGCAAAGTCGCGGCGTTCCGACGGTCCTGCTGAAGTCCGCCCTGCTCATCCGGGCTCATCAAGTCTCACCCCTCTATGTAAGATTCATCATCAAGAGACCGTTGGGGATTGCTGAGCTCTAGCTGAGTTTCCCTGTCGAGACGATAACCGAGCGATTCCATCTCGTCCTTGATCAGCCTCCATCGCTTGTCCTGGACGTAAACGCATCTGCGCATCAAAGCTTGATAAACACCATAAGGTGGTTTGATTCCATCGGCCTTCATCCTTTCCAGGTAATGAAAGGCATCTTCGTAGCTGGGCTGAGTGAGACAAAGCATTATCATTTGACGATAGGTCGTGACGTCCGGGGTGATGGACAGCGCCGACATTTCCGAAAGGATGGTATCGCCCAAGGGTCGATGTCGGGCTTGGACGCATCCTTGAAGTACGACGTTGAAGGTCTCGCGGTCAGGCGACAGACCGAGTTCAGCAGCGGCCGCTTGCGTGGCTCGGACCCGCTGCAGATCCCCCATCCGAACGCTGGCCTCGATGATAGCATTGAGAGCGACGATATCGACGTGGTGGCCGGATTGATGCATGTCCTCCAAAGCGTAGAATGCTTGGTCGATGAGATCGACGGTTGCAAGGGCGGACACAATTGGTTCAGCGGTGATCATGGATGGAGTCATGCCCGCTTGTCGAATAGAAGAGAGCACTTTGAATGACTCGGGCAGTTGACCGGCAGTGACGTAAGCTTCGAGTAATGGAACCAAGTGCAACTCTTGCGGCCGTATGGCGAGATCCGGCAGGACAGCCAGCGCTTTCGTGGCAAGATCTGGCTTTCCCCATCGAGCCGCCACATTGAGGACGGTGAGAACCAGACCTTCGTCAGGCGTGTAAGCTTTCGATTGGATAGCGCGATCCCAGGCGATCACTACACCGCTAAGCTGCCTTGTCAGTTGACCGCTGGATCGAGGTGGACGTACGTATTGATTATCGGTGCTAGCCATCAGTATTTGAATCCAGATTGCAGTATCCGCCCGCTGTCCATCTCGCGAAATCGCCTCCACCTTTTCCACCATTTGCAAAGCGAGCCTCGGACAGCCCCACTCACATGCCAGCCGAACAAGATGCTTCAGCAGAGCGGTGTTGGGGGTCATCTCACGCTCAAACATCTCGTGCATGACCACGACAAGCTGCTCGAGGTTAGAGGAAGCGATGGCGGCTCGTGCGATGGCGGTATACATGGATAAAGTGGGCTGAATCGAATGGGCAGAAAGCTCCACGAAGATTGAGTGGAGTATTTGTGGATATACAGAGGAGAACTGCGAGGTTTAGATTGGGACTCAGTCATACGGATGACACACCCTCATGAGCTGCTCGAAACCCTCAACTCCGAGATCGACACCACCCGCTTCGGCATCACGCAGAGCAGCCATGGCCAGATGCCAACCGACTCCTTCCGGGCGAAAGTCGACACCATCCTCGTTACTTTCTCCAGCTGTCCCACTCCTTCCCGATCCCCCTCCACGACGTAAGGTATATTCAGTTACGCATCGCAGGACGGCATGATAAGCGGTACCGGTCGGTCGACGGGACTGGATCTTCAATTTGAGCAATGTTTGCAACAGGGTCGGCAGGTCTTCTTCGGGCTGTTCGAGCGAGGCGCGGGCTTCGGTCGTATTCAGCTTCCTTCATGAGATATTCGAATGAAGTTTCCTACCTCCGAGCTTGGGTGACGTTGTCCTTCTTGACGATGGTCCAGCGATGGCAGCTAAGCTCTCTGCTCGTTGGACTGCTCTAACGGTGAGCGGGTCTCGGAGCTAGAGAAAAAGTCACGCTTCGACTTACCTGAGCAGGTGACGATACTCCTTCTGCCAGACCTTAACCACCCAGTCGGGGCCTTCCTTGACATGATCCAAGCCATGGAGGGACCACTGCCAAGAAATTACCCCGAAGAATTCAGTACCCAAACGACCATGATGATTTGTCATTTTCGCTATCAAAATCGACTGCGGGCGGTCGTACACCCCGAACTCAAGTAGTAGTAGCAGGATCCATTTCCTTCGCTCGTACAATTAAATATCGTTCATCCTTCGAGCACGAGTAGCGCTCCATTCCCTTTTCTTGACATTCCTTCATCTCAGGTCAAAAATCTGCCCATCATTCTCGTCTCACGCTCTCGTCTCATGTTTCCGCCACCAGCCGTCACATTGACGACACCTCAATCCCCTTCTCGAGCTCGTTCCGTCTCACAACCTATCCGAGAGGATGTCGCATCGGATTTCAACATGTCCTCCTCTCTCCAAAAACCTTCGAGATTAGGCATCCCTCGCTCTCAATCTTCGAGCTCCATTCAACGTGGTTCAGCAAACGCATCCGCCATCAATGGGAACGGTAACATCAATACGGGTACGAATATGAATAGAGGTTCAAAGGGAAGGGCGAGAAGTTCAAGTCTGGTGACGGTGACAGAAGTCGGTGGAGATGATCCAGAGAACGTGGTGGACCGGCTAGGAGTCGGTACAAACGAGAACGCAGCCTGGGTTAATGCACCAGGTTTGTCGAGAGATAGCCACCAGCAATCACAAAGCGGTATTGACTGAGACCATCGACTCCTAGGCGCTTGGCTTATCCATCCTACCCTCATCCTGCTCGCAAAGGTGCTCGTCGACGCGATCCCAGGCATGACACAAGATGTCAGCTGGACCATCGTGAACCTCGGTTACATGGCGGTGAGTTCAACGGGCATTCCAGTGTACCCAGCTAAATGATCTTTAGCTCTCCTTCCTGATGTTCCACCATGTGACCGGCGCTCCCTTTGAATCGACGTGAGTAGCTGGACCGTCCCCCGTCCTTGTCTGGATAGAAATGCTAATGCCTCTACTGCAGCCTGACGAGCGGAGGCGCTTACGACGAGTTGACTCTGTGGGAGCAAATTGATTCTGGGGCACAGTACACACCCGCCAAAAAGTGGCTCACCAGCGTTCCCATTGGACTGTGAGTGAGCTGGTTTCGAATACGCGATACTGAGCCGTTTCCCAGTTTTCTAATTTCCACCCATTACACGAGATACGATTATATGTTGTTCGCTCTCAACTTCGCCGCCCTTGTCTTTGTCCTCTTTCCAAAGCTTCCCGTCGTACGTGGATGACCATCACCATGAGATTTCGACCGCGTGCTGAAAAATACCTCAGCTTCATAGATTGCGCTTTCAATTCCTGCCCACAGCTACAAACACCGACGCCATGCCCACTCCTGTTCCGTCCCGACCCCCTTCACCTCATAAAAGTGTGGAGAAGGTGTCATCGAAGCCTCAGACAACCGGTGTCAGGCAGGATAGCCGCTAAACGCTGCATCATGTATAACGTCCAGTCTGCCCGTATTGCCGCGGATTCAGGATTTGATTCTGCCCGGTTTTGCCGCGGATTCAGGATTTGATTCATGTCCGCTGCGAAGCTTGAGACTGACTTCTCTTTCACGGCCATTCTGGCAACAACTGAGATAATCACGTGGTAGACCAGCATGGAGCACGGTGAGTCGGTGACATCCCGGCTGATTTTACAGGCAACGCCATCTGCATCCACTCTTCACATTATGCACTTCTCAGCTGCTCGCCATCCCGCCCCTACTCCACGCCATTACTCGAGACCATCGACAGCCGCATCGACAGCCTGTTCCTGCTGCATCGGCTTGACGCCCTGATTCGAGGATCTAGTGTATCCCTGTGAGTCATCGAGGATCGCTCCCCCGCCGATCGTGTCTTTGAGACCGTCAACCTCCTCTGCAATGACAATCGTCAGGAGGCTTTAGGGGTGTAATAAGGTCACAAACGCTTGGAGACCTCCCCAGTAGCCTCGCTCTGCTCGGCCATCGCATCCTCCTTCTCCACGTTCAAATTGGTCTCGGGCATCTCCGCCTCCGCCTTGTTGACAAACGCATCATCGGACGACATGGTGGGTGGTTTTGGGGGTCAAGTACTGGGGTAAACAGGTGGTGTTGACAATATGAGATTCTGATGTGTAGGTGGGGGTGCGAGCAGATCGATCATGAAGCGATCTTGAAATACTGTCTTACGGAAGTTTACCCTGACGTAAATGATGGGTTAGATGATGTCACAGACGATAAGAGACCATATTCCAATCGACGGGATATGCCGATCGGCGCTGAATTATGGATATGTAAGGGAATGCTCTACCGAGCCGACGTTTTTTTGACCAATCTCTGCTTGTCCGCTTTGGGCATTTTGGTCGTACGCTTCTCCCGCTTCTCATCCTTCACCGCCTGCTTGCGAGCCTGCACACGATTTCAGTCATGAGCATTGCCCATAAATGCATATATTGACGCACCTTCTTCGCTTCTTTGTTCTCAAAGCGGAAGCCCCGTGGCCGTCTCTCGCTCGCTTCGTCTTCCAAGTCTTTTCCGTCCATAAGACTCTCCTCTGAGACCTCCTCATCAAAGCGGACAGTCTTCTGCAGTCTCCGGGAAAAGGTTTCCTCGTTTGCGCTTCCTTCTATCCCACTAGCAGGATGATCGGTGGCTTTTGGAAGTCCTGAATGATACATTCCGGAACGGCCAACATAGATGAGCTGCTCGCCTTGCCCGTATTTGAGTGTGTCGACATCGCGTTCTGGATCGTGCACCTCGCGAAGACTTCGGGGGATAAACGAGGACATGAACACGGCTTCGTCGCCAATTGATTCCAGGCAAGATCCTTGAGTAGACCACTCGGCGTTCGATCCGCTCTGCTGAGCAACCCCGGCAGCATCCATGGCATTTAGCCACGCGCGAGCGACGTCCGTAAGCCTCCGTTCTCCTGATCCCCCTGATTCATCTTCTCGCGATAGGCCATCCACGGCATCGCCAACTATAAAATCCCATGTTTGCCGCATACCCAAAGTCTTGACTTCGCCCACAGATCGTCGAGCGAAGAAGTCATTGATGTTGCGAATGTCTGATCGCAAGAAATCGAAGGTGCGAGGGTGATCGTGCTCCACAGATTGAGACACATCGATGATATACAGGTGTGAGTCGTGATACCTGTTATGTCAGTCACGACCATCCCCGGGGACGTACAAGATATTATACTCGCTCAAGTCTGCATGAACGAGCTTGCATTGCTGGTATAGTTGTCGCATGATTACGAGCGTCTCCACATATAGGTCAGCCAGCTTGCTGACGGGAATCTCGGCGTCTTTGAGCCTTGGGGAAGGGCTATTGGTCAGCCGCTGCCACAGGCTGGAGATACTCACTGTTGTCCATCGCCTAGAAACTCCATCACCAGGACATTCTCCTTCACTTCGAAGACTCTTGGAGCTCGTATACCACCTTGCTCCAAGCGACGAAGGTTCCTCATTTCCTTCTCTGCCCATACTCGGACCATCTTCCTGGGGTTCTTTGCAGATGTGTATTCACCTCGAAAGCGATGCTCGCCAACAATGTAATTCTGGCGGGATCGAAAGTTCAAAATCGATGTACGGTAGATCTTCACCGCCAAAGCATGGGGTAATGGTGATGGCTGTGTGGCGAAAGTCGGCGGTCCTGCGGCGTAGTAGACATTTGCCTGCCATTTAGCCAGGTCGATCCCAAGTTAACTTACTTCTTTGCCCGTACTGATACAGTATCCAAGCTTCCCCATTACACCTCGATTCGTCAGAGCGGAAAGGGCAAGCCGAGTCCGGCTATCGAGCACCTGCTCGTGTGTCGCGCGGTCGCTCTTATCCTTGTCCTGCCGGTCGAGCGAAGATTTAGGGTTCGCCGGCACCCCACCGGTGAAGACAGCTGATTTCGTGAGCCGCCTAGATGCTACCGTCGCGGGTCTTGGCCCGCCTTTCGCTGTAGACTGATGAAAATTACGAGCTGGAAGCGGGGGTCTCCCGCCTGTCGTACCGGTCAATCCCATGGGAGAAGACGTTGACTGGACGGCAGCATGCTGCTGACGGAGCCGATTGTAGTGTTTGGTGAAGTCTCAAATGAAGATCAGCTTGATCTTCAGCACCAAACCGGAGACACATACCTCCATGGGCCATCTCCCAGTCCTCATCTTCTACCTCCCAGTCTTTCTCATCCTCGTCCTTGTCGTCGTCGGTATCGAGGAGCCCAGACGGGGAGACCTGCGTGGAGCTATGCTCGCTCGCTCCGTCGCGTGGAGTCCCTGTTTGCTCATCTGCGAACACTTCCTCCCCTTCTTCCTCTATGTCCTCCTCGATACTCGATCCACTGTGGTCCTCGCTTTCGACGCTCTCGCCGACATCTGTGACGTCGACATCTGGGCGTTCGTCGATATAACCTTTTCCGTCTTGCCGACTTGGCCGGAGACTTGGGCTGATAACTGGGTGATTCGTAGTACCTTCTACAATTTTGGGAGAGTCGCTGTCGTTCCCAATGAGAGCCTGCTCGTCATCATGTCGACCGTTCGCCATACCGCGGGAAAAAATGGGGAAAGATGGAGTCACGTGCCTGATCCCTTGCGAGTTAATACCCGGCCGGGTTCAGGCACGGGGAATCTGACGTCGGGGGTGGCGGGAGCTCGTGACGGCAATTGCTCTCCCCTTTGAATTGTTTCCCTCTTGTTCAACACTGAATATCAGTATTATTACCTATATTTGCCATTACCAGATACCATGTCACCTCTTCCCGAAGTTCTATTCGATGTCGCAAGGAATCCCATTTTGGCAGGTAAGCGTTTGGTTTCTGTACTACTGGGCTATCCATCACAAGCCTGTTTCCATTCCGCTTGAGCTGCTCTGACCTCCTGTTTCTGTCTGTATAGTGGGGCTACCTATTGGCCTCGGTGTCATCAGCGGTATCATCACTGGGCAAACCTCAAGGAGTACTTGGTTCACCGTAAGTACTCCACGTCACCTTTTCCAACCTGGCATCTCACATATGGGCGTTCAGACCATGTCACCGCCGCCAGGCAATCCGCCCAAGGAAGTATTCGGACCCGTCAGTGGCTTTCTACCTGACAGCTCGAATCTATTCCCATGATGTACTCTTCACAGGTCTGGACCGCTCTATACGGTCTTATGGGATACGCTTCTCACCTCGCCGTGAGGTCCTTCGACAGCGCTGTGACGCCGCAGGGAACGTACGTTATCCTCCCGGCTCTGGAGTTTGTTCTCATCCTGGACATAGTGCTCAAGCCGACCAAGCGCTCCAGCTGTACTATGCTCAGCTTGCGCTTAATATGCTCTGGACACCGCTGTTCTTTGGCGGTACGTTTACCTGAGGTAGCTGACAGGCCCTAACGTCATCGTATCATAGCCAAGCAGAAGGAGGTAGCCTTTGGCAATATTCTCGCTCTCACTGGGACCGTTGTCGCCATGACGGTATGCGAACGTGCTTGGCGCTTCTTCGCGGCTAATTTTGCCGGACCACTTTTTCTCTCGCAGGTCAAGATGCACGGCCTCAACACGCCCTTCAGCACCACCTGGTTCCTGGCACCGTATTGCGCATGGCTTGGCTATGGTGCGTTCCTTCTATGCGCCATTTGCAGCTTTTGATTGACATTCATTCCCACATTGCGCAGCCACCTATCTCAACGCCGGTTTCATCTTCTAGCAAGTATACATTCCTTTGGTAGCCGGCCATCTGACCTGTTTCAGCAATCGCAACCGCAAGGATTTCTGAGCGAGAAAACATATTTTCTGCGAGCTCGAAATGCGGGTTCGTTGTCTGATGGGGTCGGAAAGGGCGGGCAGAGAACTGGATGTGTGTATTCGTGTGTACCTTCGGAGATGTTGGTTGAGATTGATAACATGTGTCCAAGGGGAAAGATCGTATCAAAGCCGTTTGACCAGGTCATCTTGGAAATCCTTCCCTCGAATCAATGAACATCACGCACTCCTCCAGCTGTTCGCTCGTTGACACTTGCCGCTTTCTCTCTTGTACAACAATGTCACCAATCGTCCTAGACTGAAGGTGAAGTCGATCTATGCTCGACCCATGGGGTATCAATCTTCCACCGATTACCCACCTTCCCCTCGGATGTACCTCAATAGCAATGCAGCTACTTCATCTCGAATCCCTACACTTCGGGTCAATACGTATAGCCTCACTTTAGGCTCTTCTTACCGCTCAGTTGGTTCATCATCACCTTCACGAGCAGGCAACTACCGCAATCCGCCCCTCTATCATCTTCCCGCATTTCTCGATTCTCCAGGACCGAGTTCGACGATGAGTCGGGCACGCCCTGGAGGACTAGCAGGTATTGCTGTCGGTCTCGTCGTTGTCGAGAGGTCTCAACAGGTGAATTCATGGCGAACCTGAAACGGGTCCCGCAGCTCCTGCGCAAGGTAAACAAGTAGGTGCAGCAGTCTCAATCAACCCAGAGAGGCTTCAATGAGGCGACTAGAGCTACCTACGACCACCGAGGCTCGGCAAATGACCGAGCTGCGCTCCAGACCAGGCGACATCGATCTCCTGATAACGCGACCCCTCCCTTCCCCCAAAGTCCGTAGCGGGCGAGACGGCAGTACGCTCGTACAAAGTTTCGACGGGGTTGATAGCCCGAGGAGGCCAGATGTGAGTGGTTGACGTCCTGAATAGGCTGATATCGTCCAAGGAGCTTCGACTCTTCGCTCATCACTGCCGTCCATTCTACTTCTCCTTCACATCGTCACCAGACTCCGCAGCGTACATGTCTTCGACGCTGGCCTCTTTGCCGCCGCAAAGGACAGCGTACACCCGCTTAGTTTACAGTCTTCACTCCGCTCACTCGCTCATCTACACCATCTCCGAATCCGGATCTCGTCCTTTCATACCCTCATCTCATTTACCGTCGCCTCGGCTTCTTTAAGCCCTCTCGTTCGCTCCGATCCCGTCAGCACCAAGGCTAGGCAGGAAAGGCAGGACCGTCCGGGTCGATTCATTAAAACGTGCTGCACGACCAGCACTGGCGGTGTGGAGCCGTTCTTTCGAGGTCTTTGGGCTGTCCTGAGGACCCAGAGTAGAGGTGATGGTAAGCGAGGAGGTGCAGGAGAAAGGCGGGTCGTCTGGGAGATCGGTGACGCTGTCTTCCTCGAATCAGGGTGAGTTCAATGTTGCTTGTGCCTGCTGATGGATCCCCAGCGGAGTTTTCATTCTCGAAGTGGTGGATATACTCAAAGGCGTACTCGGCTTTGACGACCGACCCCTCACCTCACATCGCCACCAAAACTGCGCCGCACCCGTACCATTCCACGCTCCTCCTCTGATGCCCTTCTATACCGGCCTATTGCCTCTTCCAATAGCCAGTCCCGATCGGGAGCAGCTCCACTATCCAAGCTACCAGCCAGACCCTCGCAAGTACACGAGGAGAAACTGTCGTTCGTGGTGCAAAATGTTGCTGGCGCGAGCCTCCCTCCTCTACCTCCTCGAAGACTGAGCGACCTAGCGAGTTTTCTCGCTCGAGGGCCATTTCGAATCCCTTCATTGATCCTCGGGGTGGCATCTCGCCACAAACCGTCCAGATGCATTCTGGTCGCGGACAGCCTCCAACCACACCTCAGTCTCGTCGCCAAATCTCGCAACAAGCGACTGTGCCAAATCCTCTTCAGCCTGCTATGCACCTGTCCGATTACCAGTCGTCATATGGAACCGAAACTGGCAGCAATACTATATCACCGCTTCTGCATGAATCCCGTCTCAACCCCAGGAGCGCCCTCAGTGGCTGGGAAAAGCCTGCCGAGCGCACTGAGCTGCTCTCATCCATTCGCCCCTTCAGCGCGGAGCAGATTGCGGATGATACGAAGCCGCTTCCTGGCGGACAGGTGGACCGCACAAAGAGCCATGGAAGCCCTGGACGTGGGGTAAACCTTCTCACCGAGACCGTCATGCCTGGTTCCGCTGCCATGGAGGACGACGAAGGCGATGATCCCACCGAGGACGACATTGCAGCCGAAGTAGCGGATCTCGACAGCCAGCGCTTTCGCCTATGGGTCTTTCCGGCTCATATCAATGATCAAGAGGCTGAGGGTTTGATGAAGCTGTTCCCCCGCTCAATCCCCCGGCGCAAGGATGTGCGAATCCCCTTTGTCCGACCCCGAGACCGGAAGCGAGGGCTGGAGAGCCATAAGCGTGGAGGGATAACCTATGTCTGGGTGCCGAAGGTGGAGAGCGAATCTGAAGAGGGTGTTTTCCGGCATGGAACAGGCAGGCTGTGGGCGGGGACTGAGAAGCGGACCAAGAGCTGGGAGGCAGCCAGTGGTTCAAATTTGTTAGGTGGTGGTGGAGATTGTTTGCGATGGGGTGAAGAACACGGACTGCATGCTCATTCCACCGCTTCTTCCACCTTGGCCCTCTTCACCTGATGGTCCTCTCCGTTTTCGTTGGGCCGTTTCTCACCTATTTCTGCTGATCGCGCAACTGTAGCATTTGCTAGATTCCCCTCTCTCTGCTTGTTCTTCAATGCCACCACGGCTCGGAAATCGTCCTGGCTTCTAGTACCGGCGTTTTGACTGCTCGATGAGGCCAATACTGCGGGCAGGGCCTTGTCAATGAGGGGTGCCTGACGTCCTTTCCCAATACCTGGTTTTCGAGCCACACGAGGCGCGAACGAGAGGGATGATGACCGAGGTGGTTGTGCGTCCGATCCATGGACTGGCGGTGGAGGACCTCGCCTGCCTTGAGCGGTAAATTCGATTGTCACTCCCTCAAAGATGAAAGGCTCCGGACGGAGTACAAGCAGTCCAGCGTCCTGGTCTTGGAGTCACCTTTTCTCAAGGAGATTGCAAATTCATGACTTACGGCTTGCGACTCAAGCTCTGCGATGGCTTCGCGAGAACTCAAAAACATCTCCAGTCTCTTGACAGGGATGACCTTCTCTAAAGCTTGTTGCAGCAGACCCTCTTGAGTGCTTTCAGGTAGATTGTGCAGTCGGACAGTCCTCGCCCGCTTGTCCGCCGCTTGGCGAGCCCCGATGGCCGAGTGCCTCAAGGTCAGCTCCGCGGACCTCGAGCAGACTCACGTATGGGAAGACTTTTTGTTGGCATGGTTCGGATCGCTGATCTCCAGCTTGAGGAATCGACCATTCAGCTGCGTGCCGTGCAGCTTCAAACAGGCTTGCGCATCTGCCTGTGTACTATGAGCTAGGTTGCTGCCGAAGAGGCGAAGATCTACCTCTGAAACCATGTCAACGAAAGCGAAACCCTTGCAGATGCGCTTGAGTGGGTCCCAGCCCAGCTTGACACTTCGGATCGTCCCATGCTATACATCAGCTATAAGAGAGCTTTCTCGACTCACGGGCCTGATAAGCTCCTCCACGTCCTGCTGCTTGGTCTTCGCCGTGAGGCCGCCAACGAAAAGGGTTGTCTTGGCCGCAGCGGCGTCGGTCCTTTGGGTTTTGGCAGCTGGGTCTGATATAGCTACTGACAGGCCAAAGCCGCCATCCATCTTCATCCCGTTGAGGACGAGAGCATTTTGGGCGGAAGCCTGCCAGGGATCAGCCGCGTGGCATATTGGACATGTGGACTCACCGGAGAGTCCATCGTTATATAGCAGAACCGTCTATCTGCTGCATACTTTCGGCTCGGCCAACGGATCTGAAGGATGCTCCCGTACTATAATCAGCTTTGCTCCATGCTCATATCCTCACCTGCGAGAACATTTGACGAAGAGCGGCGTCGTCAATCTCGCGGGCGAAATTAGTCACAAAAAGACTCGATCTCCATAACATGGATACAGAGACTTCACGTCCGTCCAGCTTCTTGTGGTCTCGGAGCAAAGCTGCCGGTACAGCTTCGACTTGGCGAAACTCTACGAGGGCGGCATTTGTCGCTTGCTCCGCGTTTGACAGCAAGACTGTCTCTCGAATAGGGCCGCACTTCCCAAACATCAGCCAAGGACAGCATGACAAACAAACCTCCGCGAAGAATGCGTCCATCCGCGTGGCATCGGCGCCCTTTGCGAAGCCGTTCACGAGAACTGTGGTATGCTCTCTATCCCTACACGAGTCAGCGTATGTGGGAAAACTGGACCTCACCGTGCATTGTGGGAGCCACCATCGTCCACCCCGCTGTTGACAGGAACGGGTACAGGGATCCCCGAGGCATCGTCTACCGGTCTGTTGTCAGGCGCCGAATCTGTGGGTACCGCAGCTTCTGGATTGATCGGTGCCGGGATTGCGAGCTGATATTGCTCCGACTGCTCTTGTGCTGCTTTTTCTCGCCTTCGTGTCACCTTCTCCTGCTCCTTCTCGACCAGTTTTGTCGCAGTCACCAAGCCCGCGAGGTCGCCATGGACATTTTCAAGTTGGATGAAGGCTTCGTACACTGCTTCCGGCCAATCGAGGTCCGATCGCTGTATGGCGGTGACGAAGGCTTGCCGAGCTCCGTCGACGTTTCCTCGGCGCCTGAAGCAGCCTGCATCAACTCCAATTTAGGCTGTACACGTACGTCTCGACTCCTGTACGTAGCAGCACCATCTGGTATGAGGCCGCTCGTGCTTTGCTAGGCTTGTCTAGGACAAGTATCGCCTGTTCCAGCAGATGAGGCGCACGCGTCTCGGCCTAAGAAATTAGTCAAATCGCCCGGAGTAACTCACCCAGTCTAAGAGGAACTTTTCCAATCGCAAAGACGTGTCGCCCGCCTTATTTACTGAAGGCAATGAGCTGAAGCCTGCTACGTAAGACTTACTTTTTGTCGCCATTTCCATACCTCGCATGATTGACATCATGACTGGGTGATAGTCACCTAGCAAGTCAGCCTTGAAGCCTTTCTGCGCTTACCTGTGACCCTTTCCACAGGCTCAGTTCGACTCTCGAATGCAGCTCGCCATACAAACAGCTCTGTGAGGCCATTTATTGGCCCGCCAGCTATGGTAAGGAGGCCAAGCGCTAGAGACGTCTCGAAAGTCGCGTTGAGTTCCTCCAGCGGTCGCCCGGCGAGTTCCTGTGCCAGTGTCAGTGGCGCTTGCGTCCAGGACCTACAATGCTGTTCAAAAGGCGGCACCATGTGCTCGCATTCTGTGGACATGATCTTGTAGCTCGTACGCGCACGTCCCCTACCTCTTCGGTCGAGCCCGCATCCTCCTGTTGGTCAGCTTCCGAGAACAGGGTAATACTTACAGCCCACGAGGCATATGTCGCCCAAATACCGGCCTCGCCCTCCTTGTATGCCCGCACCGTCTCTTCGGCCAATCGCAACTGCTGTCGCAATGTTGCAAAATCTGTGACATCCGCATCGTCCTCGACGGCCTTCATCTTCCCCTTTCCCTTCCTCCCAGGCTTCTTCCCGCTCGCTTCCGCCGCCTTGATAGCATCCGAGACCGACATGATTGTCGCATCCGCAGCACCCGCTGCTCGAGCGTGAATCGCAATGGCCCGCTCAAAGACGGCATGTATGAGCAACGGGTCTAACGATGGAGTCTTGCCCGCATTCTTGGGGTTCTTGGCCCTTAGATCCGTTTCCCAGCTGATGTACGAGACGAAGATCTGGATTTGACTGCTGGGATCGGTGCTAAAGGCCTATAACATCTCAGCACTGCCATCTTTCTGAATTCACCAGCTCCTGCTCGAAATCCTCTCTTCTTCTTCCATACCGCTTCTCCATTGACAACTTGGTCTTTGCTGTTTGAGATGCTTCGGTGGCTTGCACAAGTCGAGCCTCGTATTCTTCCGGACAGTATTCTGAACAGAATGTCGAATACAAGCTAGACGTGACATCCAAGCCTGAAGATGTCAGCAAGGTAGACAAGACTATTGGACTCACTCGAATGAGGAGTACTCATCCGCTCTGCAAACATGTCGTGTATGCGGTCAATCTGTTCGAGTCTGCACATATCAGCATCCGTTGTCCCGGTGGACCTACTCACCTCGCATCACCTGTCAAAGATTGTAAGAGACTCATTTCCCAGTGCAACAATGGCTGCCAAAGAAGGTGATTCTCGCTCAGCAGACCCCGCCCACGCTCCTCCACGCTCCTAATCATGCTTCTCGCAGAGTCCGGACTGAGGAAATCCACAACCTCGGGATCGACCTCGTAAGGGGTGTTCGGCTGCTCTGAGGTCGTTGCCAGGAGGGGTAAAGCGGAGCGAGCACAGAGCAGGATGAATTCGAGATGACGGAGGAGAATAGCGGCAGCTGAGAATTCAGTCATTGTCCTGAAAATCATGACTCACACAAGTAATCGCGCTCCGCCTGATCGAACCTCTCTAGGATCTCGACGAAAGGTTCCAGGGTGAGAGGTTGAGGGAAAGATTGGATAAGACCGTCGAAATAGTTGAGCCAGATGTCTGCCTATAAGCAATACCTTGTTCAATAGACACTTACCCTCGCTCAGCATCACAAGCGTGGATAGTCTCAAGACGCAGTCGATTGCTTCTGATGCCATTCCTAATTGCTGCATGAGGTGGATTTGCCGGCGAAGGAGGGGAACATTTTCTGGCTGATCCTCGAGTTGAGCGAGAACCTCGCCAAGCTCGTTGATCATGGCGTCCATCCCCTTGTCAGCCGCTAAAACCGTTTGGCCTGCCGTCTGCGCTGTCGTGTCGACCTCCATCCTGTTCCCGCCGCTGAGCGTGTACAGAGAAGCCAATAAACGGAACGGGTTGTGAAGTGAGAGGTTCAGGAACACGTGACAACGTTCCAGATTCCCACGGTCCCTGCTCTCACAATCACCGCGGAGTCCTAGCCAACTTTAGAGCTAGAATCCCGAGGCAAAATTAGAGCAATAAAGTAAATTAAAGCATGATGAAATGTTTATTTTGCATATCTTGTCCCCTGCCCTTTACGCTATCTTCGCCCACCCCAAAAATGCCGTCCTCGATGGGAGTCACCACTCTCGTCGCCGGCATGTTCCTCACGGGATGTGCCAACAGTCTATTGTGGGTTGACGAAGCACATGTGTGTCTTTTACTGAGATGATTGATGTGGGACAGGACGAAATATCAGGACAAAGAGTGTGTGGAGAACTGTGAAGCCAGATCTACTTCTCCCAGATTGGACTTTGAGCAACCCGTGAGGCCGGTCTCCTATATGATTCGCTGAAGCTGACGGGATGCTCAGGTCTGGCAAACTCTCAAGTCGGTCACTTCTCCCTCTTCCGAGGCGATGTAGTGGTGTTGACCAGTGAATCAGCATGTTTGTAGGCCAGCTTGGTTGCTGCCTTCCCCTCCTCTACACCCACTTCACCACTCCGGTCAACAACAGCAATGCCATCGCACCGGAAGCGTCGCTTCTCACCCGCATTCTCGCTCGTCTCCCTCTCCGGACAACACCTGCCAACGACTACACCCAAGTACCGGGAGATGAAAATGGCGAAGCGGTGGTTGTCGAGCTAAATGACACGTTGAGAGGATGGCGAGTATGCTGGATGTGGTTCCCGGTGTTCTTCGACAGTGAGTAACGACCTACCAAGTGACTCTTGCTGATTCCACCCACCGTAGTTTGCGGAACAACGCTCATGAACGTCGGCCTCATCCTCACTCCCGTATCGATCTTTCAAATGTCCCGCGGTGCTCTCGTACTCTGGGTCGGCGTCCTATCCGTTATGTTCCTCCGACGTCATCTATGGTTCCACCAGTGGATCTCGCTCCTCATAGTCACCTTCGGAGTATGCCTCGTCGGGCTCTCAGGCGGTCTCGTGAAGAAGGCCGAGACGGGATTGGTGGGGACGGTTGTGGAAATGACGAGAAGGGGAGATGAGGATCCGGCGAAGGTCTCTCTGGGAGTGATCCTCATCCTTTTCGCCCAGATCTTCACTGCTTGCCAATTTGTGAGTAAGCCGTCAATCGAAACGATCGACTTACCTTTTCTTTAGGTGGTCGAGGAGAAGATCATGAGCAGATACAAGGTCGAACCCCTCGTACGTTCTCGACATTTCTTCTAGGGTTTTATTCACCGCAGCCAGGCCGCGGTATCACTCGAAGGATTCTTCGGAATGCTCACCACCCTCCTCGCCATGCCCCTTCTTCACATCTTCTTCCGATCCCGTTCACCCTACTTTGACATACCCCGCGGATGGCACCAGATCATTTCCACGCCTTCCGTCCTCTGGTCATGCTTCGCCGTCATGTTCTCCATCGGCACGTTCAACTTCTTTGGGTTGAGCGTGACGAGCCGGGTCAGCGCGACGACGAGGAGTACGGTCGATACGTGCCGCACCCTCGGGATCTGGATTGTGAGTCTGGGAGTAGGGTGGGAAGGGCTGGTGTGGCCATTCTCCTTGTTGCAGGTGGTCGGGTTCGGGATGTTGGTGTAAGCTGATGTCGGGCTTGATCTATCGCTGCTGATACACGCAGGTATGGGACATTCGTGTTCAACGGGCTCCTCGCACCCTTGTGTTTCCCTCCCCCATCAGGGTTGCATCTCCCTCAAGAACAGGCGCTCGAGGAGACGGGCGAGGTTCCAGCGGCTGCAGCGCAGGGACGAACGGGCTATGATGTGGTACCCAGCCACGAGGAATGACCTTACTGTGCTGTATTGTATCACTATCTCAGATTTGTTGTTGGTATGAACACTGGATCTTCAGGTATATACAGCGATGCTGGTTATCTCCCTCTGTCTCCCTAATCTACGCGTGCCGAGACCTATTGCCCTTCTTCGATAAAAGCAGCTTCAAAAGACCGCCCAATCCCCTCTGCCTTCTTCCCCTTGCCGCCCTTCCTCGACCCCGCTTGGCTGTTTGTCGGGCTGTCCGAATTGGCGAGGTACTCCTTCATCATCATCGTCGCGACCGCGGCGCCGTCGTCCACTGGCGGCATGGGAGCGGAAGCGCCGAGGCGCTGGGGAATTGAAATCGAAATCTGGGCAGGTTTCGTCCCCTCTATGGGTGTGCCGAGGACGACGGCGCATCTGTGTTTATCGATGGTGTCCGCGATACCGCATCTCCTCGGATCGACTGAAGCGAGACCGTATGCTGAAGGAAGAGCCGGAGCCGGGCGCGGAATCTCGGACTGTTGTTTCCTCGCATTGATCGCTTGTCGGATCCTGCAACGTGAGCGCACCCGATGTACCGTCCCGCAAGTGAGTGCAGCATCATCGGAAAGTGCGCGGTGTCATATATCCACAAGTATGGGGGAGGGGTGAAAAAGGGGAGTTCGATGATTGGTATGACGATTCGGTGTTACTTTGATCGGGGGACGTACGCCCTGAGATCAATTTCGTATTGCCTCTTCGCGTCGAGGCTCTGTGGGTGGGGCGTGCGTTGAGGTAAATATCATGTTAGACATGGGAATAGTTGAAGGGGTAATGGGAGACGCGGGGGTTTCAAGGAATTGAAATCAGGGACTGCGGATGGTCAGTTGGCTTTCAGGCATCGACCTTGGAGCGACGTCTAACCTGCTGATACGTTCCACTGCTAGTACTAAATAGCCTATCCTGCTCGGTCACGTCCAGCTTCTTCTTGTTGATCCCGGATGTGGGGGGTTTGAGGTAGTTGTCGAAGCCCTGGATGACCGCTGACTTGAACATCCATACGAGACATGACGATACGACGCACTTTGATGATATTACCACCGGACGCAGCAGTCTCTTCCAGGTAGCTCCCTTCGAATGCAAAGATGGATGCCTCGAGGTTGGCCTATTTCTCGTCAATACTGGTCACTCTGCAGATCAATGGAGTACCAACGAGTGAAGTATCGATCGCACGTTTACGCTTCTGAGCTGCTTCGAGCTCTTGAAGAGCGGCGGCTTGAGCCTGCTTTGCATCTGCAGGTGGTCCTGATTGGCTCATCTTGAGGTTTGTTCCAGACGTAGATTGAAAGTATCAGATCACTCAACTCTCGTTGGACCTTACGTAATTCCGCAAACAAAAGTCGCGGGGCTTTGCGACTTTACTCGATGTCGTCATTATTCTTTGACAATAAAAATTGGTCGGGTGCCCTAGGTTGGAGAAAGCTTGAAAAATGGGAACATTTTGGGACCCTGTTGACCCGAGTTCTGACCATTGAATTCATCGCTGCACAGATCACCTCACCTTGTGGGGGGAAAGGGGTTGGGAGAGGGGCATGTCCCAAAGCGCTTCGGTTCATCGCTGGAATCCAGGAACGATAATGGGACACTTGCAGAAGTAGGAAGCTTTGGCTATACAATATACACAGAAAACCTTTCTCACTCAAATCCCCCTCTTCCGCCTATCGGCCATCGAAGCAGTGTAGAGGTCCAACGTCTTGGCACTTTCGGCTGTCTGGAACGGTCGTCAAAGGGGCGAATAAGGTATACTGCGGTAAACGACCTCTCCTGAGTGTCATCAATTCTGCCGGGTATCCTGCGCAAGACCACAAGGAGACGGGCGTTAGGATGCAGTCAGATCCTGAGCTCATCGACGCGATGGCGAGGAGTAGCGAGCGTCTTCAGGATGGTGAGTCTTGTGTAAGGGGCTGCACTGATCTTAGCGACAGGCCCATCAAATCCGTCACCCTCCCACTCCACACGACCAAATACGGATGTAAACGACTTTTCCTCGCGAATGCAGAACCTCGCCTTGGACACATCTGCTCTTCCTCATCCACCCCTCTCCCAGTCCCCGCCATCCTTCGATCACCAGCGATCAAATCCATTTGGCGATGATCAATTCCAGTCATTCCCCTCCGTCCAACCACCACCGAATGCCTATCCGCCATACCAACAGCAACATCCTATGTTTCAGCAGCAACCCGCCTACATCCCGCCTACCTCCTCCCATATCCCAAACTATGGCTACAACCCTCAGAGCTATTACCAACCTCCTCAACTCGCCGAATTCTCCGTGGAAACGATGCATGGCATGCCTGGCTATCCAGGACATCCACCCATCCCTCGCTCCAATCACACTTCCCCAATGAACCCGTCTCCCCCTTATCCTCATCACCCTCCATCTCAGCCTTATTCCAGGCCTTCGACTGCACAAACACAGGCTTATGGCGGGATGTGGGGAAGCCCACCGATGAGTCCAGTCCTTGACCCGATGCATTACGGTAGCATGGGAAGCATGGGGAGGGGTGGACCCTCTCATCATGCCTCTCCTGTGAATGAATTCGGAGGGATGCCAGCCGGAAGGGGGATGTACTATGGTGCGGCGCCAGCTTCATCTTGGACTTCCCCTTCCACAGCATCTCAATATGCTTTCTACACACCTCCTCAGCATCAACCAGCTATAATGGACAAGCGAACAGTCCCGGAAGCATGGTCGGCAGGCGCTTCACCGGTCCTGGCGCAAGGTCCTTTTTCGCAACGGGGCTCCTGGACTGGGCCTTATCCTCAATCCGATCCCCAAGCGAATCGGCTGTCCTGGAGTGGACCTTCCCGCTTGGATCCGCGGACCGGCGACGACTCGCCCGACAAGGAGAAGGAGAGAGAACGCAAGGCGTATCATCCTCAACCCCCGGCACGTCGTAGCGATTGGGTGATGTGGGTGGGCAATGTGTAAGTTGGGTTTCCTAAAGCTTGGCTGATGTCAGCCCAAACAACACATCTCACGAGGAGCTGTGGCGGTATTTCAATTCGACGATCCCTTCATCCGATCCCACGGTCGAAGCTGAGTCCTGGCGTGGCCCTTCCTCCATCTTCCTCATCTCCCGGTCTTCTTGCGCCTTTGTCAACCTTTCCTCTCAAACCGATCTTGAGCGCGCGGTCAGCTTTTTCAACGGTCGTCCTCTTCGACCTTGGGACCCACGTTGTCCTAGGATGGTCTGTCGGATCAGGCGGAAGGATGACGATCTGAGAGCGGGCGTAGGCGCGCAGAGGGGAACCGGCATGCATCGTGACTGGATCAAGACGCAGCAGATCGAGCCGCCTGGTGGTGGCGCCGCTCCTCTTCCACAAACCCCTGGTACGAGCAAAGCAACTAGCTCAGTGCCGCCGAGTCCTGTCATCATGGAACATGCCCCCGACGGAGAGGGACGACGACGAGAGTCCATCGTCGTCGCCCCACGTGCTGTGCACCAGACCTCGGACAGCTACGCGAGTACCAATTCGAGCTTTCTCTTGAAGCATTTCCCGAAGCGCTTCTTCATCCTAAAGAGCTGGACTACTGTAAGTCACCATCAGTTGCACCCGCTGACCTTCAGGCGGAACTGGAGGATAGCGCCAGATCAGGAACCTGGAAAACCCAGAGGCACAACGAGCCGATTCTTGGTGAGCGTGTCTGCTCGGAATCTCGCTCACGGACAGACCAAGCATTCCGGACATCTGATGAAGGCGTCTTTCTCATCTTCGGCGCCAACCGATCCGGCGAGTTTTTCGGGTACGCCAAGATGATTGAACCGATCGACAAGGAGAAAGCGGCGGTACAGGCATCAAGATCAGGCTCGTCAAAGGAACCGTCTCAGGGATCCTCATCTGGTTCCGCTTCTCAAGGCCATGGCCTACCAAAGCACAAGTCTCAGCCCCAGCCCGAGCTCATCAAAGAGGAAGAGGATGAGGACGATCGGGCTCGTTCCGGTTCCGATCCTATCCGCCCGACGTATTTCCTTTCACCTTCGCCGTCTCATCTCGCAAGCTCCTCGCCAGGCGAGCTCTCACCCGCGGAGGAAGCCAAAGCTGAGGGTGTTTCCTCACGTGGGGACCGCAAAACCGATCCGCTCAGGCCGACTAACAAGGCCATCGGCAGCAAATCGATGCTCTCAACCGCGGCACCTCGTGCACAGACGATGGACCCCAAAGCAGGCCAGCCGAGTTACTTCCCCCCCGTACCTATCGCGGCGATGTCGCCATCCACACAGCTTGAGGCGGACGTTCAACAGTCTCTCGGAGGCTCAGCGAAACGACAGCAAGCCGATGATGACGGCGTGCTGCGTAAGGATACGGCACTTACACATGGCGAGAAGAAGGAGCGGAAGCAGGAACGGGGCGAGGAGGTGGAGGAGCCACAGGATCTCGGTCCGGATGGATGGGGCCAGTCTTTCAACATCCGGTGGATCAAGATCGGAAGCCTACCGTTCGGCCGCACTCGCCACCTTAGGAACCCATGGAACGCCGATCGCGAGGTGAAGGTGTCTCGTGATGGCACCGAGGTCGAGCCAAGTGAGCGGTTGTGATCGCCACGATGTTCTCTTGTTGACGCTTGCAGACTTGGGTCTCCAACTCCTGGCGGAATGGGACAAGCTTGACATGGATGGCGATGTTCGCTTGCCTTCTTCTCCCTTCGACCCTTCATCCGACCAACACCGCTATGCCGCGGTCATTTAGGTACTCAGACCGTCACCGCGAACACGATCCTCTTCGACATCATCTGGCTTTCATTATTTGTGCAAGCTATCTGCATTCACACAGCATCTTTATATCCCTTCTTGTGGCACTGTTGGACATAGCATATCATACACGCATGCATCCAGGTTGACTGACGGAGAAATCCGGCAAAGGACAGAAATCGGCAGGAACGAACACGGGATCGGTGACGCCAAGACTGCGTCAGGACGCTCAAATTACACTCTTTTAGCACCACCCCTTCTGCCTCGACCGGTTCATCGTACATCATGTCGACGGAGCAGATCTCTGACCTGGCAGATCAAGTGAAACAGCTCGGCATCCCGGAAAGGTCCGCTCGATTCGCCTTGGCCGTGAGTAGTGATCATATCACTGCAACGCCCGTCGTGATGCATCATCTCATGCCACCATTGCCCACATCTCCTGCTATGATTGGAAATTCCGCTGTTGACGTGCTTTCACGATCGATAGAAGTACAATAATGACACAAAGAAGGCTGCAGACTATGGTGAGTCCCTCGGCTCTCCAGCTTCCACACTCGATCTACTCGGAATCAATCCCCTTCTTTATCATATCTAGCAGTCTTCAATTCGCGTTTCCTTCTCACCTTGAGGCTTGGTCGTGCCTGCCCGATAGGCTCCGTTCTAGCCGCGGATCATCCTCAAGGACCCATGTTTTTTGATGGCACTGTCTCGCACGTTTCTTCCTCATCCTTCCTTCCTTCTCATATCCCCTTCGTGAAGTTCACCGTACCTCTTGATTCAGTGGCGATTGAAACGCCAAGACTTGATCGTGCTGACATTATCGATCTTTCCCCTTCTCCTTCCTTGGCAAACCGGCCGCCTTGGCGAATCCACCCTCGCCCTCTTCACCAACTATTTCAACACTCTTTTCCCACCAACCAAATCGTGGTCACCTGCCCTCATCATGGCCCCACTCTATCGATCGTTCTCCTTGCCCGTCTCCCTGTCCGATCGCATTTCCCGGCTAAAAGTATTCTCGGGAGCTGCGGGAAAGGATGAGGTGAGTGCGCTGTCATCTTGCTTGAAAAGCGCTGAAATGAAAGAATCTGTCAGGTCAGCGATGATCAACCCAAACCTTCGCAAGGTACACCTCTCAAGCCGGTCCCGGAGGGAAGCCTCCATACTCCCTCTCCTCGTCGTGTCCAAATTCCCCTCCTTACCTCTGAGCCACGCGACGGAGATGATACGCCTGGCGGCCATGAGGGGACGGTAACCTCGTCTTCCAGCTCTCGACGGTGGGGACGAGCATCTCCGTCATCCCTACCCGCCCGACTGAGACGGAAGGTTGGATCGACCGTCGTCAAGCCACCAGATGAGCCTGAGCTCGATGGGATTTTGAGAGCCGACGAAGGCGAAGAGCAAGAAAGGCAGTCGGGCTCTAGATCGACAGTATGGTCAGAGGACAAGACGCTGACGCAGTATGCTGCTCCTCCTCCGACAAACACATCACCTCCTACGAACTCCCTTCCCGAACCGGATGATCAGGCGTCCAATCTCATCATGGGCGCCGTCGGACGCCGACCTGCGAGTCCCACGCCGCAACCTCTTCCCTCATCCACTTCACGGATCGGTGGTCTGTCTGGATTCGGCGCGAAGAGCAGCTCGAGCGGTCCAGCTTCACCTTTAATACCTGCGATATCGCCTGATCAGGCCCTTGTCCCACCCAGAGCGACCCTCATAGAACCATCTAAGCCTGTAGGGGGATCATCTACGAACTCCGGGCGGTCGTATCGACCTCCTAGCCCCTTCTTTCGTGCTCGACGTTCTCGGGACAAGACTCGAGCCAGAGACACATCCCCAGAGGTCGGTGCTCTCGCCAAGGACACGTCAGTCGAGTCGGATGGTGAATCTGTTTCGGGCTCGAAGAGGTTCCGACCACAGGTCTCAGCCTACGAGGATGCAGATGACAGCGGGACTGAGGTCGAATCAAACCCAGCTGAGCTAGAAGATGAGAGCGAGGGCGAAGATGTTGCCGACCTGGGCGCAGAGGAGGATGATATGATGTTCGATGAGGAGACGGAGAAGAATACCGAGGCCAACGCGGTGTTCTATGAGGGAGACGCTGCCGGACTTGGTGGCCAGTCGGCTGGGCTTGTTGCGGAGGAACGGTTGGAGGACGATCGAGACGTGCTGGACACTTTCGGGGAGGAAGTAGAGCAAGATCCCCTAGGCGAAGGTCCCAACATCGTCGTTCCCCCACCTCCACTTTTCCCGACTGCTTCAACCCATCAACATCATCAGCGCAAGTCGCCAAAGTCGGGTCTCGATCTTGTCACTTCTCGTCCGGTATACGCTCGAGACCGATGTACTATTACCCTCACACACGGTAGCCCGGACGGCGCTCTGGAGGGGAGTGGGAAACGGATGCGACGATACGTCGTGCTAAGCGATTTGAGCGAGGAGAGTCGTTATGCTGTAGACTGGGCGATTGGTACGGTGGCGAGGGATGGGGATGAAATCTTCCTCATCTCAGTCAAGGAAGACGAGAGCAAAGGTGCGTGACTGCCGTGGACGATTCTGATGATCAGTGGACCCGAAGAGCTGGTCGGACGCGGACAAGGCTCAGAAGCTGAGAGCGCAGAAAGAGGTGAGTCCTGCCGTTGAGCACGGACTGATGTCCAGCGGCAAATGACTGCTTTATTGCTTGTCCGGCAGGTAACGGGCTTACTGCAACGGACTCGGCTACAAATCACCGTCACATGCCAATTCCTGCATGCCAAGAACGCACGTCATATGCTGCTCGGTAAGCCCATTGCCGTTGAACACAGCTAATATCAGATCTGATCGACTTTCTCGAGCCGACCATGGCTATCGTCGGATCTAGAGGTCTCGGCAAGCTCAAAGGGTGAGCCCCTTTCGATCACCTCGGCTGACCTCCAGTATCCTCCTTGGCTCTACATCACACTACCTCGTCCAAAAGTCCTCCGTCCCCGTCATGGTATGGGATCCTTGACTCCGCCTATGACTTGGTGCTCATTCCGATAGGTGGCTCGTCGACGCCTTCGACGACCACTGCGCAAGACGAATCCCGCAAATCTCCGTCATTCCCCGCGGGTCAGCTTGGCTTCTGCGAGTATCGAGAAGACGGCATCGAGCAAGCAGGAGGATGAGGTCGTTGATATGGCAAACGAGGAGAACGAGGGCGGAGTAGCGGGTGAAGATCAGAAGCAGACGACCTCTTGAGGTATGAAAGTGTAGGACTAGAATGATCTGGGCGACTTTGCGATGCATGGTTGTCTACTCGGAGAACGCGGAAGAACGCGGACTTCGAATGTTTTATGGTCAGCGATGACTTCCCCCTGGTGAATTTCTGCTATATAAGATATAGCAGAAAGACGGTCCTTGCGTTGCAGCTTAGAATTCCAAATCAGTTCAAGAGCTTCATCACAAGCACATTGGCTCAGGCATTTGGGTGGAGGTTCCACGTTTTAGAACCTGGAATTTACGGGATGACCGATCGGTTTCGTCGCTGATTCACACCATTATTCCACTCTAAATGCACACATCATAAATATCCAGTTGTATTCTGATTGCACAGATGCGCATTCAGAACACCATGGCCGTCCAGAAGACAAATGGTCACTCCCAAGCTCACAAGGCGAATGATCGCCATATACACCACGATCACTTTGCCACTCGCTCTATCCATGTCGGTTCAGAGCCCGATCCGTCTACCGGGGCCGTTGTACCCAGCCTGAGCGTGGCAACGACCTTCGAGCAGGATGGCGTAGGCGAGGACCGAGTATGTCCTTTCACGCCTCATCCCGTTCAGCTTTAATGGAAAGTAGGGCCACGAGTACTCCCGCTCGTCTAATCCGACGCGATCGGCGTTGGAGGCAGTCCTCACCTCATTGGAGACAAGCCCTTCCTCGTCCACCTCCGTCTCAAGACGCGATAATGGTTCAGGCGGTGATGCTCTTGTCTTCGCATCGGGCTCGGCGGCGACGGCGGCGATGTGCTCTTGGGTCGCCCTGGCAGCTGAGGAGGGTGGCGCGGGCGGCTCGGACGGGGTCAAGGGCAGTGGCGGCCACGTCTTGGCAGTGAATGACGTCGTGAGTCGGTGTGTGGGAGATGGTCATGGAATGCTGATCAAGGCAGTATGGGGGAACGGCGAGGTATCTGTCTCGCGCGTCCAGGTCGATGGGTCTGGAGGTGACGTATCTGGACATGGAAAAGGCCGGGGAGGAGGGTATCCGTGGGGCGATCAGACCAGATACACGGGTAAGTCGATCCTGACGAAACAATATGATGGCATCGAGAAGAGCTAATGATTCACAGCTGATATGGCTCGAAGTCCCCACCAACCCCCTCTTGCTGGTTCCACCTCTTCCACTCATAGCCTCCATCGTCCATTCCCTCCCCGCAGCCACCCGTCCTCTTGTGATCGTCGACAGCACCTTTCTCTCCCCGTTTTACATCACCCCCCTGATCCCCAACTCGCAGAATTCCCCACCACTCGCCGATATCGTCCTTACCTCACTGTCAAAATACTCTGGCGGCCATTCCGACATCATCCTCGGCTCGCTCACCGTCTCATCTGCGACCAGACATCTCCGCCCTGATCTGCTAAAGGGCTTGCGTTTCCTGCAGAACTCGATGGGGGCAGCAGCATCGCCTCGTGATTGCCATCTCATGGCTCGAAGCCTCAAGACCCTTGGCGTGAGGATGGCGAAGCACGGGCTGAATGCTCTGCGCCTAGCCGAATGGCTTACTACCCGTCCAGAGGTCGATCGGGTGCGGTATCCAGGCTTGAGGACCGATGGCGCTTTTCACATGGTCGAGAATCTCCTCTCGCGAAACGCTCGGAAAGAACTCGAATTCCTCGGCTGGACATTCCCCTACCGGCCTAAAGATACTCCCAGAGAAGTCGGCACACTCGAGCACGTGCAGACTATGGGTATACCATTTGGCGGGATGATCACGTTCGGCTTGAAAGGCGCGACTGCGGAAGAGACCGACAAATTCGTGACGAGGTTGAAGTTGATCGTCTTGGCGGAGAGCCTTGGAGGCGTAGAGAGCCTGGTCGAAGTACCGTATGGCATGACGCATTCGGTGAGTGGTTCCAGGTGTATGGGCCGAGATTTGCTGATACATTGGATAGGGTCTCCCAGAGGAGACTCGAGCGGCACTAGGGATCACTCCAAATCTCATTCGCTTCTCGGTAGGGATCGAGGATGTGGAAGATCTCATCGCCGACCTAGAGGATGGGTTTCCAGCCCTCAAGGCATAGACGCGGTCGATTTCATCGATGCTTAGATACTTCTCCGCCTCGACTCCGTAGGACAATCAGTCCTGGGTCGGTGAAGATAGAACGGATTACTTTGCATATTTCATCCTTGTACCCGCCTCGCGCCAGCCATCATGCATTGCTTTGGTATTGGGAACAAGAAACTCGTATTCCTTGATTCACCCACTGTCAGCAAGTAGGAGCGCGAGAGGATCGATGGGCAGTTTGTCTATACTCTGCGGCAAAGTCTCCGCCTCGCTGATTTACTTTGAAAAATCCCGAGAAACTCCGTGTTTATATGCCCTCCTCCGAGAGAGAAGTTGTCGTTCAGGTCTGTTAGTATTGAGAAGCCTCGCGATCTTCTTCTGCTCGTCAGTTGACCTCAATCAGCTTATGTGGATGGACGCTGACGTCTTGTTCTCGAACACATTGATCTTCCCTCGCTTGCTCCCTCTTCCTCCTCGCCTACCCACTGACTTCACCATCCAACCTGTTTGTCTCGCATGAAAGATCGCGATGGTCAGTTTCTACCCTAGCCTTTGATGATACACAACTGATAAGAGTCTTTCACTACCACCATCTCACACGCTCCGCTCGACCAATTCGCTCACTCCCTTTCTCCACATCTCTCACCCATTCTTGCATACCTCCAGGTCCGCTACGCTTCCGCCCAAATCGCCTCCGCAAACCCCGAGAAATGTGCGTTGATTCAAGGGGAAATACTGCGCGAGGATGGGTCTGATCTCGACATGTGTATAGTTGCCAAATCTCGGGGCGAGTATGTCCGGACGCATTTCAAGAACATGCGTGAGGTCGCGGCCGCCCTTAGCGGTGAGGACTTTCTCGTATCAACCGTCTTACTAAGGAAATTGATTTTGCGTCTCCCGTAGGCATGAACCTGAAGAAAGCATACACCTACCTTGCCGATGTTACCGACCACAAGCAGGTCATCCCCTTCCGACGGTTCGCAGGCGGTATCGGCCGGGCTTCCCAGGCCAAACAGTTCAAGACGACCAAGGGTGCGTTGTGGATCACTTGGACGAATGGATCAAGTCTGATGTGATCATCAGGTCGCTGGCCCGAAAAGTCTGTTCGCTTCATCTCCCGACTCCTCAAGAACGCCGAATCCAATGCCGATGCCAAAGATCTCGCCGTCGACGAACTTATCATCAAAAACATCGTCGTTCAACAGGCACCGAAGACTAGGAGGAGGACATACCGAGCACACGGTCGGATGTACGCCCTGCCGTTCTTCCGTCGTTCAACACCGCTGATAGTACCTCGCAGCAACCCGTACCAGGGACACCCTTGTCACATCGAGATCTTCCTCTCCACCCCATCTGCCGAGGTGCCACGAGCCAAGGACCTCGACGTCACCTCTAGGAGTTCGACGAAGGGCAAGAAGGTGGCTGCGATCGAGGCATGAGGATATACTTCGGTTGACACACTGGACGTGCTGTATATGATGGATCATATGCTTCACATCCGGTCGAAGCGACTCGGGCTTGAGTCTTCCTGCCGTGCCATTGTAGCATGATCGTCTCGTTTTACAGAGAGGATGCCGCATTCCTCTGACAAGCCGATCTCACCGAGCTTTTCGAGTGGCAATCAAGCAGCAGCAAAGCAACGGCAACACGACCTGGTGATCATCGGGCAAGTTCGTGGGACATGGCCAGGTAGAGGAGACCACCTTTCCGATGAGATTCTGCTGCTGTTCTCATGGAGAGAGTCAGCTGGCTTATATTCCAGGAAATGACTTGGACAAGCTTCTCTACGAGCTAGAGATTGACTAATTATCATTCGCGATTTCGTGTCGGCCCGGAGCGGGATCCAGTGGGGATCCGATCCGGACGTGTCAAATTTTGCATTCTTCTCTTCTCTTCTCTTTTTGACGAGTTTCAGCGCAGTACCTTTGGGTCCAGTTGTTGCGGTTGGCTCTGATCTGATCATGCCTCGTAAGGTCAACGACATCGATCCTGGCCTGCGCTTTCCCCTTCACCTGCGATTTCCGCTCTATACCTCGGTCGGCATCCTCTCCGATAGCAACCGCATGACCGCCATATCGCGTTACAAACCCTCTCATCGCGTTTTCGGTCACAGCCTTGGTGTTGTTGCCATACCCAACCTTGCCTCCGACGCGTCATCCCCTCGCTACCATGTTGAACGAAGGCTTCCGTACTTCGGACTACAAAGGGTAACTAACCTCTCGCAAGTTCTTGCGAACAAGGATCGCACAGCACACCGAAGCAGCCCAAAGTCACCCGACATTCCCCGATGATCCCTCAAACACTGCGGAACCAACTATGCCCGACACGTCGGACCTGGCGGAGCTCAAGAATGATCTAGTGGAAAGAGCTCGGGCGGGACATGCGAGATATGACCAATGTTTGGGAAAGGCCGAGGGAGAAGAACCAAGTTCCACGATTCCAGTAGGTTCGGCAAGGTTACTGGCGATGTATAAGTAGAGGGTCGCGCTCTTACTATTTACCTATCATTATTGTCACCCCATAGTCCTTATCCATATCATATCCACACCTGTGTTGAGCCTCCCACAGACCATTCTTGTCACCACGCTACACCCACCGACAATCGAGTCAACTTGGCCAACCTCGAGCTACCTAGATCTACTTCGAGATATCTCCTCTTGAGAAGCGTAAGTGAGACCCACGTCATATAGTCGGCGGGTGTAAGCGCTCGACGGTCCGTGACAGCATACTCGGAGCCTCATCATCTCCTTACACTTCAGCAAGACTAAGCCCAACCCCGATTGTACACTACGTCATGACTACTCCCCGTCAAACTCGTCACTCCTCGAAACTCGACGACGTTCCTACAAGTTCCGACCTCACCCTGCGACTCTAACCACGCAGGAAGAGGTCACCGAGCAGGATTCTGTAATAAAGGAGCAAGTTCCGCCAATCTCGTCTACCCAAGCCGAAGCAACTTCTTCTCGGATATGTCCGCAAGTATGCTTCGACTCTTTGAGACCTTGCCCGCCAACAAGACTCAACTTCAGGATCTTCTCGTGCTACCCAAGCCCCCGATACCTTTACCGGTAGCCGCAATGCCCTCAATGGATTCCTCACCCAAGTTCAGCTGGTCTTCCAGCTACAGCCTCGCCGCTTCCCCAGTGACCAGTTAAAATCCCTTATGTGATCGCCAAGTTCCGAGGTACTCCCCTCAACGCCATCCGACCATATCTCGCTCTTGAAGGAGGCGACCAACCCGAATGGCTTCGAAGCTACCCAAAGTTCGTCGAATATCTGCAAAGGAACTACGGCGATCCCGACAAGAAGGGTACGGCTGAGCGTAGGCTTCTATCTCTTACCCAAAGGGATCAGCGTCGGCATTCTTCGCCGAGTTCCAGCAATACACAGCCATTCTCCAATGGGGAAATGCTCCGTAGGTGTCCACCGCCATCCGTGGTCTTAAGGACGAGATCCGTGACGAGATTGCCCGCTTAGGCAAGCCAACAACCTTCCCTGATCTGTTCGAGCTTGCTGTCCGCATTGACAACCGGTTATTGCAGCGATAGCAGGAGAAGAAAGGTGAACCTTGAACAACCTTGGCCAACTTCCGCCTACCAACTCGAAAGTCGACGGTGCAAACCACGACAACCTACCGAAACCGCGCGATTGACCGAGACTTCCTCCGCCAACAAACCAGTCCAGTCCTGTTTCCTTATCGCCGTTCTACGCCTTACATGGCTATACTCCGAGGTGGACCAACGAGCTTCACACAGATATCAAGGTACAAGCACCCTAGTGTCCAGTCAAAGCTGAACCTATGCAACGGTCATAGAATACTGCTCTAGCCAGATCACACTCGCCAACGACACCAACGCCCGCTACTATGACGATAAGTCTCGACCTCCGGTTTCACCAACTATATACGGGTCAAGTCCCCGACATGACAGGAGGCCAGCTCACGTGTTCATTTGACGACCTCCACTAGACTCCGTCCACTTGAGCCTTCAACAACATCGCTACTCCTGATAAAGTCTCAAGTACTTCTCGAGCAACGAGCAGGATACGTTTTCCCGTCTTCTGGTGACTCCACACCAGTGGTGATGCCACTGGTGTTGCCACGTGGGCACCCAAAGGACGGCTGATGCCATCGTGCAGGGTCCAAAGCTCGCGATACTAAATTCCCGATCAACCCCGCTCTCGTTTCCTCTTCATTACGATCGTTGCGTTCGATCTTTGGTCTCACACATTGCGTAAGAAAATAAAAATCCCCTCATCTTGCCATCTTGCGACATGGCCGAACACCGTGCAGGTACCGCAAGGACCAACGCTCAGCTTCGTAGGCGAAGGCGGGAGTGACCTCATCCGTTGTCACTGCGATTGGGGAGTCTGCTGTGCTCTTGAAGAAGCTCTTTGCCCCTCCCACCGGCGAAGCTGAAGATCGTCAGCTCAGGCTATTCGGAGATTTCGCCAAAGAGAATCTGCTTGATAACGAGGATGGAAGGAGGATCTGGGAGGATTGGGCGGAGAAAAAGACCTTGGAGGAGGTCTTGACGCCGGATGAGTCGGACTGTCTCCTCCACGTCCTGCTGCCTGGCCTTTGCCGCGAGGGCGCCAACAAAGAGCGTCTAATCGGCCTCAGCCGTGTCGTTTTCTTTGGGTCTTGGCACCTGGATCTGACATGGCTACTAGCAGGTTATGCTCCGCTTCTCACAGTAGAGGTCGTGCACCCTTTCTTGTATTGGCAGACAGCCGGGATGAGGGGGAGGTTAGGGCGACCGGCGAGCCGGCTCTTAAATCCGTCGAGTCCCTCTGGGTTTTTTTGGTGAAATTCTTCTTTGGCTAACTGAACTGATCCCTGCCATCCTCAACAGCGCTTGGCGACGGATTGAAGCTACGAAAACAAATTATAATATCTTTACAACCGGAATAAGCTACATCGGCTAAGTTCAGTGGCATGACGAATGGCATGAAGCAATTCTCCGCAGCTACACTCACGGTAGCATTCGGCCTCACACCGAGAAGAAGAACCGCTCTAACTCTCAACTTGCAAGCCGCTTCTGGCTCTTGCATCGGCGCCAATTTGAGGAGCGCATCTCAATCTTACAACGCCGAAGAGTTTATTGCCCGCGGTCTCTGTTGGAGAGATATGGAGATCTGGGTCACGAAGCGCGAGGGATGAGGTCACAATTACGTGTGGGTCGAGTTCAAGTTGCGATTCACGAAGACGAAAGATGGCGCGGTGAGTTCCCATGCAAGAGCTGAACTGACATTCAGAACATTCAGAACCTGCGGTATCGCATGATACGAAGGGGATGTGCCTGCATTCAACGGTCCAATGTGGCTATCGGTGGTAGCCGTCGCCGAGGGCGTTCTTGATGGCGACTACATGCTCGTGGATCTCCTGAATCTGCGGCTCGAACGACAGAGCCAGGATATGGATCAAGCAAGATAGGTGAGCTGAGTGGCACCGCGGGTGGTATACAAAGTGGCACCGCGGGCAGTATCTTAAGTGGCAAACTGATACTCGCTTCAGAGCCCATCAAGCTGTCTGTCGTGCGCTCGCAGATGGTCCCCAACCTCGTCCCGAGAACACAGAAGGTCAACATGGCGACCTCACCCACTTTTGCATTCCCGACGTCATCTACAAGGCTGCTTCGTACACAAAGTCCTCCTCAACACCTGCCATATCCCTGGTTACCCTAATCACTTTGCTTCTCACGACATGAGGGTCCTCGTCGTCCATCTGCCATGAGTGTTCCTGTGAGTAAGAGACTTCTTGGATCAGAGCTGATATTCAGCGAATCGCTTGACTGATATACAATTCGGCATGGGCCATTCTATTCTTACCGATAAATGGCGAATACATGAACAACACCAATTTTATCTGCTTTCAGGACGCAATCATGGGTCCAGGGAGCACCAAGTGGGTGTTGCCGAGTGGCATGCCCAGCTGTATTCCCGGTAGCACACTGACAAGAAGTTCAGGGAGAAGCTTGGCAAGCTGTCAAAGATGACGATGGAGCGCGACGTGGACATGACGACATGTCTGGATGCTGTATGGATGTCCGAGCTGCTCGAGGAGCTCAGGGAGTTGCGAGAGAAGCAAAAGATAGTGGACAACGAACTGAAAATCAATTACGGCTCGTGGAAATTGGCGTCGCCCGAGGAAATGGAGGAGCATTGCAAGATATGGTCCGCCTGTAACATGTCGTCGCTCGAAATCGGGATGAAGGCGAGGTCCTCGAGACGATAGTGACCGCACTTCCCTATCCACCCCTCGAACTGCTCGCGAAAGTGCGGAGTTACCCGGCAGGACGGCATCTCAGCTCGCTATGCCTCACCTTAAGCCAATACTGGACCGTCGACCGGTGGCACAACCGGTGGCGGAGCGGGCCGCGAAGGCTATGCACACCTACTGCTCCTCAGCTCAACGCGAGAAAGCAACAGCAAGTCGACGCTGCCGCCGCCGTCACTGTTCGAGCTCGAGCGAGATCTTCAGCAAGTATGACGCCCTCGGAAACAAGATCCATAACCCCTTCTGTCGCGCCTCAGCCCGTCAACCAAGAATCCATCGCCACAATCGCATTTGCTGCTCGACCCGACTGCCGACAAGCTCGTCATGTTTCAAAACGTTCTCGATCTGCCGGCTAGATCAAGCTCAGTATCAGGCTGGTGGCCTGGTATGTGCATGGTCAAGATTGACGGGGAGACGCCTGCCCTATCTGTCAAATCACACTCAAAGACCAGCATATCGCGAACAAGACGACGAATCGGGTTCCGAGCAGAAAGGTTTCCGACATGAAGGTTCACAGTTTCGGTTGCTATCGTCAGCGTCACAACGCGCAGGCTATGCCTGAGGTTTTGGCATCATTCGATCAGAATCAGCATTGCCTCGTCTGCGATCAAGAGGTGCTTGTAGAGCCGGCACAGCGTCGCCCAGTACACCTTGGCGACTCGGAACCAGACGGATGCGTCTGACGGTGCCACTGACTCTGCCACTGGCGATGATGATGCGGAGGAAGATATGACTGCCACGGGCAATGTCGCTGAGGATGCCACGGGAACCGCTAAATCACCCTTCGTGTGGCGTCGACATCTCTGGTCCCAACATCATGAGGGAGATCAGTGCAAATCTTGCGGCGTTCTGCTCACCGGCGACAACGACATGAACCACGCTCATATGGCCACCCGTGACATCTGGGTCTCAAATTCCGTTCAATATTGCATTATCGCATGCCATTCTTCCCCGAACACTTCCCAGACCCTCGCTTCTTCCTTCTCGACCTATGCTTTACCCCGACCCGCGCGAAATGGGAGGCGCACTGCAAGCCGGAACTCGAAAATACTATCTGGGGAGGCAACCTTGCGGTGCCGGGAGAAGGCTGGGCAGAGAGAGACGATGTTATGGCGACCGGTGCCACTCGCCTTGCCTACCAGGCTGCCACTGGGGAGCTTTCTTCTCTCGCGCCTCCGATCGCTCAAGCGCATCAGGACACTCGATTCAACATGATCAGCGTCGAGGTTCATGCCGGAGTCGCTGTTAAGTCGGAGTATTGCTTCTTTTGCCTTCATAACGAGTCCAAGCCATTCGCCATCCGTGCCAAGCCATATCATCATTCCCCCCGCACAGGAACGACACGTTGTCGGCCATCTCATCGATTTGTGGGAGTCCGATCATCGAGAGCTCCTTCCGGCGTCGAAGCCGAAATGGGGAGAACATTACAAGGCTCCGGCTGACGCGTTATCCGCTCCCATGAAGCACCGATGCCCCGATCTCGCCTGTCAATTCAACCAGATTGACATGCTAAGTTA
>JAABUK010002121.1_pt1 | contig 36364 bp, 35 predicted proteins | sample 5559141 | NCBI WGS metagenome assembly JAABUK01 (sample SAMN10711869, study PRJNA513367) | rock metagenome | isolation source: Antarctica rocks | place: Antarctica: Victoria Land, Pudding Butte nord | collected 2016-01-03
CCAACTGGACCCCATGCGGGTCAGTCTCAAGAAGAAACGCAAGCGGCTCGGATGGAACGATGCCTCCTTAGAGCAACTCCTAGCTCATATTTGCCGACAACTCACATAGTGCGGTTAGTCTGGGTAGGCCGTCAGGTCCACATCTTTCGAAAAAGCATAGGTATAGCCCACGCTCAGCCCCGAAAACAGGTCGTGCGGGTGCTGCTTGTCGATGAGTGGCTGGCCTTTGTACGACTCCCCGGTTTGAAATAGCAGCGGGTAGCCGCCGCGCGTTTCGGTCAGCGCGTCGAGGCTCATCATCAGGCTCAGGTTCAGCAGCCCACGCTCGCCCACCCGGCGCTGGGCCATGGTCATAAACCAGTTGGGGCCGTCCACGGTGCTGCGTTGGCCGCGCGCGCCGTCGTGGTTGAAGTTCTGGCTGGTGTAGCGCCCGAAGGCCGCGCCGTGGTACATCAGCATCCAGGGGCCTTTGTGCTGCATCCACATGTACATGTCGGTCTGGTCGGGCTGCCAGGCCGTGCCCGAGCCGTTGCGCGACATCGGCAGGTTGCGCGAGTAGGCGTGGCTCATTATGCCCATGCCGCCCATGTCCATGCCGCTCATGCCCTGCATACCAGCCATATCGTGGTGGGCCGTGTCGGTGGGCATGGCCATGCCGCCCATTGGGGCCGGTTTGGCGCGGTGGGTGGTATCTATTGGGGCAGGCTTGGCGGCGGGCATGGTCATGCCCGGCATGGCGTGGTGGTCGTGCTGCGCCAGGGCAGGGGTAGCAGCCAGGGCCGCGGCCAGCAACAGAAGGGGGGTAGGCTTGCGCATGGAGCGAGGTAGTTAATCAACTGCTCATCTAACGCAACTGGCCGCCCGAAGGTCGCGCGCCGGGCCGGTAAGGTTCGGCCGGCGGGCGTACATAATTCCGGCTTTCACAGACTTATCCCCTGATTTTGTATGCTACATGCCCGCACTTTGCACCTACTCTGGCCTACCCCCTCTCGTATAAAGAACCAGCCCGCTACCGTGGCTACCTAACTTCCTTTTCCCTATTCCTTATGAAAAATGCTCCTGTTGAAAACCGCGCCGTCCTCGATGCCCTGGCCCGCTGCATAGCCGCCTGCGAATATTGCGCCGACGCCTGCCTCTCGGAAGACAACATCCAGATGATGGTCGGCTGCATCCGCACCGACCGCGACTGCGCCGACATCTGCCGGGTTACGGCCGCCTTCATCGCCCGCAACTCGGCCCACGCGCCCCACATTATGAAGGAGTGCATCGAGATTTGCCAGAAGTGCTACGACGAGTGCTCGCAGCACAAGCACGACCACTGCCAGCAGTGCGCAGAGGCTTGCAAAGCCTGCCTCGACGCCTGCAAAAGCTACCAGGCATAAACCGGCTGTCCTTGCGAGCGTAACAAAGTGAAGCGCGGCAATCTTTCCTAATCGTCGGGGTAGTAACCCTAACGTGAAGGAAAGATTGCCGCGCTTCACTTCGTTACGCTCGCAAGGACAATTACTTAGCCCAGCGCGTCGAGCGAGAGGCGCTCGGGCTGAAGCATCCGGCGAAACTCACTCACCGAGCGGCCCGTCACCTGCCGAAACTGATTGCTCAGGTGCTGGCCCGAGCTGTAGCGCAGCTGGTCGGCAATCTGCACCAGCGTCATCTCACCGTAGCTGAGCAGCTCCTTCACGCGCTCTATCTTCATGCGAATGAGGTACTTCTCGATGGTCAGGTTGGCCGTGCGCGAAAATACCTTGCTCAGGTGGGAGTAGGTAGTGGCAAAGCGGTCAGCCAGAAAAGCCGAGGTCGTGAGGGGCGCCGGCGCGGTGCGCAGGTGCTCCAGGTACTCTTGCAGCACGGCCTTGATTTGCTCGGTCAGCTGCTCGGCGCGGTCGAGCAGCACGTCGAAGCCGGCTTCGCGCAGCAGCGGGGCCACCACGCGGGGGTCAACGGGCGTGCTCGGCGCCAGCTGAGCCGTGCCGAGCGTTACGCTGGTGGGCTCATAGCCGGCTTTCACCAGCAAGTTCTGAACTGCCTCGACGCAGCGCGGGCAAACCATATTTTTGATGTGCAGCAGAGTGGTTTTCACGGACTAGAATTAAGGTAAAATAGGTGAACGACGGGGCCCAGCCGGCTGGCGGTTGGGCTGGCTGGCCCGGCGTGCCGGGGCAGGCGTAGGGGCTCCCAGCCAGCTTTTGCCAAACCAATGGGTGCTGGCCCAGCCAATAAACGGAATTACGGCTAGAAAAGTAACGGATAACAAACAAAAACCTACAAAAAACGCGCTCGCCAGCCGCCCCACGAACCGGTCGCCGAAGCCAAACAAATACAGTACCAGGCTGGCACTCAGCACGAAGCTGATGGTGGCCAGCACGCCCACCCGCCGCCAATTATAGGTGGCCAGGCGGCGGCGCAGGCGTTGCGAGCGGGTAGGGGGGGTAGGGCGGGCCATCGGGGCAAATTTACCGCCGCCGCCGCAACCGCGCCGCGGCCGGGTAGCCGGCCCCGAATTTTTGGGCGCATCGCTGGCCGAGGCTCGGAGCGGCGGTAGTACCTTGCGCCTGGTTTTTCTCACTGCCTGCCCTCGCCGGGGGCGGTCGCTATTTTTTCTATTCCATGACTACCCGCACTTTCCGCTTGCTCGGGCTGGCATTTGCCCTTCCTCTTTTTCTTAGCGCATGCAGCGACCACCCAGAGGCGGGGGCCGTCAACGTAGAGCTAGGGTCTTACAAAGGGGAGTATGCGCTGCCGCGTCAAGGTACCCCTAACGGCGATTCGCTCACGGCTGGCCTCACCCACGATAATGCCCGCCGGCCCACGGGCAAGCAGCTCTACAAAGATGCCGCCCGCTCGGCCGATAAAAACCACGACGGCGTAGCTGACAAATAATCGCGGATTGAGCGGATGTGAATGGCGCCAAACCGCTCTTTAATTTAACTGATGTTACGCCCTCAGCATCCTGATTGAGCCGCGAAGCGGCGGTGTGTTAGCAGTAAAAAATGATTTTCAACACTGAGCCGCAACCGAAGGTCAGCGAAGCTAAAGTGGCGGCACGCCTTGTTTCCTGCAAATAGGGTTGTTCAATGGAAAGTGCCGCCGCTTTAGCTTCGCTGACCTTCGGTTGCGGCTCAAAACATTATGCTAATCAATCAGCTACCAATATGCCGCCGCTCTGCGGCTTTGACCAAATGCTGACGGCGTAACATTCGGCTACTAACGCAACCCCGTTTAGGAGAAGTGGGCGAAGTGCTGGTGCGCGTCTCCGACGGGTGCCAGTACTTTTTAAACGGCATCATTTACTAAAATACGTAACCCCGATGCCCTACGCCTGGATAAGCCCCAGCCCGCTGCTAGCCGGCCTCGTCAGTCAGTTTTGGCAGCTGGACAACCCGACGACAGTGCCCGAAGCGTTTACCGTCCTGCCCGACGGCGAGTGTGAGTTGGTGCTCACCTTACAGTCCAGCCACGCGCTGCAGGTCATGCTGTTTGGGGTGGGCACCGCTCCCTTGTCGCTGTCGTTAGCCCCGCACACTACCTGGCTGGGCGTGCGCTTCCCGCTGCTGGCCGCCGACTACCTGTTTCCGGGCCCGCTGCCGCTCAACGGCCAGCTCGACTTGCCCGCTGATTTCTGGGACCTGCACACCCTGCCGGCCTTGACGTTGCCCGCCCTGGCCGCGCACCTCACTGCCCGCTTCACGGCCCGCCTGGCAGGGCACCCCCCGGACCCGCGCAAGCAGCAGCTCTTTCAGCACCTCTACCAGCAAGCTGGTACGCAACCAGTGGCCCAGCTGGCCGCCACGGCCGGCTGGGCACCCCGCCAGCTTAATCGTTATTTTCGCCGCCAATTCGGCTTGTCAATCAAGACGTTCAGCAGTGTGCTGCGGGCCTACACCGCGGCCCGGCAGCTGCGGCTGGAGGACCTGCTGCCTTCTGGCTACTACGACCAGTCGCACGGCATTCGGGAGTTGAAGAAATACCTGGGGGCCACGCCCCGGCAATTGCGCCGGGACGACCGATTTATCCAATTGCGCCTCGCCTAGCGCCCGGACCTTTGCGGGGCGCAAGCGGAACCGCTGCCGCATCACTCCCAAAGGACCGATTTATGAACCAGGCAATCGACCAGGGCGAGGCCATCCTCCCCTATAAATTCATGCAACCCGCTGCCGCGCAGGTAGCGAAAACCGACCACCACCGCACGTACCACGACGTGGAGTTTGCCATCCTGGCGGGCTTCCGGCCGCTGGTGCTGGACCTGACTATTCCGCTGGACCAGCGCGGGCCAGTGCCCATCGTGGTGTATATCCATCCGGGGGCGTGGCTCACGGGCAGCCACAAGTCCACCGGCGTTTACCGCAACATGGCCCCGATTCAGACGAGCCTGCTAGCGGCAGGGTTCGCGGTGGCCTCGGTGCAATACCGGCTCGCGGCCGAAGCCTTGTTTCCCGCCTGTCTCCACGACGTAACCGCCGCCGTGCGGTGGCTCCGGTACTTCGCCCCCGAACTGGGCCTCGACCCCAACCGCCTGGGTACTTGGGGTGAATCGTGCGGCGGCCATCTCTCCACGTTCCTGGCCCTGAACCTGACCGACGAAACTCTCATTGGTTCGGTGGGCGTTACGGGCGTCAGCTCGGCAGTGCGGGCGGCCGTCAGCTGGTACCCGCCCATCGACTTTCTGGCGATGCATGAACAGGCAGTGCCCGGCACGAAAGCCGACCATAACGCGCCTGACTCCCCAGAATCGCGGTTGATTGGGGCCGGGCTGCTGGCTGCTCCCGAGCGGGCACGCCAAGCTAGTCCCCTTACCTGGGCGAATGCCGCCGCCGCCCCCCTGCTGTTGGTTCACGGGGAAGACGACCACATCGTGCCGCCCCAGCAGAGCCAGACGATGCAGCAGGCGCTGCAAGCCCTTGGCACACAGGTCCACTGCACGCTGGTTGCGGATGCTGACCATCAGCTCGCCGGCGTCGATACTGCCCCCTACCTGGTGCAGTCCGTCGCCTTTCTGCGCCAGCAATTGCAGCACTAGCGCGGTTTCCACGCAGATACACTTAGTTAAAAGTTAAAATACTATCAAGCCGAGTTTTAACTCTTCACTTTTAACTAACTTAAAATACGTGCATTGACTTGAGAGCCGCTGTAGCAGCCGGCTCAAGTGGTAGAAACGGCACTCCACAGCCTTAATTTTCGTGGGGGCAGCATCGCAGCATTGGCCCGCCCGCCGTACAAAAGCTACTTGTCAACCTGCTCCTCCCAGCCGATGCTACGGGGCCTACCGCTTATCTGGCCGGCCGCCGCGCTAGTGGGTTCGTTCAAATGGGCTTCTAAGCCCGTGGCCGGCGTCGGACCCGTCGAACTCAACAAATAATCTGTGTACAAGTCCAGCGTGCAAGTCGTCATAAGCGTAGTAAACGGGCAGGGTACGACGGCGTAACATCAGTAACTTAAGAAGGCCTCTCTTTCTTCGCGAAAGAGAGGCCTTCTTGTTAGCCCGGCTACCAAGTCGTGAGCGTGAGCGCCATTCGCATCCGCGAAATCCGCGTCATCCGCTCAATCCGCGATTTAGTAGAATACGAAGCCGTTGGGGCCTACTTTCACCGTAAACGAGTCGATGGCGGCCCCGCCGGCGGCCGGGTAGCGCAGAAAGCGGCCGTTGGTGGTGTAGCCGGTCGAAACGGCCGCGTAAAGCGTATTGTCGCGCGGGTCGATGCCAAAGCCATTGAAATCACGGCGAATGAAGGGCGTGGCGGGTAGCGCCGTGGCCGTCGTGCTCATCTTATACTCGGCCCCGTTAAAGCCGTAGTACAGCTGGGTTTTGTCGGGGCTGATGCGCAGCTGGCTGGGGCTACCCCCGGCAAAAGCCAGCTTGAGCTGCGTGGCCGGGCTGGCCGCCGCAAAACGCACCAGGGCACCGGGCGTACTGCTGATGACATTGTACGGCGGCGTCGAATTATAGACCGTGAAGCCCGAGCACAGTGCCCAGATATTGCCGGCCTGGTCGGCCACCACGTTGCGCGGGCCATCGCTGACGGTGACGGTGGAGGTTACTTTGTTGGTAGCCGCATCAATAACTGATACCGTATTATCGTAGCTGTTAGGCACATATAATAGGCCATTGAGCGCGATGAGCTGCTCGGGGTTGCGGCCCACCGTGATGCTGTCGATAACGGTGTTGGTGGTCAGGTTCAGCACCATCACCTTGCCGGGCTGGTAGTTGGTGTAGGGCCCGCGCCACGACGTAACGTAGCCCCGCGTGGCCGAGGTGGAGGCGAAATAGCGCGGCTGCCGAATGTTGCGGATGGTCGCCAGGGACTTGAAATCGGGCACGCTCACGACTTCCACTTTATTGGAGGCATTGACGCAGATGTAGCCCTGCGTACCCGCGATGCCCATATCCTGTATCACGTCGCCGAGCGCCGCGCCATTGTTAATCGTGCCGAAGGCATCCGGTAGCAAGGCTTTACTGGCGGTGCCGAAGGCGCTTATAACGCCATCGCCCTTGCCAAACTGGCCTTCGCTCAGGATGTAAACGCCCGGCGCCGAAGGTACCGAAGGGCCCGCGTCCTCTTTTTTGGGGTCGCAGCCCACCAGCACGGTGGCGCCTAGCAAGAAGGCAAGCAGAGATTTTTTCATAGAGAAAGGGAAAAGGCTGAGTTCAATCAGCTAAAAAAGGAAGTGGTAAAAGGGAAGAGGTTCAAAATCAGTGATAATCGAAGCGCAGGCTAACGCTGAGCGCACGCGGTGGCGCGGGCCGGGCCGGATAGCTGTCGTAGGTGCGGTTGAGCAGGTTGGTGCTCTGCACGAGCAGCGTCAGGCCGGTGCGGTGGGGTAGGGGCACCGTGCGGCCCAGCGTGGCCCCAAGCAGCCCCACCGCCGGCAAAAAGCTGCTGGCCGACGCATCGGTGTAAGCGAAGCTGCTGAAGGTGAACGCCGCGCTGGCCAGCCAGCCGCGCCACGCGTGGTCGGTGCTGAGGCTGGCGCGGTGCAGCGGCACGTAGGCCAGCTGCACGCCCACGGGGTCGGTATCGGCGGCAATGCCCCGCGTTTTTTCGGTTTGGGTGAGGCTGTAGCTGGCCCGCGCCGCCGCGCGGTAGCGGCCCTGGCGCAGGCGCAAGGCCGAGCTGGCTTCGAGGCCCTGGCTGCGCACCTGGCGCAGGTTGCGCGGCGTGTAGGTGCCGCCCGCGCCCAGCGGCAGCCACTGCACCCAGTTGTCTACCAGCTGGTAAAAGGCGGTCAGCTCCGTTTCGAGGGCCAGGCGCGCGGCCGGGCTCAGACGGTGGCGCACGCCTGCCTCGTAGCCGCCGCCCGCTTCGGCCAGCAGGTCGGGGTTGCCGCCGGGGCGCCAGTAGCGCTCGTTAAGGGTAGGGGCGCGGTACGTACGCGCCGCGCTGGCCTTGAGCGTGAGGCCCGGCCGCTCGGCGGGGGGTAGGGAGTCGGCGGCCGTTGCCATAGGCTGGTACAAATCCCACTCCAGGCCCACGGTGGGCGTGAGGGGCGCCAGGCCCGCTGGCAGCGCCGCCTGGCGCAGGTTGGCCGACAGGCGGAGGGTAGGGCGCGGGTCGTAGCGCAAGAGCGCGAAGGCAGCGGCCCGGTTTTCGGCGATTGGCTCGTCGCCGTAGCCATCGACCACGGCGGCAAAGTGCTGGGCCTCTGCGCCCAGGCGCAGGCTGGCGCGCTGGCCCAGCGGGGCCGTGTAGTCGGCCTGGCTTTGGGTGGTGCGCACCCGCGAGTTGCTGCTGGCGCCCTGGTCGGAATAATTGATGATGTCCTCAAACCATGCCCCGCGCACCGACCACTGCCCGCCGCCGGTGGTGGTGCGCCGGTAGCCCAGCACCAGCCGGCGGCTCTGGTCGATTTCGCGGGCATTGGAGCCGGCCACGCTGGTGCCCTGCTGAATCTCGCGGTCGGCGTCGGTCAGCCACACCGACGCGGTCAGCTCCCCGGCCGTGCCCACGCGCCACGCCAGGTCGGGGCTGATGCTCCACTGGTGGCGCAGGGCCGCGTTTTGCAGGGTGTAGCGCACCAGGCCGGCGGGCTCGCGCGCCAGGTAAGGGTAGTTGTTTTGGGCTTCGCGGTAGCTGGCGGCCACGCGCACGGCCAGGGTGGGGGTAGCCGCGCGGGCTTCCACGTTGCCGCCCCGCAAGCCAAAGCTGCCGGCATCGGCCTGCACGCTGCCGCGCAGGCCGGGCCGCCAGTCGGGCTCGGTGCGCAGCACGATGGCCCCGCCCACCGCCCCGCTGCCGTAGAGCGCCGCGGCCGGGCCAGGCTGCACCGAAAGCTGCGTATTGCCGCTGATAGGCAGCAGCGACAAGTCGTTCTGGCCCAGCGTGGGCAGCATGATATTCAGCCCGTTCCAGAGCACGGCCGTGTGCTGCGCCGCCGTGCCGCGCAGCGAAATAGTAGCCAGCTGCCCCGGCCCGTAATTCTTAATATACAGCCCGAGCCGGCCCCCGAGCACGTCGGTGGCGGTGCCGCCGCGGTACTGCGCCAGCACCGCCGAGTCTACTTCCAGCCGGCGGCTGCCCACCGCAAAGCGCTCGGGCCGCACGGCGCGCACCTGCGCCTCGGGCAGCCGGTGGGCGCGGGTGGTGAGGGTATCGGGGCGGGGCAGGGGGGTAGGGCTGGCCTGCCCCCGCGCCGGCCCGGTGCTGGCTGCCAGCAGCCCACCCGCCAGGGCACAGCTTGCCCACCAGCGCGTAAAGCCACCAAGGTGTATTTGTAAATAACTAAAAATCAACACGAACTAAATTTTCCAACGAAAATTCAGTCCAAAACCCGGCAATAAATCAGTAGCCGAAGCTGCCAACTACCGCGAGGCTGAGGCCGAAAACCACCGCCTACCCCCGTCCTGACGGACCGGCGCTGGCGAGCGTTCTCATTCTCCGCTCGTCCTCCGCGAGCGCTGAACCTGGTAATGCCCTGGCAGGTCTCCTGGCTTGCGCTGCCGGGTGGGCGGCCTTCCCACCAGCCTGGCTATCAAGTGATAACCAAGGCCGGCAGTGGCGTGGGGTGCCCACCCCGATGTAGCGCGTACAGTTGCGGGGACAGCTCCGGCATTGAACCGGATTCCCTTTTCAACCTCGCTCCGTGGGTAGGAGTCTGGTCACCGTGGCGGGCGCAAAGATAGACCGCAGATTTAAACTGATTCAACGGATTACGCGGATACGCTCCCTGCGGGAGCTGGCTGGGCGGCTGGGCTGGCCGAGTGGGGCAACCCGAGCGGGCGCGGTAGAGTACTGATTGACTAGAACCCGAGTCTTAAATTAAGCCCAACGCAGCGCAATGGCATCGGCGGCGCGAGTACGCCCGCATCGTCAGCCCGCGCTAGCGGGCGTATCCGCGTAATCCGTTGAATCCGTTAAATCTGCGATTTTATCAGCGCCCCGACGTGCTGCTCATCGCCCGCGAGCTGCTGGGTAAGCGCGTTTGCACCTGTATTGATAATGAGCTGACCACCGGCCGCATCGTCGAAACCGAGGCCTACCGGCACGAGGGCGACCCCAGCATCACGCTGCACTTGCAGCGCAAGGCCCGGCAGGCGCGGGCGCTGTACCAGCCCGGCGGCCACGCCTACCTCTACACCGTGTACCGGGTGCACACGCTTTTCAATATCACGGTGCACGACGCCGAGCACCCCGACGCGGTACTCATCCGGGCCATCGAGCCGCTCGCAGGAATCGACGTGATGCTGCGTCGCCGCGGCTTGGCCAAAGTGGCCCGCAACCTCACCGCCGGCCCCGGCGTGCTGAGCCAGGCGCTGGGCCTCACGCCCGCCCTCAACGGCGAGCCGCTCACCGGCCCCCGCATCTGGCTCGAAGACGCGGGCGAAATTATTGAGGAAGAAGCTGTTATCGCCAACTCCCGCGTGGGCCTGGAGTATGCCGGCGCCGAAGCCGTGGCCCTCCCCTGGCGTTTTCGCCTGAAGGACAGCCAGTGGACCAGCCCGGCGAAGTAATCAATTATCAATTATCAATAATCAGTTATCAGCCAGGAGACAACACAAATCTGTTGACTGATAATTGATTATTGATGATTGATAATTGCCAAGTGGTGCCGCTCGTCCTTCACGGCGTTGTGGATGTCCCAGGTGATTTCGTGCTCGAAGGCGTGGCGGCGCACGGGGCAGTCGGGCATGTGGCACAGCGAGCAGGCGGCGAAGGAGCACGGGTCGGCGTGCACGAACATCTCAACCTCCACGGCCGCGAATCGGGCCCGAATTAGCTCCTCGACCTCATGGATTTCGGTGTGGACCTTTTCCAGCGAGAAGTAAAACGGCATCTGCATGTGGCAGTCGATGTGCAGGTTGGCGCCGTAGCGCTGCACGCGCAGATTGTGCACGTCTATCCAGCAGGGGCGGCGCAGGCGCTGCAATTCGGCAATAACCTCGGCCACGGTCGCACTATCGCTCTCGTCCATGAGGCCGGATACGGAGCTTCTAACCAGCTGATAGCCATTGAATAAGATAAAAGCGCCCAACGCCAGCGCCGCACCCGCGTCGAAGCGGATGATGCCCGTGAAATGCACCAGCACCAGCGCCGCCGACGACACAATGCTCGTGAGCGCGTCGATGTAGAGGTGCTTGCCATCGCCCACCAGCGCCACCGACTGCACCCGCCGCCCGGCCCGTACCAGCCACAGGCCCAGCCCAAAATTGACCAGCGCCGTGCTCGCCAGCAGCGCCACCCCCCAGTTGGGCCGCGCCACCGGGTGCGGGTGAATAAAGCTCAGCGTGGCGCTGTAGAGGATAAATACGCCCGCGATAAAAATCAGCGCGCCCTCAAAGCCCACCGACAAATACTCGATTTTACCGTGACCGTAGGGGTGGTTTTCGTCCTTGGGCAGGTCGGCCAAGTAGAGGCTGTAGAGCGCGAAGCCGCTGGTAAACACGTTGATGATGCTCTCCAGTGCGTCCGTGAGCACCACCTGCGATAAGGTGAGGCGGTAGGCGTAGAACTTGGTGAGCACCAAGACGATGCTCACGACCAGCGAGAGCAGGCCCAGGCGGCGCTTGAGGCCAGGCGATGCGGACATAAAAAGCAGGTTGGGCACGTAAAGGTCGGCATGGCCGCCCGCACTCCGGCCCCTACCCCCCTTTGTGGCTCGGAAGGCAACTTTTTCCAAGGAAAATCAGTATTTAGGGTGACTTAAAAATATTTTTAGGTTAGCCTAAAAATTAACGTTACCTTTGTTTTAGTTATTGAAAACCTACGCTTTGCTACCAACTGCTATCCCCGCTACTGACACTGAAAACACAGCTGCGGCCGAGCCTGGCTGGCGCCACGCCCGCCAGGGCACCTCACTGAGTGAAGTGCACGCTAGCATCGCAATGCCGGCCGAGGGCGCCTCATTCTGGCGCAAGTTCCGGGCCTACTGGGGGCCGGGCCTACTGGTGGCCGTGGGCTACATGGACCCCGGCAACTGGGCCACTGACTTGGCCGGCGGCGCCCGCTTTGGCTACACGCTGCTGAGCGTGGTCTTGATTTCTAACCTGTTCGCCATGCTTTTGCAGCACCTGGCAGCCAAGCTGGGCATCGTAACGGGCCGCGACCTGGCCCAGGCCTGCCGCGACCATTATTCCAAACCCGTAGCCATTGGCCTGTGGGTGCTTTGTGAAATCGCCATCGCCGCCTGCGACCTGGCCGAAGTCATCGGCTCGGCCATCGCCCTCAACCTGCTCTTCGGCCTACCCCTGCCCTGGGGCGTGGCCTTCACCACCCTCGACGTGCTGCTGGTGCTGCTGCTCCAAAACAAAGGCTTCAAGATAATTGAGAGCCTGGTGGCGGGGCTCATCTTCTTGATATTCACCTGTTTCGCCTATGAGATAATTGCCTCGCGCCCCGATTGGCTGGGGCTGGCCAAGGGCCTGGTGCCGCAGCTGCGAGTCGTCACCAACCCGGCCATGCTCTACGTTGCCATCGGCATTCTGGGCGCCACCGTGATGCCCCACAACCTGTACTTGCACAGCAGCATCGTGCAGGTGCGCCAGATTGAGCCCACTGAGGCCGGCAAGCGCTCGGCCATCAAATTCGCCACCATCGACTCGACGGTGGCGCTGTTTCTGGCGTTTTTCGTGAACGCGGCCATCTTAGTTACGGCCGCCGCCGCCTTCCACGGTAAGGGCCACGACGACGTGGCCGACATTGCCGACGCCCACAAGCTGCTGACGCCGGTGCTGGGCGCGGGGGCGGCCAGCGTCATCTTCGCCATCGCCCTGCTGGCCTCGGGCCAAAGCTCCACGCTGACGGGCACCCTGGCCGGCCAGATTGTGATGGAAGGCTTTCTGAATCTGCGCCTTAAGCCCTGGCTACGCCGGCTCATTACGCGGCTGGTGGCCGTGGTGCCGGCGCTGGTAGTAGCCATCCTCTACGGTGAAAAAGGTACGGGCCAGCTGCTGGTACTCAGCCAGGTTATCCTGTCGTTGCAGCTCTCCTTCGCGGTGGTGCCGCTGGTGCTGTTCACCAGCGATAAGCTGAAAATGGGCGTCTTCGTGAACCGCCCCTGGGTGCGCGTGCTGGCCTGGGCCGTGGCGGGGCTGATTATCGTGTTGAACGTGTTTTTGCTCTGGCAAACGATGCTGGGAAATGAGTAGCGCTGTTCAGGCGGCAGACCCCACCCCCTACCCCTCCCCTTCGGGAGAGGGGGGACTGACGAGTTCAACGTAAGGGCTGCCGTGGCTCCCCTCTCCCGAAGGGGAGGGGTAGGGGGTGGGGTGAGCGTTAAATCAATACGGTTTCCATTTTTCAAGCGGCTGCGAAGCAGGCGCCGGGCAGCGCCTTGCCGTTGTTCACCAGGTTTTTACACAGAATTTTATGAAGCAACTTCTTCTCTTACTACTCTTTATGCCGCTCTGGGCGCTGGCCCAAGCCCCGCTGCGGGGCCAGGTGCAGGACTTGGCTGGCCAGCCGGTGCCCTTTGCCAGCGTGGCGGTGCCGGCCCTCGTCCAGGGCACTACGGCCGATGAGCGGGGACGCTTTACCCTCGCGGGGCTGCCAGCGGGCCCGCAGCGGCTGCAAGTGAGCGCCGTAGGCTACGCCCCAGCTACCCTGGCCGTGACGCTGCCACTTGACAAGCCACTCACCATCAAGCTGAAAAGTGAAGGCAGGGAGCTGGGTGAAGTGGTGGTGACGGGTGTAGGCCGGGCCACCGAGCTGCGCCGCTCGCCGGTACCCATCGTGGCGCTGTCGGGCAAGGAAATGCGGCTCAATGCTAACGCCAACGCCATTGACGCCGCCGTGCGCGGCATTCCAGGCTTGGCGGCCGTGACGACGGGGCCCAACGTCAGCAAGCCCTTTATTCGCGGGCTGGGCTACAACCGGGTGCTGACCTTGTTCAACGGCCTGCGCCAGGAGGGCCAGCAGTGGGGCGACGAGCACGGCATTGAGGTGGATGGCTACGGCGTGGACCGCGTGGAGGTGGTGAAAGGCCCGGCCAGCCTGCTCTACGGCTCCGATGCCGTGGCGGGGGTAGTAAATTTATTGCCCGCCCTGCCCAGTGGCCCGGCGGGCGGGCTGCACGGCGAAGTGCTGAGTGAGTATCAGTCCGTCAATGGGTTAATTGGGAATTCGCTGGGGCTGAATTACCAGCAGAATGGTTTTCAGACCAGCTTTCGCGCCAGCCACCGCCTGGCCCGCGACTACCGCAACCCGGTTGATGGCCGGGTGTACAACACTGGCTTTCGGGAGCTGAACCTGACCGGCATGGTGGGCGTGCAAAAAGCCTGGGGCGGCGCGCACCTCTGGCTCACGGCCTTCGACGACCACCAGGAAATCCCGGACGGCAGCCGCGACTCGCTGAGCCGGCGCTTCACCCGGCAGGTATTCGAGGGTGGCCAGGATGATAGTAGAAACCGGCCGGTGGTGAGTGAGCAAGAGCTGAAAAGCTACGGCATCACTGACTTGCGTCAGCATATCCGGCACTACCGCGCCTTCGGTACCACGGAGGTGCGCTTTGGGCCGGGCGAGCTGCGCCTGCTGCTGGGCGTGCAGCAAAACCACCGCCAGGAATTCAACCACCCCACCGTGCCCGCCCAGCCCGGCCTCGACCTGCGCCTGACCACCGCCAATTACCAGGCCCGCTACCTGCTCGACGCCTGGCGCGGCTACGAGCTGACGGTGGGCGCCGGCGGCATGAGCCAAGACAACCAGCACCTGAATGCTACCGACTTCCCCATTCCGCCCTACCGGCTCTTCGACCTCGGTGGCTTTGGGCTGCTGAAAAAAGCCTTCGGCGCGCTGGAGCTGACCGGCGGCCTGCGCTACGACACTCGCCAGGTGCGCTGGAACGACTTTTACGTGGCGCCCAACCCCGCCACCGGCTTCGACGGCGCGGCGGGGGGTAGGGCGCCGGGCGCGCAATTGCAGTTCGCCGCCTTTGCCAAAACCTACCGGGGCCTCTCGGCCAGCCTGGGCGGCAGCTACGCCGCGGGCGAGCACCTGGTGCTGCGGGCCAACCTCTCGCGGGGCTACCGCGCCCCCAACATTCCCGAAATCGGCTCCAACGGTCTCGACCCCGGCGCGCACATCATCTATTTGGGTAATAGGGATTTTACGCCCGAGTTTAATTGGCAGGAAGACGTGGGCGTGCTCTGGAAATCGGCCGATTTGGAGGCCAGCGCGGAGGCGTTTTACAACCACGTCGAAAATTTCATTTACCAGGCCAGGCAGTACGACGCCCAGGGCCAAGCCCTGACCGACGCGCTGGGCAACTCGACCTACCAGTTTGAGCAGGCCGCCGCCAACCTCTACGGCGGCGAAGTGGCCTTCAACCTGCACCCCACGGCCCTGCCCTGGGCCAGCCTGCGCACCGGCGCGGCCCTGGTTATCGGCCTCAATGAGAACCCCGCCCTGCGCGAGCGGGTAGGCGACGCCGGCCTCTACCTGCCGCTGATACCCGCGCCCCAGGCCCGCGCCGAGCTGCGCCTCACCGCGCCCGAGCGGGGGGGTAGGCGCCTCACCGCCAGCTACCTGCGCTTCATGGTAGAAGCCACCGCCACCCAAAACCGCTTCTACGCCGTGGACGGCGCCGAAACCCGCACGCCCGGCTACGTGCTCTGCGGCCTGGGCGCGGGCACCAGCCTGCGCACCAAAAGCGGCCGCGAAGCCGTGCAGCTCGTGTTGCAGGCCGACAACCTCTTCAACGTGGCTTACCAGGCCCATCTCAACCGGCTGAAATACTTCGAGTACTACGCCGCCTCGCCCAGCGGCCGGCTGGGTATTTACAGCCCCGGCCGCAACCTGAGCGTGAAGGTAGTGGTGCCGTTTTAGTGGGGTAGGGCGCGGAGGGCGACGCTTTTACCGCCCCGCCCGAACCACCCGGCCCCCGCGTAGGTTTGTAGTCCCGTGCCTAGTTCTTCGCCCCGCCTGCTGCTCATTACCCCGCCGCTCACGCAGCTCAATACCCCGTACCCGGCCACAGCCTACATCAAGGGCTTTTTGGGAACGCGGGGCTACGAAGTACGCCAGGCCGACCTCAGCATCGAGCTGGTGCTCAGGCTGTTTTCGAAGGAAGGCCTGACGCGGGTATTCGACGAAATTGAGGCCAGCGGCTACGCCCTCAGCGACAATGCCCGGCGGATGCTGCGCCTGCGCCGCCGCTACGAGGCCACCATTGGCCCGGCCATCCGGTTTTTGCAAAACAAGGACCTCACGCTGGCCCCGCGCATCTGCCACGGCCGCTTTCTGCCCGAAGCCAGCCGCTTCGATAACGTGGCTGACCTCGAAACGGCCTTCGGCACGATGGGCCTCACCGACCAGGCCCGCCACCTGGCTACGCTGTACTTAGAAGACCTCGCCGACCTGGTGAAAGAAACCGTGGGCCCGCAGTTTGGCCTCTCGCGCTACGCCGAAAGCCTGGCCATGTCGGCCACCCACTTCGACCCGCTGCACGACGCCCTGCAAGCCCCGCCTAACCTGGTTGACAGTATGTTAGTAGAGCTGCTGGATGCGCTGCTGGCCGAAGCCAAGCCCGACATCGTAGGCTTCACCGTGCCCTTCCCCGGCAACCTCTACGCCGCCCTGCGCCTGGCCCAGCGCATCAAGCAGGTCAGCCCCGCCACCGTGACCGTGATGGGCGGCGGCTACCCCAACACCGAGCTGCGCGGCCTGAACGAGCCCCGCTTTTTCGACTACATTGACTACCTCACGCTCGATGATGGCGAAGGGCCGTGGCTGCGCTTATTCGGGTATTTGCAGGATAGAAAGGATAAAAAAGAACGTCATGCTGAGCTTGCCGAAGCATCTCGCTCGCCTCCTATGAGTTCGTTCAATGAGGCGAGCGAGATGCTTCGGCTAGCTCAGCATGACGCTCTCACTGGCGACGGCCGCCACTTGCTCCAGCGCACCTTCCTGCGCAACGAAGCCGGGCAGGTCGAATACATCAACTACCCGCACCCCGATATCCCGCACCCCGAGGTGGGTACGCCCGATTACTCTGACCTCAAGCTCACTGATTACCTGTCGGTTATCGAGGTGCTGAACCCCATGCACCGCCTCTGGAGCGACGGCCGCTGGAACAAGCTCACCGTGGCCCACGGCTGCTACTGGAAGCGCTGCTCGTTTTGCGATGTTACGCTCGACTACATCGGCCGCTACGAGGCCGCGCCGGCCACGCTGCTGGTCGATAGAATCGAGCAAATCGTGGCCCAGACCGGCCAGACCGGCTTTCATTTCGTGGACGAGGCCGCCCCGCCGCTGGCCCTGCGTGATTTGGCCATCGAGCTGCTGCGGCGGCGCGTCAGCATCAGCTGGTGGGGCAACATCCGGTTCGAAAAAACCTTCACGCCCGACCTCTGCCGGCTGCTGGCCGCCTCGGGCTGCATCGCCATCAGCGGCGGGCTGGAAGTGGCGTCGGATAGACTGCTGGCCCTCATGGAAAAGGGCGTGACCATCGCCCAGGTGGCGCGCGTCACGCAGGGCTTCACGGCGGCGGGCATCCTGGTGCACGCCTACCTCATGTACGGCTTCCCGACCCAAAGCGCCCAGGAAACCGTTGATTCGCTGGAAGTCGTGCGGCAGCTTTTCGAGGCCGGCATCGTGCAGAGCGGCTACTGGCACCGCTTCTCCATGACGGCCCACTCGCCCGTGGGGAAAAACCCCGCCAAGTACCAGGTGACCGCCATCGGCCCCGAGCCCGGCCCCTTTGCCTGGAACGACCTCTGGCACGACGACCCCCTGGGCGCCAACCACGAAACCTTCGGCCCCGGCCTGGCCAAAAGCCTCTACAACTACCTGCACGGCGTGGCCCTGCGCGAGCCGCTCAGCTTCTGGTTCGATTTCAAAACGCCGCGCCCTACCGTGCCGCGCCAGCTCATCCAGCAGGCTCTTGGTGAGGCCGATAAGCCCGATTTTGCCCAGCCCAACCGCCGCCTGTTCTGGCTCGGCAATCCGCCCGAGCTGAGCTTCAAAACCACCGGTGGCAGCGCCCCCAAAGACAAAAAAATGACCCGCGCCGTCCTCACCTGCTACGAGCAGGCCGAGGACTTCGAAGTAAAGACTACCGAAGCTATCGGTCCCTGGCTGCACCAGCTCCTCAGCCGCCTCAGCACCGACTACGACGCCAAAACCCTGCTCAAAGAAGCCGCCACTACCTTCCCGCCCGCCGCCGGCCCCTGGGAAAACTTCCTGCAAAGCCCCGCCTGGCGCCTCCTCCGTGAAAAGGGCTTGCTACTGATATAGAGGGTTAGGGCCAGTAGCGACGCGCGCGCTTAGGTATTGGTGGCTTTACATCCGTTTCCAGGTCAGTGTACGTGTTTAAAATGAGTTAAAAGTGAAGAGTTAGAACCCTTTCAGATTGTCTTTTAACTAAATACACCTGCGCGAAAACTACTCTAGCGTGCCTTCAACCAAGTAATTACCTGCATCAGCAGGTTGGCCTGCGGGCCTTGCCGCACGCGCTGGCCGCCCAGCAGCGCCCGCCCGGCCGCGGCTGCATTGAGTGGTGCCAGACCGTACACGGCCAATAACGGTTCGCGCTGGGCCAGGTCGCGCCAGGCGCGCCGCGCCGCCAGCGGGGGGGTAGGCATATCCTGCACCACCACGAAGGCGGGCCGCGAAGCCGTGTTCTCAGCAAAAACCAACGGCAGCTGGCGGGCCGCGCGTCCGCCCAGCCAGGCCCCCACGCGCGCCGTATCGACGCCCGCCGTGCGGCGCAACAGCGCCAGCGAGTTGGCCAACGCGGGCGTGGTGAGCGTATCGGCGGCAGGCAGCAGCAGCACGGTGTGGCCCTCGCGGGCCAGCGCGTCGGCCCACACCGGGCCTTCGGCGGCGGTAGGGGGGGTAGGGAAAAATGCCAGCGCCGGGCCGGGCCGGCTCTCATCGGCGGGGCTGAAGAGCAGGGCCGGGCCGTGGGTGCCGGCTACCTCATCGCGCCGCACCCGGTACACGGCCGGCTCGGGCGGCCCGCGCCGCACCAGCAGCAGCGGGTAGCGCACCGAATCGAGCCGGAGCGTACCGCGCCAGAAGTCGCCCTGGCGGCCCAGCGTCAGGGTTTCGCCGGGCCGGCCGGGCCGGGCCAGGCGCAGCGTATCGCCCCCAAAAGTCAGCGTATCAGCCACAAAATTCAGCGTGGGCTGCTGGGGCAGCACCAGCTCGGCATCGTAGTGGCCGGGCCGGGGGTGGCGCAGTTCCAGGGCGGCGCGCAGCTCGGGCCGGCCGGGCACCTGCAGGCCGCCGGCAAAGTGCCCGGTGGGTAGGGGCAGCGGGGCCGCCGCGTCGGGGCGACTGCCCGGCTGGCAGGCGCCCAGGCCCAGGCCCAGGCCCAGGCCCAGGCCCAGCGCCAGCAGCCGCCGGGGCCGCCCAGTTATTCCAGTTATCCAACCTGCCAGATACCGTAGCTGCATGGCCAAAAGTACTACCCCGCCCGGCCCGCCAGCCCTTTGCGATATATCAGGTCGCGCTGCACGTCCTCACCCAGCTTGAAAGCCACGTCGCCAATTTCGCGGAAGCCGTAGCGCTGGTAAAAAGCCTTGGCCCGCTCGTTGTGCTCCCACACGCCCAGCACCACGGCGCTCACGCGCGCCGCCTGGGCCACCTCCAGGCAGCGCCGCATCAGGGTGCCGCCCAGGCCGGTGCCAATCCAGTCTTCCACCACGTAGAGCTGCTTGATTTCGAGCTGTTTGGTGGTGATGTTTTCGGCGGGTAAGCCCAGGGCGGAGTCCGTGGCCAGCAGCGCGTAGCCCACGGCCTGGCCCTGCATCTCGGCCAGCAAAAAGGTGTGGCGTGGGTCTTGCAGCTGCGCCAGTTGGATAGCAGGCCCGTAGGCTTCGGCCAGGTAGGCGGCCAGGTCCTCGGGCGTATTGGTAGCGGCGAAGGTTTCGCTGAACGTTTGGCGGCCCAGCGCGGCCAGACGGGTAGCAGTGGCCAGGTTAGCCCTGGCCACGGAAATGCGGAGCGGAGATGACATACTACCCGCAAAGGTGCGGCCGCCGGGCGAGTTTACGACCCGTCGTGGCCTCAGCCCGCCCGGCCCACGCGCCAGCCCGCGTAGCTGGTAAGCAGGCCCGCGCCCAGGCCCAGCAGCACGCCCGCCATAGGCCCGGCCCCCAGCACCCCCAGCTTGTGCCACTCGGCCACCAGCACGTACAGCCGTAGCAACTGCCCGATTACCAACAGGATACCGGCCGCAATAAGCAGCGCCGCCACTACACGGCGGGAAGCAGGGGGCAAAAACGTGCGGGAAGAAGGGCGGCGGGCCATAAGCAGCCTCTAAACTACTGCGGGCGCCCCGATGTTCCGCACCTTGCTATTTGGTCCGCCCGCCCTACCTTTGCCCCACCAAATACCCCGCGAGAGTAGCTCAGTTGGTAGAGCATCAGCTTCCCAAGCTGAGGGTCGCGAGTTCGAACCTCGTTTCTCGCTCATTCAGAATCAGCCACTTAGGTATAAGCCTGGGTGGCTGTTTTGGTTTTGGTGCCTACGCTGGGGCCTACAAGTGCCCGTTAAGTGCAGCCTGGCCATTATGGCTGGCTGGCTAAAAACTGAAAGCCCCGCGTTCCTCTTATCGAGGGCGAGGGGCTTTTTCGTGGGTAGTGAACTAAGCTGCTACCTTTGAACTACCGGGGTTTTAGTTGCCCACTTGCCCGGTGAATGGGTCGGACTACCTAGGGGTAGGTCGGCCTATTTTTTTGATGCTATCGGAGCAATAGAAATGGCCCCGTAACCAGCGGGGCCATTTCTATTTTTTCGGTGACGTTGTTACTTTCGTTTCATGCGGCTCAAAATATTCTTCTGCTTTGTAGAGTACGCCACCCTCAAAATAGCTGCGCCTAATCTGTGTGTGGTGTGGAGCATCTGCCCAATAGCTATTCCGGTCATCGTAGGGGAACGCTTTCAATTCTTCGTCCCACACTTTGATAATAGCGTTGCTTCTGCGGAAAGCATATGCCCGCTTGTATAGCTGATTCTTGTAAAATGAAAAGTACAATACAACTACATCATTAACAGAGCTAACGCCATCAGCAGTTGACTGGGCTGTCATTACCATAAAGTCTGGGTCTTGAAATTCATCCTGCTCAAGCGGGTTCACTCGCCAACCAGGTTCTGAAAGTACCTTGTCGTGCACTTGTGTCGGAGAATACCCCCACCACCAACGGTATATTTCGTCATCAAACCAATGGCCGCTACCTTCCGGGATAGGCTTTGGCGGAAACGCCATTTGGGCTTGGGCAGGTTGCGCAAAGCTCAGCCACAGCAGCAAGAAACCGCAAATTATTCTTATCATTCTGGCCGGAATTAGAGAGGTTTGGAAACGAATCGAGGCGTGTTGCCTCATCTGTCACCCTCAAGGCCCGGCCAGGCCTACACGCGACAAACAGCCCCACGCCTCTTGGCGTGAGTGCAGCATGTCCGTTCGCGTGTGTAAAAACTTGGCCGGTTTTTGAGGGTAGCGAGCAGCAGCACTCTAAAAAGTGCGATATAATACAGTTAGTTAAGCCATAAGCGAGGGTCGGTGGTTGGTCGGCAAATGTACGTGGCAGCCGCAAAAGTGAAATATTACTTAGCCGGCTGCTGCTTGCTTTGGCGCTACCCGCCGAAACGGCCCGCACGGTTCAAAACAGATAAACGCCATCCGCGCCCGTTCTAAACCACGCATCATTTGGGCTACTACTATGCGCCCGGTTTGGCTGATATGTAGCGAGCCAGCGACGGGGCCGCCCTCCCGCGCCAAGTGCCCGCTAGCTAGTAGGCGCTGCACATTCAGCCGGGTTTCATTCGGCGCGGCTGCCCCACTGGCTAAGAGGTCAGCCACGCGAAGCCGGGCGCCTGAGTCGGTTATCACCTTCACCCGCACCAGCACCCGCAGACTACCCAGCGTCAGGCCCGCCCGGTGCGCCTGCTGTTGCTCTACTATGCCTACTACGGCGACATATTGCGCCAATAGCTTTTCTTCTACGCCTTTCATGCCTTGCGCGCCTGCTTGTGCGCGCCTGCGCGTGTCATGTGCGCGCTACCTGCGCGCGCCCGCGTGCGTAGGCGCGCACGTTGGGGAATTGATTTTGGCGGCATGGCTACTAGGTTTTGTTGAAAGAGGGGAAGAACTATTTAGGATGAAATGCTTAGTAGTCGCGTGTGCTTGGCTCTCTCGTTCCCATAAAGTGGGTGGCGGGGCCATTCGGGTACCCGTCCCGGTTCGCGGCAGGGAGTTGGGGCGACAGGTGCCCAGGGGGGTAAGTCAGGTAGCTAGTCTTGGTGAGTAGGTTACTCTCCGTTGTAACTTAAAACGGGGGGTAGGCTTCCATCCGCACCGCCAGCATACTAGCCAGGCCCTCATGCAGTAGCCGGTAGGTGCGTAAGTCATCGGGGGGCATCGTGGCGTGTAGCTCGGCCAAATGCTGGCCCGCGTTCAGCACGGCGCAGAAATACGCGGTTAGCTGCTCGTTGGCTACGTCCTCATTTAGCTCCTGCTCTATCTGGTCAATAACCGGGATGGGCACGAACTGGCCGCTTTCATCTTGCCGGTACAGGGGCAGCTCTATCCCGCCCACGGCGGCAAACATCTTGCGCGGGGCAAAGTCGGTTTGGTGCTCTACGGCCAGCGTGAAGCGGTGAAAGTCAATCGGGCCGCTGCTGCCGATATGCTCCCCGTGGTTTTCGTCGTTGGCAAAGAATTGGGCCAGCTCCCGGTGTAGGCTGTACTCCGCCAGGCGGGCGGGGTTAGTGGTGTCGGCTACTTCCCAGCCTTCGCCCGCGTCGGGGTCGCTGGGGCCGATGTGGTGCCAGTCATCATCTTCGCCGCCGCCGTACTCATGCAGCAGGTGCCGGCGGTTGGCGACGGCGTAGGCGTGTAGGTCGCTGCCGTGCTCCGCAACAAACTCCGTTAGTAGTTCAGCCGCTTGCTCAATGCACCAGTACAAGCTGCTCAGGGCGTTGCTGAGTACCGTCAGCTCATAGTAGCGTTGGGCCTGCTGAACAATAGAGACGGCGGGCGTGGTGCCGTTGGTCTCAGTAGCAAACGCTACCCGGCAGGCGCGCATGGATTCGCGGGGGGTGCTGAATATATCCAGCGTCGAGAGGCCCGCCAGGTAGGCGTTGAATAACTGAGCCAGCGGGGTATCGGCGTTGATTTTCTCTAAAATGAAATGGCGCATAGCAGTAGGATTCAAAGATGAATTGGTTACAGGTTGCCGGGTTCGTCCCAGCTTGGCGGGTAGCCGGGCCACTCCCGTAGTAGCACGTCGGCCAAGTCGAGGCCGTCGGCACACTCGTCGGCCGTAGCCAGCTTTTCCAGCTCGTCCGACACGGTTACATCGAAGCCCAGGCCGCGCAGCTCATCGGCTTTGGCTTGCCATTGGCCTAGCGCACCCGCGTCGGGAAATAGTACCAGGCGGCGGCCCCGCACCGGGGCCAGGCGCTCAGCCGTAAGGTAGCTCAGGCCCATCGTCGCCAGCCAGCAGTAGCGCGGAAAGTAGGGCGCGGCCAGCAGCGCCGTTTTGGCGCTCTCTACCAGGGCCACGGGCTGCCCGGTGGGGGCGGTGGTGAGCTGGGGCAGCCCAAACAGGCAGGGGCTTTTCTGGCCGTGAGCCTGGTAGTCGGCCAGCCAGGCGGGCGGCGGGGTGCCGCGTTGCCGGTAGGCGGCGGCCAGGGCGGTGTGTGCCCAGGTGGTGCAGCGGCGCGGCTGCTTCACGGTGTGGCCTGTGTCATCATACAGCACGACCTGCCCGCCCCGCACCCGGCCGGCCTCATCGGTGAGCCAGAATACGCAGGCCCCCGGCCAGTAGGCCGACGTGCCGACCTGGTAGCGCAGCAGCAGCTCATCGGCTACCCCGGCCCCAAAATGGGAGCGCAGCAGTTGAGCCAGGTTGTTGCGCTCGTAGTGGCCCAGCGTGGCCGTGAACACGTCGGTCGGGATGCTCACCACGGCGGCCGAGGCCAGCGCGGGCGGCGGTGCCCGGCGCACCGGGGCCGGGCCGGGGGAGCGGGCTTCGCCGCGTTCGGCGGCCGTGGCGTAGCTCAGGCCGCCCGCGTCGCGGTGGTAGGGGTTGCGGGCGTAGCCGCAACTCACCTCATGGTCGCAGCGGCCGAACTCATCGGGCAGCAGTTCGCCCGTTTCGGTATCCAGGTAGCGCGTGAAGCAGCGCGGCTTGCCACAGGCCGGGCACGTAGCGCGGGACTTCGGGCCAGCGTAGGGTTGCAGCGTGAAGCGGTGGACTGTCAGGGTAGGCATAGAAAAAACCTGAGAATACCTAAAGGCGGAACCTACAAAACCTACAAAAGGGGTTCTGTCGGTTTTGTAGGTTCGACCTTTAGGCGTTGGCGGAAAAAATACGGGGGTTGCACTCATAGGCCGTAGCGGGGCGGCGGCCAGTATCGGCGGCCGGTTGGGGGGCGGCTTCGCGCAGCCAGCCCGCTTCGCTCAACTCATCGAGGGCGGCCTGCACGGCGGCGCGGTCGCCCAGCCCTTGCCAGCCTTTTTGCTGCACGTCGCGCACTTTGAAGGGGGTAGGCAGCCGCCCGGCGCGCAGGTGTTCGCCCAAGATGGCGGCGCTGCTGCCCGTCAGGCCGTAGGCATAGAGGCGGCGGGCGTGGGCCGCGAAGTAGATGCACCACTGGCCGGCCAGCACGGCGGCGGCTTGGCTCACGGGGCCGGGGTCGGCTTCCTCGCTGGCTACGGCTATCAGGTGAAACAGCAGCGCCAGCGTGGGGTAAAGCTTGCGGTACTTCGCCAGGTGCTGCACCAGGGCGGGCGCTTCGTCGCCCGCGTCGAGGGCCTGCTGCCAGGCCGTGAGCCAGCCCACGAACTCGGCTTGCCCAGCCGCGTCAAAGTGAAAGACCGGGATAGTGTCGCCGGCTGCCAGAGTAGCCCCTAGCTGCACCGGGTCTAGCGTGTCGAGGCGGCGCAGCAACTCGGCCGCGTCGGCTTGCGCCGCCGTGTCGGGGGCCTCATCCACGTACACGAACGGGCGCGGGTCGGGCCAGGTCAGCAGCGAGAGGCGTTGCGTCATCCCGTCGTTTTCGCCGTGCAGGGTTTGGCGCAGATAGTGGGCCAGCTTATCGGGTTGGATGCCGCCCAGCAGCGACAGGCAGCAGTTGGGTACGAACAGGGAGCCGCGCCCTATCCGGTCGCTGCTATAATCCCCGGTGCCGTTCCAGGCTTCGAGGTAGAACTGCCGGTCGCCTTCGCGGCCCTGCTTCTCCCAACTCATCAGCAGGCCCGTTAGCTCGTCGCGGAATACCAGCAGCCCGCGCGGATTCTGGCCCAGCAGTTCCACCAACTTTTCTACCGTCGTATCATTTACCAGGTAGCGGCGGGGCGTGGGCGCGGGGGTCGCGTCGAGGTCGGCCAGTTCGGCTTGCAACTGCTGCAAGGCTGGCTCGTCGCCCCGGTCGGCCGCCTTTTGCAGCTTCTTTTTGATAGCTTCCTTGCGGGCCTTGAGCACGTCGGCCGCTGCTTCGTGCTGGCTGGCCTGCTGCTTGTGCTCGTCGCGGGCTTGCTTGTCGAGTTGCTTGAGCGGGGCCAGGGCAGCGGCCAGGGTGGGCGTTTTGAGCTTCGAGGGGTCGGCCACAATCGCACCCCACAGGTTGGGCACTTCCAGCCAGCCCGTATCGCGCTGCTTGGGCCGGATGCCGCAGCGGTTGCCCACCACGGCCCCCACGGCTACCAGCCAGGCCACGGCCAGCCAGTCGGGCGGGCATTGCATCCGGTGGGCCACGTCGCGCAGCGCCGGCCGCAGGGCAGGCGGAAACAGGGCCTCATCGAAGGCCGGTACTGGACGTAAGCGCGGGGTGAGGTCGGCCGGCGCGGGCCAGCCGGGGGCGGGGTCGGGCGGCGCGTCGGCCAGGCGGTCAGCATCGGCAAACAGCCGCCCTTTGTAGCTGCCAGCGGCGGGGGTATCGCTCAGCATTGGCCCGCCCCTCCCGTAGCGTGGTGGCCGTGCCCTACGGCCGTGCCAACGATGCGCAGTAGTTCCCGTGTAGGCCGGCCGGGGCGGGTTTGCAGCGCAGCTACGGCGGCGGTCAGCTCGTCATCGCTCACGCCGAACCGCTGGCAGATGGTAGCGCGGCCCTTGTCGGAAAAGGCTAGGCTAGGCAGCCCGCGCAGGAAGGCCCGCAGGCGGGCTTGGGGCGGGGCGGCGGAAGTAGTACCTTTGGCTTGCTCTCCCAGCAAGCTCAAAGCGTTGCGGTCGCCGGTGCTCATGCGTTGGCGGCCGTTTTCGTTTCGCTCCGCTGGCCTTCCTGCACCCAGGCCAGCAGCTCGGCCCGGTTGAAATACAGCTTGTTGCCGCGCTTGGCGTGGGGAATGCCCCGCGCCGATACCAGGGCGTACAAGCGGGGCTTGCTCAGGCGCGTTACTTGCTGAGCCAGCTCTATGCCGCCCACTTCGGGGGCGGGCGCGGTGGCCGTGGTGCCCAGGGCTTGTTTCACTTCGTGCCGAACAACGGCCCGTAAGTCATCAAAAAATTGGGCGTATTCAACGCCTGAGGTTAATACTTGGGCCATTGTGCCGCGTTTGCCAGGGGTGTGAACCAGCAAAGCGACCGCAAAAGAAGGGGCTAAAACAGGCTAGAAATTGCGTTTTTGCACAGTGCAGAAATTGTGCAGAAATGCAAAAAATGCAGGCTTCACCCCAGCCAGCTTAGTGCCCTACTGTAACACCGTTGGGCTGCCTCGTTGGCCTCGTTGTATGCCCGTGAGAAACTACTGAGGGAGCCAACGGCCGGCCCGTAGGTATCAGAAAAAGCCCGGTACAAAGCGGCTTTGTCGGCCCGCGTCCGCTTGCCTTTTTTCAAGGCCGCCGCAACCGCAACCCATTGGCCCGGTTTCGTGTCGTTGGCTACTGCCAGGGGTTCGGCCGTATCCAGCAAGCCCGCAACTACCAATAATGTATTGAGGTCGGCCAGCGTGTAATTAATCAGCAGTCCGGCCCAACGGTCGGCCCTGGTGGGGCCAGCGGAAGCTGCCTTAGCATCGGCCGGCCCCGTCGCGGCGGGCGGGGCGAGGTCGTTGGCAAGGTGTTGGCGGAAGGCTGCGGCGTTCTTCCGCAGACTATCGAGGTGGCGCAGGTAGGCGGGTTGGTCATCTTCGCAGAACCGTTGCAGATAAGCCTCCTTTTCGGGCAGTTCAGCCTCAAACTTTTTCAATGTCTCGGCGGCCAGTAGCGGGAGAAGGTCAGGCCGCGTTTCGTTCTCTTTCAGGCGCTCGTAGCGGGATATCCAACCGTTAGTATAATTTGGATTATGGTCAAGACAGGCCAGCGCAGCGGGGCGGTCGTGGCGGTCTTGCAATGCCTCCATAAGGCTCCACTCGCCATGCGTGAGGGCAAGCTGTGGCGGGTTTAGGGGCCAGGGCTGCCTTGACCAGGGCCAGCGGGCAATTGGCATACTCCAAGCCCCGTAATAGCAGCCGGGCAGAATAGGATTCAGGGTTGCCCAACGCGGGTACTGTTTTCGACAAAACGCACTCAATCTGGCAGCCAGTTTGAGCAATTGCTCCTCCATATCAAACTTGCTTTCCAGCCGGGCCATTTCGGTAGCTTCGGCAGTAGTCAGCGGCTTATCGAGGTGGGGAGAATAGGAACCGTAGTTCATGAGAATACTATAAGACAAGCTGTTACAAAAGCCCCTCAAAAGCAGAATCTACTAGCTCAGAGGCGAACGAATCCAGGTACACGGCTGTAACCGCTTCGGACTTGTGGCCCATTGCTTGCGAGATAACCGCCGTTTGGGTACCGGTCTGCTTTAGCGTGGTGGCGAAGGTGTGGCGGGCCACGTAGGTAGTGAGAGGGGTAGCAATGCCGGCCAGCTCGCCCAGCTCCTTCAAGTCCTTATTGACTTGCCCCAGCACTTTGTGCAGGCGGTTTTGCACCTTGTGCGGGGTGCCGTGCCGGGCCTCATCGAGTACCGGAAACACGTAGCTGCTGGCCGTGGCGTAGGTCAGGGGCCGGTAGGCGGCCAGGATAGCGGCGGCCGGGGCCAGCAGGCGCAGCGAGAACTTGCCGCCCGTCTTTTGGCGCACGTAGTGCAGGCGTTCGGGGTGGCCGGTGGCGGGCGTTTCGCCGCTCAGGTCGCGCCAACGCAGTTGGGCCAAGTCCACGAAATTGATGCCGCCCGCGTAGAACGAAAACCGAAACACGTCCTTTGCCAGCCGCTGCCGGTCGCTGGCTGGCTCCAACGCTTCGAGGCAGCGCAACTCGTCGCGGCTTATAGCCCGTTTCGCCGTGCTCACGTCAAACTTGCCGACTTGCAGCTTGTGCTTCTCGGCCACGGTGCGGGCGAATGGGTAGGCCGTGGCCTTCACCAGCTCCGCCGCAATAGCTTGGTTAAGTACGGCCCTCAGCGTCCGAAACCGCAGCGAAAGAGTTATTTCCTTGATACCCGTGGCCCGTAGCGCTTGCTCCCATTCGTGGCAAAAGGCCACGTTTACCCGGTCGAGGGGCACATCGTAGCAGCTCAGCCAGGTGGCCCAGGCTTCGGCCTGCCCCCGGCCGGTGGGCGGCGCGGGCGCGTTGCTCTCGGCGGCTACAAATTTTGCCAGTTGGTTGCGCAGGTCGCGGTACACGGTGGCGTTGCCTGCCTGCCCTGTTTTGAGGTAGCCCGCGCTCAACTCGTCGCAGTAAGCCAGCAGCTTCACCCGCCGCGCTGCCTTGCGGGTTTCGCGTACTTTGCTCAACACCGTGGCGGCTTCGTGCTGCTCGTCATCGGCGGCCAGCGTTTGTGCCACGTCCGCGTATTTCTTGCGCCAACCTTCCAGGGCCAGCAGCAGGTTTTCCCGGTTGGGTTCAGGGTAGCTTTTGCGTACTTCCTGCTTGGCCGCGTTCCAATACTTCGGGAGTAGGCTCAGGCCCGTAGAGATGAAGTTTTGCTTGCGGTTTTTAGTAACGCGAACCTGAAACGGGTGCGAACCGTCCGCCAGCGTTTTGCCCACCTTATAGTAAATTTTGACGGTAGCCTTGCCCTCTTTGTGGTCGGTTGTCTTGCTCATAGCACAGCCAGCTAACGGGGCCTGCCAAAGTCGGTGCCTACGCTGGTGCCTACAAATGTAATAGAAAGTGGGGTAACGACAATAAGCCGTAATAGGCTAGGGGCGCTGCAAATGCTCTTTTTTGCACTGCTAGTGGCTATTGGCAATTATCAATTACCCCCGTTGCCTAGCTTCCCAAGCTGAGGGTCGCGAGTTCGAACCTCGTTTCTCGCTCATTCATTATCAGCCACTTAGATGTAAATCTAAGTGGCTGTTCTGCTTTTTAATTACACGATAGATTACACAAGTGCTCAGTTGCTGTTGCAATCGTAGCTATGATATAAAGAGCCAAGTACCAGAAATCAAGATAGGAGAAGTTAACAGTCATGGTGTACACACTTGCGGATGTAGCGGATGACATCGTGACAGCACAAAACTATCTTCTTAGTACCGATAGGTTATCTGCGTATGTAAGCTCCCCTTTAAAGTGAGCCAGTCAAAAGTAGAGGTCAGGCAGCTTGGCGAAACTCAATGGGGGTTAAGAAGTTAAGGGCCTCCTGGGGCCGCAGGTGGTTGTAATCGTGTTGCCAAAGCTGGCAGTGTTCGCGTACCTGGCGCAGGTTGGTAAAGAGGTGGGCATTGAGTAGCTCGCGGCGAAATGAGCCGTTAAAGCGTTCAATATAGGCGTTTTGCGTCGGAATCGCGGGTTGAATCCAGTGCAACGCAATCCCCTGGCCCTGGCCCCAGGTCTGGAGCACCTGGCTGATGAGTTCGGGACCATTGTCCACCCGCAGCTGGGCGGGTGCCCCGTAACGACTGACCACCTGCGTAAGCAAGGCGATGACCCGCGTGGCGGGCAGCGAAAAATCCACCTCGCTACCGAGCACTTCCCGGTTCCAGTCGTCGATGACGTTCAGGGTGCGGAAACGTCGGCCATCAGTTAAGGCATCGCTCCTGAAGTCCAGCGACCAGCACACAGTGGGCTGCGTGGGCACTTGCAGCGGCCGTTTCACCCGTTCGGGCAGGCGTTTCTTTTTGCGCCGCTTGCCCAGTTGCAGGCTCAGGGCCTGCTAGATACGCCATAAGCGCTTGTGATTCACCACTACGCCCAGTTTGCGCAGGCGGTAGTAGTATTTCCAAAAGCCCCAGCCCTCATGCCGCTTCACCAGCGCATGCAGGCGGGTGACCAACTCGGCAGCGGTCGGCTGGATTTTCCCACGGCCCCCACCGGGTGGCGGGGCGTAACTGCCACGGGCCAGGCCCACGAGCGTACAGGCCTGGCGCTGGCTCAGTCCCCGCGCACGGGCGTAGTGGGCTCCTTCCCGCCGGGCCGTGGGGGTGGTTACTTTTTTCGCAACACCTCCTTTATCACCTGGTTTTCCAGACTCAGCTCGGCGTAGAGCTGTTTGAGGCGGCGGTTTTCGTCTTCCAGGTGCTTGAGACGCTGCAACTCACTCACATTCATACCCCGAACTTATTTTTCCACTGGTAAAACGTGGCGTCGCTCAGGCTGTGTTCCCGGCAAATCTGGGCCACGGTCTGGCCCTGGTTCTGTTGACGCAAAATACCCAGAATCTGGGCCTCGCTGAAACGACTCTTTTTCATGAACAGCTAAAAATAGAGAAAGTGAAAAGTTACTACTTCTCTCTACTTTTCACTGGCCTACTTTCAGGGGAAGCTTACATCGGCACCAAAAAGATTCCCATCCTGCGCCCGCAGGTGGTGGTGAGCGAGCAGCGCGGCTGGCGCACGGTATGCGTGCTCTTCCGCGACAGCGAGCGGCAAGACCGTACCTCAGTGCCACAATGCGCTGACCTGTAGCAAAATACCTGGTAGCTGAGCGACCTCAACCCTACCCCCCTCGGCAGCTGGGAGCCCAGCTGCGATACTGAGCGCTGGAAGCAGGCGGGCATCCTCAGCCTTTTCGTGCGGCGCACGGGCCAGGGTGAGGGCGAAACGCTCGAAGCGGTGCCGCCGCAGCCCGTCTGCATCCTCGACTGGCGGCCGGCCGAAGCCCGCGCCAAGTAGGTTTTTAACGCAAAAACGCCCCTTTCAACCAGTTGTGAAAGGGGCGTTTTTAGTCATTTTGCCTTGGGGAGGCGGTTGTTGTCCGACCAGGGCTCGAACCTGGACTTTCTTGAATCAAAATCAAGCGTGTTGCCAGTTACACCATCGGACAGCGTTCCCGGTGGGTGGTGTGCCGTTCGGGGCTGCAAAGGTACTAAAAGAATGATACGAGGCAAGCAGGCCGATAATTTTTTTTGAAAAAAGTGCCGGGGCCGGGGCCAGCGTCCCCAGCGGCGCGGGCGGGGGTAGGGGCCAGATTCACCGTAGCTACAGCTTTGAAAAGCCCGGTTTGAGGCGTACTTTTGCACCCTCAAAAGCGTGTTAACTTAATAAAACCCAGTAAAACCCAAGCAAATGGCGAATTCGGGCAAAATCACCCAGGTTATCGGCCCCGTGGTGGACGTGAGCTTCGCGGGCGAAGGCGACCTCCCCAACATCTTCGATGCTATGGAAGTAACCAAAAACAACGGCCAGGTGGTTGTGCTGGAGTGCCAGCAGCACCTGGGCGAAGACCGGGTGCGCACCATCGCTATGGACTCGACCGAGGGCATGACCCGTGGTGCCGAAGTGCGCCCCCTGGGCCACGCCATCACGATGCCCACCGGCGACGGCGTGAAGGGCCGCTTGTTCAACGTTATCGGCCAGGCCATCGACGGCATTCCGCAGCCGAAGAGCACCGGCGGCCTGCCCATTCACCGCAGCGCCCCGGCGTTTGAGGACCTGGCTACCTCATCGGAAGTATTCTTCACCGGTATCAAAGTAATCGACCTGCTCGCTCCTTATGTGAAGGGTGGCAAGATTGGCCTGTTTGGCGGGGCCGGCGTAGGTAAAACCGTTCTGATTCAAGAGCTTATCAATAACGTGGCCAAGGCCTACTCGGGCCTGTCGGTATTTGCGGGGGTAGGCGAGCGTACCCGCGAGGGCAACGACCTGCTACGCGAATTCATCGAAGCCAACATCATCCGCTACGGCGAGGCCTTCAAGCACTCGATGGAAGAGGGCGGCTGGGACCTGAGCAAAGTGGACATGGCCGAGATGGAAAAATCGCAGGCTACCCTCGTGTTTGGCCAGATGAACGAGCCGCCCGGAGCCCGCGCCCGCGTGGCCCTGTCGGGCCTGACCATCGCCGAGAGCTTCCGCGATGGCGACGGCACCGGGGCCGGCCGCGACATTCTGTTCTTCATCGACAACATTTTCCGCTTCACGCAGGCAGGTTCGGAGGTATCGGCGCTGCTGGGCCGGATGCCGTCGGCCGTAGGGTACCAGCCCACGCTGGCCACCGAAATGGGCTCAATGCAGGAGCGCATCACCTCGACCAAGCGCGGCTCGATTACCTCGGTGCAGGCCGTGTACGTGCCCGCCGACGACCTGACTGACCCGGCCCCGGCCAACACTTTTGCCCACCTGGACGCCACGACGGTACTGAGCCGCAAAATCGCCGAGCTGGGCATTTATCCGGCCGTGGACCCGCTCGACTCAACCTCGCGCATCCTCGATGCGACTATCCTCGGCGCCGAGCACTACAACACCGCGCAGCGCGTGAAGGAGATTTTGCAGCGTTATAAGGAGCTGCAGGACATCATCGCCATCCTGGGTATGGACGAGCTGTCGGAAGAAGACAAGCAGACCGTGAACCGCGCCCGCCGCGTGCAGCGCTTCCTGTCGCAGCCCTTTTTCGTGGCCGAGCAGTTTACCGGCCTCAAAGGCGTGCTCGTTGACATCAAGGACACCATCCGCGGCTTCAACGAAATCATTGACGGCAAGTATGACCACCTGCCCGAGTCGGCCTTCAACCTGGTCGGCAACATCGAAGATGCCGTAGCCAAGGGCGAGCGCCTGATGGCGGAGGCGAAGTAGTTATTTTAATTATGAATTATGAATTGTCACTCAGGCAATTTGTAATCAGCAATTCATAATTCATAATTCATAATTCATAATTAAAAGAAGTGCACGTAGAAATCATCACCCCCGACCGGAAAGTATATGAGGGCGAGGCCACCGCGGTGCGGTTTCCGGGCACCGATGGCTCGTTTGAGGTGCTCAACAACCACGCCCCGCTTATCGCGGCCCTGCGCGAAGGCGACGTGACGGTGACGGGCGCGGGCGGCGGCACGTTTCACATCAGCGGCGGCATCGTGGAGGTGCTGCGCAACCAGGTGATTGTGCTGGCCGAGTCGGCTTCGGCCTAGCTAGCTGGTAAGTACTACGCGAAAGCGCCCGCGCTGACTTTGGTCGGCGCGGGCGCTTTTTTTGGTAGCTATCCGGCTGGCTTGGCGCGCCGGCGGGGGGTAGGGGGCGGCTAGCGTCTTACCTTGCTTTTGGGCGGAAAGCAGCTATTTGAAATGAATTTTCGTTCAGGCAATATTCATCCCTTCACCTGCCGCCTGCCGCGCTATGTCGCACCCCACCGAAACCAACATCTACTCGCCCCACCAGCGGTTTGTACTGCTCATTATCACGCTGGTAATGCTGGGGCTGCTGGCCCTGTTTGGGCTGCTGCAATACCTGACGGCCTTTCTGGGCGCGGGCATTCTGTATGTAGTGCTGCGGCCGTGGTTTACGGCCCTGGTGCACGAGCGCCACTGGAACCGCACTTTCGTAACGGTGCTGCTGCTGGTATTCGCGGTGGTAGTGCTGGTGATTCCGTTCTTCGCCTTGTCGTCGCTGCTCATCAGCCGCATAACGGAGCTGGCCCGCCACCCCGACCAGATTTTGACCGCCGTGCAGACCGTACAGCGTAAAGTGGGCCTGCAGGTGACGCAGGAAATCCAGGTGCGCCAGCTGCTGCAACAAGGCGCGGCCCGCGTGAGCCAGTGGCTGCCCACGCTGGCCAGCAGCGTGCTCAACGTCATCGTCATCGTAGGCCTCATGCTGTTCACGCTCTACTACCTCTTCACGCAGGAAGAAGCCTTTCTGGCCGGGCTGCACCGCTACCTGCCCTTCCGCGAAAAGACGGTTGACGAGCTAAGTATCTCCTTGAAGAACAACGTGAACGCCAACGTGCTGGGTCAGGGCCTGGTAGCCTTAGTGCAGGGCCTGCTCACGGGCGCTACCCTCTGGATATTTGGCGTGCCCGACGCATTATTCTGGACGGTAATAGCGTTTTTTATGGCCTTTATTCCGGTGCTGGGCACGCCGCTGGTGTGGGGCCCGGCGGCCATCTACCAGTTTGCGCAGGGCCACACCAACCAGGGAATCGGCATTCTGCTGACGGGCGTTATCGTGATTATTAATATCGACAATCTGCTGCGCATCTGGCTGGCCAGATACATGGGCGACATTCACCCCTGGGTAACGCTAGTGGGCCTCACGCTGGGCGTCGAGATTTTTGGTATCGTGGGCCTGGTTATCGGGCCGCTGCTGCTCTCGTATTTTATTGTCCTGATGCAGGTATTTGCCCGCGAAAACCTGGCGCTGCGCCACCTGGTGCCCGAGGGCGTGGTAGCCAAAGCCGAGCGTGATATGGAGACGGAAACGCGGATAAAGCAGGCGGCCAGCGAGGTGCGGCGCATCCAGTAGGGTAGTGGCATAAACGGCCCCGGCGCTACCTTCGCCTTCTATATGGACCTGACCCTGATTCACCCGAAAGTCACCCCGATTTACCAGACCTCGGTCTTCAAGTTTGGCTCCCTGGCCGAGCTGGAAACCTACTATACTACCCCCGACCACGGCGGCATGTACGGCTACTCGCGCTCCGAGCATCCCAACTCCGACGAGCTGGTGGCCGAAGTGGCCCGGCTCGAAGGGGCCGCCGGCGGGGGGGTAGCCACCGGTGCCGGCCTGGCCGGGCTGCTGGCCGCCGTGCTGGCCACCTGCCAGGCCGGCGACCACGTGCTGTGCCCCGCCGAGCTCTACGGCGGCTCGGTGGTGCTGCTCTCGAATGAGCTGACCCGCCTGGGTATCGAAACCAGCTACGTGCCGCTGGCCGACCTCTACGACGTGGCCCGCCACCGCAAGCCGAACACCAGGCTGGTGCTGGCCGAAGTGCTCAGCAACCCGCTGCTGGTGGTGCTCGATGGCCCGCGCCTGGCCCAGGCCTGCCAGGCCGAAGGTATTTTGCTGCTGATTGACAGCTCGTTTACTTCGCCCATCCTCACCCAGCCGCTGAGTTGGGGAGCTGATATGGTGTGGCACTCGGCCACCAAATACCTGGCCGGCCACTCCGACGTGACGGCCGGCGTAGTCGTGGCCCGCGACCCGGCCATCGGCAAGCGCCTGCGCCAGGTAGCCACCAACCTCGGCCTCATGCTGGCCCCGCTCGATAGCTGGCTGGCCGTGCGCGGCCTCAAAACCCTGCGCCTGCGGATGCGCCAACACTCCGAAAATGCGCTGACCGTGGCCCGGTTCCTGGCCGATAGCCCGGCCGTGGCGCAGGTGTTCTACCCCGGCCTGGCGAGCCACCCCGGCCACGACCTGGCCGCGCACCAGCTGCTGGGCGGCCTCTACGGCGGCATGATGTCCGTTCGCCTGGCCGACGACTCGGCGGCGGCCGTCGATGCCTTTATCCAGACGACCAGGCTTTTCCCGCTGGCCCCGTCGCTGGCGGGCGTGCAGTCGTCGTGCTCCTACCCGGCGGCTACTTCGCACCGGGGCCTCACGCCGGCCCAGCGCGCCACGCTGGGCATCACGCCCGGCGTGCTGCGCCTGAGCGTCGGCATTGAGGAAGTAGCCGATTTGCTCGTTGACTTGGAGCACGCGCTGGGCGAAGGGGAGGGTAGCCACTAAGCGCCCGGCTTGCGAATAAAAGGAGGGGGTAGGGGCCGTAACTTAAAGCGGTTCCTCGCTATTATATTTCAGTTATAGATAATTTTTTAATCAATTTATTTCTGGGTTTTTCATGGAGTTAACGTTTCATCACGAGTACAAATCCATTAAACAGTTACCCATCGCGCATCTGCCTGATTTTACAATTATTACCGGAGCTAATGGAGCGGGTAAAACACACTTGCTACTTGCTCTTAGTACGGGCGCTCTACTGGTAGCGGATATACAGCCGACTAAGATTAAGTATTACACTTGGAATAACCTGGCAATTCCCGATGCGCAGCCAGTGCAGCCCCGTCAGTTAGAAGATAGTCGCAACAATGCAGCACAGTATATTGCCAATATCTGCGCTGCTTTCAAAGAAGTAGTTATTGCTAAACTTCTAACTCGTGAGCAGGTAATACAGCAAATTAACCACTATCTATTACATGCCCGCCAGAATAATCAAGTTAATTTTAATATCCAGACTAATGCGCTCGGTCAATCAGCAGGTTATGCGCTTCATAAAAACCAAGCGTTAATTTTCGAGCAAATAATCTCGAAAGTTAGTAAGCCATTTTATGAGTTGAGTCGGCAGGAGTGCTTCGACTTGTATCCATTAGTTGCGGATGAACAAGACCCTTTCATTGGTTCATTATCAGGTCTATTTGCTGCTTATGTGCAAGTCCGGGCTACCAATGCTATGAAGAAAGCATTGGCAACGGACTATGGCGGGGCGGCCCCTTACTTGACTGCCGCTGAGTTTCTGGCCGCTTATGGACTACCACCTTGGGAGGTTTTTAATAGGGTACTAGAATCGGCTAATCTTAGTTTTCGATTTGAAGAACCGAATCCTGACCCAGCTATTCCACTGGAAATAAAGCTGCGCCACACCACAGCTAATGTGGAGATAATGTTTGCTGGCCTTTCTTCGGGCGAGCGGGTATTGATTTCGCTGGCAAATTTTCTTTTCTTCTCGCAAGACCCTCGTCAGCCAACGACGATGCCCGACTTGATTTTGCTGGACGAAGTAGATGCGCCTTTGCACCCATCTATGACCGTGGCACTACTCAAGACCATTAGAGTTACTATCGCTTGAAAATCAGGCATATGCAACCTAAGCTTAATTGAGTAAGCATTTGGGCTGAAATAATACAGCCACTATAAGACGCTAA
>JAABUK010002122.1_pt1 | contig 36356 bp, 53 predicted proteins | sample 5559141 | NCBI WGS metagenome assembly JAABUK01 (sample SAMN10711869, study PRJNA513367) | rock metagenome | isolation source: Antarctica rocks | place: Antarctica: Victoria Land, Pudding Butte nord | collected 2016-01-03
CTTCACGCTTGCCCGCCTCCCTCCCCTCTCCACCCCCTCCTCCCCCTCCCCCCCAACCCTCTCCTCGCCTCGCTGACGCTCGAGCTCGGGACAGACCATCATCTACAACTTCGCCAACCAAGTCGGTCTCGGACCCCTCGGCTACATATTCTTCGCCGAAGTCTCCTCTGCAAAACTCCGTTCCAAGACCATCGGTCTAGGCGTATTCACTCACCAGCTCCTCTCCATGGTCGCAAAGATCGTCATACCCTATCTCGTCAACCCGGACGAAGCGGATTTGGGCGGGAAGGTGGGCTTTATATTTGGTGGATTAGGGGCGATAGGGACTGTTTGGACTTGGTTTTACCTACCCGAGACGAAGGGGAGGACGGTTGATGAGCTGGATGCGCTGTTTGAGGCGAGGATCGCGCCCAGGAAGTTCCATTCGACGCGGGTGGGGGATTTTCTGTAGGTAGTCGAGCGACAATCCGCTTCTCTGTGTAATAATTTCTGGACACTATGTAGCCATACTCGGTTCTGTGGTTCTTTCGTCATCCCGCAATTACGAATCTCGGCTCGATATCAGCTTCGTTGCTTTACTCTACTTGAGCGCACCCCACCCTCCCCCCCCCCCCCCCTAATACGTACTCCTCGCCTTCCCCATCTCCACCCCCTTCACAGCGCCCATTTGCCTTTCAAACTCCGCCCCCACCGCCCCCACATCCGTACACAAGCTCACCATATCAAAACCCTGCTCCAACCTCGTCTTGGCCTGTGCTCCGGAGGTACAGAAGATCGCGGCTGTTTTGCCCACGGATTTGGCGGCTTTTAGGACTCTTTGGATGGCGGATTCGTGTTCGGGTCCACCGAAGGGGACGTTCATGAATTTGCTCAGGTCGTAGGGCCCTGAGTCCGCCCAGTCAGCTCAAGACACCTGGAACACGTTGACGTGAACTGAGTGATGTCGTATGTGGGGATTCGGTTCGAGGATGAGAGGGCGGCATGTTTCGTATGGGGCAAGAGGAAGGCGCGGACAGACCAATAAACAACACATCAATCCCATCAACCCCCGCGATTTCCTCCACATTCTCAACCCCAACCTTCGACTCGATCTGCACGATCACCAGCAAGTTCGCATCGGCGGTGGCCGCGTAGGTGGATTCGGAGATGTTGAAAGTGAAGGGAGAGAACATCGGGCCGTAGCCGCGGGTGCCGCGCGGTGGGTATTTGCTATACGAGACGATACGGCGGGCGTCGTCCTGCGCCGCACGATGTGTCAGCTTGCGTCGGAGTAGGAGGGTCTCAATTCGAGGAGAAGAAGGGTCTCGAGCCAAAGATAGGACGAGGAGGCTGGGAGTTGAGGATGGAGAAAGTAGAGAATGAAACCGAGCGAAGAGGGGGAACCCCGGCAGGGGACTGAGGCGATGGTTGGAAAAGGACGGACTCACCGCGGTATGGCACATCGGCGTCATGACCCTATGCGCCCCCGAATCCAGAGCGCGCTTGATCATATACTCCATATCGCACGGGATCCTGATAATCGGGCTCGCCCCAGATCCAGCGACCGCATTGTTCAGCTAACGTCGCCTTTCAGCCCGACACATGGGCTGAGGTATGAAGAGCGAGAACGACCCACCTCGAAGTAGTTTGTCTCGTTGATCAGACCGTGCTCGGCGTCGATGAGGACCCAGTTGAAGCCGCCACCGCCGAGGACGGTCTTGACGATTGGCTGGGATGGGTACCTGATAGGGGCCGGTCAATACCCGATGGAGGTTGACAGGAAGTCGGACGGACGTGAGCCAGAAGCCGATACCATGCTCTTTCTTGAGAAGCGCACTTCTGAGAGGGGTGTTCTTGTCCATGATGGTGGCAGTAAGGTAGGACTTGTTGGGCGCAGGGATGGGTTGAAAGGAATGCGGGCAAGGACGAGGTGAGGAGCGGAGATTTGAAAAGGTTATTGCGGATGCTCATGAGTTGGCGGACGAGCAGAGGACATGGGTTGGTAAACCTCTAGAGAGTTGTAGAAACGAGGAGAAGGATCATGAAGCCTCAGGCTTGAGAGTGGATAGAGCGGAAGCGGCTGAGGTATGCAGAGGTATAATCAAGCGACCAGACTGACTGATACCCGCTAAAGATCTAGTATCGAGGTGCTTGTAGCTAGTTTATGCAACGGTCTTGTCACTAGCGGACCTACCCTACCAACGACCAACCTGGCTGTGGAAGTGTCCACCCTCAGGTTGAGTGATCTCTCATGCTGTGCAAGACTAGACTGGTAGGTACGTCTTACGCCCACTCGTTGTCAACTGTGTTCAACGATTGTTGACCGTGTCAACCTGTCTTGAGCTTTCTATTGCCCAAGCCACACCATACCCTTGATTGTGTTCGACAATCGTCTCCATTCACTGATAGTCCACGGGGCAGGAGGGCTGCATGGCTGTGAGTTCGATCCAAACCATAGTTGGCTGGGTATGGTCATAACATGACCCCTGATGCGTAGCAGCAGTGATCATTCAGAGTCTCTGCCTTGCCAAGATGGACACAAATGCTGCAGATCCATAATATAATCACAGCAGGGAGCCTTTGATGACAAAGACGGTCTTGTGGAATATGGATATGTGTTATCATGCTTATCATCCATCAATGAATGCATATATTGAGATTCACTGCTGAGTGATCAGACCACTGATCATGATCAAAGATCGATGCCAAAAAGGCTGATTAATGAGAGTTGGAACTTGGCTCAAGTGTTCGTTTCCGTGTAATCCCGCAACTGGGGCGACATGCCTGTTTCCAGCTTTTGCAGGGATCACAACGTGGGTATCGTTCTTTGGTGAGACGGGAATGATGGTCAGAAATAGCCTCAGCAGCCTCCGCTTCACTCCGCCTGGTCCAATTACATGGGTCATTGTGGTCATAGCATGGTTGGCACTTCTCGAAGTATTCTTTCGTAAAAACTGGTTTTATTGGCGCCGTAGACTTTCCCTTGGTCATAGTGGTTGACACGTCACTGGATTTCGCTAAACAGTTTTCACCATGAGGCTCACAAACCACCCAGGTGTACTCACCAGTATTTGCCTGCAGAATCCCCTGTCCATGATATTCTTGGGTGTAAGGTGTCTCATCCTTGGCAGCTGATTACCCAGATCAGCACAATCCCTGGAGTGCCAGTCACTTCACTATTAGCAGGTTGAGTCAGAGCTTCATTTGGATGGGGAAGCAGGCTTCTGGAAGAAGCTTGTGGGCCCAACAACAGGTTTGAGGGTGCACCACTTTGGAGATACTCCTCATTGGCAGTTGTGACTTCAACAAACTCAGTAAAGCACTAATGGGCCAGTGCCAGAGATCTACCTTGGTGTGCTGGAAGAGAAACTGCCTGTATATACTCAGCGGAGTTGAAGGTTTTGGGGAGCAATATGAAGGCTTACTGGTCCATTGTATTGGCTGCACTGGTTGACGTCCGCAGGTCCTCCAGCAAGAGAGGGCCACCGACCTGCATTTTGTTCAGTGGCCCTGGTTGAGATGGGAAGACTTGTCTGGCCCAACGGGCGCTGTCTGGGGCTATGATCAGGAGAATATGAAGCCTGACCGAGGAGGTACTGGCCGCGCTTTTGGTTATCAGCTTTGTCAGGTCCGGTAACAGTCTTGCTCTGGTAAAAGTAGCCTCACAGGTGATTGCAGACTGCTCTCTATCACACCTCTTAATGTTGCACGCGACATCAAAAGCGGATCCTCTGAAGTGCGTCGGGAACTGTCTGCATTGGACTGAATCATCAATCAGTCAAGTCTAGTTGGATAGTCCGTTTTGCCTACCATGATTCTGGTGTGAGATGATTGGAGCGGCAAGGACAATACAAAATACTAAACGAGACCGGTTCTATCTTTTAATCTTGATGAATCAAGTCATGTGGTGGGAGGAAGAAGCTGTATCCCAAGCTGTCTTACCTTATATCTCGTTTCGATCCTTCCTGCATGGCTGCACAAGGGAGGTCGTATATTCTGAAATCTCCTATTCAAAGGGAAATACAAGGGATGGCCACTTACAAGTGGTCCTATGTGTAATGAAGAATGTGACGCGATGGAAAAAGTTCAATTTCTGAGTTCACCACAGCATGACATTGGATGGCTTACAGATTTTGCTAGATGGAGCCATGTCTTCTTGAGAACTAATGGGTCAAAGGCTAGCAATCCTGAAATCCCAGGTTCTCTTGCTTCGTTTCACAGGGGGAATAGATTGAACAGAGACTTGCCATAGATCAGTCCGAAACCCCGATGCTGACTTTCCGACAATCACCTCTGACTCGCCGTCAGAGTACAAATTGGAAAGGGTTAAATCAATGTCAGACAAGACAGGAAACAAGGGTGGAAAAACGTTGATACCGATGTTGTAACCGTACTTGAGCTGGGTAATGGTTGTAGTGTGACGCGATCCATTCCTGTTGGGAGCCGTATTGCATATACTCGAGCATGATCTTGGACACCTAGCAGGATTCAGCATGTGAGCGGAGGTGATGAAGGGGAGTCAGCTTCAAGCCGGTTTTACCGAGGTTGACATAGTGCGTCTATATCCGAGGGTCGGACAAGTTGAGCTGAGGATATTCCAGTCTTCCAAAGCAATTAGCAAGGACGGATCTAGACTCGTTCGAAGGTAGCTTCGGTCCGGTCCTGCCGGTCCGCGATTTCCGCCGTGATCCGGATCCAAACTGTGGCAGATGACGACAGCGATATCGCTAGAGCACGAAGGATTTCCTGCGTATTGACAACGATGGGGTCATTCAGAAATCAAATCCAAGCGGCTGTCTACTACCTGCTCGTATCAGCCGTTCAAAGGTAGGATTCGTACTGTATAACGACAACATCCCCCTACCGGAACTTGCATCTTTCGCCCAATCGCTTGGTGCCTCAACGGCACCAACCTTTTCTACCCACGTGGCAGCGGAAGCAATCCCAGCGGATCAATGACGACCCAATTTTTCGATCTCCCGTCTCCAGTCCGTCATACTCCTCCTCCTCGCTCGCCCGCCTTTACCATGCCAGTCTCTATCCTCGGGATCGCGACCTGCATCCCAGATTCACCAGCCCCACCATCCCTATTTGATCGATTCGCCAGGAAATGGGCGAAACCCTCTGTAGGGTATGTCCACCTCTCATCCCCCCAAACCCCAAAATGCATAGTCTGACCTTTGAGCTCCATCAGACTCGATAAGACACTACAGATCAACGCCAATACCGGAATCAAACACCGACCGTTGCTGCATGACGAGCACGCCCCGATCTTGAATCGATCCCAACCTCCACCGATCCAGGACGTCGTGGAAGTCTTCCTTCATCTCGGCGGACAACTCGCTCTCACCGCCTCCCAACGAGCTATCACCGACTGGGGCCGACCGGACTCCGAAATCACTCACCTGATATGTACCACCTGCACCGGATCCTCCCATCCAGGTTACGATCTCTTCCTCCATCAACAGCTCGGGCTCGGACCCGAAGTCGAGCGGACACTCATCCACGGGATCGGCTGTGCGGGAGGATTGGCAATCGTTCGGTTGGCTCGGAACGTTTGTATAGCGATGGAAGCGCAGGGAAGGAAAGCGAGGGTACTGGTCGTAGCGCTGGAGGTGACGAGTACGTTGGTGAGGACGGAATTACAGGCTGTGGATGAGGAGAGTGAGAGAGGGGGCACGAGACCCAATGTGGCGAGTACGATCTTTAGTGATGCGGCGAGCGCGATGGTAGTCGGGTCGGGAGAGCTACTGGAGGACGGTGAGTTGCGAGGATAACTATATCAGCGCTGAGTGAGGCCCCGTCGCTGATATTGGCGGGACCCAGAGCATCAGTCGTTTGAGGTCCTGGAATGTGTGGTGGATACAGTACCCAGCACCGAAACCGACCTCGCCTTCCACATCCGCGAAACCGGCTGGCGCGTAAGTCGTCCCTTTCCTCTCTCCGAAACCTCCGCCCGCTTCCCTTTTCTCTCTTTCTCCTCGTCTGACTTCAAACTGACTTCGCACCCAGGCAATCCTAACCACCCGCGTCCCCACCCTAACCGCCAAAGCCGTCCCCACTCTCTTCCACCGTCTCCTCACCACCTCCACCACCTCCACCCCTCCCCAGCCTCTCCCCTCCTTATCCCCCTCGAGCCCACCCAACACTTGCGACTGGTTCATCCACACCGGGGGCTCCCTCGTCCTCTCCACACTCTCCAAAACCCTCTCCCTCGCCTCCCCCTCGGAAGATCCGAGCCAGACAGCGTCGAGCTGGCAGATGTATCGTGAGCGCGGGAATTCGAGTGCGGCTAGTATAGGGGGTGTCATCGAGCGGGGGAGGAGTATTGGGGGTAGGGAGGGGGTCGTGGCTGTGGCTTTTGGACCGGGGGTGACGGTGGAGATGGTGCTCCTTAGACGGTGCGAGTGGAAAGGTCGGGCAGAGGAGGGGGGAAAGACGGTGTCGAACGGGAGTCCGGAGGAAGCAGGTTTGAACACGGTGCCAAATGGCGTTACGGAGGAGGTGGGTGGACGGGACTTGGATAGGAAGGCCGAGGCGATCGTCGAGGAGGCAAAAGCACAGGTACCGGTGAAGATGCAAGCGGGGCTACGGGGGGAGGAGATGAAGGATGTGGGTAGGTGCGTGTGTATCTCCCCATCGTACAGATTTGGAGGATCGGGACAGGATTGTTGGTGTCGGAGTTGAGTTTGGACTATTTCGTTTCGGGTAAAGAGGTAGATTTAGTCTAGTTTGAATGTATACACGCAATGCAATGCAACTCATTTCCAGCGCTTCTCTGAGTTGTGTAAGCGTCGGCGACGGGTGTTCCCATCGGACAGTTCTGGCGGGCCAGGGCTGGATTACTGCTGCCGAAGCTGCATCTCTTCGTCCGATACCGATCTACTTCTTGGCTCAGATTTAAAGCCGTGATGGTTCTCCTTGGCTTCTCCAGCTAAATCACCTGTTCATGTGAGCTTCATCGGTCATTTCTCCTCCGCCACATTGCGCGCAATGAGATGCATCACCAACGCCTCCTCGTAACCCTGACAGGCAAACCCCCAACCATCGCCGCCGTCAATCCCTTCATCACTCCCCTCTCCCCACCACCCCAGGCCATCTCAAGCTCATACCTCCTGAACACCTCCACCAACGCGTAAGTCAACTCCAACCTCGCCAACGGCTGGCCCAGACAACTCCTCGGACCAGCATGGAAGACAGGCCACTCGTACGCCGTCGGTCGGCGGGGTATCTCGCTCCACCTCTCGGGTCGGAACTGCTCTGCGTCCGGGCCCCAGAAAGAGGGGAGACGGGCCATCACCCATGCTGACCAGACGACTTGGTCTCCTGGCGCAACGACGCAGCCGTTGGAATCTGGCAGGATAACGGGAGAAGAAGAGATGTTTTCCAGGATCTCGATAGGGATCGGCGGGTGAAGGCGGAGGGACTCGGAGATGGTCGCTTCGAGTAACGGGAGGTGAGACGCGAGGTCGGAATTGGATGTGTCAGGAGGGAGGGAGTCGATCTCGGCGTAGATCCGGGGGAAGTACGAGGGGTGGCGGAGTAGGAGGTAGAGCGTCCATGTGATGGCTTGGCCAGTCGTATCTCGGCCTGAAGACGTCGCTTAGCCCTCCCTTTTCTGAATTTCCCGCTCCCTCGCGAGAGGTTTCGGGTAGGTAGCGCAGGGTGACTGACCCGCAGTCAGGAAATTCAAACAACTATCCGCCATCTCCTCCACACTCATCCCCACCCCACTCGCCATCAAAGCCCTCACCAACAGCCCCTTCCCCTCCTTCACCTCCTTCTTCCCCAACTCCTCCTCCCTGATCTCGTCCAGCGCCTCTCTTAGCAATTCCCGACTGAATCGGTGTACCCGATCGAGGTCGGCTCGTAATCTCCGGCCGTAGGGGAGAACCCACTCGACGAGTCGGTAGAAGGGCATGCCGAAGCGGTCCGAGACGCCCGCTGAGGAGTTCATGAATGGTCGTGAGAAGGAAGTGGACATGCGTTCCCAGTCAGCCTGATCCACCAATCAGTTCGGCTGAACCTGATGAGTTGGGGACTCGCGTCAAAAGCGATCTCCCCGAAAACGGCCAGCGAGTACTCCATCGCAAACTCCTCGAAATCGATCGACCCGTCATTTCTCGCAGCGATCTCGAGTGGTCCGAGTAAGACGGGTACGTTTCGAGGTAGAGCGTCGACTGCGAAATGCCGGAGGGTCGGGGGGTTGACCATTGTGTGTCCTGCGGCTCTTTGGGCTCGCCACGAATCTCCGGTCGCGATGAGGATACTGCGGAGTTCAGCGAGGCCTGGGGGGACACACGGAGTCCGACGAGCGCTCACCCGTTACCTGGACATTCGTCAGCTTTTGTATGAGCTGAATTGGGCGGAATGATACCAAAGAGATCTCGGGCTCGTCGCTCGAAGAAGCCGCCCTTTCCGAACGAGGAGTGTTTCGTGCTCAAGACATGCTTGAGCGCACTTTACATGATCAGCAGCCTCAAATCGAGACTCAAGATTGTAGCCGAAGCCGTAATGAAGCTACACGAGAGACCTACGCCGGATCATTCACGAACCAACCCTTCGCGGCCATAGGGACCTCCAATCTCCATGATCGTCCTTTGAAATGCCTCGACGCGGCCAAGAGCCATTCGAGTACATCCTGTCGCGGTCTACCGGCAAAGGCGTGGAGGTGGCCGAACAGTGGGAATGGGGTGTAAGGCTCACTTTGGGGAGGTCCGGTCAGCATGATTTGATGACGGGAAGAGGAGGACTCCGCTGGGTGAAGGCGATGAAGGCTATGTATCCGAAGATAGCTATCGCCAGAGTAGCAAGAGTCGAGCCGAGGGTCACACTGAAGAGGGAAGCTGCATCATAGACCATACTCCACAATCGCCAATCCCCATCGACAGGGGAAGAGAGAGAGAGAGAGATGGAAGCAAGTGATTCCGCATGTCCCGTGAGATCACTCCCCAGGCACGACGTTGCTTTTCACTATCCCCCAATTTCCCGGTCTTTCACTATCCCCCAATTTCCCGGTCAGCTTCCCCCTCTCCCCAAAACCCAAACTTTGTCATGCCGCTGCCTTACAATCGCCCTCGCTTTATCGAGCTACACGAACAAACATGGTTCCCTTCCTTTCTCCGTCAACCGATCCAAACGATGCTCACCACAGCGTGGACCACCCGATTCCCGATCTTCCAGGCTTTCGCTCCGTGTGAAGCTGTGTCAGACACCCTTGAGAGAGTGGTGGATTGCGTCGAGGAGGAGGATAGGTTATCAGGTAAGGAAGGGGAGGGGTTGAGGATCGTGGATTGTTGTAGTGGGGCGGGGGGACCTATATCCGCGATTGAGAGGAGACTCAAGTGGGGGTCCCCTAGTTCCCCTGGTCAGAGTCTGAGCTGATTTGCGCAGCGAGCATCGGATAAGTAAAACGCTGGACCCGGTCCCCGTCTTACTCTCCGATATCCATCCCCACGTATCCGCCTGGGAAGCGCTCTCGTCAACCTCGCCCTCGGACTCCCTCTCCTATCTGCCCTACCCCGTCGACGCAACTCACGCCCCGGAAGCTATGAAGCAAGACCGACACTTCCGGACGTTCTGTCTCGCCTTCCATCACTTTGACGAGCACGGTGCGAGAGCGGTGCTCGAGGACGCCATGCGGACGGCGGAAGGTATCGGGTGGGTCAAACCAATTTCATTTTATTTTCCGCAAAACTGATGTGGTGAATCTAGAATCTTCGAGCTACAGCAATGGGATTGGGGCAGTATACTCACCGTCACCCTATTCTTCCCCTTTGTCCTCCTTCTCACCCCGTTCGTCAAGCCCTCCCTAAGTATGTCCACTCTTTCGCTGCCTAAAACGGGGCTCCGAATATCCCCCATCCATGATTGCCCAAGACTTGGCGCTACCCCACCCCCCCCCCCCCCCCCCCCCTGAACGCGCGCTGAGGCGCCTCACAGCCCACCTCTTCTTCACCTACCTCATCCCCATCATCCCCCTCATCCTCATGACCGACGGCTACGTCTCCGCCTGGCGCACCCGTTCTTTTCCACACACCATGCACCTCGCCAACCTCGCTCAGAAGCGGGTCAATCTCGAACGAGCGAGGGATGGGGAAGGGGAGGTGAGGTGGAAGTGGGAGAGTGGTAGGACGAGGCATACTTGGCCTGGGGGACATATGAGTTGGGTCGTGGGGAGACGGGAGGTGAGCTAGGTGGGGGGAAGTGAAGTTGGTCCGAAGAGATAGCCGATTTGGAAGATCTAGCTTTCTGGACTTACGGGGACATTATACGCAGACCATACGGTTATCCGTGTCAGAATATTTTCTCCGTCAGAGCGGCATTGACCAAGCCATTGGCGATCAGGGGAAACACCACCTGCTAGGAATGGGCGTTGTCAGAGAGATTCACCAAGCGGCGGATCAGCTTTACAGCGATACTACTTATTGGGTATCAGGTGAATCGTAGTTATGTGGATCCGAGTACGGTCGTCCCCAACGCCGCCAAGATGAAAACATGAACGACCAAATGCACTCCAGGTCCACCTAGCTCGGTCCCTCGATCCAGATCTTGTAACCTCGAGTAAGCCCGCAAGATCGGTCCGAAGTGATACACCGCCATGCCACCGGCCAAGGATCTCTCGGTAGATGGCGAGAGTGACAGTCCGAAGGCGAGAACGAGCGATGTGACGGAAGTGGACAGGAGGAGCAGGGCATACGAAATGAGGATGAAGCGTGTCTGAAGCTGGAGTTGAAGATCTGGTAGACGGGCAGTCAAGGGGAGGTGGAGAGCGATTCGTAGGTAATTGACCGAGGCAGGAAGGGCTACGAGCCCGTGGAGGAGGAAGGGGACTTGGATCCGGCAAGCCATGGTTGGCTAGAACCTTGCTTTTGTAAGCCAAGCCTTCCGGTGGAGACCGATGGAAGTCCCCTGCAGGAAGAAGTATAGTCCGCGAGCTCGGAGATAAGACACGACGAGGGGGTGACGCAGAATGGGACTCGGTTATCGAGCTCGCATGATTAGTCGGGATCTGATTTCACGGGAAGCTCCGTCTCTTTCGGCACCCCTTCCGTCTCCGTCCTTGGCGTCATCGGGACCGACTTGAACGACGACGGAAGAAGCACTGATACCCCAAATCGGGAGCCACCTCACCCGAAACACCCCGTCTGTCCTGATCCCTATCCTCAATCACCTACTCAACACTCAGCGTACTCGATCTGACTTTAGTTATGCACTGGGAACGATGCTCATCCCCACCGCTCGCCGTCTCGTAGCCCGTTTTCATCACCGCCATCCTTCACCAAAGTCGCTCCCGGTCCCAGCCGTCGGACAAGTCATCGAGTTCTTTCAAACCCGCTGGTCCGTACTCCCACTCCTTCCTCAGTTCTCGCTGATTGGGTTTCAGGCTATCAGGCTCAGGCTATCAGGATAGCGGAGCCGACCCTGGCTTACAGCCTCCCGCAAAGCGGGAAAGACCATCGGCATTCCTTGAACCCCGACCCGAGACAGCACGCAGATCGGTCTTTCCCAGACACCATCGCCGGGATCCGTTCCGCAGTGAGAGAGCACGGCTCGAATGCCCTCTGGGCGAACACCACTCTCCACGCTAAACACGCGCTCGTCGAGCTCCTTCACGAACGTGTGGGGGGGGGTGATATCCCGACTAGTTGGACAATCTCCGCTGAGGACCGAGTAGTTCGAGGATAAGGAATCAACTAATCCATGGTCATCACGCACGCGGAGTCGTCCGGATGTTCCCCCCCCCCAAAGCCTGCTGTATCGCGAGAAGGACGGGAACGATGTGCTGGAGGGTATTCGATTACCAGCTGTGGCTAAGCCGGTAAGGGGGAGGGGGTCGTATGGCGTGACGTGGGTGAACACGCGGGACGAGCTGCGAAGCTTTCGGGGGAGTCGAGGGCGGTTCTGATCGAGGTTAAGCGAGTCGTCAGGATTTCAGGAGCCCGAGCTGCTGGAGTACGGGTATGGGAGTATCTCGATGGGGAAAGGGATCACGCTCACAGTCATGCCGCCGGGACAATATGCCGTGAGCGACGGGGTGAGGGTACGGTGGACGCTGGTCTACAGAGTCGGCAAGAAGGATACACATGGGTCATTTCTCGTCGTCACGGCGTCCAACCACAAAGATGGTAGCCCGATCCCGGATTCTCAGCCATCCTCCGACCTCTGCGGATCAAGACTTCCCTATTCTCGTGCGTCCCTGCATACGAAACCTGCCAGGAACTGCCCCGTACAACGGTGTCGTCACTCCGTGTTCGATGCCCCCTGACTCGGCCGGGTGCGATAGGCGACAGCTCCGCAACGATCAGCCATTGCCGAGAACGCAAAAGCGACAGTCTACATCAACCTGGCGTCCAACTCATATCTCGCTCACGTCGGTGTAGTTGTTGATCGTGTGGGTCAAAGGGAGCTGATCTGACATGGGTGGACCACCTGTGGCTTGGACGAAGTTGATGCTCGATGGTCAAGGCGTGGCCGTCTTGACTCGCGATGATTTGGGGTGGGGGGTGGACGTTGGTGGGTGGGACGAGGTCGTGAAGTGCGACGGCGGGGTTGACGATGATCATTTCGGCGTCGGTCACGCTGATCACTCAGGATTCGTCAGTCGAGTTGGACGTTTGCGGTATGAAAGTGTTGTAGGATGAGGATACGGTGGGATAGCTTTCGAGGATTTGTTTCGCTACACAAAACAGCTCTTGGGGGTCACCATCGTGAAGAGACGAAGCGTTGACGCAGACATTCTGACGGTATGATGCACAGCATCGTATTGAATGTCCAGCGAGCAGGGGATGTTGCCGGCTAGGTCTGCTCGCCAGCTAGATACCTACGTTGGGTGACGTTGCTTTCAACACCAATACACCCGGATGCGGATAGGGATGGGATGTCGGCTCATCCATTGAGTATATACATAGATGTCAGACATCATTGCGATTCTTTGACCTATCGCAGACACATCCCATCGCAGGCCGCATCAAAGCCCACAAGAAGTATGCAACAACCCTAACCAAGAACGAGATGATGGACTCAATCGCAAGCTTCGCCCCTGAAACCTTATACGTGCTCCTCGATGAATTCGTCCTTCTCCTTCTCCTTCTCCTTCTCCGCTGACACCGCGTGTCCCTCGTAAGGAACCCCGTTGTAAGGCGCCTCATTGATCGCCACGGGAGCATCGATACCATCGAAGAGCACCGCGATTTCTTCCAGCGCGAGACCTTTCGTTTCGACGATGAGGAACCAGGCGATGACGAGCTCGACGATGTCTAGACAGATGAACATGACGTAGTATTTCCAACCGATCGCATCGAGAGCGATCGGGTTCACTGAGGAGGATCATCAGGAAGATCTACTGAGTGAAGGCAAGCTGAACCTACCAAGGGCATTGTAAAGGGCTCCAGCGTTTGTGACGAGGGTGTAGATGGCCATGCCTTTGCTCCGGAGATGATAGGGTAGGATTTCGGGTAGGTCTGATACCCGATGATCAGTACGGAAACCGGTGGGGTGAACTGGGAAGATAAGCTGAGGACTCGTGCTCACAAAGGAAAGGCAGAGGGAAGAGCCAGACGACAAAACTGCCGGCGAAGAGGAACAGGATGGGCACAGCTGCGTAGGCAACGCTTTGACTGTACGTCTTTGCAAACGTCGCCTGAGATCGATCAGCGCTGTATCCTCTCGAAGCAGAGGCACAGATAAACATACAGTGAGAGCGCAGAAGATGGAAAACATGACAATCGCAAAAGCACATCCGCCCAACAGTAGCTTCTTTCGGCCGATCCTCTCGACCAGTTGGGCTCCCAACAGGCTGACGAAGAACAAGAACGCGAATTGACCCGCCTGGATACCTTGGACCTGTAGAAGGTCGTGGAAACCGATGGAACCGAGGATGATGGGGAGGTAGTAGGCGAGAAGATTGTTGTGCGAGTCAGGATGAGCATTGGGGTCACATCGAGAGCCGTATGGATCACCCCGCTCATGGAAAGTGCCCATGCGAACCAAAGCACCGACCCCAGCCGTTTGCGGTTTCCAGGGGTTCGGGTGAAGTCTTTATACGAAGACTTGCTCGCCACATCATCCAGGTCCACGCCAATGACAATCTCCGCCATCTCGTGGTGGACAAGCTCGTCGGACACGTCGCCGTTTGCGTGAAGTTTGGCGAGGATCGTGCGAGCTTCCTCTCGGCGACCTTGCTTGACGAGCCATCGTGGTGACTCGGCCATCCACGGGGTAAGACTCCATGCCATCAGTGGCACACAGCCTAGACCTTGGAGTATGGTGACGAGACGCCATGACCAGTCACTGTTCCGAAGCCGATCCAGCCAGCGGTGAAAGCACCGACGAAATAGGTGCCGTAAAAAACTGGCTTGGCATACCGCGCGGAAACGTGGATGAGCGACCTCGGCTATGAGGGGAGAGGCGCTGATGAAGTAAAAGGCAGATGAGACCCTTGAAAGACATGGTCAGCGCGCGACATCAGAACACGTTTCGGGTCTACGCACCCGGTGATGATGCGACCCACGATGAAGCTAGCTGTGTTGTGACCTAGACCGGACACGAGGGGTCCGACGATCTGCGAGAGACACTGTCAGCGAAAGACTTGCGTCCTGAGCTGGAAAGAGGATGGAGCCGATGCATGACCTACGCCGAGGAAGGAAGCGATGGCTATGACTGGCTTCCGCCCAAACCTATCGGAGATGTAGGATCCGAGGAATGGGAACCTGTGCAAGATGAGCAAGGCTGAGCGACGTCCCCAGGATCCCACCAGGGGATAGTGCCACACTCACGGTAGCTGGGCTGCAGCAGTCATCAGCGATGGTAAGTCACGCTTTCAAGAGCCAACTCACGGAAGAGGTAAGAGGCAGCAAATAGTCCCAGCCTGATGCCCATGGGATGATCGAAATAGCTGAAGGAATTGAAAAGTCAACAGGGCTCACGAATCATTCCGTACGATGCTTACCTTCCCCACAAGGGTAGCACCTGCAGGGTGCCGATGAGTGACCCGTCGTAGCCGTAAGCAAAGACGGCGCCGTAGAGGATGATGACGTTCAGCATGCATTGCCGCAAGCCCGCGTCCTTCCACCACGACTTGGCGGTGTTGTCTGTCCGAAAGCGTCAATCGGCCGCCAACCGTTTGCAGATGAAGTCTGATGCTCACTCTGGAAAGCAGACCAGTGAGGCAGCTGTGCCGCGAGGGCGACGTTGCTCGGAGCCATCGTCTGCGGTTTCACCCTTGAAAGCCAACGAGGGCGGTTCCGAGATCAGTCGACCGATATCGATGTTGGGTAGAAGACGCGGGATCGTTCCCGATGCTGCCGAAACGCGGGATCATGGCAATATATAGTGCTGACGATGATGATCCTGTTGAGAGAGGGTGGCCAGAATTCCCGTCGCGGTGCTTCCAAGGCTCTCCCCCGCTTTCCGGCCCATCCACGGGTAAATCTTTCACGGGCTCGTTCCAATGTGCCGGTGGTCGGCTGATCATGGAGTACCGATCTCGTTCGACAATCATGAGGGGCAGTCTGCGCTCTCGTCTGTCGCGGAGAGTTCCCCCGTCTTGTTCTCTGGCCTTTGCGCTCAAAACATTCCAGATGACGTCCGGCCAAAAGTGAGGACAGCGTCCCGAGATCCGCTGACGGAGACCGACCGCCACCCGCAGCATCTCGTTTGTATCATTTCAAGCCTACTGATTCTCCGGATAGCGTTCTCAGTCACGATACATTCCGATAAAGTCTGTGTGTGGTCCCGACATGTCTAGCCGGCGAAATGGAAGCCAAAATGGCGAGATAGCGGTGAGTGCTGCAGGCGGGGTGGCTCGGACGGTACAAGCCTGTGATCAGGTGCGTCCATTCCGCCTAAGCTGCCCACTCACTCCGAGACCATCGGTTGACGCCCCCAACAAACGGGATTTCAGTGCAACCAGCGGAAGACCAAGGTGAGTCTCTGAGCGGGTCTTGGCTTCACCAAGGTGGAGCTCTGGGAGGGGAAACTCCCAATGACCCAGAGCGCAGTGTCGGGTCGAAGCCTCGAGCTCGTCGAAGCCGCCGAGTTGTACCGAATGCCAATCCGCGGATCTGATCTGTACCTGGCAGCGGGTGAGCTCCCGACGGATCGCCCGATGACTTACTCTTTCAATCAGCCAATCCAACGTCGAGGCCCGAAGCGGAAGAGTCAGCATCCAGCCTTTCTCCCATCATACCTCCGTGCCTCCCAAGCATCCTCCTTTTCATCATCATCCTCCAGCCTTACTCGACGTTCGAACCAGACCGAGGATCGGACGCTCGACAATGCATCGGCTCGGCCATACTACTGTCAGGAAAGTGCGGAACCGAACTGGACATGGCTGAGATCACCGCTGGATGACATCTCACCCCGGATCCATCCTCAATCGCCACGCATTCGAGCGTTCCAACGTGGCGAGAGTCAGACGGAGCTCCCGTCGAACTCGGGGTCCGGGGACATCTCCGCGCCATCGGATGTGACTCACTATATCCCTTGGACCGATTGGACGTTTGGAGAATGGCAGATGCCGAATGAGATGGCTTTCCTCGATGAGAGCGATGTAAGCTGATTCTCACTGCATCCACCCGTTCTGAACACAGACGTTGAGCAATCCCACTTAGGGATCTCAAGCAGTCCCTCTGATCCGGAACGCAAACCCGATCACAACCGAAAGATACGCCAGAGGGTACGGGTTGGAAGGAGAAGATTCACCAGAATCAGTGGTCCACAGCGCTTGTGGTGAGCGATGTCCTGGTCATCTGGACAATCGATTGAAGCTCCGTCTCATCAAGATCGGCCGACAGATCCGCTTGTCTTGCTCATCACACCCGGTCTACCAGAGACCGAACAGCCAGTTCGGGAGAGACTCCAATTCTACTTTGCCTATCTCTCCGAATACTGCGCCGTTCTCGATGAGAGGGAAACGTTTGCCGCCTTCGACCGCAATGAGCAATCCCGGTCAATCAAATTCCGAGCTCTTCTTCTGTCCGTCGCAGCGCTCGCAGCCACGGTAAAACGAGTATCCTGCTGTGAGGAGGGGATGCTGTCCGAGTCCGACCTCGTCTACACGTATCTGCAAGACGCTCACCGAGCCAACGCGCTTGCAGATTCGACAGGAGATACAACGCTTGCGGACGTGGCGACCAGCCTTCATCTCTTTACAGCCTGGGAATGGTTGGAAGACCATGAGCGCTCATGGGTCCATCTCCAGCAAGCTTTGACCCGAGCACAGACCCTCAAGGTCGACGAGTCGTTTGATCCGCCCAACGGTTCACCCATTTTCCTCACCACTCGACTCACACTATACTATACCCTGTGAGTCCACACCTCGGTTTTCACCCGATGGTGAAGGTCACTCATGCGGACAAGTGTCATCACGGAACGAATTCACGCCTTTCTACGACCCCGATCCTCTCACCTGGCCCAATCTCTTCGCCTACCCGGAAGACCGTGGGATCACACTCGCGCTCTCCGCGAGAGAATGCCGCCGCGCTCTCTCACGCTTGGCGCGGTGTTCCACGCGCGCATGTTCAGCCTGATGGATGATGATGTCATCAAGTGCTGGCGAAAGCGGTGTGGCGTCCATACCGATGAATGTCGTATCTGGACGATCGAGTCCGCAGCTCACCTGCAGCGAGATCTGGGCGAGCAGATGGGAGACGCTGTGACTGGACGATCCATCCCACACGACGCTCAAGCTCGCGGCGCCCTTGGGAAGACGGCGAACCTTGTGATCTCCATCGCGTGGTTGAGGAAGTGAGTCGCGCGCAAAGGTACATCAGAATGTAGCTGACAGCGAGTTTTAGCTTGTTCTGGAATGTCTGTCGCAGCCACTGTCTGGTGTCTCCTAGCAGCGAGCACCCCGAGCTCAGAGTGACACTCGTTATCGAGAACTTGAGGCAGGTATGGGCCTTTCGAGAGTCGAACGCCACGGCCGAGTACGACCTGGCGCTCGATTGGACATTCAAGCTGTTCGACATGACGATGACAGCGGTCGAAATCATCGAGCACGCTTCGTCTAATGTGCTTGAGTTGGACTTCGCCACAGACGTGCGGAAAGAGCTTCTACCCTTTGTGTCAAAGTGTCTGGCGTTGTTCCTCCAAAACGTAAGTCTCCGATAAGATTGCTCGCACGGCAATGTGATAAATCTTGACAGAATCGCATCGGAACGCTCACCTCGAAACTCGTCAAGGCGATGGCGCGGATATGCTGAGGTAATTGGCAAGCGTCAATCAGGCTATCGCAGCGATCATACCAATGTTGTGCCTGTGACCGGAACCAGTCGAGCCTATCACTCGTCCTGAAAATAGCGTTTTCATCAACCGTTCCATGGGACTGTCACCCACACCATAGCCTAAGCCACTGTACCATCCACCAATCCAGCCGTAACCTCGCCCAGCAAACCAGGGATCCCCGCTTTGACCACCCCATGGACCACCCCATTCACCTTGAGGCTCTTGGGCTCGCCACACTTCTCCATGCACCACTCCAGAGCGACGGAGCATACGTCCTTGAACCAGACCTCCCATCTCTCACGTCGGCCTGGTTGGATGAGCTCGACGTCCCCGTGCTGCATTCCCGGAACCGAAATCATCTTGCACTCGACTCCGAGGGCTTCGAGCCGGTCATAGGCGTGCGATGTCTGTTCAGGCTGGAGAGTGGTATCTTCCATTGCCCGAAGGAATATTGTCGGGGGATACTGCTTCGTCATGTGGTGAGAGAGGGAATGTTTGTCGGAGAAAGGTGGATCCTCGCCGAGGATGGCGGATGCGAATGTGTTGGTGGCGAAAACCTGGGGACTTGTGAGCGGGGAGTGCGATGGCGGAGCGCGAGGACAAACTATTCACCTGATCGAACCATCGCTTACGAGGGGTCGGTTTGATCTCCGGATCGGGTGTCCAGGGAGAAGCCAAAACTCTGAAGATTCTTCAGCCCGGACTACGCCTGGAGGAACGGGCTGGACGAATTACGTGTTGTCATACCCGGTCGTACCTGGACCAGCCATGAAACACCGGATGGCCCTAGCCTGGTCCTCGGGGAGGGTGGTGACGTGCTCGGCGAACGTTGAGTATGGCTCGTTGGGCCCCACCTGACCTGCTTCGACTAAGGCAAAGTCCGTGCACGGATATACCGCGTAAACGGCTTTCGGAGGGGGAAGTCCGGTCCGAGCAGCATCGACTCCCTGGCAAATCACCGTCAGTCGCCGTCATCAGGTGCCCCGATTCTAGACTCACGACCCACAAGGCAGCTGAACCTCCAGCACTCGGGCCAAAGACGAATGTCCTCGATCCATCGACTCGCCCGCCAGTAATACGGCCCAATTCGGTGCTGACCCATCGATACGCGTCGACCCAATCCTCACGCTGAGCAACCATCGGAGCACTGTTCGCGGAGGGGGAGGAGCAGTCAATCATAGGCCTGAGACCGTGGAAGGCTTGCTCACTGAGGATTCATGCGGTACTCGGCCGACACCACGCAGAAACCGCGATCGAGCAGGTACTGAAAATGTCCGAGGAGGATGACATGGGTGTCCCCGAAGACGAAAGCTCCGCCATGAAAAAAGAGAGCTGAGCGTTTACGGTTTGAACTGATCAGCAGACGGTGACAGGGAGAAGAGCGAGATCGCCAGTACGCACCGACGGGACACGACGTGAACGCGTGTGGGTCAGGTAGATACACGTCGGCACGACACCCGCCAGTATCGTAGTCCATCAACGGCTTGAAGGTGAAGCGGGAGTATCCCAGTCCTTCAGCGGAGATGGGCATCTTGTGAGCTGTCTGGACAGCAACTTCTTCAAGGAGGGGCTTGATCTGATGAGGTGAGCGGTCTCGACCGTTCTTAATAGGTAGGTTTCGACTGAACAGCTCGTGGTCAGAGCGGGTCAAGGGGTTATCGTCGCATGATTGCCCGTCCGCCCACCGCTGATTCCCCGTAGCCAAAATGTACAAGCAAGTGCAGGTGAGGGTTACAAAACCGGTTACCCCGTGAGGGTTTTTGGTGTTATCCCGTGATTTGCCCGGCCGTTCGGCCGCGTTCCGGTGGCGGTCCTGATGTATGCGTACTCGCACTATTCATTCCCTAGCTGAATCACCCAGTCCATTCTTGCGCACGAGGAACGTCTAGGCTCGGAACCGAGAGTGCGATGATGAGGAAGAGCCGTTGAGTCATGTGGTGATGGCGAACTGATGGGTGTACACCCCGACCGCGCATTGCGATATGCAAAATTTGTGTGGTGACGGACAGAATCTGCTCTCGGAGCGGGAAATGAGTGTACGATTGATGCCCCACGCGAGACTTGATCACGGGAACATGTCTTCTACGGGAAGCGATGGGGCTAAGAAATGAGGTAGTCTTGATCCAAAAACAGGACTGTCCGTCATCATGTGGGAGAGGAATCTAGTCAAAATTGACACAAGCGAAGGGCTCTGGGCTAACGAACGGAATCGATTACTCGCCTCTGCATTGACAGCCAGCTTGAACATGCCGTCCGCCCAAAATCGATCGCTTACATGACAAGTGTGTCCGCCGAACAGATTAACCTGTCGACATTCATTGACCCACGCAAACCCGGACAAATGTCCCATCATAGGTGACGACCGGTATCAAGAATCGCCATGACCACCACACGTCACATTCCATTCCTCCAGCAGGGCATGTAATTTCGATGTGATCAGGGCTCATGCGTCCGGACGGGTGCACAACCAAATCCGTGGGGCTAGACCTTGGCGTCGTCCGAAGACATGTTTTCCCTTCCGATCATGCGGATATGCTCGCTGGGTCAGACTTTGACCGACATTTTGGTATGCCAGTGTGTCCGTCTTGAACGAGTCGTCGGTTCCACACTGACAACTCCACACTGTCAACGAGACGTTGAAAGTGCCAACAAAACAGAGCTATACGGACTGTCCTACTCGTCATTCGAGTATCACAGCGATACCTCCCAATATACGCGGTACCCAAAAGAAATGTCCCATAGACGATCACTTTTACGATCGACAAGAACGGGGACCAACACAAGCAGCACCGTAGATCACAGCACATCCAACTCGATGTCCTTCCTGCTCATGCATCCATCACGTGAGGGTGGCATTGGACAGGGTTCTTCAGTCCGTTGAGTGCAGGGTGTAAAGCCAGGTCTGATTCCGCAGCCTCTTATCACGACGAAAGGCAGGATTATCAGACCATGACGTGTGCCTCGGATCCCGCGGTCATAGTTTTTGGCAGAGACCAAATATGGGAGCTCTTCACTGAGAATCCTTTCGTATCTCCTTTCATAGAGTTCTTGACAGGTTTGACGAACCGATAATGGTCACTCTCCTTGACGTCGGTCTCGCAACCATCCCTCCTCTTCATCATCAACTTTCTACGGTCATCCCGCGAAGATGACGTTGGACGAGAGTGCTCAGATCGAGAATGGTCAATATGTCGACCCACTTGGATTCCCGTTGAAGAAGCATACCTCGAACCTCCCCGACTGGCTATACATCCTCTCATTCGCACCACCATGCCCCCATCTCTTTCGATCGCCCAAACGATTCTTCGCCCACCCTCATGTGCTCTACGCGCTCGGCACCATCTTCAGTCTCCTGTCCGGAGCTGGCCTTCCCGCTTTTGACATTCTCTTCGGATATTGGACAAATGGGATCGGACTTGGACCAGGAGAGAGTGATGAGAGTGGATCTAGTATCATCGTCAATGCGAGTCGGTCCGCATGGATGACCACCGCCGTCTCCGTCATCTTCATCCCTTCCTACGCCTGCTTTAGAATCTGTTGTAAGCATTACTCAGGTCGCTCCACACGCTTTCTTCGCTAATCACCATGGGGTTTTCAGTCTCCCTTGCCGGTGTGCAACTCGCTAATTCGGTCAGGGAACACTACCTCGCTGCAGTGCTCGTCCAGGATCAAGCTTTCTTCGATCGGGTAGGCCCGGGAGAGATCATCGCTCGATCCAGCAGGGACATCGATACGATCCGTACTGGATTGGGAGAGAGACTGGGCTACCTGTTTTGGTCAGCCAGTCTCATAATCGCGGTGAGCCGCGAAAATCCCCATTTGCTCTGATCGATACTGACCTGGCTTTTCGACCAGGGACTCGCATCCGCCTTCGCCCATGCCCCTCGCCTAGGTGGCGTCCTGTTCTCCTTGATCGTCTCCAGCATGGCCATATTCTACTTCCTTGGAATCTACTCAGATCGTGCCGCTCAGACCAGAAGTCCACTGGACGGCAAGGCGTCTACCTTTGTGGAACAGGTCATCTCCTCCGTCCGCATCGTCCAATCTTTCGATATGAGCGATCGACTCCTTCATAGGCTCGATCACGGGATGTTGAAACCACTCAAGACGATGGCCAAGACAAAGGCCGGCTTCAAGGCGCTCGAACAGGCGGTGGCTTTCGGTTTTGCAATGCTGGTTTACTCCATGTGCTTTTGGTATGGAGGGATCAGTGTAGAGCATGGCGTTTCCGTCGGCGCCGTTGTGACGGTGAGTGGATGTGTTCTGGTTCATCGGAGTGTCAGAGTGACTCAAATCTTGTCATAGGCATTCTACAACTACGTGGACAGCTTCTTCGGCTTCGCCGGCGTTGTTCCCCATCTCGTCGCAACCACTACTGCTATTCAAAACATCGCCAACTTACGGTTACAGATCGAGCGCGATCCTCCGATTGACGTCCGGAATGTCGATGGTCTTCGGCTTGGCGCCACATCCGGCTGGCGGCCATCTTTCGATCTCACAAATGTCACGTTTGCCTATCCCGCTCGTCCGAGCCATAAAGCTCTCGATCACTGCTCTGTCACGATCGAGCCTGGCAAGTTCATTGCCTTCGTGGGACCTAGTGGCAGCGGCAAAAGTACTCTCGTGTCGCTTTTGCTACGATTTTATGATCCTCAAACCGCCACCATTGTGTCCGATCTGGATCGGCAGATCTTAAAAGCGATCGAAGAGGGAGGAGGGGAGAAGATGGAAAATGAAGGAGATAGCCCTTCATCCCGAGATGAAGTGGTGGAGGGCGATGGCGTTGTCCGCTTCGCCGATCATGATGTACGTGATTACAACCTCAAATGGCTCCGATCTCAGGTAGCCGTGGTGCCCCAAAACCCTCAGCTCGTGAGCGGTACCGTGTTTGACAACGTAGCGATCGGTCTCACCGGCACCGAGTGGGAATATCGTGCCGATATCGATGGTCTCTCTGCTACAGCATCCAAGCAAACCGCCGAACGGCTGGAGAGGATCCAACAGATGGTCCACGACGCGCTACGCAAATCCCACGCATGGGACTTTGTTCAGCAGCTGCCTGACGGTCTTTCGACTCATGTGGCTGGTGGACGAACTGGTGTGCTGTCCGGTGGTCAAGTCCAGCGGATTGCTCTTGCGCGAGCCCTGGTCCGGCAACCGAGCTGCCTCCTGCTTGATGAAGCCACCTCGGCTGTCTCCGCCGACGCCGAGCTCCAGATTCAGGAGACACTCCTACGCGAGCAACGAGAACGCGGCATGACTTTGATCGTCATTGCTCATCGCTTGTCTACCATCGTCTCAGCGGATAAGATCGTCGTTATGGTCGCTGGTCGTGCTGTTCACTCAGGCACCTACGACGAGCTGCTGGATCCCGCCTGTATCGATCAGACCTTCAGATCGATGGCGCTCGCGGCGCCGCAGGATGGAGTGGACAGTGACAAGCCCATCCAAATCGACGAGAAGCCCTCACCCACTATGCCTACTGCGCAAAGTAGCCAAACAATGCTCGATGACTCCACCACTCAGCCCCCAGAGCTCGCACCGCCGTCCATCATACACGCCCATGATCTCACAAAGCTCGATCATTCTGCTACTGGACCCCCAGAGCTCGTACCACCGCTCATGAGTGAAGAGCATGATCGATTGCCTCCTTCTATGAGAAACACCAGTGAGGCATTCGGCAACGTCGAGATCATCCTTTCCTTCGCCGTGGTTCTCGGCCTCATCGCAGGGGGCGCTTTCATCGTGGCCTCCTGGCTGCACGGCCGAGCCATAGTCAGTCTCAGTATCCCCGATATCCCGACGATGCTCGCGACCGTCAATCGATGGGCTCTTTGGTTCTTGGTATTGGCGATTGGTACTTTCTTCGTCATTGTGGTTCACACCTACTTGCTTGAGTTCAGTGGCGAGAGTATCGTTTGCGATCTGCGGCGAGAAACGGTTAGAGCCTTGATCAAGCAAGAAATCTCGTTCTTCGAAGGCCCAGCATCTGAAACAGGAAGCCTCACGGCCGCAGCGACCACTCATCCCTCAAACGTTGGCAATTTTGTCGGTCTCATCCTCGCGCAGTTCATCAGCAGTGGCTCGAACCTCCTTGCGGCGCTCATTCTTTCCTTTGTGCTCAGCTGGCGTCTCGCTGTCATGGTCGTACCCTCACTTGCAGTCACCATGACCCTCGGTCTCGCTACCTTTGAATGCCAGAAACGCTTCGAATCGGACATGGTCGCCGACAACGAATGCCGGGCGGATTTCGTCGGCGAGGCCGCCAATTCGATTCCTTTACTGGCTGCTCTCACTCGGGAGGAGGAGACTCTTCGCCGGTTCAAGGTGCTCTCTAGCTCGAGACGCATCACCCGTCGATGGCTTGTGTTCTCGAGTTTCTCTCTGGCCGGAAGTCAAGGGATGGTCTTGCTGTTCGGAGCCCTGATGTTCTACTGGGGCGCCAAGGAGGTGGCGGAAGGCAAAGTGGTAGGTCTCCGCAGTTTCGACGGTGCAAAGGCTCAATAGTTTCTCTCTAGGAACTGGCGAACCTGTTTACGGTGATCGAAGGAGCCACCATCGCCGTGTACATATCAGTCAAGGTCCTTACGTATACCGGTGATTATACGAGGATGGTGGTCTCCTTGGAGACGATTCAGGTAGGCGGATCGATGACCAGTCCCATGTTCTGATGAATTCTTAGGGCTGGATTGATCGCAAACCTGCGATCAGCTCCGAAGCCGCGGATGACTTGGTCGATTCACCGGTCATGGAGAAATCGAAGGGTATTGAATTGTACGTCCAGAGAACAATTGCACTGGGGTCACAAAGCCATTACTGACGATCGGAGTAGCAAGGACGTACAGCTCCGCTATCCATCCCGACCAGACGTCCTCGCTCTGAACTCGCTTAGTATACGCTTGGAAGCCGGAGCATCCTATGCGTTCTGCGGTACTAGCGGTGCTGGCAAGAGCAGTCAGTCCGGCGTAGCGCAGGTTGGTGATCTGCGTCTGACAGTCTGCAGGTATCCTGGCTGTTCTACAGCGCTTCTACGACACAACATCTGGCAGAGTCCTCCTCGACGGAGTGGACATCCGCAGTATCGGCAACAAGCAGCTTCGCGGTCAGATGGGTTACGTCAGCCAAGAGGCGGTCTTATTCGAAGAGACTGTCCGTTGGAACTTGCTGGTGAGTTGCGTTGCTATATGGCTCGGGGAAGTTGGCTGAACCCCTCGCAGTCCGGAGCGCAGGATCCCGACAGCGTTACGCAAGACGACCTAGAATGGGCGTGTGAGCAAGCCTGGTACGACTCTGCCTATCGTCTGATGTGTTTATCTGACGGATACACCAACAGCATCCTATCCTTCATCCGCTCTCTGCCTCATGGCTTCGATACCGATCTCGGCATGAAGGGCGGACAGCTCAGCGGTGGCCAGAGACAGGTGAGCTCGACGAAAGATTCTCGAAGGGAGCCAGTGTTGATGAGGTCGCAGCGACTCTGCATCGCTCGAGCCTTAGTCCGCAAACCGCGCATCTTGCTTCTCGATGGTGAGTCTGGCTACCAAATCCTCAAGAAAGGTCACTGACCTCACTTAGAGGCCACCAGTGCACTGGACGGTGAGAGCGAAAGACACGTTCAGCAGGCTTTGGACAACGCATCCCGGGGAAGGTAAGTTCAGCTCGAGCTCTGTGAAATGGTGACTGAATTGATACTATTTTGGCCAGAACAACAATCACCGTCGCTCACCGATTGTCTACCATCCGGAATGCCGATGTCATCCATGTAATGGAGAAGGGCGCCATTGTGGAGACTGGGTCGCATCGAGATCTCCTTGCTCTCAAGGGGCGATACTTTGAGCTCGTCGAGGCTCAACTATAATGATGGAACGGATAAGGGTTGTATTGGCATCTGCTGCAGCATCAACACAAATGCATAGAGAGCATCACTCCTTGTTGACATCCACTAAGCCTCGAGCTCGGTGAAATCCAGAACCGGCCAGCCTCGTAACAATACGGGCGAAGTGGTACGCGGTGCCAGATCGCGTTCTTTGTCTGCACAACACCTATCATTTTATCCATCCTCAGCTTTGAAAGCGCAGTACTCACCCGTGTCGAATCCATCACGCCATCTCAGGTACCCTATGGACTTCGGCCAAGGTCTTGCCATCCACCAAAACCTCCTTCGGGTTGAGCCCAACCCCCATGACTCACTAGTCCATCCCTCCCCAACGTTATCGAACCGATGTACGCTCCTCAGCTGGACGAGGAGATCCCCCGGTGGTAAATCTGTCCCTCGATCATTCCGGCCGTTTAGCATGGACATGACGACTCGACTGACCAAGATAGAGAACCACTGCTCCACCGGGTTGGATCATCGATCGTCACGTCCCTCTGATCAAACATCGCGATCGAATCAAGGTCGTTGGGAGAAAAGTAGAACGAATGCTTGACCGACGTTAGTTCCGGTCGGCATGACATTCATCGAAAAGCGGCTTCGACAACGATGGGACGGGCCGTCAGATTTGTGCGCGACGATAACTCGCCTCTGAGGGAGGCCGCTTTCAGCCATTGTATCAAAGGTTCATTGGTGGATGCTGACCACACTGAAGCGCACCGAGGCAGGGTCCAATCAAAGGCGGGATATGCAGCTCAACCGCCTGGCTATATCGCAGTACTTTGTCCTTCATCTGGACCGGTCGGTCAGGATCAGTAGGGAACGTCTATCAGGAAAGCTTCCCATAGCTCGGGCCCTCGGTGATCCGGCGTCCGTGGGAGACTCGGCTTGATGGAAGACTGCGATATCCCGTGCGCATAATACGTGAGACATCATAAGGCTTGTTACATGGTACATGGTCACTGCTCAACACCGGCTGCTGCCAGAAGACCCGGGTGAAGGCGTTCGAATTCCCGACAACAGTCTCTCCAGAGATTGGCACTGAAGGCTTTACCATCCGAAGTATCCAGCCATGGAGCATGAATCTTGGCCGGCTTGCAATCGTGGATGAACTTGGGCATCGTCGTCAATCGTTGTAAGAAAAGCAACATGGCTCACGTCTTCAGACTGGGTCAGCGTCAACATCGCCATCGAACAATTCCTCGCGCCTGCTTCTGCGGACCGACCGATGCGACGAGCTAGGAAGACTACCAGACCTGGGGCTTCCCGATACAAGGGTGTCCACACGAAGCCGGGGGCGACATCGGTGATGACGAGGTTGGGTTGGAGGGAGGTGAAATGACGGGACAGAGCGTGGAGAACCAGCTGCGAAACGAAACGTCTTTAGGTGAGTCCATCAGGAAGGAAGCTGGGCGTACTTTGCTCTCGTTGTATCGATCTGCGGCTCTGTACCGTTTTTCACCGTCCAGACCCGCGAGTGGGTTCGCGACATCGAACGACTTGGTCGGCGACACTTCCGCGACGAGGCTTCCGGTGAAAATGATACGAGGAGCGAAGTGTGGTCGACCTGGGATCTCCGACTGTCCCGTGCTGAGGAGCATCGGCGTCAAGAGGAGCGACAAGAAGATCTGGGAGAGATCATTGACTTGAGTTCTGGGGAATGATTCAGCATTGAGGAATCTTTGCAGAGAGCCAATCTTTATTCACACAATCTCGTGGCCGTCCTTGGTCATCTCGCGCGTGCCACCCCCAAGGATGCCAGCATTCATCGCGACTCCATCGATCCGATCCAAGCTCTTGCACCTCTCTCCGAAGGCAATCACGCTCGAAAAATCCGCAAGATCAACAGGCCAGACCTCGACGGTCGTCTGGTGAACCTTGGGAAGACGAGAGAGTACCTCAAGCCGAGCGATGTTGCCCTTCTGGGCGGAGCGTACGGCAAGGATGATCAAGGAGGGAGCTTTGCCAGCTAGATGATGGGCGATCTCCAAGCCAATACCTGGTTCATCCCGTATGGTCAGCTGGTCTCGTTTCCAAATTACTCACCGCAATTGGCGCCGGTGATGATCAAGGTCCGGCCGTGTAGATCACACTCCGGCAAGGGCGGTAGGGTGCGCATCTGGCTGGCCATCAAACGAGTGAAGAACACCATCTTGGCACGACGAGTGAAGAGAAAGCTCGTGAAGCTTGGAAACGATGGTGGGATGACATGGGCCTGCGTAGTCTCCCTTTGTATATGATATCGCCCTCGGCATCGTTCATACTGTTTGTGCTAGGAAGATTTCCCGCCGAATTCGGACGGCGAGGAAAGCCCCGACTTCGCGAGACCCACTCGGTCAGATAATGCCCGAAGCCCGGCTTCAGCTCAAGCCCGATTTCAGAAAGCCCTCCCGCTGGGGAATGGCCAGGCCGAGCTGCGACGTTGACTTTGGGAAGAGTACGGTGACATCGTTTTGTGCTGTTATGCCAAGAAGATTTTCCGTCCCGAACTCTGGGTGAGGGAGCCCGATTTCGCAAGACCGATCAGTCAATGCCCGAAGACAACACGCCAAGACTCGCGATGAGTATAGCATCCTCAACTCATTAGGGCAGTCAACTCCTCGCCCTTGCGTACAACTCCTATATCAAGGGCACCAATTCCCAAAGATGAGCATGCCCTGCCCGTCACACACCGCTGCAATCCGACAACATTGTTAGACGATCAAGGCGAGGAAAACAAAACAATACCAGTCGGTGCCGGGTTTGGATCCCGCGTACTTTCAGCAACTCTGCATATCACTACTGGATCGCAACGACTGATCAAGCGCGTCCAGCACGATTTTGCGCTGCTTGCGACCGAACTTATTCCGAGCGTGGAAGCTCATCACTCTGCTATTTTATCGTCAGCCAGGCTCGCGAATCGCGCTTGGGTGAGATACCTGATCGCACTGATGTCCTCTGTGTATGACAAGCGATCACCGAGATCGGGGGCGTGTCGAAGCATCGAGGCAGAGGTTTTCGCTACGGTAACAAGACATCTGCAACTCCGTCAGCTCTGGTGCGATTGCTACAGCCACTCACATGGTACTGGCTGGATGTACAACATGAGTTGGAGTCCTTGTTCCGATTGCGTCCAATCGTCTCACGGTCTCCATAACAGCGCTGCAGGCTGTACTGATCCGAACAGTCCCGCGATCGTCGGGCTCTGCGAGAACGGCAAACGGCGCGTAGAGGCATATCACTGCGACATGAGGTAGAAGATGTGCGCTCTGGCGTGGCATCACTACCTATCCCGGACGACAAAAGGTTTACCCCGACGTACCATCAAATCCAAGTCCAACTGGCCATGCTCGTCATACCTTATCGGGTCTCGCAGATCAGATGGGAATGTCAATCTGGTGTCATTAGTGCTTCTGACCGGGTTGTCTGGACTAGCTGAACTCACTGGAAACATCCAATCGCATCGGTCAGAGACCGAAATTCGGCGCTGTGAGCGCCGACGAAATCATCCCTGCTGCCGTCGTACTGCCGAGCCTTCCATAACCGTGCATACTTGTTTGCCCTATTCAGGAGTATAGCGGCTTTGATGACCATGACAAATGGATCGTTCACCGGATGATTGCTCCAAAGGTCCGGTGAGTCGATGTGTTGCGGGTTGGGTGGTGACTGATGGGACCCGAAGTCCAGATGGCATGCTGAAGCGGGAAGCGGTGCAGTGATCTCATCGAGCGCGAAACTTCCACCCAGTCCGGATCCCAAGCTTGCGATGGTTTCTTGCAAGAACGCCATCCAGAAGATCATGTGTCCCTCACTTCGATCGAGCTGGTCGACGAGAGGGGAAGGTATCGTATCCCAGTCGGATGTAGGTTGAGCAGCGCGGAGGTGCCATCGAAGCGGGAGGATCATCTGGGAAACGAATCCACCGTAGGTCCAGCAATCCATCATCCGCGCCTCATCAAGGAGAAGTCGAGTGAGTATGACCAGGGCCCGAACTGTATCGAGCAGTGACGTCGGGTCTTCGAGAGCGTCGAAGATTGCTTTCTTGCAGAGAGTGACTTGATCCGTGATGAAGCTTTCCCGATAATCATTGCCGTCCGCCCAGCGTGCAGCACAGCCGCAGATAGCGTGCAGAAGGGCAGGGTGGGGAAAATCGGGATGACAGGGAGGTAACGACAACCGTGAGCTGAACCTCTGCTGGTGAAGTATACGAGGGATGTTGTCAACCCGATCGAAGAATGTCATTACTCTATCGATCATCAGATCAGACTTAAGACGGATTGACAAACTGACAGTTTGGCTACGACGGATGGATCCGGAAGACTCGACGGCCATCCTGGCGAGAGAAGCACAGCAGTAGGGTAGCGGGGCTGATGTATGACCCGGGGATAAGGTGTCATATTCAGATCAAGGATATTCAGATCAAGGTCCTCCGCCGTGCCAAGTCGTGAGGAACCTTCGTACACCGGGATGCGAAAGCTGTCGAATGACATCTCGGCGAGTGACGGCCGGCCAGTTCCGTGCGGCACGAGGGAGACAATGTCGAACTCATCGGGGATCGTGGAATTGACGAGGTGAGACCACCCGATATCACCGTTTGGAAGGTTTCGCTCTTTTTCGCCGATCTGCTCGGAATCGTAGGGGGTGGTGGAGGCGATGGCTGAAGCGCAAGCGGGCAATTCTCGGGACGAAACATTTTTCAAAGCCTTGTCAAGAGCGTCTTCCAGTTGCTCTACATCTTGTCAGCTTACCGCCAATGAGCAATTATCGTCGCACATACCGATCCTGGCCATCAAACAGCTCCTTTCCTCATCCTCGAGAGGAGCGGTTCTACGCAACCTCTTCTCGCTTCGGAAGAGGAAGACGCGTTCCCTTTTTCTCTGCCTCGAAATCTGCTCGCCGGAAGATGCAACAGTGTTCGCTCGAGTGGCAGGTCGCTGGGGCTGCTCGTCGTCGTAGATGCAGGTGAAAGTGAAGGAGGAATATCGCTTGAGGTTGCGGCGTGGTTGTGAGCACGGCGTACAGGTGGGACGTAGCTGAAAAGATCTCAGTCGAGCTTTCGATTGGCTTGCGTCCTACATACATACCGCATCACACCTCTGATTGACGATCAGCCCAATCACATTCCAGCATTCGCGTACGACACTTGCTATCTTTTTCCTCCTACAGGACACGCAAGCCTCATAACGCTTCAACACGCCAGCACCGTATTCGGCGAGTGTTTGGTCCGCGCTTGATTCCTCGGGAGACGACATAACGAAGCGCCGAGTCGCTATGTCCTTCTCTTCCGGCCCCACCCCCAATCCTGAGCAAAGGTCAAGGTCGAACCTTTTGAAACAGGTACAGAACAGGTATTGCTCCCGTGACGTGCTTCGCTGGCCATCCCAGTTTAAAAGCGAAAGTAATCGCGGCTGGAAAACAAAAGGAACGGCTCAACTACTACTACTGCCGATGACCGAGTTCGCAACGATTATGTAATCTTTCTCCGTCTATTGGATCCTGCGTGCCATGGGGAGTTGACCCATTGGTTGGTCGGGTGTCGTAGCCCGATTCGGAATCCACTGCGTCCCTCATTAATCCATTTTCTTCGCCGTCTCTCTCCTGGTTGGGCGAGGTGCTCAACGAACGACTTGTCCCGTACAGATGGCTCGGTCGACGGATGTCGCGCATCGGGTGGAGGAGGAAATCAGAGGACGTGTACAGGTCGTTGAGGTGGAATCGCTTGCGAAGGCTGGTGAGAGTGGACTTTGGGCGCGTGGGAAGGATACGGAAGGGTCGGGGTTGGTTGACATCAAATGGCCATAACCATGCATGAAAATACCATCCCTTCACGATGCATAAATCGAATACCGTCCCTCAGCTCTCTCCTTTTCCTCCACCCTCCCCCTCTGATCCTGCTCCTCCATCTCCGACCGCCTCATCCTCTCCTCCATCTGATCCATCCCAACACCACAAGCACAGGCCTGCCAGCGCGGCGTACCGAAGGGCAGGGGCTTACCGCTAGGTCGAGACCATCCTCTCCCCGGGATCATCGTCCATCCCTCTCTCTCGTCCAGTCGATGACGCTCGCATGGCGGGGTGGAACGGCGGCATTCGAAGCATGTCGTGTCGAGGTGGTCGTCGAGTGTCTTGGAGGCCTCGTCCTGATCTGATGGGTATGAGAGGTAATCGTGTTTGTGGTTCGAGGGACTTACAGGAGGGTAGGTAGAGCACTCGGGGGATGACTGCGCACTGGATTCGCGGATCAATGTTGTAGAGACTGTGATGGCTAATTCGACGACTGACCGAGGGCAAGACAACAGGTCTTTGGAGTCGCATGACTCGTAAACCCCCAGGACCGTTGATTCCCTCCCCGTACTCGTTCTCGCCAAAGACTGAAAAGTAGACCTCGACATTGAAAGCGTGATAAACCTCAATCGGGGTGATGATGCTACAGGTCAGCAGGGCACCACCGACGTGACCTAGCCAGGAAGAGTTGACGGTCTCGCGCAATCGTCGCTCGGTATTCTCCCCCTCTCATCGAACGTGTACTTCCCATCATCCTTTCCGCCAGCTTCTGTACCCCTCCAAAGTGCCGTGAATGATACGCCAGGGTGAGCGCCAGGTCGCTCGCCTCGTTCGACGATCGGGAATAATTTCGTGAACGGTTCGGTCGAAGCTGTCGCGCCATCACGCGGGGATGCTATCGAGTGATTCTGAGAGAGCAGAATCCGGATCTGGAAGATTGTGGTCCTCGCGGTGAGAGAGAGAAGTCTCAACCGGACATAGAGGAGCGCGCCAACGGTAAACTGAGGTCACCGTTTCAGCGCTCGTGGAATGTCGATGGGCTACCGCACACTACTCACCACATCCGAAATGAAGTCAACCTCATACATTCCCAGACTCGGTACGTCATCGGCTACCCTGTCATTGACACTGTTCACTCCGCCTGAAGGATTCGGGTTATAGATGGTCAAGACCGTCCGTCTCGCTTTGACGGTGCCTTTCAACCAATCGTCGTGCGATTGATCTTCGTCGCACTCGGTGTATGGGGGTGCTTTGGGGAGGAACGTTTCCTGACGTGTGATGGAGAGTGGAGCGGACTTGAGTCGTGAGTCGCGAGGGGAAGGCGAACTGGATCGAGAGGATTTGGACGATCCACCGAAGAACCCGCTACTTTCAGGTCGACCTTCAATCTCCGCGTGAAGATCATGACTGATCCGTCCGTTGTGATGCCAATCATGCGGAGCGAGTATTGTCGGGAGGATCAGCGTGAACTCGAACCTGCCAGTTCAGCTCTTCAGATAATCCGATACACACCTCTGCAAACCCTCCTCAAGCCAGAGACCATCCACGGTCCCACCTCTGATCTCCACCTTCCGTTCAAAGATCACATCCTCCTCACCCATCCTCCCAGGTCCGAGATCGAGCTTGGACCGAGTCCGGATGCCCACCCGGATGGATTGACATCTCTTCCTCCCTGTTCCAGGAGCTATCATCACTTGAAGATCACCGTTGATCACTCTGTCCGAGCGCGGTTCGACTCGGCCTTCATGGTAGTCGAGCTCGGGAGGTGGACGCATGAGAAATGCGCCATAGCCTGGGACATTGAGAGTGAGGATCGGATGGGTGGTAGGTGCGGAGGTCCACCGGGTGGGATCTCGGCGGGCGTGAGACAACAGTCGCAGGAAGCTCATGTTGGCGCGGGGACAAGGATTCGAATCTCGATTCCTAGCAGGATTCACAACTCGATATGCTTGGATAAGCAGGCGATGGCCGCCCGGGGTGTCACGTGACCAAACGGGATTTGTCAAACAGCGACGAATGCTATGCTATTTTTGCTGCTTCATGTAAGATGCGGACGGTTCTTTCGAGATTCAACAACGGATGGGGGCTTGCAACGGTGATACAGATTGTCTGATCTACTGAAATCGAGCTCTCCACCGTCTCTAGACCTGAAAGCAGGCCGCAAGACGACGCTTCAGAATGCGGCTGGCACGTAGCGCTTACCGCCCCGATATGGACAGCGGCCATGGACTTTGTCGCTTTCGATGCGTGGAAGAATGCGAAAGAATCGCTGGATATGCATGCGTGAGCCAGAAATGTGGCGAGTGGTGAGGGTACGCTCGAGTCCCACCTGCAGGCGAGGCTGTCTCGGCTCAGTATGGGCGAGGCTCTCGTGTCACGAACCCATCGGAAGAAGCTAGGGTGATGAGGACAAGAGAGCTGTTAGTCGACAACTCTCCAAAACCAGAGCTAGCCAGAGTGATTCACCCGACGGACAGCGTTTGATACATGGAAGGGAAAGACGGAGGATAGAGGCGAGCTGTTTACTGCAGTGTACCATTACATCCCCGTCGAGCCAGAATTAAGCCTCATTGATAACCGCTCACACCTCCCTGCAGTCTCGAGAAGATTCCGAGATCGATCGAATCGGCCATGGCCTGATAGCCCAGTTGATTCGGGTGCAAAAAGTCCGAGGCCAAGCGCAATTGCTGCTGACTCGGCACCGTCTTGTTGGCAATCGCAGCGGCGAAATCGACAGTCGCATCGAACTGCCCGCTGTGAAGGATAAAATCGTTGAGCCGCAGTCGGGTCTGTTCGCGAATCGGGTCCGGGGGGCCGGCCGGATTGATGAATGGCGTGAGAGTGGCGCCGATGACCGGAATATTGAACGTGTGGATCTTTCGGATGATTTGCTCGTACCCCTTGATGAGCGCGGTGCCGATGGCGTTCTGAGCCTCCGTCGTGTTGTCAGCAGTGCCGATATCGTTCACTCCATAGAGGAGGAGGACGTAAGCCGTTCCCGGTTGAGCAATCACGTCGGTCTCGATCCGCGCGACGGCTCCCAAGCCCGCCCGATCGTTGAGGACCGTGCCGGCTGAGATCCCCTTGTTCAGGACGGCGAGATCCTTCGTTCCTGGATTGTTCTGCAACCGGCGGAACAGATCATCGGCCCACCGATCATTGCCGTCGATCGTGGTCTGATACCCATCGGTGATACTGTCTCCCAGACAGATGAGCGAACGAGACCCCGAGTCAAGCCAACCCTCGATGGCTTCCACGTACAGCCACTGCCTTTGCGAGACCGTGGACTTGTCCGAGAAGTTCTGTGCGCGGGTCTGATCGCCCGTATGAGTGAACCATGACGTGGTCTGGCTGTCCCCGTGCGTGGTGAGATTCGCACCCATCTGTCCATCGGCCAAGTAAAGGGAGACTGAGATGTCGGAGCGGGCGGGGATGGTGAAGTTGATAGGATCCGAAACGATCAGGGCATTCGGGGGCGCCTCAAACGATGTGTTTCCGCCCGAAAAAGTGACTGTCTCCAGAGAGCTAGTGACGATCGTCGGTTGACCCGTCGTTATGCCGGAAGAATTGGCTTTGGGTAAGGCTACCGTCATCGAGGTGATGGGAAGGGGGAAAATACTGAACTCATTCGATATCCGGAGACGTATCGTGGATGCCCCCAGGCTGACGTGGAAAGTCTGACGGATGGTCGTTCCGTTAAGGAAGCCTGTTTCGGAAACGTTGTATGGTAGACCCGGGAGACCGTTGTTGTTCTCGGAAGCCGGTGCCATCGTCCATATATTCACCCAGTGATTGGACGTCCACCATCTTCGAGTTGGGTGAAGCTGTGCACAGGTGAACGTCGCCAGGGCTAGTGCAGCGAGGAGTATGTTTCGCATCGTCGCAAAGACTTGCTCGGATACGTGGGAAGCCCTCCCGGGACTCAAAACAAGGGTAGGCTTTTATAAGCGAGAGTCACCCGCATCGTCTTAAGCCGGGCCGTGTCGGCGCGAGGGGTGATCACATGGTGACATCAACGACCGGCCGTCAGAGGCAACTCAGGCGGGCGGACGGACAGAGCGGAGCGTTGAATTTACGAGCTGGACTACTCCGGCGGCAGCTGACCTGCTCTCCTTGAGAGACAGTCGGCGAAACCCGATCGGTTACTGCTTCCCGATTTCTTCGGTCTTTCAGGGTCGTTGATTCTGTCGCTTTTCCACGTCACTTAGGATGGCCAGCGTGAGCTGAGATTGATACGCTGGAAATGGCACGTGACGGACCTCGTTTCTTTGATACAGCGAACTCACCGTGTGATCATTGCTCCCAGCTTATCATCTTTTGACATAGCTCATCCAGTCCTCAGCCATCATACCGGTCATGAACCTGGGTCCGCTTCCCAGGCAACAGCTTTAACCAGCTCAAAGCGAGCGCTCCTCCTGTCAACACGGCAGCCATCACCCCGTCTCATGCTGAACCTCTCTATCCAGGTTCCAAGGTGCTATCTATTCCCGGTGAGCAGTTGGCCATACTCTCT
>JAABUK010002123.1_pt1 | contig 36355 bp, 43 predicted proteins | sample 5559141 | NCBI WGS metagenome assembly JAABUK01 (sample SAMN10711869, study PRJNA513367) | rock metagenome | isolation source: Antarctica rocks | place: Antarctica: Victoria Land, Pudding Butte nord | collected 2016-01-03
GTGCCATCGGCTGATGCAGCATGGTGTAGCCTGGATTACAAGTGTTGCGTGTCACAAGTGCGGCATCAGATAATGCTGCAAAGCTGTTTGGGCGGTGTTTGTCTTAAGCTGGTACATGAACAGCATTAACAAAGGCCTTCAGTTGCAGCATTAGTTTTTAGATGCTGTTTATGGAAGCCATCCTCTTGGAATTTGCTGCTGCAGTTTGTTTGATGGCCAGTATTCAATGCATGACCATCTTCTTCATGCAGCTGATGAAGGCAAGCATGACAGCACTTGTAGTCACTGATTTCTGCATGTTGTCTGTTTGGCTTGCTCTGACATATGACCTTGTATGGCATGCAGGCCTGAACTACCTGGGTAACTCCAGCCTGGTGCACGCCCAGTCCATCATTGCCACCCTAGCTGTCCAGGTACATTTCTCAATCCAAACCCATGAGTCAACATAGTTTTTGCTCTAGGTTCAGCACCTAGGGTTGCTCATCACTATTTGCAAGATAGCACTGTTTGGTGCAATGTGCAATGGTACCACCTGTCTGCAATGTTTTGATAAGCAGCCACTTTGTAGTATACCCGCTAACCCGCAATAATTTGACAAGTAGCTGGCTTTGTCTTGTCGCCGTATGCTGTTGCCATGCTGATGCTCACATTCTTATACCATTCCATGCAGTGACCTGTTTTGTTTGATAAGCCAGCAGTGGTTACATCAGCTCTACACCACTGATGCACATGTGAGGCAGGTGCATGCTGTTGTTCCATTGAGCCTGTTAACCATCAGCAACTATTACAGGTCATCTTGATGGGAGCTGCTGAGTCATACCGTGCCAACGGTGAGGCCCCAGGAGTTGAGGGACTTGACAGCCTGTACCCAGGAGGCCCCTTCGACCCCCTCAACCTGGCTGACGACCCAGACTCATTCGCTGAGCTGCGTGTCAAGGAGATCAAGAACGGCCGTTTGGTAAGCCCACCGCTACTGTTGCTGCTGTCACCAGGAGTGATGCTGTGTCTAGGGTTTGCTTGCCTTTGTAGCCTTGAAAGTTCATTTCTGCACTGCAGTTGGGAATCCAGTCAGTTGCTGCTGTTGCTGCTGTCATCAGGAATGATGCTGTCCATATGCATGCAGGTTGTACTTGCCTTTGTGACCTTCAAAACGCAGTTCTGCATTGCAGTTGCTGCATGCATGAGCACACTGGGTGCTGACATTTCACACCAGCACTGAAGGGCTCAAGTTTCAAGTGCTAGTACTGAATACATGCTTTGTGAGCGCAGGCTATGTTCTCCATGTTCGGATTTTTTGTCCAAGCTATTGTGACTGGCAAGGGCCCAGTGGAGAACCTGCAGGACCACCTGAGCGACCCTGCTGCCATCAACGCCTTCAACTTTGCCACCAAGTTCACCCCCTCATCCTAGATTACACATTTAGCAGCAACGTATCTGGACAGATTAGTTGACTACTATTTGCAGGGTTGTGACATTTGAGTGGAAGGCCTTTTTGGGTTGCTTTGACATTGACTGTACGCCTTCTTCCTTGGAGGCTGGGGTGTGTCCAGTGTCTGTTTTAGTGACAGTCCTTTTCTTTGTGAGTAGCTTCTTCAGCTTGAGCCCATTCAGCCAATGAGTTGTCTGGGATGTCTGATGGAGTGCACACACAGGTGCAGGTGTTTAGTTATTCAGTCAAGTGTGCTGTTTTGATTGTTACAAGTGCATTCTGGAGCACCTTATGTAAGCAGTCGTTTCAAAACCGTTCATGATCAACACATGCTTCTGCACGCAATTCGTACACTGACAGAAGTGCAACAGGCAAGTCTGCACTGTCAAAAGTGTGGCTTATAAAACTACAGATCTACTGAGCCTCAACGCCAGCTGTGACCTGAGATCAATCCCATTACAAAATGTTTATGCCAAAATGCAATGGGGTACATGGTATTTGAGACACACTGAACACTGCAACAATCCCTCAGCTCTTAATGCAAGCAATCGCGCTTGAACACTACTGGGTGCCTAGTTCATAGGATACACCCTTGTTTGAGCGGCCACGGCAACCATAGTCGGGTTTCAGAGCACTGCTGTACGGCAACTACAGAGCAATGTCTGGCACGCGTGCAGGACGTTATTGGTGCAAACAGGCCTGAATTCTCCATTGCTTGGGCAGGGGGGCTGCTCAAACATTGGAGATGCTCACAGTATGCTGTCATGCATTGTGCCCATGTTGCCGTGTCCAAGCTTAAGACAGCATAGATTTACCCTTGCACCATGCTGGGCAGCCTGTTCGCAACAATGATGGGCGGTCAACAAAGATTTAAAGGCAGTACGGTCAACGTAAGTCAAACATATGCTGTGTCATTGCAGATAATCTGCTGTTGGTGTAACTCACTTCCCTCTGTTGATGTCTTGGACTCTTCTGCAGTACGCCACAATCAGTAACGTTAATTGTAAATATCACTGAGCATGCTGACTCAGGTCAATTAATAAGTTGCCTTTGCTAAGAATGTATCTTGCTGCTGCACAACCAGACAAATAAAAATGTCCCTGGTACCATCATTCAAGCCATTTGATGGGTGCAGTTAGCAAGGCGTCGAACCACACAATTTATGGACTAAAGACATACTGCCAAGTCTGATATGTAACAGCTCCCTCGCAATGACAGTGTGTGAGAATCAGGCAAGGTCATGTTGTCCTACTACAGCATCACGCACGTATACCAGCAAAGAGCCCTACGCCAAAGTCCTCATAATCAAATGCAGGCGAGGAGAAGACACTGTGCAACTGGCTACATTTGTAGTTGATGATGGCTTTTTGCAACTCCAATGTCAATCTGGGCTGATTAGGGGCTCCTGTCACATCCAATTGCTCAATGGAGCTGGTTTTGGGAATGACCAACTTCCACTCAGAGCCCTCTCCGTCATATATTTTGAGACAAAGGGTCCTGAGCTTTGGTAGCGCCACAACACCTTCAGCGAGACTCTTGCCTTTGGCATCGGCCATGATCTTTAGGCTTAAAAGGTCCACATCTGGAAACAACTCCTCTGCAGTCATGTCCTGAGACGAAATGCAACGAAGCCTATCAGTCACAATGATATGCTGCAAGAAGGGCATGGCCGTGTCTAGTACAAGTTCACAGTCTGGATCATTCTCTTTGTTGTTCAGCCCAAAACCCAGCTTCAACCATGTCAGCTTTGTAAAGCGCTTGAATGCAGAAAGATGGAACACATCTGGTCCAGAGTCTGCCCACAGCTTCAATCTACTCAGATTTGGTGGCAGCAAGTTTACAGCTGCCTTGACAGAAAATGGACCAGTCAAGTCGCAACTGGAAAGGTTCCAAGAGCCAGCTAATGTGATCAATCCTTGTGACAGAGGAGAGGGGTCTGCGCTGTCCCCGACGTAATAGTCTTCGTTGTGTTTGAGATTAACACCCTTCAGGTTCTGTAGTCGGCCCTGTCGCTGCCAGCCCTGAAGCAATCTCAGCTGAGTGTAAGCAATGTCATCCTCCTCGTCGCCATTACCTTTGTTGTTTATGCAAAGTAGTCGAGGCTGCAAGACAGTGACTGCAGCTGCCCAAAGCTTGCTCACGGCAGCACGACGAATAACATCTTCCACATCGGCAAGCTGGCTCAACACCAGGGTGAGAGTCTCCAGTTGAAGCGTGGGGCTCACATGTAGATCCCGGTCTGCACATGCTAACCAGGTAGAGAATAACAACAACAACATCATAGCATGACTGCTACTATCATTTAGCCGGTCAAGCTATTGCTTACCAGCAGCAGCTGCAATATGGTCATTCTTTTTCAGATCTTGCAATGGCTGGTCTGGGTGCTCTGCACACACAGCAGTCTTCAATGACTCTGACAAAGCTTGCAAGCACACCCAACAAGGTCTCATTGACAGCTGCTCATACTTGCAGTCAACTGCTGCTTCAGCTCTTTGGCCTCCTGTAGAACCCGCTCAGGAGGCCAGTGGCGCCTGACGATTATCTGATGTTCCCTCAGAAAGCGCCTTGCCTCTTTCAATTCAGCGTTGCCGCTCATGACGCGCCTGAGAGCGAGAGATCACTGCTACTATGCCGAAGGATCAGGAGTCACACAAACTGATACCAGCTGTAGGCAGTCGCCGCTTACGACCCACAGCACGGATGCTCTGCGGAGTCGCGTTGCACACGGCGCCCTTGGTCAGGTCTTCACGCGCTATGTGCTCAAGTGTTTGCTTCTGGTTTTTGCTGGTCACTTAGCGCCATTGAAGTCAAGTTCAGATGCCGGGCGCGCGGCCCGTATAGGCAGGTGCGCACGTCTGACAGCATGATTGCGCTGCTGTGTTGTCGCGTCTGCTTTCACGTCTACACAACGTTATGGTCGACTGTTGATTGAGACATACATTATTGCTGTGACGAATGTGTTTGCAAATTCAGAGTGCTAGCAGCGGGAGTGCTAGTTTAGACAGCATAAGCGCTAGGGTATTTCAGACATGTCTGATGTAAGGATTTCAAACTGGGTCAGGATGGCCTGAAAGCAAATTTTCAGACAGTTTCAGACATGGCTGAAATGGTCCCGTTAGTATGAGATCAGACCCATGGCACTTAAGCATCTCTAAAACTGCTTAAGTGTGACCCTCGTTCCCCTAGTGGTGGCAGTAAACAAGGAATGGACACAAAGCCTGTTCAAACTTGATGTGCAGCAAAGTCCCAAGACTGCAGTCAGCCTATACCAAGCAACCATCAGAGGCAATGTGAAACGTCATGCATATGACAGGCCAGCAGCGCTAACTACTGGTACAGCTGCAGGAGCCTTAAAAGCAGCAGATACATGTGCTATACTGATGACTGACATCAGACCTATTGCTAGTGATGCTTAGCATGAGCATCTGCTCCAGAATTGCCAGCTGAACCACTTCCAAGTGACTTCCTTTCGCACTTTGCTGTCAAGCCTGACTAGGAGCCCTTTGGCTGCTGAGGGTCAATGGCAGACGGAACCTTTGGGGGCATTTCCTGGGGGTTATCAGGGGTCTCATTGGGGCGTAAATTCTTGGTCAGCTCCTCTGCATAGCTGCCAGGCTCTGGTGATCCCTCTGGTGGACCCTGCACCATAATCTGATGATTATGATACTGCCAATGTCAAAAGTCAGCAAATTATGAATACATACTTTGGCAACGACCTGAGCTGAGTTCTGTTGTTGCTGCTATTTATGCCCAATATGTACACAAGAACTTTGTTAGGAAGCTTGTAAAAAATCTTGCAGAGCAGTATGCCAGGATCAAAGGCATCACAGCGGAGCAGGAAAGCAAGTCTGATTTGCAAGTTTTTTCACTGAGTTCTATTAACACCACTGCATGTGCAGATGACTACAGGCATGACACCAGTATAATGAACAGTCTCCATGTGTTCCATGCAACCTCACTGTCAACATCAAGTCCAGCCAGGTCATAGACCACACAAATGTGCTGTACATGAACCCCACTACAATTGAGCCTTTGGCTGGGTCAAATGCGCGCACTGTATCATGTGCGGTACACTCCAAAGCAACAAGAGCATGTATAAAAAGGAAGCAAGCTTTGCAAATACATGGCAGCCATCAGAAAGTTGGCTTACATCAGTGGGACTAAGGCCTGATCTCTCCTCTCTAGAGGTCCTAGGGTCAGTTACCCTGGCCCCCTTGTCCAGGCTGGGGGTGTCAGAGGAGGGGTCCCATGAGTCTCTTGATCCTGCTGACCCCTTGGCTGCAGGCAGAATGCTGACAGGTGAAGAGGAAACAATTGCCTATGTTGAAAAGTGGCTTGTGAGTTGCATGTATGTAAGTATCTACCAATGGGGCACCAAAGCAGAGCCCTTCTGCAGAGCCCTTGTACAGCTATCATGTTCACCTGACCCACAGCAGATGTGAGAAGGCTTTGTGAAGCAGCAGCCAGTGATTCTGACAGATGGTGCGTCACAACAGGCAGGAATATTCTACCTATATTTCCTTGAGTCAGAGTTGAAAAACCCCAGTTAGATTACATCTGCACCCTCAATGTTTATGGTCCAACTCTAGACTGCCCATACTGTGCACACTGGCAGCAGATCCACTAAGTACCAAAACCTATACAACATGCGGCTGCTGATGCCTAAAGCTGTCTTTCAGACACGACGCTCAGCAACCATGCTATTCAACCATGCTATTCTCGCTCCTGGATCGCAACAGAGTGAAGAATTTCATCATGGAAGCATACCTTGGCGCTTGCCCTCATGGTGTTCTGCAGGCGAGCTGGAGGCTGGCTTGGCGTCCTTAGGCATGCCTGCAGTGTCCCCTGAGTCTACATCATGCATATTGCCCCGCCCCACCTGCCCCTCTTCACCCCTGCAACCATGGACAGGAACTCAGACGTGCTAAGTGTTTTGCCTGCAGCAAGCATCTGAAGGTGTCTACTGGCGTCGTGAACAGTGGTGCCAGCAGGACCTGATAGTGACAAGGGTGCTGCTTGCAGACTGATGCTGCTTTGTCAATACATGTCTTGAACAAGCGCATATGCATGACTGTTTTTGCACAAAGGTAATGCATGCAAGTGTTGGGGCAAGCTGACTTTTGAGGATCTTTGTTGCCATAGTCTGGCTTGGGGCCCCCAGTGTCCCTAGTAGGGTCACTCCCTAGGTGTCCCATGCCTTGGTTCTTGCCCTGCATCTGATCAGTGGCACCCTGCTCTGTGGCAGTTGCAGGCCGTGGCTTGCTCGTGTCATACCCAGGCGGCGTTTTGCCTGGCCTGCAGACCCAGCACAAACATAAGTATGGCAGCACATGCACAGTTTTGTTGGAAGGGTCGTTCATGTGACCATTGATGTGCATGGACTGTGTTGAGTGTTGCATATGCAACTGAATGTGATGAGTCTTCTATAGTCCTTCCACATGCTTTCATTCATTGAGGGACTGCTGACAGACTGTAGACATGCCACATGCAGAATCTGCAAGCAGAGGCGATTGTGCACTTGATGCATATGCAGTGGCACTGCCAGCAGGCCCGTACATCATTTCATTTGGGTCTCCACCAGTTGTGCCTGTGCGGGGGCGTGTCTTGTCAGGATCTCGCCCTGCTGAGTCTTCTCTGCTTGGGATGCCCGGGCGACGAACAGTGCCATGCTCTGTTGGCTTAGGGCCTGTCTGTGGCTTGCCTCCAGTCCTGTCTTGCTCTACCTGAGAGGAACCATAGCCTGTTGTCTGACCACCTGCAAGGCAAGATTGTACTATTGTTGAGGTCTAATGACTGGGTGCTGTCTCTGAACATGCTGAATGTTATCTGGCCAGACAATGAACATGCATGCGTCTCTGCTGGTGCTATGTGAGTGATCTGGGCACACAGTGACTCAGCACAATATGGGAGGGAAGATTTGGAGCTGGACAGTGTGGGCAAGCTGGGCAGCAGAGAGGGCAAATTGCCCGGCTGAGACTAGCCCAGGAAGCTTGCATACGTTTTGGTGCTGGCTTGTTGTCTTTGACATGAGGTCCTGAAGGGTGGTCTGTATCACTAGATCCTGAGCACGCAGCACAACGAACAAGATGGGATCAACTTTTAGCGAGGGACGTTCAGCAGCAACAACCGCTTTGCAAACAGGCAATCTGATCAGGTGGCGCACCTTCGACTTTATGATGTGCAGGTGCGGTGTGGATAAGGCTGATGTGTTTCATAAAAGTAGGAGACATTGTCAGCAGAGTATTGCTGGGTGACATAGACACAGATTGCAGTCCCTCCCTGCATTGTTTAAAGTGATGCACAAGCATTGTAAGCTCATCGAACGCACAGAGGTGATAGAGGCTGCATTATTCCATATGCAAATAAGGTTGTATGTTTGCACCTGCTTGCCGACCATGGCGGCACGCGACCCAGCAGCCTGGTAGCATGACGGATAGCCTTAAGACGCATGCCTTGTCAACACTCGTGACAGACCTGCTTTTCTGGTCTGTTTCGCCCTGAAGGCTGAAGGTAAGAAACAAGGTGATCTACGAGCCACCTATATGCCTTGCACCAATTGTCAAAAAGGTTGCCTTCCGCAGGACCATCTAGCATCGTAGTGAGCAAGAAGAAGTATACTGCATAGGCAACTTCTGAAGCTATGCTTTTACTCTACATGATCCCAAAGTTATAGCTAGGTTATTGAGGGAATGTTTTGAACATAGGAACACACTGGTTGCAACACAAACTGGACATAGCCTCCACATTGAGCTTAGAGCGTGTCAGGTGTGAACATTCCCCATTATGTTTTCATAACTGCTTGGAACAATTGGATATTTTGTTTGACATTTTCAGACTACTGGTCCAATGGTCATGGTTGGCCCCAAGACCTTATAATCTAATGAATAATGAATGACTGAATTGGCGATAGGGACAGTACTGCAAACGTTCCTGAGTTGGGCCGTTTTCATTTACTTTTCTAGGGGCTGCAATGTCATAGCTTGTAGCTGCACGTGGCTTCAGGGGCAGATGTTGGTGAGGGTTTAAACAAATTTGCGCATGCATGCCATAGACGAGTTCATCAGCATGAAGGTTTGCGCATGCATGCCATACACGAGTTCATGCTGCCATGATGAACCAACACTGATGTCTGTCAACCAAAGAACAGGACATATTGTAAAGCAGCTTGTCAAGCAAAAGCGCATTGTAATCGTAACGTCATACCGTGCCTTGGCCGCTTCTGTCGGAGAGATCAGTGCCAAGTCCGAGATCACCTGCGCGATGCACCCGTGTTACCTTTACCCAGCAGGTAGGAAATATAGAGCCTATTATGCTAAGGTTTTGGACAAGCTAGACAATGCCCTCTTCACCAATTGATCATATGGACAGGGTATTGGAGTGCCCCGTATGTCTGGACACCTTCCAGGCCTCGCAGGAGTGCCGGCGACCTCATAGCTTGCCGTGTGGACACAGCGTGTGCTGCGAATGCCTTGGTAGGAGTGAAATTCGACAGAACGTGATCATATAACCTCAGAAGAATATACCGGTTCAGCCTGTACGTACATCTTTGTTCTGCAGGTACCATACTGCGGAGCTGGTCTCGTCGCAACTGTCCGACCTGTAGACACCCTCTGAAGGCCTTTCAAATCGCCAGGTATCCTCGCAATTTTGCTCTAGAGCAGGTGGCGTCCCACTTTGAGCAGGCAAAGCAAGGCATGTCAGCAATAAGAAGTGCTGATGCTGGTTTTGGAGCAAAAGAGAACACTTCTGGTACCACTCAGGTAGTTGCAAAGAGTTGCAGTGACTACAGCTGCAGCATGCAGCAAATCCTTGAGACACCACTGCCTTGTTGTCCTGGTATTTTTGACACTGTCCCTGAGCTGCATGACCTCACTGCGCATCTCAGCCGTTGTGTAAACATATAGGTATGCACAGTCCCAGAGTGCGCAAGCTATGGTTGCAGGTCTGCTCATGTCATGCAGCTCTTTGAGTCAAGTTATTGAATAGTTGCAGGACATAGATGATTGCAAGAGTTGCACGGAAACAGAAGAACTTGGTCCTTCCAAAGCCTTGAAGAATCCTGTTGGAGGCATCTTCAGAGCAGTTGCAATTACTGCTGCTGTAGTTACTGCAGCTTATAAGCTGTCGCAGATCACATTTCAGACTCAAGCCAATCCACAGCGCCTATGAAACTTGACAGCTTCAGACCCCAGCTAACACATGGCTGTCAGCCATCACCTGCTGTTTTGAAGGCGTTCTTGTGGTTCCACAGCCAGCAGAAGCAGACCGTGAAGCAATTATTGCTCAGAGCCTGTGAGCAGTTCCCTCGGAGGTAACAAGAGAGACTGCTGCATATGCTGCTGCTTGACCAATGCAGACAGAGGCTACAGATTCGAAGCACTTGAAGCTAGCTGAAGCTTGTCATGCATAAACAGCCTACAATACGTGCAAAATCATCTGCACACTCTGCAATTGAAGTCCTGCTGACAAATTAGCCGTTTGATGTGAAGTCTATCATAGCAGTGGAACCTACCTTCCTGATACCTTTAAATACCTCTCAAGCCACCTGCTCAAGCACATGCAAGGATGACTTGCTCACGTTGCAGACATGGCATATGCATGCATGTTCGATGCACTGCATTGCAATGAATGCAACAGAACAGTGTTATGGCAACACATAAAAACGTCATACAGCTTATCCGGCAGATTCATGAATCCGCAAGCAGGGTGGTCATACGGCCATGCATGCCATGCGACATGCCAGTCAGACAGGCGACAACAGCAATATTTTTCAGTAGTGCGGACAGAATGACACCATCGTAAAGGCTAACCAACATCAGCATCAGTACAGGAGAAAGCGGTCCGATGTGGTACTTCAACACTAGTTCTAGAAGATGTTGATTACAGGCTGTTCTGTTATACATCAGAAGGCTGACACCGAAGTGACACTCGAAAGTCAGGCTATGATTCAGGCATTTTACCAAGCTCTGCAAATTAGTGTATCCCTGGGAAAGTGTACCTGAGAGCCAATCTATCAAGAAATGCCATGTGACACGTGAAGGTGCCACATCGCCAGGTCAGCTGCCAGCGTGGGATCGACAACTGTTGCAACAAAAAGGTCAACAACTTCCCCGCCTTGCCCGATCACAGAAGCGTTTACCTGCTCGCGCTTGTCCCGTGGCCGGAAACATGGCGCCAACCGCAACTATGGAAGTAGGACAGGACGGTGTGGCCATCATCACTTTGGCAAACCCTCCAGTGAACGCACTGCACCCTAACGGTATACACTGTGTGTCAAACAGATGTCTTCGATGTTTGGCGTCGCTGTCTCGATCGTCTTTGCACCTTGAGCACCATAAATTCACTTGACCTTACTGTGGAGGAAAGCTGAGTTGCGTTGATGGTGGGCTGCAGTGCTGTCCTCCCTCTTCAACCACGCCAGAGAAGCTCACAACCGTTCTGATGTAAAGGCTATCGTTGTTACCGGCCAAGGCGGTCGGTTTTCAGCCGGCTTTGACATCCAGCAGTTTCTTACACAGTCTGGAGGAGGCGGGATTGACAGCAAAATCAATGCTGCTTTCTGTGAACTTCTGGAAAGCGGTCCAAAGCCAACAGTTGCAGCAGTAGAGGGCATTGCTCTGGGTGGTGGCTGTGAGACAGCCATGGCATGCAATGCTCGCCTGTGTACACCAGGCACAAAGCTGGGACTGCCAGAGCTTTCCCTTGGCATATTGCCAGGATTTGGTGGCACGCAGAGGCTGCCACGGCTGGTGGGCCTGCAAAAGGTGACAATCATAGTCAGTTGTGCCCAGTTCCACAGGCAGATCCTACCATTTTTGACTCTGTGCTTGCAAAGCAGCCTGTGCCATGCTAACAGCTGTCTTGAAGACTGAGCAAACTCACTTGTGCTGTGCATTTGCTTCGATCCATCTTGTGAGTCACTACATCTTCAGTGTGATCTGCATGACATTTCATCAGCTGCAACATGACATGACAAAACACACTTGCAGGCCTGTGAGATGATGCTGACCAGTCAGCCAATCAAGGAAGGCGCTGCCAAGAAGCTGGGTCTGGTGGACGATGTTGTCCCCAAGGAGAAGCTTCTGCCAGCAGCAAGACAGCTGGCCCTAGCAATTGCGGCTGGAAAAGCGCCAAGGTCGCAAACGCTGTATCGCACAGACAAGCTGGAGTCCCTAGGAGAAGCCCTGGCCATCATTGACTTTGCCAAGGCGCAGGCAGCCAAGAAGGGGGCCCACTTGACCCACCCCCAGCTGTGCTTGGATGCCATCCGGTGGGGGGTGGAGTTTGGAGGCCTGAAGGGTATTGACAAGGTGTGGCAACTAGGCTTAGTTAGTTTATCCTTGTGTGTCCTGTATAGTTTGATGGCAATTCTGACATGCTTGGGGAAAGAAAGTAAGGATCTTCTTGCCTCCACAACAGAATTATGCACCAATGCACCACATTGCAAGCTGCAGCGTCAATGTTGCTGACATTCTTGATGTTTGAGCAGCCATACTTTGATCTGGACATAGGTTGCGGAGATTGCTCAGCTGCACTATCCAACACAATGCTGCCCTGCACTGCTTCAGGACAATGATTGTCAACAACACATCATCTTCATGACACACTCTTGGTCTGCATCAGGTGCGCCTTGACCGTTCAGGGTCTTATCAATGTTCATGGACAGGAGCAGCAAGATTGCATTGAAAGTCTTTTCTGCATTGCAAGTCAAAGTAGTTTTTCATACATCAAATTCTTCAGTCTGCAAAGCTCTAAAACATCTCCACAATGTAGAAAGGCGTTTTCACTGTCCCCCGACGTTTCTGAGTTTAGATTCCCAGCGTAAGGATGACGATTTTGAATCAAAATACATGTTTTGGGATTGGAAAAGAGCTTGAGATCACCACATGCAGGAGCAAGAAGCCTTTGCCAAGGCAGCTTCCCTAGACACTCACAAGGCTCTGGTGCACATCTTCTTCGCCCAGCGCTCCACCAAGAAGGTGTCAGGGGTGACAGACGCCGGGCTGAAGCCGCGCAAGGTGCGCAAGGTGGCAGTCATTGGAGGGGGGCTCATGGGCAGCGGCATCGCCACTGCAGGCCTGCTGGCTGGTCAGGAGGTCATCATCAAGGAGGTCAATGACAAGTTTCTGGAGGTATGCTGCTGCTACAGTGTATATGCTTTGTAGTGATGAACAAGGAGGTCAATGGCAAGTTTCTGGAGGTACGCTGCTGCTCCTGCTGCAGTGTACGGGCTTTGTAGTGATTAACAACAGGTCGATGACAAGTTTCTGGAGGTATGCTGCTGTTGCTGCTGCAGTGTATATGCGTTGTAGTGATCAACAAGGAGGTCAATGACAAGTTGCTGGAGGTATGCTGCTGATGCAGTGTATATGTTTTGTAGTCATGAACAAGAGCTCTTTTCAATCCAACAACCACTATGGCAATTCAGAAATGTTGTCCCTACACTGGAAATCTAAACTCAAAAACGTCTGGGGACAGTAAAAACGCGTTTCGGCGTTGTGGAGATGTTTCAGGTCAATCACAAGTTTCGGAAGGCATGTCCGCAGTGTGCATGCAATGTGATGTTTCCCACATCCATTGCAAGCAGCAAATAGCTGAATGGTCTTGTAGCACATTCTGCTGCCATCATTATCAAATTAGGGAAGATTAGGAAGCCTGCCCATGTCATTCCAAGCAGCACGCATCATGTCTGGCACTAGATTCAGCTACCAAAGCTGTCTGCTATTCTTGCAGGCTGGCATGCCCATATCATTCCAAGTGGCATGTAACACGATCTGGCACTAGATTCAGCTACCAGTGCTGTCTGCTATTCTTGCAGGCTAGCATGCCCATGTCATCCCAAGCAGCATGTAACACGATCTGGCACTAGATTCAGCTACCAGTGCTGTCTGCTATCCTTGCAGGCTGGGATGAGTCGGGTGAAGTCCAACCTGATGTCACAAGTGAAGAGGGGCAAGATGAACCAGCAGCAGGTGGACAAGCTGCTGTCCAAGCTGAAGGGCACGCTGAGCTACGATGACTTCAAGACTGTGGACATGGTTGTGGAGGCTGTCATCGAGAGCATTGACCTCAAGCAGAAGATCTTTGCAGGTAAAACAAGGTGCCTGCAACAAAGCATGCCTGTGTTGACAGCTGTTGACAGCTGCTAAAGCTTGTAGAATTGCATAACAGGATGTAACACAGCCTGTAGGTGGTCAATAACAGCATGGTCAATATGCTGCGCACAAAGACATGCGGTGCCAGCAGCATGCCAGCGACTGTGGCCATTCAAGAGCACAGTTTCTGCACCTGGCGTGTGCAAGCACTGTTGGCAGCAATCAATCCATCCCATCAAGTGAACTTGTTACCCAGATGATAGACGTGTCAAGTTTTGCAGCGTTGCTCAAGGCAGTAAGCAAACCTCTTCTCAAAACGGCTGGCTTTGATTCAAAACCCAGGCATAGAGCTCCATGTCACCACACGTTGGACATGCACATGTCACAAGTTTGCCAGGAATGTTGCTGCAGACTTGGAGAGGGTATGCGGGCCTGACTGCATACTGTCAACCAACACCTCCACCATTGACATTGAGCTCATCGGCTCAAAGACCAAGTCCCAGGACCGTGTCATCGGTGCCCACTTCTTCAGCCCTGCACACATCATGCCTCTGCTGGAGATTGTGCGCACCAGCAAGACCTCAAAGCAGGTGTGCTGCTGCCTACACCCCATGTGCATCTGTGCTGTGTGGGTCACATATTGCTGCCTACCTTGGAATGTCCATAAGCGGTGATATAACCATATGATGAGTTTGCAGCATCCAATGACAGTAGCAAATCACAATGTATGGAAACAGTTCCAGTGGGGCAGGTGTCCCCACTACACCTTCACTGAATCATGGTCTTATGCAAACCTCAAGCCTGAAACTCAACCACTGTCATGGCTGAATCAACATGGTGCATCAGGGACAAGATGCTTTCAAGTGCAAGGCGCTTTCACCATCCTGACTTCCGGCAAAGCCCAGGCGCAAATTCTTGCAGTCTCTTGTGCACTGGTCCTGACTGGAGCTTGCGACTGTGCAGGTGATCCTAGACACCATTGAGTACGGTGCCCAGATCAAGAAGACCCCCGTGGTGGTGGGCAACTGCACAGGCTTTGCAGTGAATCGGGTGTTCTTCCCCTACACCCAGGCCGCCTGCATGCTGGTGGACCTGGGCCTGGACCCCTACATGATTGACATGGTCATCCTCAAGGGCTTTGGCATGCCCATGGGGCCCTTCAGGTATCCATCCCATTCATGCATCCACTTGGCCATTCCTGCAACATGTGTCTTCCCCTAGCTTCAGCTATTTGTCCCATTCATTCATCTGCTCAGTCCTTCTTGCAACATGTGTCTTCCCCTAGCTTCAGGGATTTGTTGGCCTGAATACCTTCTGGTCTAAAGTCCTGTTTCGGCGGTCGGCAAAGTCTGATATCTTTGTGGCAGCAGATGCGGAAGGGTCTGTAGCAGCGATTCACACAGACCAGATTCAGTCAAAAATGCTACTCCTCCTTGAGCCCAGATTGGACCCACAAAGCAGCTGTGCTGTGCGTGTGCTGTGTGTGCACTGTACAGTGCATCAGGACCATGCATCTATGTGTTGCATGTGATCAGGACTATGAAGCTATATGTTGCATGCAATCAGGACTGTGAATCTATGTGCTGCATGCAATAAGGACTATGAGTCTATGTGTTGCATGCAATCAGGATTGTGAAACTATGTGTTACATGTGATGACTGCAGGTTGAGTGACCTGGTGGGGGCTGACATAGGGCTGCATGTGGGCAAGAACTTCATTGAGTCCTTCTCAGAGAGGGTGTACCCCGCCCAGATCATCTCCCTCCTGAACGACCACAAGCGCCTAGGAGAGAAGACTGGCAGCGGTTTCTACAAATTTGACAACAAGTAAGCCTAAAATACTCCCACCGACTGCCAGCTTGATCATCCATGTGCACAACACGCCCAGAGGAATGTTCAGCAATGTTCATGCATGACTTCACATTTCATCTGTGCATTTATTTGCGCGGGACTTTCACTGCACTCATGCTGTTTTGTAGCGGGAGCTCACTGCAGTCATGATGCTGGTAGCTGTATTGCGCTCAGGATTCGGACAGCACATTACAAAGATGATCATACCACAAGTATACTGATGCAAGTCTGTGCAAATCTAGGCGAAAGGCATCCGCTGACAAGGACTTGGCGCCAATAGTGGAGGAGTCAAGGAAAAAGGCAGGGCTGTTCAAGGGGCAGCCCCCCAAGCTGACCCCAGAGGAGATCATCCAGTTCATCTTCTTCCCTGTTGTCAATGAGGGCTGCCGGGTGATTGATGAGGGCATTGTGGACAAGCCCTCTGACCTGGATGTGGCTACCGTCATGTCTATGGGCTTCCCAGCTTACAGGTCAGTCAACCCAGCTTTCTTTGAATGTGTCCTTCAAGTCATCTGCATACTTACACTGAGTTCCTGACGGCATAGTCAGGGACACAGCATCTGTTGCTTAAAACACTGACAAGGTCGTATTGACATAAGCGCACTTAAATCATAGGAGCATTGCAAGGTCATTCGCTTTCAACTTGTGCAGCCAACGTAAGTGGCAGCCAGCAGCCAGTGCTGACATGGCTTGGTGCTTTGTGCAGGGGAGGACTGATCAAGTGGGCTGATCTGCTTGGAGCCAAGGTTGTGGCTGACAAGTTGAAAAGCTGGGCCAAGCAGTACGAGCCCGCAGGTCTTGCTGGCTTTTTCAAGCCATGCAAGTACTTGCAACAAGCTGCAGACAACAACACCTCGTTGGAAGCAGGTCGCAAGTCTTCTTCCAAGATGTAGGTTGGCGTGTAGATTGGGACCTTATCAGTGTGCACTAGGCAGCTTTGTTCGTTTATGCGGTGTTTGTGCTCTTAGCTTCAGGTTCTTTAGGTATAGGCATGTCACAGTGTGTGAAAATTCGGTGATATACGTGTTTGGCCACTCTACGTTGTGCTGATTCATCTGGCTTATGCCCACCCGTGTATCAAATAGACTGATGTGTGTTCTGCATGCCATGCGTTTCGGCCCATGTGTTTGTGCGTGTGTAAGTGCACGCAAAGCATCTCTGGGTCCGTCCAGGCTTTCCTACAAGGTCTTCTGCACCTCGGTGCTACAGGACAGTACTGCGTATGGCATGACCGAGTAGAAACAGAATTTTGAGCAATTCATGCTTCAATGTGTACAGATGACTTGTTGCTCTTGCTTTGCTGTGTTGAACAGAGGGTGCCACGTAAGTCAATACTCATTGCAGCCTATGTCATCCTGCAAACGCAGTCCTTGTTTGACGTGTGTCATGAGCGGGCCAAAGGTTTAGACGGACTCTGATGTGCTGTCACAACAGATCCTCGAAATATTTCCACAGATTCCAATGATGTCAATATCGAAATGAAATGCCAAATAGCAACAAGCATTTCTTTCCAGCTGTGAGGCGCAGGACTCTTGCAGCAGCAGTGCAAGAGTGCATACATGATTGGAATTGTATTGTGCACCCTAGCAGCAAGAGACAAAAGATGACATTGTCCTGTCAGCACATTATGCATTTGGCATGATGCACTTAGGCTCAAATCCTGCAGCCTTGGCTGATGCAAAATCAATCCGTAGCTGCTAATGCATGTATCCAAACACAACATGCTCAAAAACGCGGCCAAATACAACATGCACAAAATTGCAGCCAAACTGCACACAAAGAATACAACAGTGTAAACCCCTATTCCCCTTTCCGGTACTTCTGAGCTTTCAGCTTGCCAGACTGCTCAGGCATGTCAATCGGTCCCAAATCATCCACATCAACACTGCCCTCCATGGAAGAAAGCAGAGGGGACTTTGGTCTCGCTTCTACTTCTATTTGCTGCACAATATGCTGAGGCAACGTTGCAGCAGCCAAAACTTTCTCATCGACAACCTCCATGCCGCCTGATCGCTTGTCTTGTGGGTTGTGGCCAAACCACGCATTGGCTGCTTCAGGGGTATCAAAGCCTGGGGTGCTGCTGAGGCCTGAACTGCTCTCAGTCTGCAACCAGGGACACAGCATTCACGAACAATACTGACCCAATGTATTGCTGAAGAAGCTGGCACTGATGCACAGCAGGCAGCAGCGGCTGCCGCATAGTTGCATCAATACAAGTCAAGATCCACGGTGGTATACCGAACCAGCAGTTGAGACACTGATACAATTATCTGTGCTGATGCTAGTACAGAACACAGCAAATGGTCACATTGCACACTACATGCACAAAACAGGATGGCAAGGTCGGAAACACACATACAGCCCAAAGGAATGACCGTCACTACAGATGCGCAAGACAGACTGCTTTGGAGAGTCAAGACTTCACCCGCATGTACCTAGCTCCTCATAAGCTAGAATCTGAAGTTATTACCATTATTATTACTATCAGTGTCACTCAGCATTGTTTCAAAGCACGCACATACCTCACTCTCAGCAGCATTCTGCGTCTGCAAGCCAGCGACAGCAGGTTGGTTGCTGTCAGAGAGGGGAGCCTGCTCAGCACCCCCCCCAGCCTGTCGCCGTACCAGCATGGCATAAATTTTGCCCTCAGCTAGTAAGCTATCATGCGTTCCCTGCTCTACTATGCGGCCTGCTTCCATGACAATGGTATGGTCAGCAGAGCGCACCGTTGACAACCTGCAGCGAGCACATGACTGGGTGAGGCCATATGGATCATGTATACGGGACATTGTCTGCATGTTACATCTGTTTTTTGCGTGGCTCTTCGCAGTCCATCTGCCTCCGGATTGCATTTGTGCGTCACTTAAATGTCATCTATTTTATGGCTCATTCGTGAAGAGGCGTAGGACTGCTGCTTGTGAAAGTAGGTACCAGTCTTATGTCAACTCTTTGTCTGATGTGCTTCCATGGATTGAGACAAAAAGTTCAACTGCATCAAATGTACTGCAGTGTACAAAATAAACGAAGTTGCATACAATGATATTGCATGTAATGACTTGCCCTGCATTGCTAAGCTGTACATAATGTTTGCATGCATGCACAGTCAGCAGTAATGACCGAGACGTTACTGCATGCAAGACGGCGCAATGATTTGCAGTGAAGGAAGTGAGAAACCAGTAAAGCAGAAGAAACCGGGCACACATGCTGTTCCTGGTTTCTTCTGCCTTGTTGGCTTCTCACTTTCTTTCACTGCAAATCATTGCGCCGTCTTGCATGCAGTAACGTCTTGGTCATTGCTGCTGACTGTGCATGCATGCAAACATTATGTACAGCTTAGCAATGCAGGGCAAGTCATTACATGCAATATCATTGTATGCAACTCCGTTTAATCTTGTACAATGCAATACATTTGGTGCACTGAACTTTTGCCTCAGCCAACACTGACCTGGAAACCTTTTTTGTAGCACAGCTGTGAGCAGAGCATGACACGCAAAAGCCATACATGCATACACTGACCTGTGTGCAATGACTAGGACTGATCTATGGCTATTCTGCATCGCTCTATCTAGGGCTTCCTGAACAGCAGCTTCACTCTTGGCATCTAGCGCTGATGTGGCTTCATCTAGGATCAGCAGTTTTGGATCCCTGACTAGGGCTCTGGCGAGGGCTATCCGCTGCCTTTGGCCCCCTGACAACAACCCATCCCTGACCTGCAGATGATCACATGGGAGGCTAAGGATCACATGGGAGGCTGAGGGATCACATGGGAGGCTAAGGGATCACATGGCAGGCTGAGGGATCACATGGGATCCTGAGGGATCACATGGGAGCCTAGGAGATCACATGGGAGGCTGAGGGATTGAACAGTCCACATAGTCCAGCACAATCACACAAGAAAACAAAAAAGAACCACAATTACACAAGTTGTCAAGTGCATTGCAGACAAAGGTCATGTAGCAACATGCAAGCAGACAAGCAACCGAATCCTCACGTGGATCGACAATGAGACATTGCAACAGGCAGTGCAGGTCTGAGCACAATGAGATTTGCTCCCAAAGACAGCTTAGTTGGTATCATTTTGTTTCCATTTCATAACCTACAGTATGGGGTGTGGAGCCAGTTGTGACGCATCAGACATCCTGGCTTGAAAGCACAGGTGTATGTGGTATCAAGCTGTGTGATTTGCGCCTACCTTGGTTGCATACCCATCTGGCAGAGCCAAGATGAAGTCATGCGCATTTGCTAGCTTCGCCGCCTCTTGCACTTCTTCCTGCATCAACCTCACCATTTGGTGCATGTACATGGCTGACACCATTACAATGCATCACGGACTGTCATGGTTCAGCTCAAGAATGATGCCCAAAGCGCTGTGGCTTCAGTGCCGACGCAGACAATGCTGTTGTGATGAGCCAGCAATCAACAACCAGTCAATCCGTCAGTTTGCACTTCCTGTCTTGAGGACTCATCAGGGGAGTCAACAGACAGTAACTAGGGAAAACAACAACGTACACTAAGCAGTAAACGATCAAGGCGTTTCACAAAAGAGCATCAACGAAATTGCTGTGGTGGTGCTGTAACGAAGGAGACACAATGTACAAATGATGCTTGACTCATCATAGCCACATGCTATGATGAGTCATAGCACGTGGCTGACCTGTGTCTTATGAGTGCAGCCGTAGGTGATGTTGGCAGTGATGGTGTTGCTGAAGAGGCGGGGGTCTTGGGCCACCACCCCAATTTGACCCCGGTACCAGCTGGCATCAACCTCTGTCAAGGGCACCCCATCTAACAACACCTGAAAGCCAAATTACAGCTTTGGGGGTAACTTTTGCTGTGAGTTTGCTGCAATAGGACTTGAATTTGGTGTGTCAAGAGTTGCTGATGTGCCCATCTAGCAACACCTGAAGGGCCCAGTAACAGCTTTGGGACACCTTTTGCTGTGAGTTTGCTGCAATAGGATTTGGATTTGGTCTGTCGAGTGTTGCTGATGGGCTCGTGCTACATCTGTAGTACGCCAGAGGAAGCCTATCAGGCTATAGGCTTAAGGGGTTGAGGAACATCACAGTAGGTGGAGTAGACTGCAAACTGCAACAAGGCCAATGGGTGTGCATCCTTGTTTTTAGACTTCAATGGTGCTGACGCAGGCAAGCACAGACAGAGTTCCACAGCACAGAGCACCGGTTCAGGTGTCTCTGCAATTCAAATATAACTGCAGATTCCTTGAGCAACAAGAGCTTGAATTGGACGACGCTTGGGTTGTCAGCAAAACCTTGTTGAGTGCTAACAGTGCTAACAAGTTCACACTTGACTGCCATACCTGGCCTGAGTTGGGGTCATAAAGGCGCTGCAAAAGTGCGACCAAGGTGGATTTGCCACTGCCTGACAACCCCACAAGGGCAACCAGCTTGCCAGGTTCAAGCTTGAATGTGACATCTTGCAGCGCCACAATGTCAGACCTGGTGGGATATGCAAACCCTATGTTGGTCAGGTCCACCTGCAGAGGACAACACACAGCTTCTGCCAAGGCAAGCAGACCACAACATGCTGACATACATGCTGACATGCATGCTGACATGCTGACATACATGCTGGCATACATGCTGACATGCATGCTGACATGCATGCTGACATACATGCTGACATGCATGCTGACATGCATGCTGACATACATGCTGACATACATGCTGACATGCATGCTGACGTGCTGACATACATGCTGACATGTTGACATACCGCCATGCTGACATGCCGTTGTTTGTTTCTAAGGTGAGATGAATGCACCAGCACACTTGTGACAAGTCCTCAGGCTGTATCTCAAGATTGCAGCCCTGCCGGATCTGGTCAATCGCTTTGGGGGGGATCAGGAAAGGATAGCGTGTAGTCAGCACTGACTTCACGCAAGAGGGATGTCCATTGACCAAGTGTTCAGTCAGCAGTGGTTCAAGCAACAGCTTTGTCCATGAACTGCTACCAAGCCCTCTTCCTCTCTCTTACGTCCCGCCACTTTGCCAGTTGACACAGACAGAGTGCTATTTGAATTTCAAGTGGTAGATGTGTACATGACCCTCTCTGGAAGTCATATGCTCACATCACAGTCAGACAGTCACAGCCTCAGACGCACACACAGTGGACAAAATCACCTTGCCAGACCAGGAGGGTAAAGTGGGGCCAGCCGCAATCTGAGGGGCGGGTGGCTTATCCAGGTAGTACATGACCCTCTCTGACGCCCCTATGGCCTCCATGAGGGGACCCCACTGGTCACACACACTCAGACTGGCAGCCGTCACAAACTCCACGTACAGCACAAAGGTGGTGAGCTGTTCGGGGTTGACCTGCCCCCCCAGGGCCATGCTCCCCCCCACCAGCAGGGTCACCACCTGTATTTTCATTTCATACCTTACAGTCTGGGGTGTGGAGCCAGTTGTGACTCATCAGACATCCTGGCTTGAAAGCACAGGTGTATGTGGTGTGCGGCAAAACTAAGCTGGTGGGAGTTGTGTTCAAAAAAGAGCCTTGTGTCCCGTTGTTACCTGTACATACTGCACCTCTCAGAATGCTTCAGTACAGACCCTGGAGATGCAGGGGCTAGCAAGCAGTTCTCAGAAGCAGGGGTGCTGGTTTGGTTGCATGTTCCGGCAAAATCCCATGATTTTTGTGGGCATTCAGATAAACATGTGACATATTAATGTGTAGTCTGCTCAAGGTATGCAAGCTTGGTGAGCTGATGGTGATGCAGCCGCCCATTCAGAGCCACACACCATGTAGCTGTGTCACAAGGCCTCTTCATGCAACATGCTCTGGGAATCATCATTTCACACACAGCTACACGACATCACCTGTAAAGGTCTGACAGGGTGCTCAGTCGCACGCTTTCTTCTGCCCAAAAGCACACTTTTATGCTTCCCTATGCATCCTTGATGCATCACTCATGCATCAGGTGCCAGTCAGTCTACCAATGGAAGGGCCATTGCTGTGCCTGATGGACAGCAATAGTAGACATTGTGAGATGTGCTTGCCCACCTTGGTGAGGTTGAAGAGGAAGGAATTTGAAGTGAGGTAGAGCAGGTAGGCGCCAGCCTGGCGGATGCTGATGTGGCGCAAGATGCCCAGCCTGCTCTGGTACCTCTTCTTCTCAGAGTCCTCTGTCCCAAATGTGCGTACTGTCCTTGACAGCAGGAACACTTCTTCAGCTACCTGCATGCTCACACACTACCATAATCAGCTCATGCAAAGATGCAATTTGATGTTACACAGCAAAGATGTGAGGCTAGAGGAGTACTATGTATGGCTGCTGCTCCAAACAGCAGCACAGGTTCTGCAATTCTGCTAGAAGTTGCGACAATGAAGGATGTATCACTTCAACCAACAACTGCAAAAGCTTCAATGATGACAGGCAGGTCACACGAGAATATCTTTCCCCATGGCAAATACACAGAAAGATACAAGGAGAAAAAATTATCAAACTTCTGTGTCTTTCGATATACATGCACAAGCGGATGGCATTGTCAAATGGCACTGCCTCTCACACAAACTGCAAGGTCCATACGCATGATGTGCATGGCTCAGCAGAAAAGCTACATTTCAGATCGGCAGCATTAGGTTTGACGAGAGGCATGCCTGATTAGTCTCAGCAAGAGCATCTTGATACGTCCTCTGGGCTTTGCGCGAGAAGTTGCCATAGCACAGCGCAACAATCCACAAGAGTGCTGTCACTCCAGCAACAGCTGCAGCAAGCTTTCTGGACAAGTAGAAGAGGTATGCTGCCCCTCCTGCAGCACACCTTGCACTGTTCAACATCCAGCGCAGTATGCATGACAGCAGTCATTGACAATGAATGCCTCTGCTGGGTGGAGGCCTTTTGACTGATACTTGCTCTGCTCTCATGCCCAGTGCTATCACAAGCTGAGCAGAATGCAGCTCAATGCATCAGGTTACAGATGCACTTGCAAATGCTTGCATGTCAGCTGCTGTGAATGTTACATGATTAGTGCAAATGCAGGCATAGTGTCCTGACAGGAAGACATCACATCATTGCTTCTTCTTGTGACTGGGTTGAGACTGACCTATGGCTTGCAGCGCATTACGTAGCGCGACGTTGATGTTGGTGGAAAGGGCGCGCACAACAGCTTGACAGTCTGACCCTAGCCGTGAGGTCAGCACTCCAACCTCTTCTCTGTCGAAGAATGCAACCTCTTGTTTGAGCAAGGACCCAAACAGATCTCCCCTACATCACACAATCACATCAACATGCAAGGGCACAGCAGCCCATGAAAGCTCCTCATCTCAGTGACCTGTAGGTTAACTCTATTTTTACTTCATGCTAGCATGAGTCTGACAATGCTACAAACACCAGTAGTTACGTTGTAACACCTTGGTTCCTCGGCTGTATGAAGGGGTCATATGCGTTGTTGTATGCATGCGTCATATGCAGTGGCTGTATGCATAGGTCATTTGCTGCAACTGCCTGCAGGGGTGATATGCAAGTCTAGCGGTGCTTCTGGGTTGAATATGGGGATTTTGTTGGGGCCAGCTAGCCCATTTGACTGAATTGCAGTCTTTCATCAGGAAACGAAACAGGAAAAAAAAGTAACATAGACAAACAACATCATCATCAGCAAATCGATATGGTGATGTGCTGCTCACAAGCTCTTGCAAAGCCGGCTGCAGAGGGCTCACCTCAGCCTCTGAATGAGATCAGTATTGAGCAGACTGAAGCAAAAGCCTCTGAGTCCTGCGAAGATGCCGTAGCTGAAAGCCATGATTGCCAGCAGCTGCACATTCCTCTTGAACAGGGCTTTGGAGTTGGCTTTAGTGATGGCAAAGATGGATGCTGAGACATAGTGGGGTATGGCCAACTCTGAAGCTGCTGCAAGCACCTGTGCAGCAGGTATTGCCCTTACACCATGCATGTGAGGCATACACCATGCATGTGAGGCATACACCATGCATGCATGTTTCAATGAACATGTGCGTTGTAGTCATTGAGTTGCAAACAAAGCTTTCAATCCAAATATGTGCCACAGTTGAGAGGTGACCTTGCTATGCAAAGACAGAGCCACATGGACTTGCCGATGAAGACTGCAGCTCACCATAAACGTGACAGCAAATGACAGAGACGTTTTGCTGTGCTTCATAATGCCCCAAAGACGTGCACAGATCTTGCTGAACTTTTGAGACTGCGGCAGTTCAGCTTGAGGTGTGGCTCCTATGTACCACCAACGCTGCCAAGCTGCCAAAGGATGTCGCAGCGGTCTGATCGGGTCTGTCTTTTCTGCTTGCTCATATCGCTCTGTGACACTGACTGCTGAGACGCGCAGCGCATCACAGGAAGGTCGCCTGTGCCTTTTTCTTACAAAGATGTGTCGAACACGACGACGGTCGCCTTTAGGAGGTGCGCAAGCGGCTGACCGACTGCCCAAAGCGTAAGCGCGACGACGAGAACAGCCGCAAATCTGAACCGACTCAGGTGCTATCGACAGGATGCCTGTCATGTGAGTTTAGACGGTAGGTTGACTCAGCATCACGCTCGCTGAGACACAAGAAACAAAGCGCTGACAGTAGTGTGACGTGAATCAAGGTGAGGCAGTGATTGAGCTCAGAAGTTGTTAGACGGCACGTTGCTCTGCGGGCAGGACATTGCGCTCGATCGCCTTGAACAATATTGTTGAGGTCTTGCGTTACACAGCGCATTCGCCGATTCATCTCCTCGTTTAAGCTTCAAACACACTGCTCGATGTTGAACAAGGGCATCAGGTGCTTGCAAGCTGTCGCGATCTTCAGCGCTGAGGTACCCATCTGGAGTGATCATTTCCACGTATCGTTACGAGCGCCCACAAAACTTTTAGCCGGTGACAACTGTGGGTATTGTAGTCGACTGACTAGCGCCTCCCCTTTTAGCGCGATACCCCAGCATAGCTGCAATGTTGCATGCTGTTTTTGTATAGATTTCACGGGAGTTCGCCTGCATGATAGCTATGTTTCAGGCCTACGTCGGCCACGGCCAAGATCTTAGCTTGCTTAGTCTTACACACTGAAGTATGAGCGGTTGGAGGAATAGATGGGCTCTGCCACTGACAGTCGAGCAAGCCAAGGGCGTGGTGAGTCTGTCCTATGCGCACGTGACTCTCGCTGGGCCATTCTGCAGATGGTGCTGTCTTTTCCCAAACCTGAATATGCCAAATATGCGCTATTATCTGCAGACAGAATTCATCAAAACTGCCTGTGAACATGATCTGAGACAGTTGGGCTTGGCATCAGCCTCTCGGCCAAGCCTTGGCACAGATCTTGAGCTCCTGCCTATTGAGCAGAGACTGCAATGTGTGCAGGTAAGTTTTGCTCATGCTTGGCTTCAGGCATCATGCAGAAGGGTGCCAGAGCAACTCACATAGTGCTGCAGATGAGTCTGTTGCTCTTGTGAGATATGGCATTGAAATGCTGCAGCCAGTAGAACGCTACCTGCATGTGCTATGATTTGCAACTGCCTGCAGGAGTACATTACAAGCTTCCAGTACAACCATACTGCCACCACGTATTTCGATCAGAACAAGCAGCGCCCTCTGTGCCGCATTCTGAGTACAGCAAGAGACATTGTGCGGCAGGGCTTGCCTATCAAGTGTGTCGAGGCCGTTTTTCTAGGGCTGCTGCTCACATCTGGCTGGACAGACTTGGACAGAGTCCCTGTTGGCTTCAAGACGTGCGTGGCAGGCCATGTTTACAGGTCTCACCTACTTGCAAACAGTAAGATGTTGTCTTCATAATACAGCTGTTCAGAGCAGCTCCTTAACACCAAATGCTCAGGGAATATTTGAGTTTTATATAACTTTGAAAGGGCAGATGGTTCCTTGTGTGCGACCCTGGACTTCCTTCAAACACTGCCTGGTTTTGCAGATCATTGTGGCGGTTCCTACTGCCTGGCCTAAAGTCTAGGACCTGAAGCAAGGTTTTGCAGCCTGTTGCTGCAACAAGCTGTCAGATGCAAGACTTCATGCCACAAATCCAAACCCTCGAACAGTAGTATCCAGCACCAATGCACATGCGCTAAAGCACCTGCAACATGTCTTGCAAGGATGTGTGCTTCTGCAGGCACATTGTTCTGGCAGTAAGGCACCCAGAGACTGGCAGGTGGGGTGCCTTGGGTCTCAGTAGAAGGGCAGAATTGATGGACAAGCCCCTTATCTACTCCACTCTTGCAGACCTGCTGGCTGCCTATGTAGAGTCATATAAGCAATGGTGGCATGCAGTCTTGCGGATACGCATTGGTCTACCCGTGCCTCACGACGTGATGTATGATGGACAGGTTGGTGAAAGCAGATTGGCGCTCAAGACATACTTTTGTAGCTTGACTCAAACATTCTTGGGTGTCTGTTGCTGTGTACCATACCATGCGAGCTTGCACACCATTTGGTGTCAGCATGCATGGATGTGCGTCACCGACATGAGACACTGAGGGGGTTAGTTACGTACCACAGCTACAAGGGTTGCACTTCCACCAGGTGTAATAGGATGCTCAGCCAGACCGTCTGGGCAAGTGCAGACTACATACTGGCTTGGCTGAATGCTTATTAATGGAAATTCCTGGTGCAGGTAGCATGGCGGCAGTGCTGCATGAAGGTTGCTGGTGAAGACTGGTCTGTAGTGAGCTCAAAGGTGAATGAGCATGCAGTCAAAGCAGACGGCTTGTGGGCTGCTTTCCTGGCAGACAAGAAGGGCTTCAAAACTTAGTAGCAGCCTACCATAAGTGAACATTTATCTCAGACTGCGCTTTATTTGAGTCCGCATGTACCTGTACATGTACCTGTCCACATACATATACCTGTACATTGCTGCAGCCTCTTTGCTGTCTCACCATTTCCCCAATGCAGTTTGTGACGCCATGTCACTGCGTATTCTGCACTATGCGCTGCATCTTACATATGTGCTCATAGTCAGTGTCCTGGCAGAACGGTTCTCCAGCTGATAACGATCATATCCTGCAATGGCATCTCTGCACAAAGTGAAAGGGTTGGTCAAGTCAAACAACCCAGTCCTGCATGTGTCTATTGCTCTGTCTATACCTGTCTGATACATGAATGGAAGGGAAACTCTCTCACTCATACATGTGAGCTGACTTGCAAAGTCCAAGCTGTCTGTAGCAATGCGCTCAACTGATCAAAGAGAATGACATTGTGAAAGCTATTGCAAACTGAGCTTTAAACAGCAAATCAAGACTTGTCAGAGGGCTGCACTGCAGCCACAGCTACAGCAGTGCTTATAGACCACCAAGTTCAGCAATCAGCTGCTGCTGGGTGATTCTGGCTGTGGCTGTAGCGCTGCTGTACTGCTTTGTGGACTTGGGGCTGCCGATTTCTGTGCATCTGACGCTCTATACAAGGTGATTTCCTGCTGCTTGAAGTACCGTCTGTCTTCCTCATCAACTAGGACCAAGTTGAGGTAGTACTTGACACTGAATTTGTTGTGCACATTCTTGTATGTTGGCGCTAGGTCATATGGAGACAAGAACAGCCTGCAACATCACGGCCAGCTGAGTTGAGTTGATACAGCACCAGTGCACAACATGCTGATGCTTGCATAAATTGCACATTAGCAACGCTGTAGAGCTTTGAGAATGCTGCCTCAGTGTGCAGCTGGACAAGCACCAAAGCACAAGGCAGAGGGTGCAGATTCAGCTAATCTCATTCGCAAGCAGCTTGCAAATGTCTGCAATCCTAACTGGCAGCTGCAGTGGTGATAATAATAATAATGATAATAACAATGATAACAACAATAATGATAAACAATAGGTACGCTTTCCAGCTCACGATGAGCTAGGTAGGAGCGGGACAATGCAGTGATCTGCATGCACAATAGGAAGGCCATGACACTGGCCTGCCCTTGTGGGTAACATCAATCACCTGATTGGTATGGACTCCCCTCTGACAGGAGCCCCATCCATGATCTCATACTTGGCCAAGGTCTCATTCTCATTCCGCGCGTGTGATCCAGATCCGATGGTCTCGCGCCGCCTGATCTCTATCTCCATGTGTTTCAGCTTGATCCGCACCAGCAAGAAGTAGATCTTGCCGACAACTGTGTCCTTCATGTGGTACTTGTTCTTGTCGTACTCGAACTCTATGTGCAGGCATTCCTCAATGCCCACCTCCATCTGTGAGGGCAAACGGATGTTGAGCATGTGCCTGTTGAACTGGGCACAGCTGAGTATGATTGTCACCTTTTGCAGGCCCACCAGCCGTGGCAACCTCTGTGTGCCACCAGTGTGAGGGCAAAGGGATGTTGAGCAATGTGCATCATGAGTGCCAGCTTGATGTCTAGCAGTCAGTATGAACAGCCTGTCTGTGAGGGCAAGTGGATGTTGAGCAATGTGCATCACGAGTGCCAGCTTGATGTCTAGCAGTAAGCATCACTAGCCTGACATCTCTGCAGTTTTTGATAACTAGCAGTCAGTATCACCAGCCTGACTTCTCTGTGGCGTTGTGTCATACACATGCTGGATCAGCAGCACAGTGTGCTTGCTCAAGGCTGCTGACACAGACTTTGAATTCAAGCAGCAGGAATTGCTGAAAGCATGGCTTTGCCTCCCTGGAGCTTGCACTACTAGGACCTTTAAGGGGGTTGCACATTTGCATCTTTGCCAAAACCTGGCAGCATAATGTAGCATTGCAAAGCAGACCACACTGGACTGGCGGACAACAGGACAAGCATTGCTGAAACAGAGCGCCTGCAGCTGTGGTCAATACACATCACATGTCATGTTTCCTCTTGAATTCTGACACTGTGCTGGTTTGAGTGCACTTGAGTGCTTGTTGTGTTGGGAGCACAGAACGCTGTGAAGACTGCGACTGTACCTTGATGGGGGGTTGTGGCCCAGGTGGGGGTGGGGGCACATCTTCTGTGTTGCGTATCCAGAAGGGAAACTCCTTCACTATGCTGGTACCATACGACCTTGAGACAGTCACCCGTAACAGATACCTGACAAAGCAGACAGTGCATGGGCTTACTGCCAGGGGGCATACATGCAGTCATGCACTGAAGTACATACACAGAAGTATGCACACAAGGGATTCATGCTGCGATGCTGAGGGATTGCTCCCAGTTCACAGCCAACAGAGGCAACACAAAGATCCCAGCGTAACAGCAATTGCAAATCCACAATTCTGATCCAAATTTGCAGAGCTGATGCAGATCAATGTAGCAGACATCAGCCCAGACATGCTCTGCAAACACTACTGATGCGCAGCACACTCATGCATGCATGCGCCACAGGATGGACGGACACATTAAGTCCGGCATGTCATGATTTCTCAGCACTCACCGAAGTCGGACCTGCAGGCCTCTATATGAGTCGTATTGCATCTCAACATCATTGAACTCAAAGCTATATGTCTGTAGAGAGGTCAAATCTCCTGGAGGCGCCAAATCCCTGACTGCAACGACAATCTGTGCATCAGCAGGCGTACTGTCGAAGTTGTGCAGATGCTGTGGCAAATACCACCCTGCTATGGTTGATAGATACAGAGCATAGCTCATTCCTCATGGAACTGTGTGCTTGTGTACGACGTTAACATGCTAAAGGCAGACCTGGGTCACTTGGCAACTGTGGTCTGTCGTGTGTAATATCAGGGCGTCATCCATGGTTACAGTTCCAAAGCTGAGGCTGCATGTCAGATTGCATGCAAGGCCCACCTAGAGCTAGGAAGTCATTGGGACTGCCCCTTTCTGTCTTGAGCTCTATCTGCCCAAGCAGCTGGACTTTAATGCCTTGATGCTCAACCTTCTTGCCAGGAGTGTTGGCAACCCTGATCTGCATGAGTTGCGCAGCTGAGTGGCAGGAGCATTCATGCAGGACTGCAGAAAAATGATGATGACAACACACATGCTTACTTCGCCTACAACGCTGTCTTTATTGGTGTACAGTGGAAGCTGCTCAGTCTCAGAACCCTTCCCTTTTATACTTGCTGCCTTGACTGGCTTGCGGTCTGCCCTTCTGAACTCTAGTTGCACAGTTGCAGAAGTCCCCAAACCACCAAACCTTTCTTTCAGGCCTTTCTGCAAAATTATTTTGACTCTTTCAGCCAATTGAACGTTGGAGGGGAAGTGGAGTACAAGCGTGGGTTGCAGGCATGTGCAAGCCCTACCATGTGTGCTTCACCAGCTTTCGAGTTTAGTGCGTACGCCTATCAGATGGGTGCCTCAGATGCTTTTGCTGTTGATCACGTATAAGCTCCTGACTGCCAAACTTTGACGACTGGTGGCAGATGCAGTGTGGCCCGATGCTGGCAGATTCTGATCAGCAAAGTGACACAAGAATCCAATGCCGGATGCCCAGCGATCTACCACGGGGAGCTGTACCCGCGACGGTTTCCACGATCTCTCAATATCGACCCAAGCTTGCAGTGAGCTCAGCACATGCAGTGCGCAGAGGAAGTGATTCACAGAGGCCCTTGGCAGGGCATCTGTCGAGGGCTACAACCAGAATAAGCCCTCCAGTCCGCGCACAGTCGTAAAGATTGGATGTTGTGTTTGTCCGGAAACGCCAACACTTGATTTCACGTTTGAGTGGTCCGATCCGACACAGGGCAACATGGCTCAATACTACACTGATCAAGACCGGATCGATGCGCAAACGATGCGCATAGAGGTGAGTGCAAGGCGATCCTGATCCCTGTTCACTGTAAACTGTTTGAGCTGCTTGCGCAAGAGCCGCATCTTGAATCGAAGCTGTCGCAGAACCCAAACATCGTAGGATCAGGGTACATTCAGTTCCCGCCTCAGCGACCGTTCGAAAAGCCGGTTCAGGTTCAGCCCCCCACTGTAGCGGTACGTCAAGCAAGCTGAAGTGTCCAGTGCTGTTGGTAGACAAGAGTGAACGGCTGTATTCAAGACCAGTCTTTGCCAGTAACCAAAATGCATAATCCTTGAATATTTTGCTCCTCATCATTCGGTCTGCCTTTGCAGCACCTGGAGTACCCTCAGGAGTATCAGCAGTACAGTGGTGCAGCACAGCCAGCTTCACGACCTGCTGCTCAGCCTACTGCATCCTCCTCTACACAGATACCTCAGGTGAGATTGCTGTGATACAGCTTAATCAGTGACAAAGTCGTCCCGCTCAAAGCACTATGTTTGAGCATTCATCTACATAGCACTGTTTCAGACCTTTTGCTTACTATGCCGTGACTGCCTTGCTGTGCACCAGGCAAACGGTAATGCAAGAGGCCCAGGTACCCCATCACTACCCCAAGGACCTCCCAGTAACCCTACACAGCCCAGGCAAGCTGTGCCTCAACCTCAGGCTCAAGCACCTGCCGGCAGGCAAGGCTACGTTACTAATCCCCGGCCGCCTGCTGCTTATCACACAGCTGTAGGCGGTCAAGCTGGTGTTGGCAGGTAACTCACGCAGTCCAAGCATACCGCAAAAACGTGGCTTGTGCATTGGCATACTTCTCTGAACTACTGGCAGCTGTATCTTGCGTGTGCTGCGCTGTTGTCAGACGTGCTGATTAGGAGCTGCTCCTGTGGCTCATTTTCTGCGCAATTGTTGGCATCGGTCCCGTGATGTATGTGGTTCTGAGAGAGTGCCTGCTCTCTAATCACCTGTTTGCTGCACCACTGCAACCCATCACACACAATGCCATTTGCCAGCACTGTAATGTAAGCGGTTTGCCGTTACGGATCTCTGCATGACAGCAACAGTCTGATCAAATGTTGGCGCATTCAACATACATGCATTGTGCATGCCTGGGTTTTGTGTTACTATCATCCTGCAGTTGCTGCTGACAAATAGGACAAGTGCGCAACCAACGTTTCTCCTGCTGAACAGTGCTTTGCCAGTTTGTCAAGTCCTTATTTGTGCTGCAGGGGGCCCCAACAGCGCCCTGCACAGGCTCCCCCTTCACAGGGCCAACCCATCCGGCCACTCCCCCACTATACCCCCAACCACGCCCCACAGCAAAGGCAGGACCCTACTGTCAATGCGTCCCATGGCCCCCCTCCCCAGAGCATGCCCCCTCAGGCTAGGGTGCCTGTGGCTGCTTTGAGGCCTACAGCTGCGCTGACTAGCCCTGCTGCTGTGGCAGCTTCCAATCAGGATGATGATGATGATGACAAGTCCGGAATGAGTAAAGCTCAGAAGAAGAGGTTGCGCAAAAAGATGCGAGAGGGCGGCATTTGATGTGATAGTTGCTTTGAGGTTGTGATCAAGGGCTGTATATAAAGCCTGATGAGAGTTGAGTACATGTCCCAAAGTATGCCAGTTGGACGACGCTGTCTCGCTTATTTGTTGTTTCAGCAGCTGTTGCTCCATGAATGCTACTGGGTCTGTGTTCAAACTGCTTACAGCTAGACTGACAAATACAACTACTGAGAAGCCAATACACATACCGAATATTGTTTTCGCGCACTGTCAGAATAAGCATGTGGCTGCTCCACAGCTACAAGAGCATCACTCAGTAGTCTGTGCAGAAGGCCTTTTCAATGGCTTGCACCAAAGCTAGAACATCAACTTGATCACTGTGCACAGTAGGCCACTGTCTTGCCAGCAACTGAAGCTCTCCTCCGTTGAGGCACAGACCAGCATGCCGTAGAGCAATAGACAGATCTGCAGGCAGCAAGCAACATTGGTTGGCACATCACATGACACGACATAACATGCCACATTGTGCATGTACAAACGAGGCCTGAGCAAAACCCAGGCCCAGCTTCACATGCATACGTGCATGCATACATACGTACATGCACGCATGCATCATATGAAAATCTCATTCACACGCTGCCGATGCTGAACATAAGGAGCTTGTCATCCACTGCTGATTTTACGTTTCGACATGTATTTGTGTTGTACTACACCAGAGTAACAGAGCGTACACAGTCTGCCAACTAGCAAGCACAGGCTTCACCTTCAGCATTGACAGCACCGCTGCCATCCACATCCAGATGCAGCAGCTTGCGCTTCAGGCCCACCCAGCCACCTGGTCCAGCATCTGCTGACTGTGCAATGATCTTGATCAGTGCCTGTGCTCCCTCACCCTGATCGCTGCAATGAGCACAAGCCATGCCAACGTCAATCACAAGAATCAGCACGCACCAGACAAACCTTGTGAGACATTAATCACATCACATTTGAAAGAGTCCTTGGGAATGAAGGACTGATTTGAAACACTGGATGAGTCTGGGTCGTTAGTGTGGTCAGGCCTAGCATGACTTTGAGGAGGTGTGTTGATGGTGGACAAGCAGACGCAGCTGCTCCCTAAAAAAGAGGCCGGCGAGCTCAGCGGCACATAGCTGGTACATTCTTTGCTACTGCTGTGACTACAAAACGATGACTGGTGTGTTGCCAGACCATGCATTGCCAGGTGACAGAGGCAACGCTGACTGAGTTTGAAACAATCTGCTGCAGCACCGGTTGACTGCAGCAGCCGCCCAAGGACAGCATAAATCACAGCATGTCTGAGTCTGACAGCTGCAGTGTAAACACTTAATGAAGCAGCAAGGGCAATCACGTAATGAAGCAGCAAAGGCAATGACGTAATGAAGCAGCAAGGGCAATCACGTAATGAAGCAGCAAAGGCAATCACGTAATGAAGCAGCAAGGGCAATCACGTAATGAAGCAGCGAGGGCAATCACGTAATGAAGCAGCGAGGGCAATGAACCTAGTCATGGGCAAGGTGGCAACAGTGTTGCCGGTGAGGAAGGTCCAGTGGTTGGGCTCCCCCTCTGCCTTGTCCAGCTGCCCCTGGGTCCGACCCTGCACACCCCACCACCATGCAATGAGCATGACGACACCAATCACAACACTAAAGGTGTTGATGATGGTGACAACTGGTGGTAACAATACAAGAGGTGCAATGATGGAGACAGTAAACGAGAGAATGACAGCAATGATAGCAAACAGGGCGACAGCAGATGTATGCTTGTGCACTATGCATACATGGACAACAGTGAAGAGAGCGTCATGAAGAGGCCAGGAAAAGCAAACTGCAGATTTGAGACCAATGTTTACTGCAGCTTAAATGCTGCTGTTCATCCAAGACCTGATGCAATGCAGTGTCACTCCTTGGGCCATGGAAAGTTGTATTCACATCGCAATAGGAATGTCTGCTAGCACAAGCGAAAGCACAGCCTTCTGCACTCTGGCACTGTCAGATTGAGTACGCTCTGCCTGCCTCAGCAACATCAGTCTTCACTGCCACAGCAAGATTGGACGAGAGCATTTCTCAACAAAGCTCCATTGAAGACAAAACAAAAGCAGTCAAAGTAGATGTGAGCCTACCATGCGCTCCATGTCACAGACACTCTTTTGACCCTTGCTGAAGCTGGAATGGGCAGACACCTCCAGCTGACTGCCCAAGTCATTCACAAAGCTGTGGTTCTCCAGACACAGGTCCTGCAATTGCCATGACACTGTCTGCTTGCAGTCACCCAAGCCAAAAGCAATTTCTGCTCAAAAAATTTGGTCCTGCAATTGCCATGCCATTGTGTGCTTGCAGTCTCCTAAATCGAAAAAGATTCCTGACACAATGAGGGAAGATTACAGCAATGCCTGCAGAACTGCCGATGGGCATCAAAAGCAACAGACACCATAGCCGCTGCTGCAGCTGCTTCAGCCTTAGATAATAGAATGTCATCTCCTATCTTCTTTGCAGCAACGCTAGAGCTCATGCAGAGACTGAGTGCTGCAGAAGTGCTGAGCTTGCATGAGAAGCTACTGGCTGACCTGCTTAGTGGCACAGTGCTGTAGCAGGACAGGGGCCCCAGCCATGACCTGAACCCCCTCACTCACCCCCCGCTGCCCTGGGTCTACTGCCACTACCTGCACAGCAGAGATTTGTCAGATTTGACCTCATGGCGTGGGGAGTGTGTGCAGCCAGCAGGCCTGTTCTTGTATTATGCATTGCCATCTTTTCAAGCAGAGAGATCCTTGTATCAGCTTTGACGTCCGGAGTCAGCAAGCGCCTCCACATTATGGGCGCATGTAAGCAGCATAGCACATGGCCGCATTTGACTTCATGGCATGGGAAGTGTGTGCAGCCAGCATGCCTGCCTTCTTTTCCAAGCAATTACTCCTGGACCACATTCACTGCAATACTCCAGTGTGATGTCTGCAATCAGGCACTGATTACAGCAAAGCTGTGGTCAGGGCAGAACCAGGAGCTTTGCAGTGTCCAATGCATTGTGAACGAAACCTTTGTGCAGATACACTAGCAACGCGCACAGTGCTGTGCATGTCTGGATCATGATATGTAGCTGACACTGCAGTCATACACTAGAGCAGGCATGTAATTTGTCATTTGCCATCTCTGTTACACCTACCTGCCAAACAGTGTCATAGCTAGCCCTGTCTGTCAAGGCAACCAGCTGATGCCGACTGAACTTGGCAAAGTGAGTTGTGCCAACAGGGCGGGAGTACAGATATAGGGGCCGACTCCCCCCGACCCCATCTAGTGTCTCCCCCTGGACCATGGGGTTGGCTATGATGCGCAGCTTCTGACCATAATGCAAGGCATCATCTGCATGTTGTGCAGGGTTGGTATACAGATCCAGCTGCACGAGGGACGCAGAAGCAAGGATGCAGTCTGACAAATGCAGTGATGGCTGCCAGGATGAATATGTGATTCTGGCACGGGGTCAATGTCAGGTTGATGGTGTAAAAATGCATGCAATCAGACTTCAATCTGGTGACAGGCAGTGAGGCAAGCCTTGGCAATAAGCGTGTCAATGGAATGCCCAGTTTGCATTTGAAAGGAACATGTACAAGGTAGCAAGCCTCCCATGACATATATGACAAGCTGCATTTGACTGCTGGCTCAGCAACTTTGTGTACTGCATAACCTGATTGCTGCAGCCCAAGAGGCAATGAGGACCTGCACACCTGAGTACTCCCTGTCATATATGCTTGGCTGGGCAGGACTGTATTTGCCAATGAGGAAGGTGTTGCAGGCCACTGAGCCATTGCTGACTGTGGCTGACACTGCGCACGAGAAGTCTCCCA
>JAABUK010002124.1_pt1 | contig 36349 bp, 38 predicted proteins | sample 5559141 | NCBI WGS metagenome assembly JAABUK01 (sample SAMN10711869, study PRJNA513367) | rock metagenome | isolation source: Antarctica rocks | place: Antarctica: Victoria Land, Pudding Butte nord | collected 2016-01-03
AACTCTACTTGTCTTTCTCTTGATGTTTCGATCAGTATTGCAGTCGCTTCGTGTCATGAGCATGACATACTCTCCAGCTCGAAGATCTCTTACTTGGGCCGCTTCTCTTTCCCAACGGGGAAGGGCCTGCTTGTGCTGTTACCGTAGGTTTCATCACTGTTGCCGTTGCTTGGGTTGTGATCGCCGGAGAGTGCGAAACGCCGTCCCAGCGCTGGTTGAGCGGTTGGTGGGTTCATTGGTCGCTCGATTGATCGAATGCTTCACGGATGACAAACTGTTTGCTGGCTTGCTTCTTCGCTTGCTCGATTAATAAGTCGATTGGTAGGAAAAGGTGATGGGCTAGGAATTAATCAAATCCAGAGGGGGAGGTCAATCTTGACGACCTTCCTCGTCATCCTGCTTTTTGCTTTGGCGGCTGCAAAATTCAGGCAGATTAGTAGTAGATGAGTTCATCATACCCGTCTGCAGACAAGTGGTGTTCGGCAGCACAGCGTCCATTTGATTGTTTTCTAATCAAGTTCAGCGCTGGTACGGCAATATGATATGGCTCTTGAGAGAGAGCGTCAAAAATTTGTTTAGACCCGTCATGGATAGTCAAAGGATTGCGTTTCCAAGTTTCGCGGAAAGAGATCATGCAGCTAGATGATTTCAATGACTGGGAGACAAGGAATGAGGCTTTCTGCGGAGGGCCTTACACCAGCGAAAGCCCGTCAATGCATCGAGAAATAGGGAGCGAGTCATCACGAGTATGGAGAGCGTGCTGCGCAAGAGAGTCTATTATGATGGTGGTAAGGAAACAATCAAACCAAACCCAAGAAAGCCAAGAAAAGAGATCTCAGCTGCCTTGGATTATGCCTCAGAGAAGATCCCGAGGCACCTGACAATGTCTGGTTCATTGGAGCTCATCCATCAACCCATCAGTTATCTCAATACGCTCGACAAAACCCTATGCACGCGGAGTAGACGCCGAAAAGAAGAGGACTGATCACTCAACAGCATCCGCCTGCAGAGCCTGACTGAACGCCTTGACCTTGTCCAACTTGTACAGTAGGCTTGCTATTGTTGACGGTTGAGGTACCCATTCGCTCCTTGATTTGTCTCGCCATGGTAAGGAAAGCTTGTTCGACATTTGATGCGTTCTTGGCCGAGGTCTCGAGGAAGGGGATGCCCAGGCTGTCAGCAAATTCCTACTCCGCAGTCAGTATTCTCTCTTTTGCCACTGAAGCCTTCTTCGGCAATACCTTTGCAACTGTATACTCAACGACCTTCTTGTCAGACATATCACTCTTGTTGCCCACCAAAAGTTTGTTGACTCCCTCGGTGGCGTATCGATCAATCTCTTGTAGCCATTGCTTGACGTTGTTGAATGAATCCATGTCTGTCACATCGTAGACAACGCAGATGCCGTGAGCGCCACGGTAGTAGGAAGAGGTGATTGTTCGGAATCGCTCTTGACCGGCGGTGTCCCACTATATTCCTGCTTAGAATCGAAACACGTAGAGTCTAGGAACGACCTACAATCTGAAGTTTCACGGTCTTGCCATCAAGTTCGATTGTCCGGATTTTCTGCGTACCCTAGCATTAGTTCTAATCCTTATCAGAGCAAGGGGCGACTGGAGTCGACTTGAGGATCATAACGTACGAAGTCAACGCCGATAGTCGAGATGTAGCTTTCGGTATATGTATCGTCGGCGAATCGTAGCAACAAGCAAGACTTTCCGACGCCAGAATCACCAATAAGGAGAAGTTTGAATAGGTAATCGTATCTGTTGGATCCGAAGTCAGTCACCGGGTTTCCACCATGGTAATGGTGTGTCCGAAGTTGTCTTGACATGGCCGACAAGCACTAGGAAGTAGCGATGACTCTGGAGAAGATGCGCAAGTCAGTCAAACTCGATCAATGATTGCACCGGGGTTGGTTGTTCTGCGGGCAAAAGCAGCGGGTGGGCACGTACTACTCAGGATTCATGGTGATTTCGGTGAGGAAACGAGACTTTGTAGGTTAGAGGTCAAACGATGCGTCAGAAGAGGTCTCGGAGATTGATGCAGCACCTGTGTTTGCAAGACATTCAACGGGCGGTGTATGGTACGAACGAGCTGGGGGAAGGAAAACGAACGTGATGCCGGCGTGCCAAGCATGTCACAAATGGCGGTTAAACCCGAAATGGACATGTTGCTCCTTCACGTGACCCTGTCACTGCCACGAAGATTGATCATCTTATCAAGTCATCTGGATAGCAGCCTGGTGGGCGGCGATAGCGATGGGACCTCGTCGCAATATGAGTCAATGTCTCTTCCATCAGTCATCTTTATCATGTGGGACTTTAATGTTCTGTGACCGCATGTACTGCTACTCTCGATTCATACGTACCCCTTTACCTCTAGCCATTCCAACACCAACTTTTCATCTCGTTGCTTGTATTTTGCATTACCCTTGATGGTGTCAGATATCACCACCAGACTTCGCTCGTAGGCACGGGTATCCTTGTCCTTGAAGAACTCCGAAATCTCACTTTCGATGCCAAAATCGGAATAGTTGATCAGACCCGTCTTCATCCATCGATCCATGACTATATTGCTGACAGCAAGTCGGTCATTCAGCCTCTTCCATTGCGTTTTGGTGAATTTCCACATTTCATCTCGAGTACTGTTATTGGCCGAGATAGCACTAGCACCGTAATGAGAATCTTGAATAGGCACATCTTCCGAGGTGACGAATTCTAACAAATCTCGCGCGACTTTGGGATCTGTGCTTCGACCGAGAGCTTGCAGACATGCCTCTTTGTCGTTGGCTGAATTGCTCTTGAGATATTCCTCCTTCACAGCGTTGTACTCGGATTGTCCGCCATTGGCAATGCTCATGTTGAGCACGACCGCTCGAAGATTTTGATGCATTTCTTCACCAGACTTCCATGCCTCAAATCTTTTCTTGCCCTGGGCAATAGTACTACATACGTCAGCCTGCGCGAACCTCAACACGGTTGTTCGGCTTACCCATCGTGTCCAGCAGCACCTGCCATGCCAAGGAGAAGCTTGCGAAGCTGAACTGTCAGATAGTCGTCATGGTTCTGGAATTCCCATCCTATCTTCTCTACCGCTGGCGATACGAGCCTTAACGTGAACTTTTTGAGGCCATTAAAGAGTTTTGAATTCGTGGCGAACACTGCTCTGCATTTGGCGAGCGAGCTTGCAATTTGAGACCACACCCTGCGCACATCAGATCATACATAGCACTACCAAGTGTAAAAACTTACAGGTAGTCTTCTTCGTCTTTAAAGTTTTCGAGCAAAGTAAGCAGGCCAGCGGTAGTACCATCTCCTGCCACAGCTAAAGCCGTTGCATCTCCCATCAGACCAATCTTGTCCTGGGTTGATAGATGTTCTCGCATTTGGCCCAGTTTTGTCAGTCGGTCAGGTGGATAATTGGTACGGTAGAAGCCACTCTGATCCGTATTCAGTTTATAAAAGGAGTCGTCAACGTCACGGATCGTGTCCTCTTTCACTGTCAAAGCGCTACCTGGAGACTTTATTTGAGCACCAGATTTGAGGCCAAGCGGAACCCACCAGGTTGTCTGGTCTTCTTCCGGTTTGACATCACCTGTGGTTAAGAGCCTTGATTGACGAACAGAGATCTGGCCTGGCTCTTCGGCTACCGTCACTACCGGGAATCCAATCTTTCTGATCCAGGGGTCCTAAATCAAATCAGCTCCTGAAGGCAGCGACAAAGTGACTAGACCCACCATGAATTGCTTCACGTTTTGACCTGAGGCCTTGCTCAAGGCATCCCACAAGTCGTCGGTTGTTGCATTGCCTAGATATGACAGTTAAATAGCGTCGCAACTTTTATCATAGATTCATACCGAAAGCATGCTTCTTCAAGTACGCTGCAACGCCCTTCAAGAAGGTTTCATTACCCAAGTGGTTGCCGAGCATTCGAATGACTGAGCTTCCTTTGAGATAGCTGATATGGTCGAATATCTGATCGACCTCGAGAGCATTCCGAACAGGGACTTCGATTGGATGTGAGGCGCGGAGCGAGTCGAGTTGAAGAGCTGCTTGAACAGCTTCAGCCTAGGTCATGTCAATAGGTGTATCACATTCATGCTACCTCGGGACATTCTACGCACGACAAATTGACTCCAAACCTTCCAATCTAATATGCTGATTAGCAGAAGCAGGATAGACACGGCTGCTGCCGTCCTTACCTGGATGTAAATGATCAACAGCATACCAGCCAACCCATGTAGCAAAGCCCTCACTCAGCCATAGTTCATTCCACCAATCCATGGTTACTAGATTACCAAACCATTGGTGAGCAAGCTCATGTGCTACCACATACGCCACTCGATTTCTATGTTTTGTGTCTGACTTCGTCTCATCAAACAGCACAGCAATTGTTCTGTACGTCACAAGTCCCCAATTCTCCATGGCACCCATTGCGAATTCGTGGACTGCCAAAAGGTCTGATTTTGGAAGAGGATAGTCGATTTGGAAAGTCTCGGAAAAGAAGTCGATGGTTTTGCAAGCGTGCTCTAAAGCGAATCGGCCTTGCTCTTCGAGTCCTTTTGTGGTGTACACCCTGACTGGCAGGTTTTTATCGTTGTACTTGCGCTCCGTATGGCCTTCGACATAGGCAAAGTCTCCAACGGCCCATGCGGCAAGCTATGAATGGGGAGTTAGACTGTATTCGATCGATCAATCAGGAGGCACCTTACATAGGTGCTCATGGCTGGCGTTTTCTCGAACGAGACCACCTTCAAGCCATCCTTGCTACCTTTTCTAGTTACCTTTTCAGGCATATTGCTCAACGCGACCTGGCCTTCTGGAATCTCAATCTCAAATTCAAAACTTGCTTTCAAATTTGGCTCGTCGAAACAGGGAAATGCTCGTCTGGCGTCACATGCCTCGAATTGAGTACTGAACATATAGTAATCATCACCCTGTTTTGCAGTCCCCGTGGATGGAGTCACGGTTGGCTTGTACTTGGCCCGATAAAAGCCTGCCATAGCGTTGTTCATCGTCCCTTTGAAGTCAATGGCCAAGACAGCGTTCTCGGTGGCAGGTATTTCTTCAGCGAAGCTGAGAGTCGCTCGCTCGTTCGACGTATCGACGTCGATCTTGGAAGCTTTCCATTCTGCTGCTGCCCACACCATCCACAATCAGCTTCGAACTCCCCTCATATCTCGGACTAGTGCACCCTCGGGACATACATTTGCTGTCCGCTGACTGTAGAAGTGCGCTTCTAATCTCTAACTCTTTCGAATTGACCACAATCTCCTTCGACGCTTTTCGCACGGCCGCATCAATCTTGACTCTGCCACTGTATCCCCATCCGCCACCAAATTCAAGATCGAATAGAGATAGGTTATAGTTCGAGGGTTTTACGCTGTCTTCGTCAGCATTGTGTCAGAACACTCCGTTGCTTCGGAGCATACTTGTCCGGTAGAACATCCCGGTCTGACCGCGCCATTCTATGTCGAAACTCTGAAGAGCAAAATCGTATCTGCAACCGAAATAGTAGATGAACGGTGGGAACAGGACACTTTATGGGAGTGCGGGGACTAGTCGCAGTTTTGGACGAGTTGAAGCTTCTAAAGGAAGTCCAGCTCAGTCTGCGAGAGAACTGGCTAATCATGTAAATCGAGGATCACCGTGCTAGCTACGTCGAGGGTAAGATCATGAGGTGGCTATTGAGGAGTTGGATCTATCTTCATCTAACTCTTCGAAAACAGTTTTGTTCTCCTCAACTCCAAGATCGGCAGCCAAGCTTCTCGCTGGAGGCAGCCTTCTCATTTAATAACTCTCCCTGCGATGGTCATCTCCGACGGTGACTACGTGGAAGGCTCCGAAGATGGCATTGACATCCCATCTTCCAGCCGAGATGTGCCCTCCGGCACGCGCTCGAGATCGACCCGCGCAAACAAAGAGTCCTCCGGCTTCGAAGTAACCCGTACGTGGGAAAATCTCACTGAAGGGGCAGATGGCACCATCACAGGTGCTGTTGAGGGGCTATTACAAGCGGGAAAGAGGCAGAGGTCTTGTGCACCTACAACTCAAGCACATACACAGCGGCTTTATCATCGCTGACTCTGCTATTCTGCAGGCTTTTGAAGGACTCCACTCCCCTTCAGAGAGGCATTATCCGCCATGTAATCCTAATCCTCGACCTCTCCGTCGCGATGCTAGAGAAAGACCTGCGACCAACGCGCTACCTCCTTACGATCCGGTACGCCACCGACTTCGTCTCCGAGTTTTTCGAACAGAATCCCATCTCCCAATTGGGGATAATTGGTATGCGTGATGGTCTCGCCGTTCGCATTTCCAACATGAGCGGAAACCCAAACGAGCACATCACCTCCTTGCACGAACTACGAAAGCAAGAACCACGCGGCCAACCGAGTCTAGAAAATGCGCTCGAGATGGCCAGAGCGAGCCTCTTCCACGCCCCAACGCACGGAACAAGAGAGGTCCTCCTCGTGTTCGGTGCACTCCACACAGCCGACCCTGGCGACATCCACCAAACGATCGCAAACCTAGTCAAAGACAAAATCCGCGCCCGAGTCATCGGTCTCGCGGCCCAAGTCGCCATCTGCGCCGAATTGGTCTCCAAAACCAACAACGGCGACTCCAGCAACTACACCATTGTTCTCAACGAGCAACATTTCCGCGAAATGATGATGGAACTCACCACTCCGCCTATCACATCCGCACAGACAAAGTCCTCCTCTTCATTACTGATGATGGGCTTCCCATCCCGAACCGTCGAGTCCCACCCCAGCCTCTGTGCATGCCACTCCCGGCCCAGCAGGGAGGGCTACCTCTGCTCGCGATGTGGGAGTAAAGTCTGCAGTCTACCGGCGGAATGTCCGATATGTGGACTCACCCTCATCCTTTCCACCCATCTCGCGAGGTCGTATCACCACCTGTTCCCGCTCGTGAATTGGGACGAAGTGCCGTGGCGCGATGCGTGGAGGAGTTCACATTGCTTTGCGTGCGGGAAATCATTCCCTGCGGTCCCGCCGCAGGAGAGATGGGCTGATAAAGGTGAGACCCTGGGTGGGAGGTATGAATGTACGGTGTGTAGGAGACATTTCTGCATCGACTGTGACCTTTTTGCGCACGAGGTGGTGCATAATTGTCCGGGGTGTCAGAGTGGGGTGGGAATTGGAGAGCCGGCCAAGGGGGACGTGCAGAGGAGGGATGATGTCGTTGTTGAGGGAGCCGGGGAGAGGAGCGTGAATACGAATGCGATTGGGACTGCGGAGGGTGAGACGATAGATACAGGATGAGCAGCGCTATGCTGTGACAAACAAGTTATGCGATCTGCACACGAATCATTATCCAAGCCCTCACACTCACCCGAGCGTCCAGGGAAAATCCCCAGAACACTTCTACCATCCCCCCCCCACCAGGGGATCTGCAACAATACCGGCAAGCATCTATCTCCGGTCTCGGAACAAACTACAGCGAACCAGCCATAAAATCATGGCGACCTCGGAATGGATTTGCCCTCTCGCTAGCTGGCTGGCTGGCCGGCCGGCTAACTGGACGGATGACCGCCAATGCCATCGATTGCACTTTCTGCGTACCCAGCTGAAAGCCGATGAATCCAAGGGCCTTGGCCCTGAATTTTCCGTCTCAACCCAAGCGCAACTCTGGAGTCCAATTGGGTCTGATACGGTGGCAACATCGACTGAATGAAGCCGAGAGAGAAAGGATCCAGGAGAGAGAGGGAGGGGGAGAGAGGGAGGGAGGGAGAGAGAGAGAAGTCAGTAAAGTGCAAGAAGCTAGTATAGAGAGAGAAGTCAGTAAAGTGCAAGAAGCTAGTATAGAGAGAGAAGTCAGTAAAGTGCAAGAAGCTAGTATAGAGAGAGAGATCGTGAGATGGTGAGATAGTGTAAATAATAAATAACAAAATTTCCCGCGCGAAGAGAACCAAAATGAAGAGTAGAGACATCAAGTATCGTTTTCATATGACTGTGGATAACAATATTGAGCAAAATTAGCGAGTAATTAACAGCCCCTAACAATCCATCAGACTCGAACGTCAAGACTTCGACTTGGTCCGCATTTCAGAGCGGCGGTGCGAGGCGAGGTGAGGTGGGATCAGGTGAGATGAGGTGCGTGGACAGCGGAGAAGGGGGAGGCTATGAGAGGAACGCTGAAGATCTTGATTGAGAAGTGATGAGACAGAGAGGGAGAGAGGGAGAGAGGGAGAGAGGGAGAGAGGGAGAGAGGGAGAGAGGGAGAGAGGGAGAGAGGTTCTAACATCGTATCAATCAGGTCGCTTTGCCTTCCGTTCATGAAGATTCATCGTTGGCGCAAGGCATCGCAAGGGACGCACCAATACCTTGCATACCAAGCCGTCGGTGGAGAAGTCTTTTCCGGGTCCGATTTCGAGGCTCTGGCGACATGGCGACAGTGCTGGTGGAGGCCGAGGGTAAGAAGGCAAGTGGGACTTGGATGGTAACGTGGCAACGAGGTCGGTGCATGAAGACGCTGGCCGTTCCGGTTATCCACAATGGGAAGGCGGTGGATTTCGTCATCCGACCGGCCGTTGTGGATCTGCGCCTGAGGCGGTTGGTCATGGTCCACCTTTGTGGAGAACCCAGAACGGATGACGGTTCTTGGGAGGCACGTGTGAGTTTGAGAAAAACCTGGTAGTCAATTCAAAGTGTGTTATTAATCCTCCAGGAACACGCAGTGAAGTTGAGGCAAAATGGACACGTTGACCGCTTTGTATGGGGGACCTCGGATGTTTCGGAGATGGACAACAAAAAGACAAGAGAATACTCTGGCAGAGATCGAGGATGAACAGTCGCCAATGGTTCAACTGCGGACAAGGCCTTTTGGTGTCCATGGGGATTGAAACCTCCTTGTCTCCATCCTAGCATCACCAGTCATGCAGAGGCAGCGGCCAATCCCCTGGCGTGGGAAACGCGTACCTTGGTACTCGCAAGTCGATTGACATGAAGGACGACAGATGTTGAGAACACTATTTCCATGCATGCATGTGATACGACCAAGCTGACATATGAAGAGGAAGAACAAAAGACCAGAATGACAAGAGGAAATGCCCGGTGGCTGGGTGTGCTCGACTTTCAAACCAGACCGACAGGCTTCTAGAAGGGGTAAAGAAAAAGCAAAAGATCCAAAGGAAAGACGCAGGAATGGGGAATGACAAGATTGGAACCTCGCCCAATGATCGACGGGAGGGACTGACTTACAGTCATCTATTCAGCCAATACTCAAATCATCTTTCGAATTTCTCCGAGAATCGACAAAAACAGCTCTGCAGATAACTTGGAGAACCTGTCATTTGATAGTGCTCCTGATTGCCGCTTTTCAAACGAGGAACTCGGTCTTCTTGACCAGCGAAGGACAACCGCATGTGTCAGAGGGTGACAGTTCCAAAGCACTGGTTGTAGATAGATGATGGGAAAACGTCAAATCTGACGGGATGGTCAAGAGGTCAGGTAAGTGTGTCGCCATAGCTGCATGCATCTGCTCAAGCGCGGTCTGTGGAAGATACCCGTAACGGCAATATCCAGCAAAACCAAGTTCAGTGACATTTGCAGATGTCAAATATGCGATGCGATGCGATGCGATGCGATGAGGAAAGGTGCGTCTGTGACACACCGAGACAGGTAGGACGGGGTAAGTGCTCGAGTTGGGCTTTTGCTGAAGAATTCTTGTCTACGACTTAGACCGGGGCTGACCTCAATGTGATCAAATAGCCGTTGAGCATGGTTATGGATTCCATGCTATGGTGCGACGCATCTTTCCTGGAGTTTTTTGGTCCAGCTTGGTAGGCTTCTGCTAGGGACCAATTTACCTACTTGGAGAGACAAGGACTGGAGGGGATAAGAATGCTGGTCTTTGCAATGAGCTCTGTATGTGCTAACAAAAAGCGAACTGGAGGATAGATTAGATAAAGGAGTGCATAAAGGCCTTGGGGAGGAGATGGAGCTGAAAGCGTGTGGGTATTTAACACCAAGACCATGTGTTTTCGAGTCATAGATGCTCGAGAGAGAGCCTCCTCATAGTCATGTATCTCAAACTCAGAACGTATGCTGCCCAGGAAAAGAATACTCATGAGTATGACCATGTCATTGCCGTGGCTATTTGGTGCCAGTATTTCGCAGCTTACAGTTGCTCAGATTTCACCATCACGACAACGGCCGTGCATGTCGATCGTGCACGGTGACGCTCGAGGAGTGGATGGCTCCGTGGATTTCGATTGGAGTTTGCACCCAAGGAGAAATCAGAAGATCAATATCATCAGGATCATCAATGATCATCCCTGTCCGTCTGGCACCAAGGGAGAGGGGAGATCTTGGCTAAGTACTAGGAGGTTGAGGGTGGAGAATCTGGCAAGGCGAAGATGTAGGAAGAGGTTCAGCCCGTGGCCTTCTGCAGAGCCAACCAGCAAGTCAGCAACCTTGGGTTCGATGGTGCTTCTCTTGAATCACCTCCTTGGTTCCGAGCTCTCTTGCCAATGGGAAGTTCCGGGTCGGAAATGCGTGGAGGGGAGGAATTTTAGCGAGAGTGTTGCATTACTCTCTGGTAGGCTGAAGATCAAGGCTGAGGACTCAGGAGTTCCGAAATTCAGATACTCTCGAATTTCGCTACACTCAGGGCCTCAGGGGGCCGTCTGCTCTCAGAACCTGGGGTACAATGGATGATCCCCCGGTTTTGGAATGGAATTGCCGCGGTGGCTCATGATGCGGATTCCCCGCTCATCCTCCCATATCAGAGAAATGAAAGAGCGAAAGGGGATGAGATGGCAGATGTTGCAAGTCTGGGTGCAAGTGCTGCGGTATTTGATGTAATGGATTTCCACTCCGTATCTCGCCACAGCGGCTGTGTGGCTGCCGCACTGCGCAGGAGACCCGCAGAGGCAGATGAAGGAGGAAAGCTCCTCATTGTTGAGAACGAATCTGGATGCAATTCACACAGCCGTGGCGGGATTCAAGATGGAATGTCAACTTATTCCTGCAGAGTGTTTGGCTCTGGAAGAGAAGCGCCTGCCTTTGACAGTTTCATTGGGTCTTTTGCCCCAAGTTGACAGAGGACTGAGGTTCCAGATTGTGTGTCACGAGCAATGGGCCACCTCATGCTGCTTACCATTTGTTTCCATGAACCAAGATTGAGAAACAGACTGCATCCATTTCGCGATTTGTGGTAGACATCGCATGAAATGATTTCCGTCGCGATGTCGTACTGCTTCCATTTACCATTCCTCTAATTACTTCTCCTTTCTCTCGAGGATGGCTTCATCTTGGTGACCACCTTCGCGGTAGCACACGAGCGGGATATGAACCAGACTACTGGCTTGCAGGGACCTGAAGCCAAGTGAGCCGATGAATAAACAAAGAGTGCACCAGCAAGATACGTCGTAGATTACTCTGGTTGTGCATGCTCTAACTAGTTAGGCTTGACCGGCCTTTCGACTGTTGAGCATGCATGTCGGATGAGGGTGAATCATGGGGGCACAATGCAGAAGCAGACTAAACTTGCCCGTCGCCGCTGCAGCCGCCGGCTTCGAGTCCATGTCAGTCATCTCCCGACCACTTGGTTGCCTTGGTTGGTTGATTATCGTCGACGAATGGGTGATTATCGGCAGCTTCAACCTGTCAACCTCGATTCGAATCGTGCACAGCAGTTGTTGGCCGGGATCATCTTGCTGGTCCTTCTTGGGATCCTGGCTGGATTGAGTTAACACGGGTTGTTTGATTCCATCCCAAGCTCTAGTTAGACGAGCGAAAGCCTATCTGTGAGATATGATTGACGTGATTGGTTCTTCTTCGACTATGGCTGGGGTTGAGCATTTTGGGCTGTGCCCGTTTCTGTGCCCTTGGCCAGCCGCCACACCAGGCCTAGCATCATCTATCACGGCTTAGCGGGCACTGGAGGGACATCGATATCATGGGAGCTCAATAATTGGGTGTGATAGCAGGGAGAGTGATGATTGGAGAGTCCTCTTCCAGTGCTCACAATGGATGCCCATGGGGGATCAGGTGTCTCTTGCTCCTGGAGCAGCGGTGGTTGAGATATGATCAAACGACTCATCCCCCCTGACATCGACTGACGACCACAACAGTAGATGGGGGGAACTATCCTCGAGAGAACAGGGTCCGGCTCCTGCCTTCGAATCATGTTCAGCCCCTGTGGCCTGGGAAAACTCTGCTGTTGCCATGTGGTTGTTCACCGTTTTGTCGGTCGGGTCGAGCAGGGGAGAATATGTATTCTGCTCCTTCAGCAAGGGTGAGACACTTGTTCTTGCATCAGCATGAGCCCCGATTTCAATTCGTCCTGAGAGACCACGTTTTCGTGAAACCGGACACAGTGGATGAAAGGATGAAAGGTTTTGCTCGTTACCGTCAAACGCACATTCTGATGCTGGAGCGGGGGTGGGAGAAGGCCAGGGTCCCCCGTCTTGGGCTGGCGTTGTCTAGGCTGGTTGGAACCCCTGTTGATGGTAGAATGCTAGCAAGGCCGAGTGTGGGATAGGGTCCTTTCGTAGCCTGTACGGAGGACAGTAGGAGGAGCTTAGTGCTTCGACAAGGCGCCGTCATCGCGTCGATGATTCGTGTTTTGAGGGAGGGCCTGCGCTGTGGGCATCGTCAATCCTTGCCCCGTCCAGCAACTGGGGCATCAACTGGGATCAACGGCGAGCTGGAAGATGAGTCCCGTCTTCCGAGCCGATGCTGGTGCGTTTTGTGCTTCGCAGCCTCACGCCGCATTATCCAGTAGTCAGTCGTAGTCACTGGTAGTGGCAGAGCGAAAGTGGATGGCGGCACTGCTGTCTCCCACCGTCCCACAGCCTCAGTCCTGTCACTGCCAGGCTTGAATCTGCTCCGTCTTCCCTCCCGCTCCACTCGTGCAAGCCCAATTCTGCGCCTAAGCAGTCAGCCCGAACTTCACCTCCACCTCCACCTCCACCTCCTCCGCTCTCCTGCTCTCTCCCTCTCAACCTCTCTCCTCCTGACCCTCCGCGCTTGTTCTCCTTCGTCCACCGTCGCAGCTTTGCTTCCTCAGAGACGGCAATTGCTATGACTTGATTCGTCAGGATACCACCTCCACGGTCAGAGCGGGAATTAGAGCTTCGCTAACCACTCCGTTGGTTCACCTCGAGACTGGTAGCCATTCAGCGTCGATTCAAGCGCCCAGCACTCCATCGTCACTGAGCCCAATTGCCTCCGCCTGCAACTGCCGATTCAATCGTTTCTCCACTGAATACAATTCCGCTGGAGAACAAACTTGCCTTGGCTGATGTCGAGCAGGAGGGATCTGTCTACATGAGCATTAGAGTTGCTTGGGAAAAGAGCTTGAATTGAAGAGTGGTCCTGCTGTTATTACCAGCGATCGGACAGACGTACTTGTATTACAACATCGGCGACCGCAACTTGTGTCTCCCAGAATCTGGAAGAACTTGGGTCATCAGAGCACCTCGCTCGTAAACCCCGCAAACCTCCACGACCTAAGCAACTCAAATCACAGTCCGTCGCACCCTTGTGGAGGTGAGACTTTGACTTCTTTCTTTGTTATTCGGTACCAAGAGTTGGCTACTCGACAAAACCTCCCAAGTGGGCTGGAAGTTGACGGGTGATGCCGTCAATGGTCCTTCGTCCTTCCCACTTGCACGGTGCCCATGACCACTCGCCATCCCAAACATATATCCCCCTTTATCTTTGTTCCCTGCAAATATACCTAGACTCTTAACTTGCCTCTCAACTCCTACACGCTTCGAGAGTTGCTCGTACTGACGCGCAATCATGTCCAGTCTAAGAGATCTCCGTCGCGAGTCTCAAGAAGCCACCGCGCACAAGCCTGGTTGCTGGGCTGAACCTGTCACCCCCGACGCACCCAAACCAAGATTGCCCTCTTTCAGAGAGATTCTACCTGCAGCTCTCAGCAGCAGCAGCAGCCCTCCGGAAGTGGTTCGAAGCCCTTGTTCGATTGCGGCTCCTCCCTTGGAAAGCTACTATTTGCCCTTCCGTCGCGCCAAAGACGACATAATCAAGATGCCCTTCACCATGATTAAGCCGGAGAACGAAGCGATCCATTCAACAACTCGCAAGACCATTCATGGCAAAACATTGACTTACACCTTGAACGTCAAGCAACAACCAGAGAGAGCTAGAGCATGTGGTGCTGGTGCTCGAGGTCAGTTTCTGTTTGTCGAAGCTGCAAACGTCCGCTGACGGGACAATAGCCTGCGCTGATCGTCGTCCTGTTGACCCTCCACCTGTTGTTGAGCTTCGAGTCTTCGAGGGCGAAAACACCAAGACCGACATCACTCTGTCCTACAATGCCAATTTCTTTCTCTTCGCCACCTTGGAGGTAGCACGCCCCATCGCTAATGGTCGAATGCACCCTTCACCGGCCATTCCGGTCTTGACTGGCTGTCCTGTTGCTGGTGCCAACTACCTCGACCGTCCATCCCCTGCGGCTTATTTCTTGTTCCCTGACTTGTCAGTCCGTCATGAAGGCTGGTATCGCTTGAGCTTCAACTTGTATGAGGCCACCAAGGACTCAGAAGATTTTGATGTTGATCGTCCAGCAAGGATTGCCGATTTGGAAGTGATCACTCCACTTCCTCCTCCCAAGACACAAGAAAGTATGGCCTGGCGACTGGAAGTCAAATCAACTCCCTTTCAGGTTTACTCCGCGAAGAAATTCCCAGGATTGTCGGAAAGCACTGAAATGAGTCGGATCGTTGCCGATCAGGGCTGCCGCGTTCGCATACGTCGCGATATCCGCATGAGGAAACGCAATACAGGCAAAGATGGATACGAGGCCTATGAAGATGGCATGCGCTCGGCCGACCGCTATGCAACGCCTGACTCGGCCTACCCACCCCAGACGCCCACCGAGCGGCATCGGTCTGCCAGCCGTTGTAGCATGGATGGTAGTCAATTTGGTGCAGATTCCCATCACCGCGGCTCTATCCAAGATTCTGCCTACCCCTCTCATGGCTTTCACTCTACTACGCCTTCCGTGAGCCATTCAGGGAGCTCCTTCCACATCCCACCGCCGCCTTTGAGCAATGCTCCAACTGGTATGCCTGCTCCCCAATACCCGTCGTACTCTCAGGTTGCCCCCTTGCAGCCGCCAGTGTCTGCCGCCCGCCAATTTGCCGTCCCTCTGCCTCCTGCACGTCTGATCGACCGTCCGTCGGAGCAATCGAAGCCACACTATCCACAACTGCCCAATCCGGCTGCCATGCCACATCACATGGCCGCTGAAGTGAGCCACCCCCGGCCGAACCCAAGCATGCATCTGCCCGCGCTACTCACGGACAATCAGCCTACCAGGCAATCTGGTACCGTCTATGATCCAACCCGCCGACAATGGGATCTGCCAGAGCCGGCGTCATCTTTGAAGCGCAGCTACAGCCCACGCTCGGATAATACCCAACAACCATTGAAGCAGAGAATGCGTCCGGACAACCTCGCAATCGGCAATAATTACATTTCTGGTACTATCGAGGCCGACAGCGATCCTTACAGCAACAATGATGATGACGATCAATTCGGTGTGCATGCGCATAATTACATGGAGTACAGACGCGCTTGTGGCAAGTCTAACAGGAAGCGGGTGCCCAATTTGGCACTATAAAAGTTTTGTCATGACCCAACAAGATCGACAGCCAGCACTGTTTCTGGAAAGGCAGCCCTCCGATGATATATGGATGGAGCAAGGATGCGTGTGAGCCTTGGATTCTCGTTACGATACCACACACCTACCAACGACCTGCAGTCTTCAATTTCTTCCTCATTTCGATGCACATTCATTGTGTTGTTTGGATAGAATGGCATTTGTTCAGCTTGCATAGGCCGGCCTTGTGAGGACGCTATCTCGGGTTCGAAGCCATGGTGTTTGGAAAGAGATTGCCGTTTCTTTGATTTCCTTTTTTTTCTGGATCCTGGGAGGTCGTTTCTCTGCACCTGTCCAACATCAGTGAGCTCACCGTGTCTGAGGTGCTAATGGATGTAGCTAGCGTTAAAGGAGGCGGTCATATCTTGGAAGAAGTCTTTCGAGGTGATTGACTACGGAGGGGAGAGTTTGATATCTATTGGTAGCAAAATCAAAAGATCACCGCTTTCCCTTGATTCTCACGAGGCCATGTTAGTATGCATGTGCTTTCTCTTAGGTGGCTCTCACATCTTCTTTAGCCGAGCGTTCAGTTCCGTCGCTATCTTGTTACCTTGAGTCTTCAACATCGGCCTGTGACCGCTTTTGTTGGTTGATGCTTGCAAGTGGATGACGTTTGGCTTCGCATCAACTTGACTCACATCTCGGGGTACTAAAACGCCTGCCGCTTTGATAAATTCAAGACACTCTGTGGACTCTCATGACTGATCATACAAGCTGCCATCCATCTGACGAGTTCTTCAATTACAAGGTGCTTACCCGGGGCTAGAAGAACCACATCTCGTCTATTGATCCGTTGCTGCATGAATGCACCATGTTCAAGAAGAAGCCACAGGTGATCACCGTCCTCCTTCCGCCTGGTATTTTATCTCATTACACGTAGATCAAAAATCTATCACCTTTACGATCCTCTGACCGTCGCAAGCTCGCCGATCAGATTATCTCCGAATATCAAATTCAGATCCCTCCCCCTCAGCAGTCCGACGATGAGAACGGTTCAGCCAGTCCAGGCCATAACCCTACGACGTTGACTTCTGCCCGCTCTTCTTTGCTGCCTGAAAATTGCCTCTCCGCAAGGTTCACCACGCATGCTGGGGCAAATGCTAAGCTGGTCTCCGGGACGATCTACGTGGGCTCACACAACAGCGAGGAAGACCGAATTTTATGGTTCCAGATAGGACAGCCTGATCACAGGTTATACCCAACGGTCTACACATTATGGCACAATCCAAGGCTAGTCCCACTATTGCATACTCAAGGCTTTGTGGTTGAGAAGCTTCGAGGCGGTGCGGATCTGATGACGCCTGGCTTGACCAGAGGCCCTCCATTTCCAGAAAAGGCAAAAAAGAATGCTGTTGTTGCTGTGGCTAGCATCGAGAAATCTACCGTTCCGGCTTTTGTTGGTGTATGCGAGGTTGATGTCAGTACACTCCAGAAGGTACAGGGCGCAAAGGGTCATGCAGTCAGAGGAGTGCATTGGGAAGGAGATGAGCTCTGGGCTTGGAGCCATACTGGTGCAGGAGGTAGACCTTCACCTGAGAGCATAGCTGAGTGGGATGATCCGTCCAACAAGGCTGGCCTAAGCAAAGGTGTCCAGAATATGGCACTTGAGGAAGGAGATGTTGATGGTCAAGGGGAGGGAGGAGTTTCACTAGAAGAATCAACAAATCGAAATGGTCACCCAGACGAAGACTCTCAAGAACGGAACGGACCCGAAGAACGAGAAGAAGAGCCTTCCACACACGAAATTGATCAAGCATTCTACAACGCCGTCCTGTACGCCCTATACGACGCGCGCAAGAACAGTTCTCCACCTCATCACGGTATCGATCTACCAATCAATCCTTCGTTCTTGATATCTAATCTCGTTCAACCATACCTGCCTATTCGCTCCGTTACTCAAACGCAATATTACACCATCAAAAAGTCAAGTTGGAAGAATACCAAAAAATTCATCAAACATCTAGAAAAGCGAGCCGTGGTCAAGTCCAAAGATCGCAGTGGCGGCGAGACTGTCATCATTGCGATTGACTTTGACGACCCACAGATACGCGATTTTACTCCATACCGTCTACCAAAATCAAGAGCAGATAATGGTGGTGGCGCAAATATTCAAACACCTTCCAAAGCCGTCAATACAACATCCTCCGACCCATCCCTCAACCAGATTCTCTCCCTCCAAACCTTAATACGTCCATCGTCAAAACTTGTCCCAGATCTTCTCCCCTCAAAGACAGACTTCTACCCCCCAAACCAAATCTCATCCTTTCTTCGCACCTATCTCGACCAAAATCCCGACTTGACAGCCCAGTCATCCTCTCCTCGATTCATCAAACTAAATCCTTTCCTCGCAAACAACATCCTGGGCAGCAGTGGCGGATGCAATTCTTCAAACCAAGCAGCCGACATCAAAGCCCTAGCTGCCGGCGAGATTGCGCGTGATATTCTCCAAAAGCGGCTACTCGACGACACGCATCTCTGCCAACCATACTGGGTCCTACTCCGGGGAAATCAGACATGGTCGCCAGGCGACGCCTCCTTACCCAAGCCGAAGTCCGGTCCTCCTCCCAAACTCTCTATGGTGATCGAGAAACGCACAGGCACCAAGACAGTGACAAAAGTCGGAAAACTAGAGGCCTTTGGGATCAACCCCGAGATCTTGGCCGGGGAACTGCAGAAGAAATGCGCCAGTAGTACGAGTGTGGGACAGCTTGTTGGGGGCACGCCGGGTCAGATGGAAGTGCTAGTACAGGGGGACCACAGGGAGATGGTTGAGAGAGAAGTTGGGAGGAGGGGAGTAGACAGGAGGTGGATTGAGGTGCTTGACAAGACGAAGAAAAAGGGCAAGAAATGAACTGGATGTGTTGATGGGCTTTGTGTCGATGATGTCCGGCGGAATAAAGGCTCCCGCCCCTTCTGTCCGTTCGCTTAACAAAGCGATAGGCAAGCGATGAATGAACGACCTCTGGATGACCAACAAGCTTGAATCCCGAAATCGTAAACCTATTACGAGTGAGTGATATGGGACGACGGGAAACGATGATGCAGCTGTGAGAATGATGGCCTAAAAGCACTGAATCGCAGGAAACGAAATTGGATCGGCTGGAACCTCCACCAGCAAGGCCAGTCTCAACGGGTAGATACGAACTTCCACTCTCAAGATCCGGTTCTCCAGATCAAACAGAAGAAAAAAGCCAAGCAGTCTTCTTCGTCCAAAAGAAATTACCCCCCCTCTACAATCCCAATCCCAGTTCTAGCCTCTTGATATCCACCCTCTCACTCACACACATGATGCATAACCAGTCCAATCCAGTCCCGTCCATTCCAGTCCATCTAAATCGACGAACCCAGCGTAAATACTCAGAGGTATAGCTCCCCTTCACCTTCACGCTCATGTTTCCTTCCCGCCCCTCTGAAGACCGATCTCCCCATCTCCGTCGAAATCTCTCCCCCACTGGATGAATCCGACCGATTTCAAAATTCCGTGCCTTGGCCCTGGCCGCTTCGAGTACGTTAGAGCGTAAAGTGAATACGTGATACTTGTTGCATGTATGTCGCTGTCGGCGGATTTTCATCATCTAGATCCTGGAAATGGTGGTTCTGTTCTCTCTGCCCCTGGGGACTGACTGTCCTTCTATCATACAAATTATCTGTATTCTGTGTTCCGAACTAAGTGGCTGGTTAGTTTTTACTTTCCAGTCTTTCTACGCGCCCACTCTGGGGCTGTTTGCTGCTCCTGTTGATTTATTTACTAAACTAACTATAGTCAGTCAGTCAGTTACTTATGCTGCTGTTGTTATGTACTACCCAATCTTTTTCCTTCCCGTTTTTCTTGTAGGATGTTTGAGGATCCCAAACCCCCTTTTCTTCTCTCGCGTTTATCGATCTCGATGCTCTAGATCGGTTTCTTCCTGTTGGATTTAAGAGGGTTGAGTTGTTGATTGGTTGTCGGTGTTGTTCAGGGATGTAATTTTTAATTAACTAGTGATGCAATTTGTAAAAATGGATGTTTGGTATGCGTTTATAGTGTGTTCGAATTCAGATAGATAGATAGATAGATAGATAGATAGATAGATAGACAGACAGACAGACAGACAGATAGATAGATAGATAGATAGATAGACAGATAGACAGATAGATAGATAGATAGACAGATAGATAGACAGATAGATGGACATGTATACGTAGATTCGTGTTCTCGAACACTGCTCTCCTTCTTTCTCTCCGTTTCTTCTCTCTGCTTTGAGTTCCATCAGTGATCCCTCCTACCACTGCAACCTAATTCCGTGTGGCGTAGCTTGACACTTTCCTCTCCGTCCTCAGCTTCATTGCCATCGCTTTCAATCCCTCCACCTCGGGCCCGGTTTTCCCTCTCGCAGCTTTGCCTCCTTCCATACGGTCATGATCCACGCGTGACCGGGCACCGGGCGCTGCGCAGGGCCTGCCTCTCAGCCGCTGAAGTTTGGTTGTGTTCCAACATTGAGGCATGAGGTTTAGATCCCATTCCCTTTGGGATCGATTGGTATTGGAGAGTTGTGGGTCTGCCCTCCCTCTCTTTCTTTTTTCCGGTCTCTGATCTCTCCCACTCGGCTTCACTCCCGTTCAACTGGCCTTTCTCCCGTGCTTCGAGCCTGGCTGTTTCGAAGGGTCTGAGCTTGAGCTTCACCCTTTCATTTCTATCTCGGAGTCGTCGCTCTACAGTAGGATACTTGAGATCGTTGGCAACTGACGGCCTTGGACCTTAGTCTCGCTCCACGCGCAGGTAGACGCAGTCAGTGAGTGAGTGTTTGTTGTGCGCGAGCCGAACCAGTAGGGAAATTCAGGCGAGATGGCTTAGCTAACTTAGGGGGAATTGCCCACTAACCACTGGTCTTGGAAAGGGAGGAGGGTGATCTCGTACTCGTTCCGTTCGGGATAGCCCCATCGTGGCGCCTTGAGCTGATTGGGTGTCTGTTTCGGTCTGATCAGCCTTGAACCTCCGACCAAGACGTCTATCCAAAATCCGAGGGAAAAGATGTGAAAGATCCAGCCACCAACTAAAGTCTTGCAGATGCCTGGATAAGGGGAGAATGTCACACGGTTCTTGGCTCGAGGACAGAGTGAGTCGCCATCGACATTCAACATCTGGTCGTTGCCATTCATGAACGCGCCGATGTTAGGGTGCTGAGCAATCTTTGAGGCCGAGGCAGGACTGGTGATGAAATGTGTCGATGCTCAGCCTTAAGGGCGGATTGAGATCGTGGGTGCCTTGCGAACGTGGTCGTTGCGTTTACGAACCCGCCGATATTCAAGAGGCCGAGCAGTCAACGCATCTGAATGCTTGTCTTTCGGATTTTGTGATCTTGAGTGGAAGGCTGAGGCAGGATGAGTGGTAGAATGTGCCTCTATTGTGGCATGCCTGTTTGTATAGAGATGAGAATCAAGCGGCAGAATCGAAGAGAAGATGGGCTATTCAGTGCTGTACAAGCGTAAATGATGCAGGGGCTTGAGAAATCGGATCGCAATGAGCTGTGAGAATTGGTGGTCTTAGAGTGGAAAGGACTGGCGAAGGTAGAAGATAGCGGTAAGCGATGCGTTGGGTAGGAGGATGTGATTTTTGCATCTGTGCACAGCAAGAATGAAAACGGTGGCCAATGGCCGAAGCAAAGCAAGGGACTAGAGAGACTGGCGTAGATTGGACTCACCAAATTAGAGCACGTGATCGCCTTTCTTTTCGGCTGATGGATGTATTTGTTACAGATGGCGCAGAACCCGTCTGCAGTGGCATGATGTTCACGCTCCGAGTTGGATGATATCGGCCGTTGCTGTGGGACATCAAAAGTTCGCGGCATAGGGCCGGGTTCTGGCGACTGTGTAGCTGTGTTCTGCCCTCTCTGTGAGCCTTCGAAATAACCGTTTGCATTTAGAACATGTCTGGCTCCTTCGCGGTCTTTCTTTTTCCACTCTTTTGGCACTGGGAGAGACGGTTCCCGTGGATTTGCTTTCTGACTGCCAGTAGAGCCGTCCGCTGCTGCCGCTGCTGCCGCTCCAAGTGACCGGTCGGGCGCATTTCCTGTGACATTGAATGTCTGCTCTTCACCTTGGTCATTTCCGTTTCCGATAATCTGAAGGCAATCCCTTAGAATTCTTGCATCAATTACTCTTCTCTCCATGAGCAATGAAGTGAACTCCTGAAATTGAATAAACATGCCCGCATCACCATCGATACTTCTCAGCCAAGCAGCATTATCGCGCACAAATCGAATGAGCGAATCAGAAACGTATCTCGAACTTGGGCACCCTTCGGACATGACATGTGCATCCCACTTCTGTCTGAATCTCTTCTCTACTTCTGTCAATCCCTCCGCCTCAGCAATAGTGTCATGATGTTTCTTAATCAACCAATCGTCATCTATATCTTCATCTGTCTCTGAGAGCAATTCTCCTGTTTCCATTCTCCGGTGATTGATTGAGCGGTAGAATGAAGTCTTCTTTCTCGTTTTGGCGGCGGGAACCTTGAATTTCTTCCGGGTCGGAAGAGGGATGTTGGGGACTTCTGTTGCCGGCCGGAATCTGCCTTTTGGGGCAGCGTCTCCAGCTGCTTGGGCTGATGTGCTCTGGTTGGCAACTTGCGATGGTTCATGCTGAGGAGCTGCTGCTGCACGTCGGCGGAGAGGAGCTCCAACCCAAGACTGCTCACCAGAAATGTAGGTACCAATGTCAAAGGGTCGGTCTGGCCTCTGCCAGCTGAATTCTCGTTCATCTTTGACGTGCTTCGCCGCTCTTGGCCGCACGATCTCTGCCACTTCGACGTTAAAGACGACAGACTTTGGCTGCTCCGTCTGTAGATTCTGCTCCTGGCTCTCAACGCTGAATTTGTACTTATCGTGATTGACGGAGAAGTGGAATTGTAGGCGTTTCAAATCTGTAAATTCGTGCGCATGGCAGACTGGACAGTGAAAACCTTCTAGAGATATTGTGCGGGACTCTCTCGGCACGGATGGCCTTGTTTCGATATCCCAGATGTAGGAGACATTGACATTTGGCTTGGCTATCCGTGGCTGGTTGATTTTCGTCGGTCTTGACAGGCGATGCGCAATTGACCGGCACAGAGGATCTGTTCTCTCTTCTTCCTCTACTTCTTTGGCCCGGACTTTTTCTCCTTTTTTGAGTTTTGCCTCGTAAGCATGAGGATACGTCCATTCAGCATTGACTTCCAATCCATACTTCGTCTTGAACGTCCTCCCACCCTGGTCAAATGCGACATTGAGAGGCACACCAACCGGAGGAGCATGAGGCAAATTCGTGTAATTTGAGATGAGCATCCCTTCGGTTAAAGCGAGGGCCTTCCTTTTCACAAGATCGCGTGTCAAGGACTCGTCACTCTTTTTCAAGATCGGTATTGGTGGCCACAGCTCGGAAGTATTACAAGGAATGATCTTGGTCTCCAGGAGATATCTATCTCCAATCGCCCACTTTGTGACCTTCCCATCCTTGCTGAGGATAGGCACAAATAACTCCCTGGCGGGGATCCGAAATGGGCTCTCGAGCTCGATCTCTACAGCATGAACATCTGAGGCCGTGTCTTCAGGCGTGACAATGCAGACTTCAGACCTTTTTAAGATAGGTTCCAGCTGTCTGTGGCCCTCCCGGTTATTCCAGACAGTGAAATAGCATCTGCATTCAACCGCTTCACGTTTGATACGTTTTCGTGGTCGGTCGTCCAGATATTCTCTGTAGTTGAGTTTCCTGCGAATACTTCTGACGTCGAGAATCAATTCGGCGTCCTCTTGATGGAACTTTTCAATGAGCTGATCCCGTAATCTTGTACTCCTTGGTGGAGGAGTCGCCAGATCAGTCTGAGATCTCGGTCTGGATATACCATTATGACGGGGTCCAGTGGAGGAGCGGGTGCCGGGCATACTCCTCTTCGCATGGTGGTCAAGCACGCGCACAATGTTGCGATTGAGAAAACAAGGATGTCGCGTCCGCTCTCTTTCGATGTCAAATGTAAGATCACCGATGAGTGTCTTTGAAAATTTGCGGTCTGAAGCATAAAGCATTGTGCAAGATAAACGTCGAGCTGTCACTGCGGTGTGAGTCTTATTGCATTGTCATACCAATGCAATGCCGCTGCGTTTTTGAGTTTGTCTTCAATCAAGGAGTCCAACTTCGAAGATGCTCTGAAAACACTGCAAGCAGGCCATTTGTATTCTACATAGCCAACGGTCGAGATTGGGACAGCAGAATACTGCTCGTTCGGGACGCCAGAGGCGGGGAACGGGTCTTGGGGGCCAACCCAGCGACAAGACAAGACCAATCTATTTTCTCTTGACATGACACAAGCTGGGCTGACTTTCCATAAAGGACGTGGTCAAGTGCAATCTGTGACTTCTTAGGGCACTTCTTAAGCGACAGTTTTTTGTCAGACAGCCAGCTCAGGCTCTCCATAATCTCCGGCCTCTTGTGGCCCCATTTCCTTCATAGTTACTAGACAGTTGACCCTGTCAATTCAATCAATTCGATTCGATTCATTTCAAGCATTTTCGAGCTATTCCAGCAATTTGCTTGACAGTTTATCACAAGCTCGTGCTGCCAAAGAAAGACAACAAATTGCCTATGACTAATCAAGTCCTTCCAATTTTCCATCAGGTGTGTGAATCGAGAACCAACCTGGAGTGACAATTTGCATTCTCATGAAGACACTGTAAAATATGCCGCAGTCTACAACGCTTTCTCAAATATGCAAGAGTTCGCTAACAGTTCCGTTAAGAACAGATGTACTTCCCGGTTGAGGGGGATCATTGGGCTGCGCCGCATGTTATATCATGACTCTGATCAGTAATGACTGTTCATCAACTCTACATTGAAAAAGCAGAGCTACTCGTTTGGTCTCTTCTTTCTGTTCTTCAGTCCAAAAGACGCTTCCGCGCTCTCCTGACCAAGTAAGAGGTCAGCACTCCAAAAGTATGATGGCTTCTCAATCTTGCATAGAAGGACTTCCCCTGGAACCGAAGCAAAAACTACTATCTGCTCTCCCAGATGTCCCGTCGCTGAGATCCACAGTGCTCATCTGCTCATCGTTCTACAATGCCTTTGTCAACGCTGAAATATTGATCACAACTCGGGTGCTGACGTACGAATTGGATGCCGACGTTCTACCAGAAGCTGTTGCCGCTTTGGCGTCCTCTAAGTCACATCCATGACGAGACAGCGCACGCGCGACTCTATCGATGAGCATTTCCGTTCTCGAACACATCCAACAGTTTCATGGACTTTGTCCGAGGCTTTGCCCATGAGCAATCTCAATTCGTGCGTGGAACATTTTGCCGCAGGCTTCGTCGCTGAAATATTGAACCAACATTCCGCATTCGCCTGTATTGAAGCCCCACAGGCGTGCCCTTTGTCACGAAATGAGATCACTAGGATTCAGCGAACATTCTACCGATTCGAGGTGTATTGTAACTTGTTTCGGGATCTGGAGCTCTCTAAGGTCCGCGAACAAAGAGATCTGTTCTTCTTCAAGTTCTCTCATTGGGAGAATGAATAGCTGGCATGTATCTATGATTCTTTTCTTCCGAGTCGTGTGTCCTGGTATGAAATTTTCCTGATCGATGTCGCGGTTCATTACTGACATCAATAGCTTTCAATGATATTGTTGATTACGATGCAGAAGTGGATGTAGTTGGATACGGTGACGGCTTTGATTCCCCACATATACAGTCTTTGCTTTCGCTTGGTCTAGTGCCTCTCAAACAAATGATTGATGCAGACTCTCATGAAGCACGGCAACGACTTGTACAAAATGCTCGCCCGGGTCCTATTTGGGAGTTCTTGTACGAAGCTCTCAAGAGAGCAAACCAAAGCGACGAGGAAGTATCTCTTTCAGATTATAACCGAGTAGATGACGCAAAATTAGCCCATTACCACACACCGTTCGTACAAGACCCAAACACGGGTCCTGCGGACGCCTGGAGATGGGCGAATCAGGATGAAACTCGGAAAAACTTTGTTTACTCCGACTCACAAATCGCACTGCGAGCGCGAGGATATTTTATGTGGGATCGTGCTCAGCTTGAGGAATGGCAAGTCTTCGAAGAGGCATGGGGAGCCCCTGATTATCCGTTCCATGGCAATGAACAAACTTCGCGCCGTGCGGAAATGCAAATGTGATGCGAAAGTCATTCGTGGAGATAGACTAAAGGCGGAAGCGGGGTGGTGAATTCGGCGATACGCCTAGATTGTGTGGCGCCAAGGAAAGGAGCCCAACAAATTAGATCTGAGAGAAGAAAGATCAATGGGGTTGTATGGATAGAACCATTCTTGCTTCTGGATGTCAATATTTCGCTTGCCAGCTCCGAGGCTTTAAGATGCTCCGTACATTGCCGCCACGTTTGGCGATGGGTACCCTCTCTGTTCAACTTTGAAAGCCTGATAAATATAGCATCCTCCAGGTGTATGAATCCAATAGGGACGCATCGTATCGAACGGGCCCCGGCGTGCTCGAAAATCTTGGGTAAGAGTCACACTTCTTCTGAGACTGAGCAAAACCCTCCATGTGCTGCTGGGTTTTCTGCAGCCCTCATCAGACCCGATAAGAAAATTCCTCCCGGCAGGCTTCGCGAGCTCAGATTTGTGAACAACTTGATGAACCAGGAAGAAATATCTTTTGTTGATCTGTCGCCGTGTGGAGTTTTCTCTTTCATTAAAACATCCACCGCTGAGTCAAGTGATTTCGTAGCAATCCAATCTGATGCGAAGGACGGTCGTGCAGGGTTTGCAAAGAACCCAAACGCCATACCCAGGGGAAAGAGGGCAAGATTTGGGCCCAGAGCCCCCATGTCGGGATGAAGAAAATACGGCAATGCTTGCGCGATGTTGACAGCATAAAAGCGAGGGTTGACATAGTCTGGTAAAGTTTCTACGTCATGCGGATCAGCGGCATCTTCATTCAACAAGTATTGTAGCTGGCACATAACCCCCTGGATCACCAACAAGCAGCTCCAGTAGAGCATGATGGTATATGCCACCAGGTGATCATCGAAGGAGAATTGATATGGGAAAGGATACGATGGATCATCAGATGGGAATGCATGGCACAAAGAGCGACCGTCCGCATCGGCACATAGCTGAGAGTACCAGTTTTGGAGCTGATCGCAAAACGTAGCGCATCTCGCAAGCAGTGATTGCCTTTGGTGGCGTCTCTCGTCGGAATCAAGCCTGGTATTTGTTTCAATATTGTCGTAGGCCTCAAGTACCACAGGAAGGAAGACCATTATATCAATGAGTTTATGTTGCAAATTCTTTGGATGGTTTTTCCATGGTACAGTGAGCCATTGGGGCTTTGATAAGAAGCACCCTCTTCTCGCCGTAGAAGCTCGTATTGTGATGAGAACTCGTGTATGCAAGAAGACCGTACGTCCTTTATCCGTGGTGTAGCTATCAGGCCCTCTGGCCTCGAGCATGCGCGCGACACCCGCGGCATGCGAAAGCCAGCCGTTAGGTGTCGAGCTAACTTGCGCCGCCGACGATGTTTGAGCTTCGAATATCTCGTAAAGGCTCAGCGTTGAGCAGGCAAAAAGCATCTCTTCAGTATACCTTCTGTTAGGGTCTGAGATTGCGCGCTGCATTTCGCGGAGTGCCTTCCCGTAGAACTTCTTGCTAACTGCGAGGAGATTGTCATCTTGATTATCGTGTCCAATGCGAGAAGAGCTCAAGGCAAGATATGCTAGTTGTAGGCTTAGATCATTGTTCAACAGGGACGGAATGACCTGGGTCCAATTTGCACGATGTCCAAATGGGCCAAAGGATTCTTGAATAGTGAATGTGTTGCGAGGTAAAAAGGATGAATTGAAAAGCGAGGTATGTAGCGTTGTCAAAGCGGTCAAAGTGAGATGGGGGGATAGCAATCGCAAGGATGGCGATGTTGATGGCGGGCTTCGTTGCATCACGATTGCAGACGAAGCATGGGAGCTTTCACAAAAGGCTGTCGCTAAGGAAACATCGCTGTCGAGGTTAAATGTATCTTGTTGAGGAGATGTCTTTGGGTCATTTCCAGGGATCTTGTGATGTATAAAGGTAAGATGCCTTTGATATCCTCCACAGATTTTTCCGCCTTTCACGCACTGTCCACAAGCAGGACGGGCAAGATCGCAACCTTTCTTTCTCTTACGACAAGTATTGCAACCCTTCGACTTCCCAGCCACGCCAACCATTTTCAGATGAGCTTAGTTGAGCTAGAGGTAGTGGTTGGAGGCTCAAGCTCGGTCAGCATACAGTGTATCCAATGGCGTCATGTATATTTTCCAATGTGAGGCACGACGTAGAAATAATGCGTTTGGCCCCAATCTTCTAAATGCGGGGTTGTGATTGGCCAAAAGTGTGTCTGCAATGCCATTGACTTATTTAATGACGAGCATTCTTTCCAATTCCAAGTCTATACGCAATGGTATGCGGCTCAGGTGCCGACGACGGAGCTGTTCATGGCAATCATATGCTTGGTCGTATCAAGTACAGGTAAAACATCAAATACGACGCCTGGGCTCGCTAAGTCACGTTGCGTCCAGGGTCTTTTCAGCTTTCTTGGCACAGCTTGAACACGACATCAACAAATTCTTCCTTCCAACCCGTGATGAAGTAAAGAGTACGTATTTTTAGCAATAGCTACTCTGTTGATGCCAAAATGCTCATCGCAGCCTTCCCAAGCTACGATAGCATTTGCGCAGTACTCATGGAAGGGTTGCAGCTCGTCCTATGTCGAATGTCTTTAACAACCGCGAAATCCCTCAACAATCCGTGCAGCCGTGCGTTAATTGTTTCGCCTTAGTAATTTTACGCATCGTATATGCTGGTTAATTCGAAAGCTTCCTACTCCCCAAAAGACTATAATGGAGATTTGTGCCCTCTTCCCTGTAGTATGGGTCTTAAAACATCCATTTAAACAAATCCAATGTCGATCATAATCTTTGTCGGATATTGTTCAAGCTCTCTTTCCGCAGTCTTCCTTCGGAATTCATCATGCCTTTAGCATCAAGACCCCCGAGAGATACCTTCGTTCGCCATGCACGCAAGGTCTACAATTTCCTGGGCTTCTCAAGAGGCTACGAATTCATTATGTGTAACCAGTCTCGAAAAGCGGAAAGATGTAATGGCGTACGGCCAAATCTGTCCACAGGGGACGCTTCCGCTCCCTTGCCGATCAATAATTTTATCATCTTCTGAATGCCTCTTTCGGCCGCCATATGCAAGGCGGTCCTACCTCCATGGTCCTGGGCAGACATGGCCGCTCCTCTGCTTAAAAGCAATGTCACTATTTGCGGAGACCTGCTCTCCACCGCCTTTATACATAGCTTCATCATCGGCAACCGAGGACACCACGAAGGACGTTGGGGGTTCCGACACCGACTACATTTTCACTCCTGTACTGCCGTGCTAAGGTCGGGAGGATGACTGAGTCGTTTTAAGAGCTTTGCCGGCTTTCGTGGAGACGGGGGGCGCTGGTTGTGGCGCGTGCGAGGGTCCTATTTCCCTCAAAGGACTCGCCGCCGGGCCCTATATCACGGACGGACCACCGCGACCGAGGGTAGCAGCAGCAGTATCCTCGTCGGCGAGGTGGTTGGCAAACGTCTTTTGGGAGGTCAAGATCCGCCGCACCGCAGGCGTCACCTTGCCCTTCGAGATCCTTCCAGCCCCGTCTCTCGCCCTCACCGGCACGAACATCTACTTGTCTCAATAATTCTCCCGGTCTAGCTCCGCCAGGTGCTTGGGTAGGGCCGTTTGCTGCCGCGCCGTGAACTCGCTGCCGCTGAGCTTGGAGGGATAGCGAGTCCGCGAGGCTTTGGAGGGGTCGTGGCCGGTGTCGAGGATGTAGGCACAGCCGGAAGTGGTGGTGTGGCGGGCGTAGAGGGGGGGAAGTTTAATGGTGGGCATCATAGGCGGTGGAAGGTTGTTTGGGGAGGTTTGCAATGGACGAGAGTGTATGCTTAGTGGACATGCTCTTGGAGCGGACAATTTCCGTTGCAGAACTACCAGCCTAATGAGCGCCCCCACATCGCCTTCTTGGCCTAAATCAAATCATCCAATCATACGGAGCTATTTCGCGCCCAACTAGCGTCGCACCGCTCGACTGCAACTTACTACGGTACCAGGCATAAGTATTCACACCTCGCCACTGGTAACGCTATGTAAAGATACAAAGCCACAAAACGCCTAATTCAGCGCTTGCCTCTTTTGAAACTAGTATCGAGTGTGCATTCCATTTGCATCTATAACCGCTTGACAACGTGCTGACATTGATTTAAGCAGTTCAAGAAGATAGCTCTCAGGGACAGCATTCCAGGCCACTTGAATAGCCTCTCGAAGAGCATCATATCTAATAAGCATATCACCATATTAATCTTATATCCAATTCTTCATCCAATTCCAGATCATCTTAATTAGGTTTAAATCGGGAGAGAATGAAGGCCATTATATACAGAAAACCCCTCTTTCTTGAAGATCTTGAATAGTGCCTCTTACAACATAAGCTAATACAGAATCTTACATAAATGTTAATGATTGCCCATTAACGGTATTTAATTATATTCATCCATCAATAACAGGCATCATTAGTGCCCGATATGACTCTTCTTTAATAGATCCCCATTCCTTCTCCCAAAACACTTCAGGATCCTTTGTATTATTATAAAAACAGCCCCAAAATATCCATCCTTTACGGCGTTGATAGCGCTCAATAATACAAGTAGGCTCCTATTCTTCACCAGCTCGTCGAGTAACATAGGTCATTATATGTCGATCTCCATTACATCATGTTTCATCACTCCATAGTATCTTTCGCCAATTATCAAGAGTCCACCCAATATGATCAATTGCCCATTATAGACGAGCAACTCAATTTCGCTCAGTAATAGGTGGTTTTCAACGGGCTACTCGCCGTGAGAAGCCAGCATTTCGCAGAGCTGTTCGAATGCAGTAATAACTGACATTCAGCTTGAGTATATTAGGAACTTGAACCTAAGGAGTACGTCGATTGGTCTTTAAAGTACATATCCACGCAATAATTTCATCCACCTCTTCTTGAGTGAGCTTAGAGGGTCGTCCTTTGCGTTTTTGAGGTGTTAGACGGTGGCTAACAGCATATCGAACTTGATTTAATGTAAGACCAAGTTGCTCTCGAATTTGGTTGCAAGTAAAGCCGACTTCGTGTAGAGTTTGAGTTTGAAGCCGTTGATCTCGTATGGTATAGTTTGAAGGAGGAGGAGTAGAAGGAGGAGTAGGAGAAGGTGTAGAAGGTCTATTAAGTATATTAGCAAGATTCATCAAGGGAATAGAATGAGTAGAGTTGTAGATTTGCAGAATTTGCAGAATCAGGGCGAATTTCGCAGCATTCGCAGAGTCAGTAGAATGAGTAGAATCAACAGAATTGCGTAGAATATCGACAGGGATATCGTAAAGGGGCGACAGGGATAGCTGTAAATGAGGCGTTTTTGTCGATCAGTACTAGCGCCGAGGTGTGAATACTTATGCCTGGTACCGTAGTACACCTTACACGTCGAGGCTGTGGTGAACATTGCAGCCTTGTGAGGACCTCAACATTCAGTCCCACATCTGCGAAGCAAGCTGCAAGCAAGTCGGCTTGCCGACCATAGAACATTCCCCGCCAACTCATATACCTACTCGTCACCGCATTTGCGACCCTGCGGACATGAGTTCGAAATTCAAGAACCTCTTGTCTCGAAGGAAGAAGGAGCCTCCTGAACTCAACGAGCCGACTATCGATCAAGGAAACCTGGAACGAAGCTCTACGGACGGTCCAAAGTATGGCCTGCAACTTCTTTATAATGGCGCTGATGCCGATCATCCCGACGTGGATTTCGTCGCCGTGCATGGCATAGCTGGACATCCACTTAAGAGTTTCACGGACGCTGAGACTGGCTGTTGTTGGCTCCGCGATCTCCTGCCGTCGAAGTCTCCCCACTGCCGAGTGTTTTCCTATGGCTATCCTGCCGATTTTCAGGCAAAGGTTCAAACGTCTCCCTCTGACCAAGCAGGGGAACTATGCAGGGCGCTTGGAATGTATAGTCGTGAACAAGCGCCAACGCGACGGCGGATCTTCATCTGTCACAGCATTGGCGGACTCCTCGTGAAACGCGTCCTGATCGAAGCCCACCAACACCCGCAGTACGTTGATGTGTATAAGTACACGTCCGGCATAGTGTTCCTCGGCACCCCACACCGAGGCAATTCGTCGGCGAGTTTAGTCCTTACTCTGGCGAAGATTATACCCATGGTTCTAGGCGCGCAACGGGTCAACCAAGACCTCCGCGAGCTGCAACGTTATTCGAGCCAAGTGAACGAGATCAATAAAAAGTTTACTCATGTGGCGGCTGAGTCGCTGTCGATCGGTTCATTCTACGAAACCCTACCTACCAAGGGTGTCGGCATCGTCGCGGAAAGATCGTCTGCTATTCTTAACTACCCATCCGAGATCTGTATCAGCTTAGACGCCAATCACGCTCAGCTTTGTAAATTCAAAGGTCATGATGATCTCAATTATAGAAGAGTATCGAATGTTATTGACCACTTTCGCGAAATCGCGCTACTGGCGGACGATCCTTTTTATAGATCTCCTGCCTCTCATTCGGCTTCACCGTCTTGGGACTCTCTTTCTCAATGGATTCCTTGCGTTGCTTCCAAACAGGGACCAACATCAATGGGTCTGTTGGAAATGGCTGGGTCTATGGAACAACCGAATAATTACTTAGACGCAGAGGTGGACATCATCGCCGTCCACGGCCTTCGGGGCTCACCGGTACGATCGTGGATCAATAGATCTCCTCAAACCATGTGGCTCCGCGATATGCTCCAGGTCGACGTTTCTACTTCTAGGGTGATGAGCTATGGATATCGAACCGAGGACGTCCTTCGTCGAAACAAATTCGATCTAGATGAATTGGCTAAGGATTTTGTCGACAGTATTATCGACGCCAGGGCAGGAATTCAGAATACTGCAGTACGTATCGCAGAGTCGTAAATATAAGAGGGGCTAAGGCGAGCAAACTAGCGTCCTTTGGTTTTCATCGGATACAGCTTCGGAGGTCTCTTAGTCAAGAAGGTTAAATGATTTTCATGATCCTATCAAAGCCTATTACTGACAGGTTGCAGGCTCTTCTTCGTCTCCGTGAAAATGAGCAATTCAGCTTTAAGAGGCGGGAGCTCCTGCAAGCGGTGATAAGCGTCATCTTCTTGGGAGTTCCGCACGACGTCGATGACCCTAGCTTCGCGCATCGCTGGACTGGCATCGTTCAATGTACCACAGGGATCAAACATATTGATATCTTGAACGCGGCCGAGTCGATCGACGAGATCCGTCAGATCTCGACAGAGTTCAAAAGTCTAGGAAAATTGGAGGTCTGCAGCATTGTCGAATCAGAGCCCACTAGAGTATCACGGACGAAGGAAAAGATTGTTCTAGTCTCTGCTAAGTCCTCACGCTTAGGTTGGGAGGAGCGTGAGACGATTTTTCTGGCCAAAGGCAAAAGCCATCTTGAATTGCCGATGTTTGTCGACGCGGATGACCCAGCCTACATCTGCATTCGGGACTCGGTCAGCCGCAGTCTCGATCGTCAGGGGCGAGAAGTTGGTCGGCGAGAGAGTGAACAACTCCTTCGCGCACTGTGGCAAGTTGATTATGAGGTGAGATTCGCTTCCATACAGGAACCTCACCAAAGCACTTGCAAGTGGATATTTCACACCGAGCCCATGCAAAGATGGTTAGCTAGACCCCGTGGCATCCTCGTCGTTCAGGGACCCCCCGCAAGTGGCAAGTCGGTCCTTGCAAAGCATCTGGTGCGGCAAATGCCAGAAGCTCTTCAGCCTCGAGCTACCAGGGTTCTTTACTACTTCGTCAGCTTCGAAGCCGCCAGGGATACTTGCGAGAATATAATGGCATCTTTCCTCCACCAGCTTTTCAAAGAACCTGGCTCCCCGATCAAATACGCGATTAAACATTTTCGAACGTTGGGAGAAGAATTCGTTGGCTCTTTAGACGTGCTAACAGGGATCTTTTCCGATGTAATTGCGCAGGAACAGAGAACGAGTTTCATCGTCATGATCGATAGCTTTGACCAATTGAATCCAGGTGAGAGGCGAAGATTTATCAAGCTTTCTTCTCAACTGGAAGACATTACAAACCTGGGGTGCATTGTGACCACTCGAGACACGTCTGACCTTCTCAATCTTGCTGAAAGGCAGTATGTCACCCTGAGTCTTTTGGAATCTGAAAGTTTGCGTCACGACATTGAGAAGTTTGTCTCGGATTCCCTTGAAGCACTCGTTACCACGGAATATCACAGTCTAGCATATGCAAATTTGCATGCAATTAAGAATCTAGTGGTGGAACGTGCCGCAGGCTCGTGGCTGTGGGCTGTTCTTGTGGTGAAGGGTATCTCAGGACGGATTCGCAGTGGTGCGCCACTTTCGCAGATTGTCGACACTTTGAACTGGTTCCCTCGGGAGCTCAACCTACTTTATGACGATTTAGTTGGTAAGATCGAAGAAGCTGGAACGCCAGATGACATATCGGAGTTCAGACAGATCTTGTCTATCCTCGCCGTCCAGCGAGAGTCTATGCATCTATCAGTGCTTGTGGAAGCGCTTCAGGGAGCTTCACCCCAAACGCTGTCACCAGAACGAATCGGTGACGTTGACGACGACTGTCTCCATCGCATCGAACTCAAGACCTCGGCACTGATTCCACTGGTCGTTAACAACGATAATTATGTCACTCTCGCCCATATGTCCGTGAGAGAATATCTTCTCCACACGAAAGGTCCTGAACATTCAAGCCTCACACCAATCGATTTCAACCAAGCGAATGCAGACCTGGCGCGACGATGTGTGGCCGTAATCCACCGAACTCTAAGAGCAAAGGCTCAGCCCAGAGACCTGGAGGAACTAGGCCAAGGCTTCACCGGCTATGCTTCAAAGAACTGGATGATACATTTCTATGTCAGTCAGGAGCTAGTAGACGAAGAATTGACAGAATTAGCAAGCGGCCTTTTTCGGACTGACGAGTCTCCGGTGTCTCGCTGGTTGACGCTCTACGAGGAAGCGATGGCAGAAGACCTCCCTCGTCGCGAAATATTTGGGCCATTGTTCGGCGGTTCCTACTTCGGTTTAACTCCTGTGGTCAAGAAGGCCCTTGAAGTAGGCTGCGATATTGACGCAGTGGACAGCGATGCAAAGACTCCATTGCATTGGGCATGCGAACGCGGTCATTTCGATGTCGTAGCCCTTCTGATCCACAATGGTGCTAATATATTCAGTCAAGCTTTTGATGGCAGGACGAGCTTGCATTTCGCAGCGCAAAATAGTCACGTACCCCTGGTAAAGCAATTACTAGCCTTTGGCGTCAATCCCGACTCAGCAGCCTTTGACGGACGAACAGCATTGCATCTTGCTGTTGAGGCCAACGATACAGAGATAGTTGAGATCTTGTTAGACGCTGGGGCTGATGCGACTGAGAAGACCACTAGCGGTTTGAATGCCTTCCAATTGGCCAGCCAGTTGACCACACAACGGGTGCTGCAACTTCTTATGAATTCCACTGCAGTGTCAGAGAATTTATTGTCCCAGGCGATCTCAGAAAACGTGCCCGACATGGTAGCTTTGTTGATTGCCCACCGGTTGGATGTGATCGAGAGTCAATATCCTTGGGTGGCCGAACTCGTTGACGAAGGGCTACCTTCCCCAGAGATCTCGGACCTTTTGCTGAAATCCGAGAATTTACAATGGATCAATTCGGAAAAATGGCCGCCTCATTCGAAACGCACGTGGAGCGATCTACCGGCATTGACCCATCAGAGTGGCTGTGCACACCAGCTTGTTCACGCCGTCTTTGGGAGCCCAGACCCGTCCTCGTCGGGTCGAATAGCGGAGGAAAATGATAAACAATCTCCAAACAGTGAGATAAGTTCGGAACATCCTGCAGCAGATTATTCGCGGGTATTGTTGCCGGATGCGTTCTTAGAGCCCCTAGAATTCTTTACTAGATTGGAGCAGCGTGAGCAGAAGCTGTTGTAGGTCCTCCTTGGCAGCTTACTCAGCAGAGACCTATTTCCTTCTTCCTTGCTAGTCTGCATAGATAGCTTCTTCTTCATACACTCATTCATCAGGTTATGAGCCCTCAACGCTTCAAAATAAGCGCAAACAGAGCTGTATCGATATAGCGTAACTGTTATATCCTCTCAAATCAATGCCTGCAGATACCAGAGCCTCTTCACGCTCGAAATCGCAGAGTTCTGGGGGTGAGCGATCGAAAACGCCCGCGACCCCTACAAGGCCTGCAGTAGGCTCTGCAGAAGACCTTCGTACCCCTCCTCAAACCACCCAATTAGGCGAATCGACGACGATTAGACGAAATCGTAGCCAATTAGACGATATTGAGCGAATTCCGATGCAGAATATGGCCGCAGGAAGCCAGCCATCATCCCCACCACCACCCATAACGCCCGAATACGATATACCGGCCTCGGTAAAGGAATTTCGTGAAGATCTGGCCTTTTATGGAACCAAAATAACCACAATATTAACGGATTCAGAGGCATTCCCTCAATGGGATAGCCAACTGAGGAGAAAGGCAAGCGGGTTGTCTGCGTTAGGCGTGCTTGAAGGCCATTCAGAAGGCATTGAGCCAAAGCTTCGCAAACGCA